>Ga0307476_10000240_pt1 | contig 51102 bp, 40 predicted proteins | sample atmos_gasesECM2C_2_FD_203314 | JGI IMG/M metagenome (GOLD analysis project Ga0307476, IMG submission 203314) | Hardwood forest soil microbial communities from Morgan-Monroe State Forest, Indiana, United States - atmos_gasesECM2C_05 | ecosystem: Environmental > Terrestrial > Soil > Temperate... | reverse complement strand
GCTTCCGCGTAATCGGCGGCTACATGGTGAGTTTCAACCAGCATCTGCAGACCAGCGCCGTCGGACGTTACATAGCCGCGAAAGCCCCACTCCTGGCGCAGCACGCGGTCGAGCAGCCAGCGGTTGACATGGTTCGGGATGCCGTCGATCTCGTTGTACGACGCCATCGCGCTTCCCACGTGGGCCTCCTGCACGGCGGCGCGGAAGGGAACCAGGAATGTCTCGCGCAAGTCGCGTTCCGAAAAATTGGCCGGTGCTGTATTAGTGCCGCTTTCCGGCTGGCCGTGAGCGGCAAAATGTTTCATGGTGGCCATTACGTGGTGGCGGTCGATCATCCAGGAAGTTCCTTGCAGTCCGTTGATCGCGGCCACGCCCATGCGCGCGACCAGATATGGATCTTCGCCGTAAGTTTCTTCAGTCCTTCCCCAGCGCGGGTCGCGTGACAAATCGAGCACCGGCGTGAACGCCTGGCTGACGCCCGCGGACGCCATCTCGTCCGCGGCAGCCGTGAACGCCTGCTGCACAAGTTCGGAATCCCATGTGCTGGCCAGTCCCAGCACTTGGGGAAAGCTGGTGCTGCCGTAGGCCATGAATCCATGTAGGGCCTCGCCTTGAAAAATTGCTGGGATGCCGAGACGCGTTTTCTCCATCAGATAATGCTGCACCGCGTTACGCGCCTCAGCGGCATCGTGCGGGCTGACCTGCGAGTCTTCTCGAAACAAAGCCCGCATTTTTTCGAAGAGCGCTTTTGCTTCGGGATTTTCCGCGGACAGCGATCGCCGGCGTCCTCCCGCCAGTTGATCGACTTTCTCCTCCAGCGTCATGCGCTTCACCAGGTCGGCTGCGCGTTCCTGCGGAGTGAGGTTCGGATTGCGATATGCGGGCTTGGTTTCCTGAGTGAAACTGGAGGGAAGAAGTAAACCGAGAAGAACGGTAAGAAGCAGATTCCGCCGAAGCATCCAGCCTCCTGTTGTCACCAGCGTCGCGTCGTTGCGGCAGACGGACGGGTTCTGTAAACGCTTACGTCAAAGTGCGAGGCGAAGCATAGCACGTTCAAGCGGTATACAAACTGTGGCTACGCGAACGTTGGCCGCGCTGCACTGTTTTAAGAACGGCGCCCCCACTGCAGGGGTCCGTCTATTGCGACGTCTCTGTAAACGTTGCCACTGGATGTCCCAGTCCGTACGGTCCTTCGGCAGTCACAGTGACACTTCCCGCAGTCGAGGGCAGAGTGAGCCTGACCGCAGGCGTGACTCCTGAGCCGTTGGTGACCTCGATCAGCTTTGTCCCGCTGGTGGTTCCATCCGAAAGCGTGCCGCCGTTAGTAGCGGTGAACAGGACGCTCGCGCCAGTATTCGTTCCTCCTGACGAGCCCGCGGACAGCGTCACGGTCAACGGCGTTGGTAAAGTGGTGCCGTTCATACCGGTTTGTCCGTCGCCAGTCGTCTTCGCCAGCGTGGCTGCCGGGTTGCCCACCACGATCCATCCGCCTTCGGTCTGAGTTGCTGTGCCGTCACTTCCGGTTACTGTGAAGTGGCAAAAGCCGGGAGTGCTGCCTGCCGTGACTGTAATCACGCCGTTTGTAGTGGGCGTGATCGTGGCCGTGGTCAGGCTGATCGTCCCGCTGCATGCAGTGGTTCCCTCGAAAGCGTCAAACACTGCTGACGAAAGAGTGACGTTGGTGGACCCGCTGGTGATCTTCGGATTCAGCGTGACAGTGCCGCTCGCGGCAACCATCGTTGTGTCCGGATTCAGGTCCCAAGATGAGACAGGTGAGGTCGTAGTCGTTCCAGTAATGACCAGCATGGTCGCGGTATAGGGAGCGAAGTTCTGAGTCGCGGACCACGAAGCCGACGCAGATGTAATTTTTGTGGGCGCCGACTGCGCCAGCGTGTAACTCACGACGCTGCTGGCAGTGAATCCGTTGAATGCGAACTGCACACTGGCGGTGTTCGCCGGATCTTTATTCAGCACCAGCAAGGTCATTTGCGTACCCGCCGGGTTCACGGCCGCGTAGCTGCTGAAGAGGTTGGGATTCCCGTTGTTCGTGTCGGAGACCGAAGTTGTCGCGAAGCCGTGATGAGCTGCGTCGTAGTTGGTGAACAGCTTCAGCGCCAGATAATTGGGATTGAAGGGGCTCGGCGCCGTCCAGCGCGAAGCCAGCGCTACGCGCTCGCGACCAAGAACGCCGTATGCATCCGCATCGCCCAGCGCGGTAGAAAAGTCCGATTCGCCGGCGAAAGCGGCGCTCCATTCAGTGATGCTGAATTGCGTGCCTGGATATTCGGAGTTGACGATTGCCCGCATGCGCGGAATACGGAATGGCATCGGCTCCAGCGGCTCATTGCTGAAACCGTCATTCCTGATGTAGGCCGCCGCGCTGGGGAAGGTCGGATCCCACCAGTCGCGGTAAATGCTGACCGCCAGTGCCTGCAACGCAGACTGTGACAAGCCGCCAGTGTCAGCATCGGGATAAGCGTGAATGTCGAAGATGTCGATGGACCGCGTGTTTGAACCGGCGACGGCATCTGACCAGGCAACTTCGTTCAGCCACCAGGGGATGAAATCGACCCCGCCGTGGCTGGAAGTATCGGTGGCTCCGGTTGCCGACCGCCAGTAGTAATACCAGCAACAGCTGACCGGACCCAGGCGAACGGCCGCCGAGTCCCATGTCTTCAGGTTGCGAGACTCGGTCAGATAGATATCGCGAAGCTCCTGGTAAGTCGTGGGGTTAGGATGAACGTCAACGTGAGTGCCGCCCCAGATATCAATCTCGTTGTCCATGTCGTAGAAGTGGCAAGACGTAAGGGACGAGTTTGGAATCGGGCACGATCCGGTTCCAAAGGCTGCGGCCAGAGCGGTCGCCCAATCCTTGCGATACACGCAGGTCCCTACCGGACAGGTCTGCGTACTATCGTCGAGCAATGGGAAGTACGTTCGGTTGAGCTGCGTAGAACTGGCAACCATCGTGGTCGAGCAATCGGACTGCAAGTTGATACCGGCGTCGACGTTGTACTTATCTACCTTGCCCGTTGCATTACACGCGCCATCCTGGGACACCGAAAATGTCCAGTGGTAATTGTCCGTTCCTCCCTGCGTGACCGAGGTTTCCGGACTCTGCGCCACCCAGGGCAGCATTACCATGGTCGTCAACGGGGCGCCGCCGGCAGCCTTTACGTCGGTGATGAACTGCGTGGAACTGGAATCCGCGCTGTTATTGAGCGCGCTAAAGGCATAATCTTCGAAATAATAGTCGTTGTCGGCGTTGTTGGTTCCCAGTTGCCAGTTGTAGGTGGAGGCGCCATTCCCGCCCCAGCGCACCGTAGTCAGGCCACTATCCCTAATGGTCGGCGCATCCTGCGGAAATGCTCCGCCATAGACATAAGGGCTGATGGGGTGACGGTTGGCGAGTACATCGACGGTTACGGCAACGTTGGTGATGGTGCCCAAAGGAGTCGCCGAAACTTGGCTGGAATTCACGCTCTCACTGCCGGCGGCGACGGCCGAGACGACGTAGTAATACGCTGTGCCGTTGGTCAGGCCGGTGTCGGTATAGCTGGTTCCGGTAGGCGAACTCACAGTGGCGTACCCGCTGCCGTTGGTGGTGGAGCGCTTTACGTTGTAACCGGTCGCTCCGGTGCTCGCGTTCCAGGTAAGACTGACTTGCGCATTCCCTGGGGTTGCGGCCAGGCCGGTGGGCGCTGCCAAGGCCGCAGACGGCGTGGCTGACACTTGGCTGGAGTTGGCACTCGTCCCGGCGGAATTCACGGCTGCGACGACGTAGTAGTATGGCGTGCCGTTGGCCGCAGTAGTGTCGGTATAGCTGGCCGTGCTGGCCGAAAATGTAGTGCTGTAAGGTCCGCCGGAAGCAGTTGCCCGCCCGACGTTATAGCTCGTTGCGCCGGTGCTCGCGTTCCAGGTAAGGCTCACCTGATTATTGCCGGCGGTCGCTGCCAAACCAGTGGGCGTGGCCGGAGGCGTCACGTGCTGGCCACCGCCTCCGCCGGAGGATCCTCCGCAGGACAACAGGGAGACCGCAGATAGCAAGATCAGCAAAACTCGGGCGGCGGTACCGCGGTGACGCTTTGCCATAACGGAAGATGTTACTCGAAAAACCCGCAAGAAAATCCTTTTTTTAGAGGTTTTTCGAAGGCAGGCTAGGGGTCAGGGAGCCGAAACCGGACGTCCGATTATGGCCAGAAATACGTCGAGCACAAACAGCGCGATAGCGATGTCATTGAAAAGTGTCGCTTGGCGCAGGGCTGGCCAAAACTGGTTTGCCGCCCAAAATAGAAATGCACAGGCCAGCAGGATTGCTTTGATCAGTTCCGACGGAGCCGGACGGCGCAGCGCCTCATACACCAAGCACGCACAGGCAATAAGAGCGAGGGGAAATGCAGCCAGAAAATCGTGTGCCCCCACCGGAAAAAGTCCGGGAAGAATATCCCACAACAGGAGCACTCCAACACTGACGAGCGTCACGATGCAGAGGATCACCGGCAGCAACCGGCGATTCCAGGCAGTCCGAATCGACATAGGCGTGCCCTCGGGTACGGCGAGCGTTCCGCAAATTTTACTCGCTGCTAGTAGGGAGCCGTGACCACGGCATCTTCCGGATAACCCGGCATGCCAAACTCGGGAACATCCAAGCCTTCTTCTTCGGACTCGGGAGGCACGCGCATGCTCTTTACTTTATTTACGCACCAGAAAACTAAGAACGTCGCACCGAACGCCCAGACCGCGTACAACGTCGCTCCCCCGAGCTGGACCCAGAACTGCCGCGTATCGCCGTGAATCAATCCGGTTACGCCTTGACCGGCGCGTCCCAGGTAGCTCGCCGCACCCACTCCGTTCCACCCGGAACCGTACGTGCCATCGGCGAAAATGCCGACGCAGACCGCGCCCAGCCAGCCGCAGTATCCATGCACGGAAACTGCGCCGCAGGGGTCATCGATCTTGAGAACTCGTTCGTTGAACAAGACGCCGCCACATACCAAGGAGCCCGCCAATACTCCGATAATCACTGACGCTGTCGGAGACACGAACGCGCACGGCGCAGTAATCGCCACCAGACCAGCCAGCATCCCGTTACACGCCATCGTGATGTCGGGCTTGCCAAACAGGAAATACCAGATCAGCATGGCCGCGGCTGATCCCGCCACCGCCGCGAGATTCGTATTTACCGCAACCACTGAAATACGCAGGTCGGTTGCTCCCAGAGTTGACCCGGGATTAAAACCCATCCACCCGAACAGCAAAATAAACGTGCCCGTGACCACATAAACAATGTTGTGAGCCGGGAATACGCGAATTTTTCCTCCCGGGCCAAACTTTCCCAGCCGCGGCCCAAGAATAATCGCCAGGGCCATGGCGCAGAAGCCGCCCACCGCGTGCACGACCGTAGAGCCGGCGAAGTCGACGTAACCGTGGCCCAGGTTCATGGTCGATCCGAGTTGCGACATCCAGCCGCCGCCCCACGTCCAGCAGCCGGAGATCGGGTAAAGGATCGCGCCAATAAACAGTTCGCACAACAGGAACGCCCAGAAGCTGATGCGTTCGCAGATGGCGCCGACAATAATGTAACCGGCGGTCTCCATGAACACGACTTCAAATAGCGTCAGGACATTGCTGCCTGCGTCGTAGGCCGGGCCGGTGAGAAAAAATCCCTTTCCGCCAACAAACCCCCATTGCCCGCTGCCAATCAGAAAATGATTCAGAGTCGGCACGCCGCCTATATTGGTCGGCGCGGCGTTGATAGCGACCGCTCCAAACTGGAATGCATATCCCACCGCGTAGTAGGCGAGGAAAGCAAAAACGTAGGCGGCGAAATTGAGCATCATAAGATGCGCGGCATTTTTTTTCTGTACCAGGCCGCAAGTGAGCAACGCGAACCCGGCTTGCATGAACAAGACTAGGTAACCAGTGTTCAGAGTCCACGCGAAGTTGGTGGCCACGCGCACGTGTCCCACGCCGTCGGCCAGTTTTACCGCCAGCGGTTCCTTAGCGGCCTGAGCCTGGTAATCGTCGAAAGCCTTCTTGTTCTGGGCATAGTCGGGAGCCGTCTTGTCGGTAGGCTCGGTAACAACAAAGGGATTGCCCGCGGCATCAACCGCTGTGGTCTTGTCGCCCGTGGCTGTGCCCGCCGGGTCGGGCTTAGGACCATCGTCGGCGAAACTGGAAGCGCACAATCCGGCCAACATTCCCGCCATCAAAACGATCGCGGCGCTCCCCGCCACCAACGACCGGCGCAGAGAGCGCCTCCCTGCTTGCTTTGTCATCTTTGAATGCTCCTGTTTGTGAGTCGTACGCAGTTTCGAGTCACACCCGTTTCGCGACGCAAAATCCCCGCCGCCGCGTGGAGACCTCACACAGCGTTCAGGTCAGAATCAATCCGCAGACGATAAATCCGCATATTCACTCCGTCCAATACAAATTTCTTATAGCAACCATCAGAAAAGTCCGGCCCGCATCGCAGGGAAGTCGCGGCGACTATGCTCGCGGGCAAAGCCGGAGAATCGACTTTAGTAGAGCCGGACTGCGCCACGCTCACTGACAGGAAGGAGACGGCGGGTCCAAACCGGGCTTCCAGAGCGCCTTTCCGGCGATTCTGGCTCATTTCCCCTCCACCACAAAGAGATACTGTATCTTGCGAAAATCGTATAAAATGCTACCGCCCTGCATGGCAGGGACCGCCATGGACGCCACGGGATCGCCGAAAAAACTGGCCGGCCGCTACGAGGTGAGGCAGATCCTCGGGCAGGGTGGAATGGGCCTGGTCTATCGCGCCTATGACACGGTCGTGCGCCGCGAAGTCGCCGTCAAAACGATTCTCGACATCCCCGATCCTGCATCGCTCCAGTTGTTCTACAAAGAGTGCGATGTATTGGCCTCGATGAGCCATCCCAACATCGTCGAAATTTTTGACATTGGAGAATTCGAGGAAGACGGAAAGAAGAAGCCTTACTTCGTCATGCCGCTTCTTCCTGGCAAGACGCTCGATCATTTCGTCCGCGAATCCAGTCATCGGCTAACCGTCGAACGCACCGTCGAAATCATCTCCCAGACCTGCCGCGGCCTGCAGGCGGCGCACGAGCGCGGACTCGTACATCGCGACCTGAAGCCCAGTAACATCTTCGTGATGGAAGATGATTCGGTGAAGATCATCGACTTTGGCGTGGCCCACATGGCCGACGCCAACACCACGCGAGCGCAAAAGGGAACTCTGCTCTACATGTCTCCCGAGCAGATCCAGTTGAAGCCCCTTACCGCCGCTTCTGACATTTTTTCTTTGAGCGTCGTTTGCTACGAGGCGCTGACTGGTCGGCATCCGTTCCAGCGCGCTCGCGCCGACGAGGTGGTCGAAGCGATTCTGAACCAAAACCCACCTCCGGCCTCCGAAGTAAACTCCGCCATTTCCCAGTCCATCAGCCGCGTCGTCCACAAAGGGATGGCGAAGCAGGCCTGGCACCGTTTTACGACTGCACGCGAACTCGGCGACACACTTTCAAAAGCTGCGCGTAACGAGCCGATCGAGTTCTTCGATCCCGAACGCACGCGGCCTCGCCTGCAGCGCGCCATCAAGGCGCTCGCCGACGGCGATCTGCAATTTGCCGGCGAGATTCTCGGCGAAATCGAAGCCGAAGGACACATGGATGCCGAAATCCAGGCCCTTCGCCACCAGCTCGACACGGCCGTCCGCCGTAAAACTCTTTCTCAGTTACTGGATGCGGCCCGCGCTCGTTTTGAAGAAGGTGAAGATCCTCTTGCCCTGCAGAAGCTGCAGGAGGCGTTGCAGATTGAGCCCGACAATGCCGCCGCGCTCGCGCTGAAGAGCAAAATCGAGAACCGACGCAGCGAAAAGCAGATTGATAATTGGTACCGCCTTGCCAAGCAGCACATCGATAATCATGCTTACGCGCACGCTCGCGAAGCTTTACAGAATGTTCTGCAGCTGCGGCCGGAAGAGGCTCGCGCCCTACAGTTGCTTGCGGAGGTCGACCGTCAGGAGGGGGACTACAAAAAGCTCCGTCAGGACAAAGAACAAATCCACAAGGCTGCTCTGGATGCGTGGCAGAAGGGCGACGTAAGCAGCGCGCTGGCCAAGCTGGGCCTGGTGCTTGAACTTGACCGCAAGGCCCCCGACGGCGCCAACCGCGAAAGCGGCGCCCGTTACCAGACCTTCTATAACGAAGTGCGCTCCGAGCACGACGCCATGAACACGGCATACGCTGAAGCGCGCAAACAACTCGCAGAGCGCAATTTTTCTAAAGCGATCACGACCTGCCAGACCTACTTGGCCAAGTATCCAAACAATGCAATTTTTCAGGCGCTGCGTTACGACATCGAAGAACAACAGCGCCAGGAGCTATCGTCGCTGATCGCGCAAGTCGATCGGCAGGTTGAGGCCGAACCGGATCTGGATAAACGCGTCAGCATTCTGCGCGAAGCCCTGGAGAAGTACCCGGGCGAGTCGCACTTCGAGCGAGCTCTGCGCCTGGTGCAAGACAAGCGCGATCTCGTGAATTCCATTGTCGCTCGCGCGCACCTGCACGAGGAACAAGGTGCCTTCGGCGACGCCTTAAATGATTGGGAAATTCTGCGGACCATCTACAGCCAATATCCTGGGCTGAAGTTTGAAGTCGAACGTCTGCAGAAAAGACGCGACCAGCAGGCCCGGCTCGAGTCCAAAACCCAGCTGATCGAGCAGATTGACTCGCGCCTGCACTCCAGCGACTATGCGCGTGTGTTCGAGCTCCTACAGGTGGCGGAGACGGAATTTCCGAACGACGAAGAACTGCAAGAACTGCAAAAACACGCGCAGCAGGGCGTCGAGCGCAAGACGGAAGCGCAGCGGCTGATTGCCGAAGGACAACAGTTGTGTGGGCAAAAGAAAACTGCCGAAGGCATCCGCTTGCTTCGCCAGGCATTCGAAATGGACGAGAACAATTCCCTCGCGCGCGCCGTCCTCGCCAACACTCTTGTGGAGCAGGCGCAGACGTTGGTCGAACCCGATTGGCGCGAAGCGGAGAAGCTGGCCAAGGAAGCTTTCGCCCTGAATCCTGCGCACCCCATGGCCAAAACACTGCGCACGCTGATTCTCGATCAGAAGCGCGAAGCCTACGTAACCGAATGCGTGTCGCAAGTCCGCAAGCTGCAAACCTCCGGCGACCTGACGGCAGCCATGTCACGAGTCGAGGAAGAGTTGTCGGCTTATCCACGGGAAATGCGTCTGATCCAGACTCGTGACGCTGTGCAACGTGATCTTCAGTCCCAGCAAAAGCTGGCACGGCGTCGCGACCTTGATGAGTTGCGCCGCCTCGAAAGCGAGGCTGAATCCGCCAGCGATGTGCTTGCACGGAAAACGCTTGGCTCGCGTGCGCGAGAGTTGGCCGATAAATACGTTGAAGACGCGGAAGTCTTATCCAGCGCGAACGGCCTGCTGCAAAAATTGAACCTGCCGAGCTTGCCGAGTAAGGGAGCGAGTTCCGATCTGACTTTCGAAGCGACACAATCCTTCGTTGCTCCGCCACCGGTTCAGCCTCCGCTCAAGGCGACGCCGCGACCACAAGCTCCGCCGGCTTCACAGCCTCCAGCGGGGGCAAAGCGCCCGCCCATATCGAGCAAGCCCGTAGTGCCAGTTCCACCGCCGACTCCCGCGCCGGCGCTAGTCGCGAGTGCGCCTCAACCACCACGGCGGTCGCGCTTCAGCATAAGCACGCCCGACATGAAAGTCCTGGGAATCGCAGTCGCAGCGATAGTGTTGTTATTGATAGTCGCGGTGTCCTTGCCATTCCTGCTGCTGCGGCGGTCCAAGGCGCCTGCCGAGCCTGCTCCTTCTGAAGGCGTTGTCGTTCAGCCAACTGCGGTTGTCACGCCGCCACCGGCGCCCGAGTTGCCCGGAATGAAGCTGTCTTCCGACAATCCAGCGGGCAAGGTGGCATTCGACGACCAGCCGCCCGTCGATCTGCAAGATGCGCAGTGGGCCGTCGATCAAATTCCCGCCGGCGATCACACGCTTAAGTTCGAGAGCGCTGCCGGCAGCTTCTCTGTCGCGCTAACTTCAGTTGCCGGATCTTCGCCCGCCATCAAGACGCCAATTATCGCGAAGGGTGTTCTCGCAGTGGTGGTTAGCAGCATGGGCGATCACGCCCACGTGTATTCAACCGACGTATCCGCCAAGTTAAATCTCGACGGCCAACCATGGGTCGACTTTTCCCCCGACGGCGTTGACCTGCCCGCCCTCACCGCCGGGGCACACGAATTGACCGTGAGCCATGCCGGGGAAAACTACAAACTGCCGATTGAAGTCTCGGCCAATCCATCGCTCGCTGCCTTCGTCGAGTCCGGGCAGAATGTTGGCACGCTCGTTGTCGTGACTGGCCAGGACAAGTCCCGCGTATTTCTCAACGGCAAGGCGCTCCCGCAGATGACCCAAGGCGGCCAACTGCGCATCGTCAACCTTGAGCCCAAGGAATACGCGGTCCGGGTCACGAAAGACGGGTTTCAGGACGTCCCTGAACAGAAGATTCGGATTCGCAAAGGCGAGCAGGGAAAGCTCGTTTTCGGACTGCTTCCCGCGCTGCATATGGCGTCGCTGACCATTCAAGGTGGTCCTCCCGGAGCTACGGTTCTCATCGATCAGCTCACGGAGGGAACCGTACAGCCTGATGGCACGCTCACTCTTTCGTCGATCGCACCTGGCGACCACGTGATCGAACTTCGCAAAGATCGCTTCAAGGCGCGGCAAATCAGAAAGCACTTTACTGCAGGCACGCCCGTGACCCTGGCGGCGTCGGATACGGTTCTAGAAGCCGCACTGGGAGCATTGAAGATCACATTCTCGCCGGCTGACGCTCAACTCACGATGACGAAACCAGGCGAGCCCGCCGTCAAAGTGAGCAGCGGTGCGCCCCTCAATCTCCCCCCCGGCAGCTATACTCTTTCCGCTCGCACCGCCGACAATTTCGTGCGCACAGCGACGGTCGAACTCACTGCCGGTCAGCCGCGAAACATGGACTTGTCGCTGGCTCCGGACGGGATGTCGAAGTGGGTCGACCCTTCCGGCTGGAAGCAGGAAAATGGCGCGTTCGTTCGCAAAGGGGGTGACTACATCTTTTATGGGGTCACACCCACTTCCGGAACGTTCATGTTTTCTGCCGTGCTGACAAAGGGTCATCGACTGCAGTGGGTGCTCAACTACGTCGATCCCAACAACTACGATCTGTTTCAGATCGACGAAAACAATTTTTATCGGACGGATGTCCGAAACGGGCAAAAGACAAACGACGTCAAGATTCCGCACAAGAGCGAAAAGAAGGCCTTCAATACTTTTGAGATTCATGTGTCTCCCACAGAGATTATTCATCAGATCCGGCAAGGGGACGCATGGATCGTCCTCGACCGGTGGACCCTTCCGGGGAGTAGTCTCTCGGCTGGCAGATTCGGCTTTTACCTGCCCGGCGGAGATCAGATGTCGCTAGCGAACTTCAATCACTACGCCGACTTAAACCTCCACTAAAGGATGATGCTTTAGAACGATCCCCTGTGCTGGAATAAGCGGGATCCGTTTTGCATCGGTTTTCGGCGTTAGCTTTCATCGTGAAACCTGATACGAACAAATTGCGCACGACACCCGATCAAAGCAGCTGAGAAGGTTTACCGTCGTTAAACAGGAATCCTGCCGGATGAACACGACAGACGAGATCTATCTACCCGTTCTCTTCGAAAAAGCCTTCGGAACTCAACCCCGGATTTTTCGTGCGCCCGGCCGCGTTAACCTGATCGGCGAGCACACCGACTACAATGACGGCTACGTGATGCCCGCGGCCGTTGGCTTCTCGACTTATGTGGCGATTGCTCCGCGCACGGATCGCAAACTGGTGGTGCAGTCCGAAGAGTTTCCGGGCAATTTCGCGTTCGATGTTGATCACCTGCCCGAGAAACGCGTGGGAGCATGGTGCGACTACGTGTTGGGGGTCGCCTCGGTGCTTCGGCGGGCAGGGCACAAGTTTGGCGGAGCGAACCTGCTCGTGCGCGGGAAAGTCCCTATTGGTGCCGGGTTAAGTTCATCGGCGGCGCTGGAAGTTTCTTCCGCCCTGGCTCTCTTGAGCCTCGCCGGAACGAGCTTGCCGCTTGCCGACGTCGCAAAGCTGTGTCGTCGGGCAGAGAACGAGTTCGTCGGGGCGAAGGTCGGCATTATGGATCAATTCGTTTCGTGCATGGGAAAGGCCGGGCACGCTTTTTTTCTCGATTGTCGCTCTCTTGAATTTAGGTTCGTCCCAATTCCGGCGGGGATCCGACTCGTGGTCTGCAACACCATGGTCAAGCACGATCTGGCGACTGGCGCCTACAACACCCGCCGCGAGGAGTGCGAAGAGGGGGTACGAGCTTTCGCGAAATGGGACCCAGCGATTCGGGCGTTGCGAGATGTGTCGGTAACCCTGCTGGACCAGCATGAGAAGGATATTCCCGTCACGATCTGGAAGCGTTGTGCTCACGTAGTCCGCGAAAACCAGCGAACGCTCGACGCCGCACGCGCACTGACGGAAGGGAACTTGATGCGAGTGGGAGAGTTGATGCGCGAGTCGCATAACAGCCTGCGCGATCTCTATGAGGTCAGTTGCTCCGAGCTGGATGTTATGGTCGAAGCCGCCGAAGGCTTGCCCGGTTTTATCGGTGGACGCATGACTGGAGGCGGCTTCGGCGGATGTACGGTCAATCTAGTTCGTGAAGAAAACGCGGACGAGTTCGCCAAGCGAATTGCCGAACGCTATCGTGAAGCGACGGGCATTGGTTCCCAGGTGTACCTTTGCTCTGCGGAAGACGGCGCCCAGGCCCTCAGCTAGAGCTGGACGGGTCTCCGACACGCTCCACCGTATTTTCCCCGGAGACCGGCGACCACGCCTGCAACTTTACCAGCCAATCCGCAGGCTCCGGCAGAATCGCGAACTTGGGCAAGTCTCCGCGCACCATAGCGACTTCATCGCAGCAATGGAACCGCGGACAAGCGTGACAGTCTTTGTAAATCTTGTCGGGAAGATCCTCGCGTTGTGCGACTGAAAATCCCTGGCCTGCAAAGAAATCCGGCTTGCGCGTGAACAAACAAATGCAGTCCACGCGATGGCGCTTCGCCTCCGCCAGCAGCGCCTTCACCAGGCGGCCGCCTCCGCCCTTGCCCTGCGCCCATGGAGCAACCGTGATCGAACGAATCTCGGCCAGGTGCGTGCCGTACAGATGCAGCGCGCCACAGCCGATAATGCGGCCGTCAGCTTCGAGGACTACGAAGTCTCTGACGTTCTCGCAGATCTCCGGCAGAGTGCGCGGTAACAGCGTTCCGTCGCCGGAATATGCCGAAATCAATTCATGAATGTGCTGTGCGTCGGGCAAAATTGCTTTACGCGTGCGCATGGGCCTCCTCGCGAAGAGCATCGATCTTCTTTCTGGTGAGCTGTATGGCGTGCCGCACCCGGCTGGGCGCCGTACCGCCGGCAACATCGTGAACTGCCAGCACTGAAGCCAGTTTCAGCGATTCGTAGAAATCCTGATCAAAGGCCGGGCTGATCTCTCGCAGCTCCTCGATCGACAAGTCCTGCAGTTCGCAACCGCGTTCAATGCACGTTTGCACTGCTTTGCCAACCTTTTCGTGCGCCAGCCTCGAAGGCACGCCGCGATTCACCAGATAGGTGGCAGCAGCCCACGCATTCATGAATCCCGACTGGGTCGCCTGAAGCATGCGTTCTTCGTGAAACTCCACCGCCCTCATCCATCCTGTCACCAACGGCAACATCTGCAGCAGCGTGTCTGATGAATCGAACAAGGGCTCCTGTGTTTCCTGCAGATCTTTGTTGTAAGCCAGAGGCAGCCCTTTTATAGCGACCATGAGCGCCATTGCGTTTCCCAGAATCCGCCCGCTCTTGCCCCGTACCAGCTCAAGCAGATCCGGATTCTTCTTCTGTGGCATCGCGCTGCTTCCCGTGGAGTAAGCCTCGGGCAAACCCAGAAAGCTGTACTCTTGCGAAGAAAATAAAATCATCTCTTCCGCCCAGCGGCTTAGGTGCAGAGCCAGGAGCGACAGCACATTCACAAACTCGAGCGCAAAGTCGCGATCGCTGGTGGCGTCGACACTGTTCGCGGTCGGGCCGTCGAAGCCCAGGCTCTCGGCCATCATTGCCCGATCCAGCGGCAGAGTCGCACCAGCCACAGCCCCAGATCCCAGTGGACAAACGTTCAGCCGCTTTCGGCAGTCTGCAAGCCGCTCCGCATCGCGCAAAAACATTTCCACGTACGCCAGCAGCCAGTGGCCAATCAGAACCGGCTCGGCCCGCTGCAGGTGTGTATACGCCGGCATAGCGGCATCCGCGGTTTGTTCCGCGCGGTCTGTTAGGGCGCCGCACAATTCGGCGAGCTCGTAGCGCAGTTGATCGATTGTCGCCCTCACGTACAGCCGCAGGTCCGTCGCTATCTGTTCGTTGCGGCTGCGGCCACTGTGCAGCTTGTATCCCGCTTCGCCGATCAGAGCGACGAGCCGCTTCTCGACGAAATGATGAACGTCTTCCGCTTCATCGTCCTCGAGAAATGCCGTCGATTCCGAGGCTTTCTCGCCGATCTGTTTCAGTCCCTGCAGAATATGAATCAGCTCATCGGACGATAGAATGCCCGCAGCTTTCAGCGCCCGCGCATGCGCATTACTGGCGATGAGTTCGCACTTCAACAGCCGCGCGTCGAAGCTGAACGACCGCTGCCAGCGCTCGAAATCAGGATCCAACGGCTGCCGGAACCTTCCCGACCACATCTTCATCGACCGACCTCCACGCGCGATCGGGCCCGCGATCGCGACGGCAGCCCAAGAATGCGAATAAATCCGGCCGCATCCTTCTGGTTGTAGCTGTCGCCCATCGTGAACGAGGAAAGATCGGTGCGGTAGAGCGAATTCTCAGACTCGCGGCTCACCACTGAAACGTTTCCCTTATAGAGCTCGAGCGTGACGCTGCCCGTCATCTCTTTCTGCGTGCTCTCCACGAATGCGTCAAGCGCTTCCCGCAGCGGCGTAAACCACAGTCCGAAGTAGACCATCTCCGCATACTTCAGCCCAATATGCTGCTTGAAGTGCGCTACCTCGCGTTCCAGACACAACGCCTCCAGTTCGCGATGAGCCGCGATCAGCAACGTGCCGCCCGGAGTTTCGTAGCATCCCCGCGACTTCATCCCGACGAAGCGATTCTCGACCAGATCGATGCGCCCCACGGCATTGCGCGCTCCAATCTCGTTCAGCAATTCCACCAGCGATATGGGATCCATTTTCATCCCATTCACCGAGACCGGAACTCCCGTGGCGAACCCGATGCTGACCTGCTCTTCTTTGTCCGGCGCCTCCTGCGGCGATCGAGTAATCTGCCACGTTGTCGGCAACGGTGCGTTCCCGGCGTCTTCCAATTCGCCGCCTTCATGACTGATGTGCCACAGGTTGCGGTCGCGGCTGTGAATCTTCTCGCGGCTGGCCGCCACCGGAATCCCGTGCTGCTCGGCGTAATCCAGGCAGTCTTCGCGCGACTTCAACGTCCACTCCCGCCACGGAGCAATGATCTTCAACTCCGGAGCGAGCGCCTGATACGTCAATTCAAACCGCACCTGGTCGTTACCCTTGCCCGTGCATCCGTGTGCGACCGCCGTCGCTCCTTCACGTAACGCGACTTCCACCTGATGTTTTGCGATCACGGGACGCGCCAGTGACGTACCAAGCAGATACTTATGCTCGTACACCGCCCCGGCCTTCAGAGCAGGGAATACGTATCCCGTCAGAAATTCTTCGCGAAGATCTTCCACAATTACTTTGCTGGCGCCGGTCTTATAAGCTTTCTCTACCACTGCTTCAATATCGTCTCCTTGACCAACATCGCCCACCATCGCGATGACGTCGTAGGAATAGTTTTCTTTCAACCATGGAATGATGATCGACGTATCCAGTCCACCGGAATAAGCAAGAACAACTCTCTCAGGCATGAGCGCTCCTCACGGGCAGGCGAACCGCGCCGCCCAGCAATAAGTAGAGAATCGATTTCTGAACGTGCAGGCGGTTTTCCGCCTGCTCAAAAATAACCGAGTTTTCAGAGTCCATCACCTCATCAGTGACTTCCTCACCGCGATGGGCCGGCAGGCAGTGCATGAAAGCCGCGTGCGGCGCGGCTTCTGCCATGAGTTGCGCGTTCACCTGGAAAGGCGGAAATATTTCCCCACGCTTCCCGGCCTCATGCTCCTGACCCATGCTCGCCCATGCGTCGGTGTAAATCGCATCCACTCCTGCAACCGCAGCATGAGGGTCGGTCAGCAATTCAATTTGCGCACCTGTGTGTTTGGCGATCTTCCGTGCATCGGCCACAATCTGCGCGTTCGGCGCATAGCCCTTCGGCGTGGCGATGCGGATCTGCGAACCGAGGCAAGCGCAGGTCAGCATCAGAGAATGCGCCACGTTATTGCCATCGCCCACGTATGCCAGCTTTATGTTCCTAAGATCCCCGAACCTCTCCTGAAGCGTGAAGTAATCCGCCAGTGCCTGGCACGGATGCTCAAGATCGCTCAAAGCGTTGATGACCGGCACGGACGCATAACGAGCCATGCCTTCGACGGTTTCCTGCGCGAACGTGCGCAACACGATCACATCCACCCAGCGTTCGAGGTTATGCGCAATATCACTCAGCGTTTCGCGAGCGTCCAGTCGGCTCTGCGACTGATCCACGAAGATGGCCGTGCCCCCCAGCCCCGTCATCCCCGCCTCGAATGTGAGCCGCGTCCTAAGCGAGGGCTTCTCGAAAAACATCACCATCTGCTTTCCTGCCAGCGACCGCTGAAAAACGGACGGACGAGACTTCATCAGTTCCGCCAGATGCAGCACGGCCTGAACCCCTTGCGGTCCGAGATCGCGCGTCGAAACCAGGTCTGGGCACCAGAAGGTGCCGGGAAATGTTTCCGGCACCACCGGTACTCTGCTTTGCAATGGACTGTTCAACTTGGATTCCTCTTTCCTTAACTTCGCTCCTGCTTCACGCGCAGGTGACTTCCGTCCCACAACTCAGTTTCGTCAGGTAGAACTGCGGGAGGGCGTCGGCCTCTGCCGCGGGCAATATGCGCACCCGGCCCACTCCCTGCTTCAACGCCTGTTTGCAGGCTTCCAGCTTGGGCAACATGCCTCCACTGATGATCGATCCCTCCACCATATCCTGCGCCTGCTTCGTGCTCAGCCACGGAATCACTGCTCCTTCCGCATCTTTCACGCCAGGCACATCCGTCAGGAAGATGAGTGCGTTCGCATGACACGCAGCTGCGCACGCCGCCGCCATTTCGTCTGCATTCACGTTGTAATATTCTCCGTCTGCTCCCAGAGCGAGCGACGCGAGCACGGGAATCCCTCCCTGCTGCCACAGCGCCTCGATCCAGCACGGCTCCGCAAAACAGATCTCGCCGACGAATCCCAGATCATTCCCGCGTACATGTTTGCGCCGCGCCCGAAACGTCATGCCATCGCCACCACAGAACCCAACCGCAGGCATGCCCGCGCCTTGAATGGCCGCGACGACTTTCTTGTTAACCATCCCGCCCAGCACCATGAGCGCCACATCGCGAGTTTCAGCGTCGGTGACGCGAAGTCCGCCAATGAATTCGCTTTGCTTTCCCAAGCGCTTCAGCATGCGGGTCAGGGCACCGCCGCCGCCGTGAACCACCACGACACGATGACCGTCCTGCGCCAGTTCTGCAATCGCTCGAGCACATTTGCGTAGAGTGGGAGCATCCTCGAGCGCGGCTCCTCCAACTTTGACCACAATGATCATTGCAGTCCCTCTTCCTCTGACCATCCGTACATCAGATTCATGTTCTGCACCGCCTGCCCCGCGGCGCCTTTCAGCAGGTTGTCGATGCATGAGATCAGCACCAGACGCCGGCCGTCCTCTGCCAGGCAAAACCCAAGATCGCAATAATTTGTTTGCAACGAAAACTGCACCTGTGGAAGCTTCGGCGTTTGAAACACTCGCACCCAGCGCTTGCCCGAATAAAAATTCCGGAAACACGATTCCACTTCGAGCGGCGTCATGGCGTCGCTCAGGTGCACGTAGATCGTCGACAAAATTCCACGTGGGATCGGAAGCAGGTGCGGCGTGAAAATCAGCTCCTGAGTTTCGAGTCCAAGTTGTTCGACGATCTCACCCACGTGACGGTGGTTAAAGACCGAGTAGGCGGAGAGGTTGTCGGCCACCGACACAAAATGTGTCTTCGCTGTCGGTTCCTTGCCGGCTCCTGACACACCCGACTTCGAATCGGAAATGATTCCGCGGGTCCGATCAACAATTCCAGCTTTCAGAAGCGGCGCCAGAGCTAGAATCACTGACGTTGCGTAACACCCGGGGTTCGCCACCAGCGTCGCATTGGCCAACCGGTCGCCATTCAACTCCGGCAAGCCGTAGACCGCTTTTTCCGTCAACTCCGCCGCAGTGAGCGCATCTGAATCCTGAAAGTTGTAGATCGCGCGGTGCTGCTGCTGCTTCAACCGCCATGCGCCGCTCAGATCGATGACGCGCAGGCCTTGAGCCAACGCCTCGGGCACAAGCGCACGCGACGCCTCATGCGGTGTAGCCAGAAACAGCAATTCCACTCCCTGCTGTTTGAGTGCCGGCCACGATAGAGGACGCAGCGGGTAACCACCATTGCCGGAAAGAACCGGAAATATGTCTGCCAAATCTGGAGCGACGTCCGATGCGGCGCTGTGGTCCGCAGGGCGCCGCAGCAGTGACGGTTTCTCCAGTCGGGGATGACGCAGAAGAATCCGCGTAAGCTCCAGGCCGGAATATCCGGTGGCGCCCAGCACTGCGGTTTTGAGTTTCGCGGTCACTATGTTGCCGATCATCATTACTAACCGAATTACTAACCGAGCATCTCCTCGATCCGTCCCGCCAGCTTTCGCGCGTCTTCTTTATCGGGGCAAACAATCAGGATCGTGTCATCGCCGGCAATCGTGCCTACCACCTCCGACCAATCCGCTTCGTCCAGGGCGGCGGCAACGGGCTGCGCGCTGCCCACAATCGTCTTGATTACCAGCTGGTTCTGCGCCGATCGAATATCCAGTACAAACTCCCGGACCAGCCGTGACACAGGCGGCAGCGCCACTCCGGCGGTCATCTCACCTTGGGGAAGCGAATATCCGTGGGAGGTCTTGCTCAGATTCAGATCGCGGATGTCGCGCGAAAGGGTTGCCTGTCCGACCTTGAATCCCCGCTTGCGCAGGAGTCGCTGAAGATCCTCCTGGCTGGCGATCGGCGCGTGCTTCAGCACGTCGAGAACGGCCCGTTGTCGCAGTGTTTTATTCATGATGAATAACTATTCACAATACTGAATAAATATGTTTCTATCTTACGGCCCTGTGCTCAAATGTCAAGAAAAAATGTCCCTGTTTGTTACTGACGGGAAGCCTCACTCCGGAAGAGGCCGAGCGTCGTCCGCGGTCGAAAAACACGCGGTGAATGTCCGCGCTTGGTAGACTACTTCGCGGTCCTAAAGGAGCGACCCTCAAGCGCGGCCCGCTCAGGGACGGAGATGCGAATGAACCCGAAGCCCTCACTGATGGCGGAGTTGATCGCGGAGTTCCTCGGTACGTTTGTACTGATCCTGCTTGGTACGGGTGTGGTTGCCATGGTCGTGCTGTTTCCCTCGAAAAACCCGGGCGAGACGATTCATGGTGGCTTCACCAACATCACGCTGGGTTGGGGACTCGCCGTGACCATGGGCATCTACATTGCTGGCAAGGTTTCTGGAGCGCATCTGAACCCGGCTGTGAGCCTGGCGCTTGCAGTCTTCCGCGGTTTCCCGTGGAGCAAGTTGCTGCCATATTCCATCGCGCAGACCGCTGGTGCCTTCGCCGCCTCCGCGGTGGTGTACTGGAACTATCTGCCGGCTTTCCACCAATCCGATCCGCAACTTGAGCGTACCGCCGGAGTCTTTACAACGTTTCCTGCGTTCCCGGCAATGCCCCAGGCAGGGTTTCTCGATCAACTCATCGGCACTGGTTTGCTGCTGCTTCTCATTTTCGCGATCACCGACGAATGCAACGCTCCTCCGGAAGCAAATCTGACGCCCTTAATGATTGGGCTGGTTGTGGTTGCCATCGGCATGAGCTTCGGCGGCATGCACGGATATGCGATTAATCCAGCGCGCGACTTCGGCCCCCGGCTTTTTACTGTGGTCGCCGGATTCCCCAACAACGGGCTCACTGACGGAACTCGCATCTGGTGGATTCCCGTCGTCGCCCCGCTCCTCGGAGGACTGGCCGGCGCGGCCATCTATGACTTCGGGATCAGGCGCTTTCTGCGCCCGTCATAGTCGCCAGCAGGCTGTTAGCCGTAAAGACCTTGCAAGCTACGTCTCTACGAAATAAGTAAGTAGGTCGATGGAGGAACCGTGCAATACGTTCTAGCGCTCGACCAAGGCACGACCAGTTCGCGAGCTCTGCTGTTCGATCAGGAAGGAACGATTCATGCGCTCGCGCAACGCGAATTCGATCAGATCTTTCCTAAGCCCGGCTGGGTCGAGCACAGCCCAGAACAAATCGCTTCTTCTCAAATCGCAGTCGCCGAGGAAGCCTTGACGCAAGCAGGAGCGACGCCCGGCGACGTGGCGGCCATCGGGATCGCCAACCAGCGCGAAACCACGATCGTGTGGAACCGCGGTACTGGGGAACCCATCCACCATGCGATCGTCTGGCAGGACCGCCGCACCGCCGATTTCTGCGAGCGGCTTAGAAGTGAAGGCCACGGTCCTCTCATCCAACAACGCACTGGCCTGCTGATCGATTCCTATTTTTCCGCCAGCAAGATTTCCTGGATCCTCGACAACGTTCGCGGAGCGCGTACTCTCGCTGACGCAGGCAAGCTCGCCTTCGGGACAGTCGACAGCTGGCTCGTCTGGAAGTTGACCGGCGGCCGGGTTCACGCTACCGACGCCAGCAATGCCTCGCGCACGATGCTCTTCAACATCCACACGGGCGCGTGGGATTACGAACTGCTCGATCTGTTTCGCGTCCCTATATCAATGATGCCGGCCGTTCGATCCTCCAGTGAAATCTACGGTGAAGTGAACGCGGTCAAAGGCTTGGAAAAGATTCCGCTGGGGGGCATCGCTGGTGATCAGCAGGCAGCGCTCTTTGGCCAGCGTTGCACGCGGCCCGGTCTCACCAAGAACACTTACGGGACGGGTTGCTTCATGCTGCAGAACACAGGCCGCCGAGCTGTTCCGTCCTCTAACCGGCTGGTAACGACCGTCGCCTGGAAAATAAAAGACGCGACCGAGTACGCCCTGGAAGGCAGCGTCTTTGTTGGCGGCGCGGTCGTGCAGTGGCTTCGCGACGGACTCGGCGTGATTCGCAAATCAACAGAAGTTGAGGCGTTGGCCAACTCTGTGGCTGACAATGGTGATGTCTATTTCGTTCCAGCGTTCGTGGGATTGGGCGCGCCGCATTGGGACTCATACGCTCGGGGTTCAATCTTCGGTCTCACGCGCGGCACCACTGCCGGTCACCTGGCCCGAGCCGCACTCGAAAGCATTGCCTACCAGGTCGCCGACTTGCTCGATGCCATGCGTCTGGATTCGGGAGACTCGGTGCAGGAGTTGCGAGTCGACGGCGGAGCCGCCGCCAACGACGGTCTAATGCAATTTCAGGCGGACATTCTTGGAGTGCCGGTCGTTCGCCCGGCTGTGACCGAGACCACGGCATTAGGTGCTGCATACCTGGCCGGTCTGGCAGTCGGTTTCTGGAAGACTGATCTCACTGACTCGGCTGCAACCAAGGACCGCCGATTCATCCCGCAGATGCCAACGTCGCAAGCCAGGCTCTTGCGCAATCGATGGAATGAGGCGGTCGCACGTTCGAAGAACTGGGAATCGGGATCGGCCTAAGGCTGCAGCTTCACGGCGTGTACGAGAACACTGCACCCTTGGAAATAGCCGGCAACGTATACGTGATCGCGTCGCCGTGGCGGACTCCCTTAACCTCCTGTGCTTCTCCCATAAATGGAAGGAAGGATCCCGCGGCTTCGCTCTTCGACGTCACGCTCACCTCGACGCCGTTCTGCGGCGTCTGCACTGGATTCGAACCTGGCTTTAGCCCGGCGAAGTTGGCGAAGAAAAGTTGGACGCGACCATCGGGCGCGCGGGCAATCGACGTTGCGACCTGCGGACCAGCCTTGATCTGCACCGCGCTTCCACCTTGTAAGCTGTCGAGAAACGTCTGCTGCCAACTCGGCGAAGCATGATCAAAATCTTTTTCCAACGCGGCGTTGTAAGCCCGGCCCGGATCGTCAGAAAACCGCATAACACCTGCCGAATCCCCGATTCCCGTAGCGTCGGTGGCGTTAATGACGAGCTTTCCATGCGCCGCGAACTCGCGCAGCGACTTCTTCTCTTCGTCCCCCAGAACCCGCACGTCGGGTAAAACCAGAGTCTTGCCGTGAAAGTCGGCGAGCGTTCGCGGCGTCACGATCTGAAACTCAAGATGCTGCTGCATCAGCAGAACCAGGATTCCGCGATACGACGCGATGAAATCCTCCGCATAGAAATTTCGCGTATCCGGCGAAAAATATACGCCAATCGGATCGACCGGCGAGCGCGGCAAATAGAATGTCTTTTCATTCGCCTTAATCCACGAAAGGATTCTCTTCCGAGTTTCCAGATCGTTCGATCCGGCCATGGAATGTCCTGGCGCATCCCAGAAATTCGCGCCCACCATGACCTGCGACATCGCCAGGTTCATCATTGATTCGCGAATCATGTCGCTCGCATCCGCTTTATTTTTGCCGTCCCACGAGTAATTCAGAATCCACGTCGGCTTGTCGCGTCCGGGTGACTGCGCGAAGGCGCGAAACGAATGCATGCCCACCTGATAGCGAAACCAGTCGAGCGGCTTGCGCTCCGAAGCCATGTGACCGCTATTGCCAAATTCGTATTCATGAGCAATCGCATCCACTACGGGATACAGGCTGTAGACGTCAGCCCCAACCCGCGCCGCTTCTTCTTCAATTCCCGGATAAATTTCAGGAATGGTCTTGATCTTCGGGTTGACCGACTTTGCGTTCTGGTCGATCTCATGCATGAAGTCAGTAAACGTCTGAATCCGGAACGTCACCCACTTGCGAAACGCCGGGTCGGAAAAATCTCCCAACTTCAGATCATGCTTCGCATCGAGTCCCGTCCGCTGCTTGAACGCTGCGACTGTGTAGTCGTCAAAGCTGGCCCAGGTATTTTCCCAACCCTCGAAATGGGTCATCCAATAAGGAATGTCGACGTAGATGCCGTCGATCCCGGTCCCGGCAATTTGCCGCACCCGCTCCATATAAGTCTTCCGCCATTCCGGCGCATACGGACTGACCCAAACATCTTCATCGCCAGCCCGGATCCAGAATGCCGTGCCGCCGCCAAAAATCGCCGGCTCACCCGTCACCTTCCGCTGCAACCAATCGGGATGATCCTTCGCCAGCGTGTGTGCCACCTGATCGCCATGGGCGGTAATGCACTCGGTTCCTGCAATGTAGACGAAGGCGTAATTGCCCGCGTGATGCGCCGCTTCCGCCACGTCGTGGATCGCCTTCAGTTTTTCTTCCGGATGCAGGAAGCTTTCGTAGCGGCCCTCAATATCATTGTCCACTTCAATCCCGAACACGCCGCTCTCCTGCGCGCGTCGCACAATCTCCAGTGCATCCCCGCCCCTGAGCCCGTACGCCCCAATGCGAACGTAATTGGACCAATCCTGAGGCGCGAGGTTCGAGCTGGAAGTTGTACTTTGTCCAAGCAGCAAAAAGCCGCACCCGCTGAGAGCGAGTGCGGCGAAAAATATGACTCTGGCTTTCATAAACTCCCCCGGATTGTTCTCAGAACTCGAACCGCGCTCCAAACTGGAAGAAGCGCGGCGTTTCGAGAACAGTCCCGTTCACTTGATCACTGGTGATGGTCCCGAAAAGTGGATCTCCCACTGAAGAATTCGGTTGCGCAAAGCGCGGGTGGTTGAGAAGGTTAAAAATCTCCGCCCGCACTTCTATCCGCATGCCTTCTTTGGGCACAAACGACTTGTAAAAGTTCAAATCCGCATTGTGGATGCCGTCGACGCGCAGGCCGGAAAAGTAACGGGGAGCGTTGCCCGGAATCTGATCGCCTGGGTCGGCAAAGCAGTTCGCGTTAAGAAATGCCGGCGTGGTCCCGCCGTTTCCCGCGTTTTCCCAGTTCAACGCTACGGTGTGCATGCTGGTCCCGGTCTTGAGTTGTGGGCAAATAACCTCGGGACGCTGGGAGCCGTTGGCTAGGCGCGCATTGGACATGCCGATGGCCATGGGTTGCCCGGATTGCTCGGTGATCAAGGTCGCGATCGACCAGCCTCCGATAACCGCGTCCAGTCCGCGGTTCATGTCGCCGCCGATCACTTGCTTGCGCCCTACGGGCAGGTCTACAACCACCGCGAGCGCCAGTCGCTGCGGCGTGTCGCTGGCGCCGATGCTGCGCTCTGCAGACAGGTTATCCAGTTGTTGCGGGACGCCGAGACCGAGCGCTCCCACCCAATTGTTCCTGCCTGCGGAGGAGAAGTCCGTCGCCTTCGAGATCGTGTAACTGCCGTCAAAACTGATGTTGTGCGTAGTCCGTTTCTCGAAGCGGATCTGCAGCGCGTTGTACCAGGAATTCGCGGTCTCCAACATCAGGCCCTCGAAATCGCCGTCGAATTGCGGGTACTTGGTCAGTAAATTCTGCAAGGGAAGGGCCGCTTCGCCGTAATTCGAGTTGGGTTCATTGAAACAGGGACTGTTCGGCGATGAACTGCACGGAGTGTTGAACATCGAGTAAAACGGGTTGCCCACGGAAGTCTGCAGAAAGTTGCTCACGCAACTATCTGCCAAGCAGCCCGGGTCCGTGGGAGTTACTGCGGTCGAGATCTGCGACAGCAAAGTTGACGGGATGAAAGCCCGGTTGTTGGTGCCAGACCACGGCAGATGGGTGCTTCGGTTGGCGGAGTAATCTATACCAAGAACGATCTGGCTGGGCAGTAACCTCTGAAGTCCCAGATTCCACTGGTAAATCTCGGCGTCTCGCGCCGCCGTTGTGCCCAGATCGTTAGGGTTCTGATAGCCCCAGTTCGCAAACTGGCCGTACTGCGTACCCTGCGGACCGGTGAATCCGCCGGGAAACGGAGTTTCCAGTGTAGCCGCCTGGGTCGCAAAATCGTCGTTCGTGAAGAATATGTTCGCGGTCTTCCGGAATGCCGAGCCCGGATACTGGAAGTTCGTCGCCGGGCTCATTCCGAAGTATATTCCCGCCCCACCGCGCACCACCGTGTCAGAATGGATCTGGTAGGAGAACCCCAGCCTCGGTCCGAGATCTTTCCGGTAGGTTGGCACCGTTCTCATGCTCGAAGTCGGAAATTGCGTCGTGCCCAATAGTTCCTGCGACGCCGGGTAGTTGAGTCCGACGCTCTGCATTTGCCCCTGTGCGCTCAGGTCTCCCGCCGCTTGCGCGGCGGCCGGCAGGCTGGTTAGATCGATACTCACGCCGCTATCGGCCGCGAAATTGCTGAATTCGATCTGGTTATGGCGAGAGGTGTAGGGTGCACTCCACTGGTACCGCAGCCCGAGATTGACCGTGAGTTTCGAATTCACCTTCCAGTCATCCTGGACATAAAAGCCTGTCTCTCCCGATCGGTTCGCTACCGATGGAGTGACTACAAGCTGACTAGTAGCGTTGATATTGTCGGCGTAACCAAAAGCCAGACTGGCAAAGGGGTTCCCCGTGGTAATGCAAGTGTTCGGCGGAGAATTCGGGTCACAGTCGCTGTTTGGAGTAGGGGACGTGACGTCGTCTGTATAAGTCAACAGGCCCGTCGGGTAGTTCGGCTGCCAGAAATTGTTGTAGAAAATTCTCTGTTCACCACCAACCTTGATCAGATGCGATCCCTTGGAAATCACCAGCTGCGACGAATAGCTGAGCAGCGTGTGGGCAAAGGTAGTGTTGATGCAACATTGATCATAGAGGTCAGTCCATGGCAGGTTCCCTTGCATCATGAACGTTGGCATCTTGTCGATCCCGTTGGCCTGCTCGAACACTGGCGGCAATCCTGGTGTGCCACTCGGCAGGGAAGCGTTGAAGCTGGAGATGGTTGGGATACCTGGTATCGACAGCTCGTGTACCCGGTCGACGGACGCATGGTTGGTCCAGATGATCCGCGGGTTTACGGTCCAGGCATATTCAAACGATCCATTCTGCGCCACGGTCACGCCGCTCGCTATCCCGTCATTATCCAAGCCGTCGCCCAGGGTCAGCGGTGAAGTGGCGTTCGACCATTCTCGGCTGTAGCGTGCGTTAATCCGGTTTCGGTCGTTGATCTGGTGGTCCACCTTGATGTCGAACTGGTAATCCGACGCAGGCGACGTCACAGTGTAGTTGTAGTTGTTGAACTCGGGGTTGGAGTTGTTCGGTTTCGGGTAGAGATTGAGCACGGCCATTCCAATCGGATCCCGCTCCGTAGGAGGGATCACATTCAATTGGCTGTTGTACTGCGCTTGCGGCCTGGTTACGCACGGAACCCCGCACCCTGCCGGGGTTGGGTCGAAAATGTTCTGAGGCATTCCAGTAGCTGGATTCGTATCTGCCGAGAAATCGCCTAGCCGCTCGGCCATGGTGGGTACAGTCGCTTCGCCGCTCACCGCGCCGGAGCTCCTGACCTTCTCAAAATCAACAAAAAAGAACGTCCGGTCCTTCTTAATTGGGCCGCCGAGCGAGAAACCGCCTTGGTCGCGCTTGGGGCCATCCGGTTTGGGGTTGGGCACGGGATTGCCTGGAAAGTACTTGGGATTGAAAAAATCGCGGGCGTCCCACCCCGGGCGCTGCATGAAATACCAGCCGCTGCCATGGAAGGCATTCGTTCCACTCTTCATCACCATGTTGACGACTGTGCCGCCGTTATTCCCGAACTCAGCCGAGAAGCTGTTGTTCTGCACTTTCATTTCCTGCATGCCCTCGACCAGCGGCTCGTAGTAGACGTTGGAATTTCCTCCTTCGCCCTGCTCCGGCGCGCTGATCAGCGAACCGTCCAGACGTATCTCCGCGGTTGCATTGCGCTGCCCGTTCGAGGTGAAGTTTGTTCCCGAGGGATAGTTGTCCGATGTGCCCGCCCCTGACACTTCCGTGACCCCAGCAGCAAGAAACGTCAGTCCGAAAAAGCTGCGGTTCATTAGGGGAATTTCCTTCAGGTACTGACCGGTGATCTCCGAGCCCAGGGTGGCGCTCTCGGTGTCGAGCAAGGGAGCAACGGTAGTGACTTCCATTGTCTGGGTCACTCCGAGCGGATGCAGCACAAAATCCACACTGGTCTGCTGATCCACTTCCAGGACGACATTCTTTTTCTCGGCGATTCGGAAGCCCCCGGCCTGCGCCTTAATCGTGTAGACCGAGGGTCGCATCCCGGAGAAAAAATACTGGCCGTGCTCGTCGCTATGCGCCGTCTGCTCGATGTTCGTACCATCGTTGGTGATGGTGACTGTCGCATTCGCCACCACCGCGCCCGACTGGTCCGTGACTACGCCGCGCACCTGCGCCGTGTAGCTGGCTTGCCCAAACCCCAAGGTCGTAAACAGCGAGACCGCCCCCAGTAAGGAGATGAATCTGGCGACCGAACTTCGATTGCGACAGCAGACACGCATGGCAAGCCTCCCGTAAAGTGGCTTTCACTTTATTACGAGTCAAAACTATTACTTTCGTTTAGGGTGAAAGTCAAGTCAAATCGCAGCCCGGCCCCAGATGCGAACGAAGTGAGTCATCCGGCTTTTCTTGCATCCTTCGGCCGGCACTGCAGCGTCTGGCCGTTGGATTGCGTTTGCTTTCTTCTTGTTTCGCGCCCTTGCGTACCGTAGTCTGGGGAAGCCTCGTCCAAATTAAAGGAAAATCGCAAAAAATGCGGCGCCTTCTCCTTCATTTTTATTGCCTACTCTTCCCGCTGATCCTCCAATCGTCAGGGTCAAGCCAGACTTCGACTTCGGCTCAGGTTCGTCAGGAAGCCGGGACTATTGCTCTCTCGAACCATGCCATTTCAGCCACATGGTCCGTCCGCGGTGGGTCGCTGCGTTGGCAGAGTCTGACCAACCATTTCACCGGAGCAACTCTGCCGCTCGGCGGAAGCGTGTTTGAGTTGGTACCCAAGGAGGGCCCGGTGTTGCGTTCCTCCGATTTCAAAATGGTTGCCGCGCCGGCTTTGCGGGAAATTTCAGCTTCGCCAGATTCCCAGGCCACCTCACGGGCCGCTGATCTCCTGCCGGGCCACGAATTAAACGCTGAACTACAGGACGCTTCCGGCAACATCCAAATTACCTGGAAGGCAATCCTCCGCGAAGAGACCAACTACATTCGCCAGGAAGTAACCATCCGCGCGACCCACCAGGCGTTGGCGCTCGTGCAAGTCGGCCTTATCGACGCCGTGGTACCGGGTGCAGTAGTCTCGGGTCAAGTCAAAGGTTCGCCCGTCACCTCCGCGACTTGGTTCCTCGGCTTCGAGCATCCGCTCTCGGAATGCCGCGTTCGCAGGGATGAAGACCGCGCGTCCTGTTGGCTGGCGCGCGAACTCCCGCTGCAGGCCGGTCAGAGCGTGACCTACTCGTCAGTGATCGGCGTCGCCCATGCCGGCCTGTTGCGCCGCGGCTTTCTGCATTATCTAGAACTCGAACGCGCTCATCCTTATCGAACTTTTCTCCACTACAACTCCTGGTATGACCTGGGATACTTCGACCGCTACAACGAGCAGAGTGCCGTCGCCGAGGTGCAGAGTTTCGGCGAGGAGCTAACCAAGAAACGCGGCGTCAAACTCGATAGCTTTATGTTCGACGATGGCTGGGACGATCCCACGACCCTCTGGAAATTCAATCCTGGCCTTCCCGACGGACTTGCGAAGGTGTCGCAAACCGCAGCCAATTTCGGCGCTGCGCCCGGCATTTGGCTTTCTCCCTGGGGCGGCTATAGCAAGCCGAAAGAGCAGCGCCTCGTCTCCGCTCGAGCCCAGGGATTCGAAACCAACGAAGGCGGTCTCGCTCTGTCCGGGCCTAACTACTATCGCTACTTCCGCGACACCTGCCTCGACATGATTTCAAAGTACGGTGTCAACCAATTCAAATTTGACGGCACCGGCAACGCCAACGAGGTCATCAAGGGCAGCGCGTTCGATAGCGACTTTGACGCTGCTATTCACCTGATCGGCGAACTGCGCGCGAAAAAGCCTGACCTCTACGTCAACCTGACCACCGGAACTTACCCCTCGCCGTTCTGGCTGCTCTACGCCGATTCCATTTGGCGCGGCGGCGACGACCACAGCTTCGCCGGCGTTGGCACTGACCGCCAGCGCTGGATCACCTTCCGCGACTCGCAGATCTATCGCTGGGTCATCGAAGATGGCCCGCTGTTTCCCATGAATTCGCTCATGCTGCACGGCCTCATCTTCGCGCGCTACGCGGAGCGCCTGGGCAGCGATCCTCACCACGACTTTCCCGACGAAGTGCACTCCTACTTCGGCACCGGCACGCAGCTGCAGGAAATGTACATCACTCCGTCGCTGCTTTCCTCAGACGACTGGGACGTCCTGGCCGAGGCGGCGAAGTGGTCGCGCAACAACGCGCAGACCTTGAAGGATTCTCACTGGATTGGAGGCGACCCCGCGCGACTCGAAGTCTATGGCTGGGCCGCGTGGTCGCCCGAAAAAGCGATCGTGACTCTGCGCAATCCGAGTGACCAACCGCAGGATTTCACGGCCAGCCTTGCCAGCCTGCTGGAACTGCCGGCAGGCTCTGTACATTCCTATGCCGCACGCAGCCCATGGAAATCTGACAGCGCCACGCCACCGATCACCATCCCCGTGAACGACCAACACACGTTCCACCTTCAAGCGTTTCAGGTGTTGACGCTGGAAATGTCGCCGTCGTCATAGCAGACCGAATGTACGGGGCTGTCCGCCGCTTCGACTTCGATCGAGGCAAGCCTTCGGCCGTTTCTTCAGACGTTAGCCTCGCGAGTGTGACGGAGCATCAAACTCCCGAAGGGGAATTCGTATGAAAGCCGCTGTCCTCACCACGCCGCGACCGGTAGCCGAACGTCCGCTGCAGATCACCGAAATCGCCAATCCGCAATTAACGCCCGGACACGTTCTTCTAAGAGTGCGCGCCTGCGGCGTCTGCCGCACCGACCTCCACATCGTCGAAGGCGAACTGCCTCCTCAGCACTCAGGTATGATACCCGGCCACCAAATCGTGGGCGAAGTCGTAGGCGGCGCCACGGAACACATTCCTCAGAGCGCGCGGGTCGGCGTTTCCTGGCTTGGCGGGACGGATGGCACCTGCCTGTATTGCAAGCGAAATATGGAGAACCTGTGCGACGCGCCCACCTTCACCGGCTATTCCGTCCCCGGCGGGTACGCGGACTACGCCCTCGCTCGCGCCGACTTTGTCTTCCCGCTGCCCGCGGCACTCGACGACTTGCACGCCGCACCGCTGCTCTGCGCCGGGATCATCGGTTTCCGCAGCCTGTGTGTTGCCGGAGTCGAGTCCGGCGAGCGCGTTGGCCTGTTTGGCTTCGGCGCTTCGGCTCACTTGGCGATCGCCGTTCTCCATGCGTGGAAGTGCGATGTCTACGTTTCCACTCGAGGAAAATCTCACCGCGATCTCGCGGTGTCGCTGGGCGCCAAGTGGGTAGGAAGTGAAACCGAGAAGCCGCCGGTGGAGCTCGACCGTGCCATCACCTTCGCGCCCAGTGGCGAAGTTGTAGTCGCCGCGCTGGCTAGCCTACGCAAGGGTGGCGTGGTCGCGATCAACGCGATTCATCTCGATCGCATCCCTCAGTTCGATTACGACCGCTTGCTATGGGGAGAACGTCAGCTGCGCAGCGTAGCCAACATGACTCGCGCCGACGCTCGCGATTTCCTGGCGTTGGCCGCGCAGATCGGCCTGCAGCCGAGGGTAACCGTGTTTCCACTGGATCAGGCAAATGAAGCGTTGATCGCGGTTAAGAACGATGCGGTGGACGGCGCCGCCGTGATCGTCCCACAAGCCTAAAAACATGGGTAAAGTGAGCCGTTCAAAGGGGATACAAGAGTTTTCCACAATGTTCCTGCAGGAACATTGTTTACATAAACGTACGTACAAATATTATCGTCTCTGGACGCGCTGGGCACGAATCTGAAGTTCGAACCCCAGTTCGAAATCAACACGCGCGTCTCGATCGCCTGAATGTGATCGCTTGAATTCGTTCACGCGCGCGAAAAAGATACACTCTGGTTAGAGATCCAGGACAGGCGAAACCGACGACGGATCGTTTTCCGTGGCCCACAACTTGAAGCCGCTTTCTTGAAGATGACCTGAGTTGCTAAGTTATCTCGCAGGATTTCGGCGGAGAGTTTTTGAAATTTCTCCTCGCAGGCGACCCCAAGCCGCTCTGGCGAGAATTTCCGCTGCCGTCGCAAACGCTTATCCAAGCTGGTTTACAATCTTCCGCAGACGATCATGCGCAAAGTATTGCTTTTGAGATTCGCGGCGGTTTTGCTGATGGCGGTGATGGCCCGGCCCACCGCAGCTCAGACCACTCCGGCAAACTCCACTCCGCCTATTTCGTCCACGTCTCAATCCGCGACGCCCACTGCCGCCGATCTGCCGATCGATGCGGAAGTGGCGGAACGCGTCCGTCAGGAATTCCGTCACGCCTGGGACGGGTACAAGCAATATGCCTGGGGACACGACGCCCTCAAGCCGCTAAGTAAGACCTATCACGACTGGTATGGCGTGCCCCTACTCATGTCGCCGGTTGACGGCCTGGACACAATGATTCTGATGGGCCTGAACGACGAGGCAACGCAGACCCGCGAGTACATCGACAAGAATCTGTCATTCGATCGCGACGTATACGTGAAGAATTTTGAAATCACCATTCGACTGCTCGGCGGACTGCTCAGCAGTTATCAGTTGACCGGTGACAAGCGACTGCTTGAACTGGCCGATGATCTGGGTACACGCCTTCTCCCCGCCTTCAACTCTCCGACAGGTATGCCGCACGTGTTCGTCAACCTGAGAACTGGCGCGGTGCGGGGCGATGTGACGAATCCGGCCGAGGTGGGCACGCTGCTCATTGAGTTCGGCACTCTGAGCAAGCTGACCGGCAAGCCCGTCTATTACGAGAAGGCCAAGCGTGCCCTGGTCGAAGTCTACAATCGCCGCTCGCCGATCGGATTGGTCGGCTCGTCCATCAACGTCAGGACCGGCAAATGGACCGATCCCGTCAGTCACATCAGCGGAGGCATCGACTCCTACTACGAATATCTGTTGAAGGCCTGGCTGCTGTTCGATGACAAAGATTGCGAGCGTATGTGGAAGTCGAGCATCGAGGCCGTGAACAAATATCTCGGCGACCAGGTCCCGACGGGATTCTGGTACGGCCAGGCCAACATGAATACCGGCGCTCGCGTCGGCACTAATTTCGGAGCGCTGGACGCGTTCTTCCCCGGCACGCTCGCGCTGTCTGGCGACCTCGACCGAGCCCGCAATCTGGAAGACTCGGCCTACAAAATGTGGACGACCTTCGGCATCGAGCCCGAAGAGATGAACTACAGGACGATGAAAATTACCTACGAGGGATACGAGTTGCGCCCTGAGATCATCGAGTCTGCGTATTATCTCCGCCATTTCACCAACGACCCTCGTTACCGCGAAATGGGCAAGACATTCCTCGACAGTTTGACCAAGTATTGCCGTACCGACGCCGGCTATGCGGCGCTGAGCAGCGTCGCTAATAAAACCAAGAAAGACGAAATGGAAAGCTTCTTCTTCGCGGAAACTCTCAAATATTTATTTCTGCTCTATGCCCCACCCGACACCATCGACCTGAGCAAGACGGTTTTCAACACCGAAGCCCACCCCATTCGCAGGACATGGTAGCGACAAACCAGATGCTGACTTAAATATGACGGAAATCAACTGCGCCGCTCTTCTCTTCGACCTCGATGGAGTCCTCATCAACTCCACTCCTGCCGTCGCCCGCGTCTGGCGGGACTGGGCCATCGAGCACGGATTCAATCCGGAAGAAGTTGTAGCCCGCGCCCATGGCCGCCCCAGCCTTACCACAGTCCGCGAGTATCTTCCGGACTCGGATCATGAAGCCGAGAACCGCGAAGTCGAACGCCGCGAAATCGCAGATCTGGAAGGTGTCGTTCCGCTTCCGGGCGCGGTCGACCTGCTGGCCAGCCTTCCCCCCGATCGCTGGACCATCGTCACCTCCTGCACGCGCCCGCTCGCCGAAGTCCGCATCAAAGCTGCCGGCCTACCATTGCCGAAAAAAATGATCACCTCCAACGACATCGCGCACGGCAAACCCCATCCTGAGCCCTATCTGAAAGGCGCGTTCCTCCTCGGATTTTCTCCGCACGACTGCATCGTCCTCGAAGACGTGCCTGCCGGAGTCCGCGCAGGTAAGGCCGCCGGCGCTAAAGTGATCGCCTTCAAAACCACGGTGCAGGAGTCGGTGTTGCGAGAAGCCGGCGCGGATTGGATCCTAAACAACTGCGCCGACATTCGGCTGGAAGGCGACGTCAATCGCAACCGCGGTCTGAATCTCGCGCTCACTCGGGCGTAGAAAGATGCCGAGATTCTCTGCTGAACTTTTCTGTGACCTCGGTGTCCTCTGAAGTGCCATTAGTTTTCTCTGACACCCCGAAATTGCGACGGTCGCCTAAAGTTCCTGCCGCCCCTGCCGATCAACTGTCCAGCGCCGAATTACGGTAATTAGGAGAGACTCATGTCCACTGCGGCAGTTTCCAGCAATTCGATCTACCAGCAGATTCAGTCGTACTTTCAGCAGCGCCAATCCGATCTGCAGCAGCTTGGCCAGTCCCTTCAGTCAGGAGACTTGGCGGGAGCGCAGCAGGAATTCAGCGCTTTGCAGACTCTGGGCCAGAGCGGCCCGTTCGCCAACGGCAACGATTTCAAGAGCAGCCAGCGCCAGCAGGATTTCAACGCTATCGGTCAGGCCCTGCAATCGGGAAACCTGGCAGGCGCGCAACAGGCCTTCGCCCAACTGGCGAGCACCTTCCATCCGCAGCAGCAGCAACAGCAGAGCAATGAAACCCAGCCGGCGGTCATCGTGAACCTCAGCGGATTGCTATCCTCATCGTCTTCGGCTCCGGCCTCAGCATTACCCGCGGCTTCGACCAGTTCCTCTGTGCAGCCCGCGGCCGCAGGCTCGACTGCCTCTGCCAGCGGATCGGAAATCGTGCTGAACCTTGGCAACCTTACCCCTGGCGAGCAGATCTCGATCGGACTTAGCAATGGCGCCAATGGCAGTGAGCAGCTCACCATCGGCATCTCGAACCAGCAGAACCAGAACCCCGAACAGATCACGCTCAACTTGAATCCCAACAGCAACCAGGAAATCATCCTCAACCTGCTCAGCAACTCGGCCACCAGCAACAGCAGTAATACCGCGCAGGGAAGCGGCGTCAACCTAACCGCCTGAGTGTCTTGATCGACGCTAAGTGCGAGTGAGCGGCGCCGGGTGCCTCCCCGGCCTGCTCGCCGCACTGGCGACCGCACCCCCTCTCACCCTTCGTTCCGTCCCGCCTCGTCAACGGCCCGCGCCTCGGAGTAGAATTTCCTCCACACACTTCGGGAATTCCATCCGCAAGGAGCGACCAACCATGAAGGTCAAATTGCCGATTCTGCTGAGTGTCTTAGCGCTGGCCACGCTGGGCGCCGCTCAGGACGCGCAACGCGATCAACCCACGCCCAAGTCCGAGGATCGAATCATCAAAGCGGTCCGGCACCAATTGCTGATGCTGCCTCGCGTCGGGCCTTTCGACTACCTGGCTTTCAAGGTGGATGGTTTCAACGTGACGTTGCTCGGGCAGGTCGTGAATCCGGTCAACAAATCCGATGCCGAGTACGCCGTCAAGCACATTGAAGGCGTCGAAAAGGTCGATGACCAGATCGAAGTTCTTCCGCCGTCTCCGATGGACAGCGGCATTCGCCGCAGTGTATATCGGGCGATCTATCGCTATCCTGCGCTGGAACGATATGCGCTAGGGGTGCAGAAGCCCATCCGCATCATCGTTAAGGGCGGCCACGTCACGCTGGAGGGCGTGGTCGACAGTGAAGGCGACAAGAACATCGCCGGCATCCGCGCCAACGGCGTTCCCAACGTCTTCTCGGTCGACAACAATCTGCAAGTCGTCAAGCCGTAGAGTCGACCCGAATTTCGCAGGAGAACGCCTCCACGCGTTCTCCTGCCTTTCCTTTGTGTTCTTTTGTGTCCTTTGAGGCTAAGAATTTCAAAAGCGTGCAAAATCGATTTTGCTGTCACTCCTGGCGTCTCTGCCTGCGTATAATGTTCCCGGATTTCACTTTCGCTTCAACGCCGTCATCGGAGGAATGCCATCATGAGTCCGCAGGCCATGAATCGCCGCACTTTTCTCGAAACCGCCAGCACCGTCACCGCCGCCACTTTGTTGACCAGTCGCTTCGGCTGGGCCGCCGGCGATCACAAAATTGACAAGGTCGGCTTGCAACTCTACACCGTACGGGACTTGATGAAAGGCGATTTCGACGGCACCATCGCCAAGGTGGCACAGATCGGCTACAAAGAAGTCGAATTCGCTGGATACTTCGGCCGTACCGGCCAACAGGTTCGCGCCGTATGCGACAAGAATGGTCTCGCGGCCATCGCCACGCACGTTCAATATGACGAACTCGATGACAAGTTTCCCGCCGTCGTCGAAACCTCCAAAGCTATCGGCCTCGAATACATTGTCTGCCCTTGGATTCCCGAAGACCTACGCAAGTCTCCTGACATCTGGAAACAGGCTGCCGCGAAATTCAACCATTGCGGCGAGCTCAGCAAGAAGGCGGGCATGCAGTTCGCATATCACAATCATTGGTTCGAATTTCTTCCCGTCGACGGCAAGCTGCCCTACGATCAACTGCTCAAGGAATGTGATCCCAATCTGGTGAAGATGGAAATGGATTTGTGCTGGATCACCGCGGCCGGCGGCGATCCGGTGAAGTACTTCAATCTTTATCCCGGCCGCTTCCCGCTGGTTCACGTCAAAGACCTCAAGACGCTTCCAAAAATCACTGCCGGAGGTGCGCAGAATTACGGTGACACCGTCGACCTGACCGAGGTGGGCAGCGGCCTCATCGACTGGAAAAAAATATTTGCCCAGTCTGAGAAAGCGGGGATCAAACACTACATCGTCGAGCACGATCACCCGAAGCAGCCGTTCGACAGCATCACCAAGAGCTACGATTATTTGAACAAGCTGCGCTGGTGAGGATTTCGGCGTCGCCAGGTGCCCATTTCTCGCGCCATTTGCGAGAGGTGGGGACTTAGTCCCGCTGTCGTGGCACGAGAAGCCTTCGGCAAGAGCGGCTATTTTACGCCTTCGCGAGGGACAAGCACTGACGTAACGAGCCTGCGCCACCTTCCGTGTGGCATCCTGATGTGTGCCGAAATCAGATCCAAGTGACTACATCGATTGGGACGCGGGCCGCGAAGGCTACGTTCAAGCCCCGAACAAGTACGTCCCGGTCGTCGCCATTCCCAAGACCGCCAAGAAGAAGGGCCCCCCGCCGAACAATCTCGACAGCATTCGCAGGGAAGAAATACTGGGCAGCCTATTGGCCGCAGGCGGCACCATCTGGGCCGTCTATGTTGCCACCGTGGACTACGACAGTCTGTGGCGTATGCAAATCATGCCGCCCGGACCGGTGGAGGTTTGCGCTCTTGGCATCCTGTGCTGGCTGCACGCAAAGTGGCGACGCTCGATCCGCGTCTGATCTCCGTTAGCTCTGTTAAGCCTTCCCGAACGGATCTTCCAACGACAATGTCTGCGGGGTTAATAGCTCTGCGCTGTTCTCGGTGATGTGCATGTCGTCTTCGATCCTCACCCCGAACTCGCCACGAATATAAATTCCGGGCTCGTTGCTGGTCGTCATGTTCGCCTGGAGCTTCGTGGCGTTTCCGCGAACCAGATAGGGCCACTCATGCCCGTCCATCCCCAGGCCATGACCGAGCCGGTGCGTGAAGTACTTGTAGTCTGGGCCGAAGCCCGCGTCAGTGATCACTTTGCGCGCCGCCGCATCAATCGATCCACACTCCGCTCCCGGATGCGCCGCGGCCAGCGCCGCCGACTGCGCCCGGAGCACGATGTCGAATATTTTTTTCATCTTGTCGCCTCTACCTCCAGACGCCTTGCCCAGAACAAACGTCCGCGTGATGTCGGATTGGTAGCCTTCCACAGAGCAGCCGTCGTCGATCATGAGGATCGAACCTTCGCGAATCATCGGCGGTGTCGGTAATCCGTGAGGAAACGCAGTGGCTTCATCAACCATGATGCTGGCCTCGCCGGGAAATCCCAGCTGGCGGTATGCCGCGTCAATCAAATCAGAAGCATCGTGCTCAGTCATCCCCGGCCGCAGCGCGTGATAGACAGCTTCGTAAGCCGCGAGTGTTATTTGCGCAGCCAGTCGCATCAGCGCAATTTCATGAGCGCTCTTGACCATGCGGCATCCGGCGGTGACCGGAGTCGCGCTCGAAATACTCGCCTGCGGCGCAGTCTTGGCAATGCCATCCGCAAAGACGAAGTGGATCGTTTCCTCGATCCCGAGCTTGCCGGTGGCGATGCCGCGTTGCCGTAATCCGTCTGCTACGACTTGATACGGATTCTCGTCTTCTTGCCATGCCCGCACGTCGGCGTGTTCGCCGTCGGGTGCGTCGGCGAGTTGCTCGCGCGCACGTCCTTCTTCAAATGCCGGGCACACATAAAACGGCGCGCCCTTGGCCGGCAGCACGAGTGCGAACAAGCGCTCGCCGCCCCACCAGCGGACGCCCGTGAAATATCGCAGCGAAGTGCCCTCCATCAGCACGATGGCGTCGAGCGCGTTCGCTCTCATGAGCTGGCAGGCGTGCTCCTGCCGGCCGGCGCGCTCATCTCTCGTGATTGGAGTGGCCTCGCTGTTACGCGACTTCAATTGCGCTAGGGAAGGCGGCAGGGCTGCGTCATCCCTCTTCGGCGCGACCGTGGCCGCGAGCGAATGCGATGCCGCTGCCATCCCCGCAGTTACGCCGCTGACTTTCAGAAACCGTCGCCGCGAGATCATGAGTCCCTCCCAGGGGGAAAGCAATCCGCCATTATAGGAGGATTGGCGATTTCAGATTCTAGATTGCAAATTGAGGATTAAAAGCTCCGGAATGCCGAAGCGGTATGCTGTGAGTCAACTATGGAATCCGGTTTCCAATGCGCTGCCTGCGGAGAATGGAACACGACTTCGGTCGACGAATCCGCCGGACGCCGCCAGAGCTACGTCGAAGATTGCCAGGTCTGCTGTAAGCCGAATGTCTTACGCGTCGAGTACGACACGGCGTCGCGGGAATTTTTCATCACCGCGGAGTTGGAGTAATTGTTCGTGGAGCGGCGGACGTCCTCGTCCGCCGTGGCAGCGTTGCGGCCCTCGACTGGAGGGTCTCGTGGCGCAGTTCCCCGGATGAGGGCGTGCGGGGACTCCACCGTCCAGGACTAGACCCGCAACCGCCGAAGCACTCGTCGCGCTTTCCGGCTCACGGTATAGTTAGCGTTCCACTGCAACCGCAGAAGGGAGACTTCACGATGGCAACAGGCAATAGCGCTGGCAGGATGGTCGCCCACAACATGGTAACCACACAGTTTGAGCTTGATGGCTTCCGCGTGACGCGCACTCTGGGCGTGGTGCGTGGTATCGTGGTGCGCTCGCGTTCAATTTTTGGAACCATTGGCGCGGGATTGCAAACCCTGGTCGGCGGCAACATCACGCTGCTCACCAACCTGTGCGAGAAGACGCGCCAGGACGCCTTTGACCTGATGCTGCAGCATGCGGCCGAACTAGGCGGAAACGCCGTGGTGGGCGCGCGCTACGATGCAACCGAGGTGATGCAGGGAGTCACCGAAGTCCTGGCCTACGGAACCGCGGTCTTCGTCGAGCCCTCGAAGTGAAGGAACAATTTTGCTACTCTTCCGCACCGCCCGCCTTGCAGGTCTTCACGTAGTCAGGATGTGGTCCCTCGGGCTCTCGCGTCAGCAATTCGAATTCGAGCCGGGCGTTGTCTGAACGAATGCCCACCGGACCGTTCAGTTTGGCGGCATCCGATCCGACGTCGCCCTCCCAGACTTCGTGGTTGTCGACCAACACGCTCAGTTGCGCGTTATTCATCTCGGCGCGCAGCGTGTGCGATTGTCCGGATTCTAAATGCGGTACGGCAGAAGCCTTCCTTGGCTTGATGTTGACGTACCCGCGGTTGCCGCATTCGGCGCTGGTGTGCTGCTCGGGATTTCTTTTCGCCGACACGACCAGCTTCGATTCCGGATCCACACGCCAGATCGCGTAAACCAGGTTGCAGGGATCCTATGCGCGCAGCTTCAGTCCAAACTGTCGGCGAATCGCGCCCGAGCCCAGCGTTGACTCTTTGCTCGTGCCGCCAAGATAAGTGAAACGCAGTTCGGCCGATTGTGTCGTCCACTGGTTCACGTAAGCGCGCATCTTGGGGGCATCGACTGTCAGGCGATGGTCGGCGGCCTGATCGACGGCGCCCTCGGTCACGCACAGTCGGTCGCGGCTCACATTGATCCACTCTCCGGCAGCGCCGGCAAGCGTGTCACCGAGCAGGAAGATTCCGAGCAATCCTGAGAGCAATCCTGAAACCATCGCTGCATTCTTCATGAAGGTCGACCTCTTGAGCACCAGCAGTTTAGGAAACGCGCCCGGACCGCTCTAATGTGAGAGCGAGTATCGCGTCTCGAGAATCGTCTCGACGTCAACCGGCTGATCGCCGCAGCGGGCGGGACGGTAGCGCCAGTCGCGGAATGCACGTAAGCTTGACTGTGCAAGGTCCGGACTAGGGCTCTCAACTACCTTACCGATCCGCGGGACGCCGTCGGATCCAATGGACACGTCAATCGCAACGATTCCCTGGGTTCGCAGCCTCCGGGCACTCTCCGGATACTCAGGAGTGCGCCGCTTGAGCAACTGAAACGGCTCAGGGTTCATGCAGCCCGGGGAGCCTTGTGCACCTTCCGGAGCCTTGAACACTTCCGCCGGAATCTGAACGGGCGTCTCGAAATCGGTCACCACGACCGAGGCGACGGTCGTGCCGTTATCCAAAAAGCTGAGAGAGCGGGGAAATAGCTTCGTGCCTGCGGGCTGTAGATCTTTGTCCAGATATGTCGTTCCGCGGACCAGCGTGCCGGAACGGTCACTGACGCAGACTTCAGAGGAAGATTCTTGTTCGTCCGCGATTTCGGTGCATGTCAGTGCCTCGCCGTGGATGGTACGGCCGTGTGTCTTCTTTACTTTGACGTCCGGGGGAAGGCTGAGGCGGACGAGCGACCCGGTGTGCAGAGCGCCAGCTCCGGCGACACCGGAACCGAATCCCAGCGCCTCGTGGATGTTGTAAATGCGCAGCGGGATGAAATTCGTGTTGCGCTTTACCCAGAGCATGCCTTTTCCACCGACCTGGATTTCGGCATATTCAGGAAGAAGGATTTCCTCTCTCCATTGATCCTCGCCATTCCACAACAACTGATAGGTGCCGTCGACCATCTTTCCTTTTAGTTCGATCTGAACCTTTGCCTTCATCACGAAGGACGGCAACTCGAAGATGTTCGTCCTGGAAACTGCCTGCTGTAGCCGGGCGACGGCCTCCTGCGGGTTTTTTGGATCGGAGGGATTCAGCGCGATGGCCGACGATGCAATTAGGGCGAAAACAAGGCAGCTATTCATCGCTCGCATCTTACGCAGACTACCGCGAGAAGCCAAGCAAAGTTACCTCCGCGCGCGTTTTCCACAAGAAAATCAGCGCCAGTGGCGCAGTGCAAGAAAAATCTTAGCGAAAGAATAGCGAAAGAACCAGGAGCGTAAACCCAACCCCTTGTGGTCGCATGACTGGTAAACCACAAGCCTTCGTACTTTCCCGAATCAGTGCAGGAGTGGGACTGCCACCTTTAAGTTTCTGCTTGACAATAAACGACTTACGGGTAAGATCGTGGTACAAAGTGGTCGAAAGTGGTGGCGACAGTAAGCGCCGTGGGAACCTGGAGCTGAAAACGAGGAGCCGGTGGGAAACCGACCCAGAAGATCGACAAACAGCCCGAATCGCCCGACTTTGACCTTACTTTGCGTTGATTTGACCTCCCTCGTAGCAGTCGCAGTGACAGAGAAACAACATGTTTCGCGGCAATCATCCAACCCGGGTCGACGAAAAGGGCCGCCTCAAGGTCCCGGCAGAGTTCAAGCGGGTGATCGACGAGAAATACGGTCAGCAATTCTACATCACCAGCCTCGATGGCGATGTTGCTCAAGTGTATCCCTTCGAGGAGTGGGAACGGATCGAGCAGAAGCTGGCGGGGCTCTCCACGTTCAACCCTACGAAAAAGAAGTTTTTGAGCAAGGTGAACTACTGGGGGCAGGTGGTCGAAATGGATGGGCAAGGCCGCTTGCTGATTCCGCAACTGTTGCGGGACTCGGCCCAGATCAAGGGCGAGGTTGCGGTCAGCGGATATCAGACTTATCTCGAGGTGCGCAACATGGACGCGTACCGCCGGAAGATGCAGGACGAAAAGTTTACGCCTGACGATGAGAAGACGCTCGACACGCTGGGCATCTAGTGAACCATTTATCGGACGGGGGATTAACAGACACCCCTCAGGGGGTTGGGCATGGCGGTGGAAGAGCGAGCCATGTTCCGGTTCTTTTAAAAGAAGCGATCGACTTTTTAGCCGTGCGGCGAGGTGGGACCTATATCGACGCCACGGTGGGTTTGGGCGGGCACAGTTACGAAATCGCAAAACGCCTCGGCGCACCGGGACATTTGATTGGCCTCGATAAGGATCCTGCTGCGCTCGCAATCGCGCGCGAAAGGCTGACTGGTAGCGCTGGCGTCCCGCCGGCTGCCGATTGGCCCGAGATCACGCTGATGCAGTGCTCGTTTGCTGAAGTCGGGAAGCGGTTCGGTCCCAAGTTTGCGGACGGAATCCTGGCCGACATTGGCGTCAGCAGCCTGCAGTTGGACGATGCGGCGCGCGGATTCAGTTTTCAGGCGGATGGACCGCTCGACATGCGGATGGACCCGCGTGGTGAGCGTAGCGCCGAACAAGTGGTAAACCACCTCGACGAGCGACAGCTTGCCGATGTGATTTACGAATTCGGAGAGGAAAGGAGGTCGCGGAGAATCGCCAGAGCCATTTGCCGGTCGCGGCCGATACGATCTACCGCACATCTTGCGGACGTCATATCAGCCGCGGCCCGGCCAATGAATTCTGAATCCAGGCGAATTCATCCGGCGACCCGAACCTTTCAGGCTCTTCGAATCTTCGTAAACCGCGAACTGGAAGATCTGCAGGCGCTGCTCAAAGCGGCGCCCCGGATTCTGAAACCAGGAGGACGCGTGGTGGTGATCAGTTTTCACTCGCTGGAAGACCGCATCGTAAAGGATGCCTTCCGCGAGGGCGGAATTAAGGACAAGTACTACCGGGTGCTGACCAAGAAACCGGTCACGGCATCGGAAGAAGAGAGCGATCGCAATCCACGGGCCCGCAGCGCGAAATTGCGGGCGGCGGAAAAAGTTTAGAAAACGAGTTTAGAGAAAAGAGTTTAGCTCCGGAAAACCTGCCGGAGTTCCCGGCATAGCTGTAATGGCGTGCCGGGCCTTAGAGATCAGGTGCAAGGCAGATCGCAGATTCGAACGACGATCCGCTGGGGCGGGAGAAAGAAAAGCTGAAAGCTGTTCGACGGGTTCCGTGGTAGGAATCCAAAAGTAGAGGTACCGGGAAATGTACACGGGAAGATTGATCAGCGAGTTGGTGGCGACGGTAGAGCGCGCCGCGTCGCGCGCGCAGTTGCAGGCTAAGCAGAGTGCGGAGCAGGAGCGGATGGACGAGGAATTGCACGCCATCTTCTCCATGCAGATTCCGGTAACCGAGGGTGGCCAGGTTTTCATGGGGGCGGCATAAATGGCGGCAGCAGCAGCAACAATGCGCAGTGCGGATTTCGCAGGGGAATATCGAGCGGCAGAGCGGCGTTCGCTATGGACCGGCACGCCTGAGATCTACTTCTCCAAGGCGATCGACAACTCGCGCCTGGTGAAGGTGGAAGATCCGCGCCGCAACCGCGAGATGAAGCAGTTCGGCACGGCGCTGGCTTGCTTGTTCCTGCTGGTCTTTACTTATGCGTGGCAACATTTCAAAGCCATCGAATACGGCTATCAGATCGAATCGGCCAAACGTGAACTCAGCGAAAAGACCGAGATGAACCACGCGCTGCGCCTGGAAGACGCCTCGCTGCGCGACCCCGAACGCATCGACCTGCTGGCCCGCCGCATGGGCTTGGTGCCGCCGGAGCCGGGACAAGTGATCCGCATGGATTCTGCCTCGGGCGATTCTCAAGGCCCAGTGATGGCGAGCGCGGAACCAGTGGCAGTGATACCTGGGCAATAGGAATTTGTGTGGGTCGGGTTTGTGTGGGTCCGGATCTTTGATCCGGGCCGGCCGAGCGAAGCTCGGCAGTATTTCGGCGGCGGCCTGTCTGCACATGGGCCGCCACATTTGTCTGAGGTGAGCGCATCTCAAGTTTTGTTGTCATTCCGAGGAGCGAACGCGACGAGGAATCTGCTTCCCGCCGCCTTCGGCACACAGCAGGTTCCTCCTCTGCGCTTCGCGCATCGTCGGAATGACAAAGGTTTAGAGTGTCAAAGTATGGCTGCGGCTAGCTCTCATCCCGGCAAGAACTCCCGGCTCTACCTGCTGGGCGCGGTCATGCTGTTGTGGTGCGTCGCTATCTGCGGGCGCCTGGTCTACCTGCAGATCTTCAGCTACGGCAGGTTCGTCAAGCAGGCTGGACACCAGCAGCAGCGCGCGATTCCACTCTCTGCCAAGCGCGGGGTCATCTACGATCGCGCCGGCCATGAATTGGCCATGTCTGTGCTGGTCGATTCCGCGTTCGCGGTCCCGACAGAAGTCAAAGATCTTCCCACCGCAGTTAACTTAATCACCCGCATTACAGGCGACGACTACAACGTGGTGCTCGCTGACTGCCGCGCGCACAAAACATTCTGCTGGGTAGCGCGCAAGGCCAAAGATGAAACCATAGAGCGTATTAATTCGCTGAAGCTGCAAGGCATTCATTTCCAGAAGGAGCCGAGGCGCTTCTATCCTGCCCGCGACCTGGCGGCGCAGGTATTGGGCTCTGTCGGCATGGAAGATTCCGGCCAGAGCGGCATCGAGCACGAGTTCGACGATCAACTGCGCGGGCGCCCAGGAAAGATGTTCATTTCCGTGGACGCCCACAAACAATGGTTCGCCGACATTGAAACCCAGCCCACGCCCGGCGACAACCTGGTCCTGACCATCGACAAAAACATTCAATACGTTGCAGAAAAAGAACTCGACCAGGCGATTCATGATACGCAGGCCATCGCCGGCACCGTAATAGTCGAGAACCCGCACACCGGGGAAATTCTGGCGCTGGCCAACCGTCCCACATTCAATGCGAACCTGCACAAGCAGATCACGCCGACCGCGCTGACTAATCGCGCCGTGAGCTACATCTATGAGCCCGGGTCGACGTTCAAGCTGGTGACCATCGCTGCAGCACTCGAAGAGAAGCTCACAAATCCAGACGAACTGTTCGATTGCCAGATGGGCTCGATCGTTTACAACGGCATGCGCATTCGCGACTCGAGGCCGCACGGGTTGTTGCCGGTTTGGGGCGTACTGTCAAAGTCGAGCGACGTCGGTTCGATCAAGATTGCGCTGCGCCTGGGCGAAGACCGCTACTACAATTACATCCGCGCTTTCGGATTTGGGCAGCAGACCGGGATCGAACTGCCTGGCGAAACCCGTGGCATGACCAAACCTCCGAGCCGCTGGTCGAAAGTTTCGATTGCCGCGATTTCGATAGGCCAGGAAATCGGTGTATCGCCGATTCAGCTTGCCGGGCTAGTTTCAACTTTCGCCAACGACGGAGTCTATGTGGCGCCGCGCATTGTTTCCGGAACTGTGCCTCCACTAGGGGCGGTACAGAATGTGGAATTTCATCCGGTCGACGGCAGGCGCGTGATTTCTTCGCACACAGCGGCGGAAATGCGATCGATGATGCAGAAGGTTGTGCTGGATCCAGCAGGTACTACTGGAGGCAGGGCGATTCTCCAAGGCTATTCTTCGGCGGGAAAAACCGGAACGGGGCAAAAGGTCGACCCGGCGACTGGAGGGTATTCGAAGACGAAATATGTCGGATCGTTCGCCGGATTTGCGCCCGTGAACAATCCGCAGGTCGTGGTGGTGGTCATTCTCGACTCCGCAGTCGGACCGCATCAAGGCGGCCAGGTCGCGGCGCCGGTGTTCCGGCGCGTCACGCAGCAGGTGCTCGAATATCTGCACGTGCCGCATGATCTGCCGCTCGCGCCGCAGCACCAGTTACTGCTGGCCCAAGCGAAGGTTAAAGATAAAGATTTGGAAGAAGGAACTCCGGATCACCCCGGCGAACCGCTGGAGACAGCGGAAATGAACGCTGATTCCCCGGCCGCGGCGAAGCCCCAAAGTGTGGCGGCGGCGAATGCTTCGGTGAGTTCAGGACAAACTCCGCCGGCGAATGCGGGTGCTGAAGGCAACGTCGTGTCCGCAGCTTTGCGTGAGCCGGTTTCGGCGGGCGCTGCTCCGAATTTAGCCGCGAAAGAAGTTCCGTCGAAGACGAAAGACACCGCAGCTGCAGAACAAGCAAACCTTCCCACCACGGGAACCGTCGTATTGGACGTGGAACAAGGTGGAATTGTAGTGCCATCGTTCGTAGGAAAGACCGTGCGGAGCGCCGTGGAAGCCGCCCAGGACGCTGGCCTGCAACTCGATGCCGTCGGCAGCGGCCTCGCCAGCAAGCAGACTCCAGTGGCCGGAACCCACGTCGCGGCCGGAGCGCGGGTCACAGTGCAGTTCGGACAATAGACTCAAAATTCCCAGCCGCAAAGGCATCAACTAACGATTGAAGTTATCTCTGCTGCTGCGTCCTCTGTTGTTAAAGCCCTTGCGTTAAACCCATAGTTTGACCGGCCGAAAAAGCGCATGATACGGTAATCAGTCACACCATCCCAGCAGGCCAGCGACTGCCGCTGATTGAGGTCTGGATTTTGTCTTCGGTTGAGGCGACGCCCGCCAGCACCATTACCAACATCCGCAAAACTGCGCTGAATGCCGTCCATCGCCAGATGGGCGCGAAGATGGTGGAGTTCAACGGCTGGGACATGCCGGTCGAATATCCAGCGGCCATCGGCTGCGGAATCATCAACGAGCACATGGCCGTGCGAACCGGCGTGGGCATTTTTGATGTCAGCCACATGGGCGACATCCGGCTGGCCGGCCCGCAGGCGCTAGTCGCGGTGCAGCACATTTCCATGAATGACGCATCGCGGCTGGCCATCGGTCAGGCGCAGTATTCTGCGCTGCTGTATCCCGAAGGAACGTTCGTCGACGACGTGATCGTCCACCGCCTCGCCGAGGACGATTATCTTCTCGTGATCAACGCCGGCACGCGCGAAAAAGATTTCAACTGGGTGCGCGACAACACCCGCCAGTTCGACTGCGCGGTCGAAAACCTTTCGGACGACTTTACGCAGATCGCGATCCAGGGGCCGAAAGCCGTAAATCTGCTGCAGAAGCTCACCGACGCCGACCTGAGTGCGGTGAAGTTCTACTGGATCACGCGCGGAAAGCTGTGCGGCCTGCCGAATATTCTGATAGGTCGCACCGGCTATACGGCCGAAGACGGCTTCGAGATTTACATCCCCGCTGATGAGCCGACGAGCGCGCGCGTATGGTATGAGATTCTGGCCGCAGGCAAGGAGTTCGGTGTTGTACCCTGCGGCCTGGGCGCTCGCAACACGCTCCGCCTCGAAGGCAAGCTTCCCCTCTATGGCCACGAGATTTCCGATACCATTAATGTCTGGGAAGCCGGGCTCGACCGTTTCTGCAAAATAGAGAAGCCCGAGTTCGTCGGCCGGACGGCGCTGGAGAAAGCGAAAGCCGCGGGCGTGAAGCGAACTCTAGTGGGCCTGGAGATGACCGAGCGCGGTATTGCCCGCGACGGATACAAAGTGTTAGACGACAGTGGGCGCGAGATCGGATATGTGACGAGCGGGTCGCCCGCGCCGTTCTTGAAGACGAACATTGCGCTGGCATACGTTCCGCCGGAGTTCTCGGCCGTTGGGGCGGGAGTGAAAGTGGAAATTCGCGGTCAAGGCGTTGGCGCCGTCGTTGTGCCGACCCCGTTTTATAAGCGACCGAAGAAGACGGTTTAGCCACAGACGACAAAAAGCAGCACAGAGGATTCGCTAGAAGCTAGCAGCCAGGAGCTAGAAGCTTTTATGCCTTACCCTACAGATCGCAAATACACCAAAGAGCACGAATGGATTCAGGTGAACAGCAATTCCGCCACGGTAGGCATTACCGACTACGCCCAGCAGTCGCTGGGCGACATCGTCTTCGTCGAGACCCCCAAAGTTGGTGCTGAACTCGTCGCCGGCAAGACGTTTGGCACGGTTGAGTCGGTGAAGGCGGTGTCGGACCTGTTCGCACCGGCGACGGGCACTGTAACTGAGGTGAACGCAGCTTTGGCCACGTCGCCCGAGAACGTAAATAAAGATGCCCACGGCTCCTGGATGGTCAAGCTTACGCTGAAGAATCCCGGCGAACTCGATGGCCTGCTGTCGGCCGCGGACTACGAGAAATTTGTGGCCGAAGAGGCGGGACACTGAAAGACCTAACCTCAGAGATCAGAGGCCAGCTCTCTGTCGCGTCTTGCCGAGGTCTGAGGTCCGCAGCCGGCCGCCTTTGGTTGAACGCTTCAAGGGTCCTCGGCATGGAATTTGTGCTCGATGCAAGCCGGGGCCGTACCCCTCAATCCAAATGACATTGAGGCACATCTAAAGACTTCCTATGCGCTATTTACCGAAATCTCCCGCAGACCGCGAGGCGATGCTGAAGGCGATTGGCCTGCGCTCGGTCGACGACCTGTTTGCGCCGATCCCTGCCGAGTACCGCCTAACCCGCGACCTGAATATCCCCCGCCAGATGGCGGAGTCGGAAATCGTTGATTTCTTCCGACAACGTTCGCGCGAAAACGGCGATGGCGGGTACACCAGCTTTCTGGGCGCGGGCGCGTACTCTCACTACCGCCCCGTCGTTATTGATTCGCTGATTTCGCGCGGCGAGTTTCTCACTGCCTACACTCCTTACCAGGCAGAGATTTCGCAGGGTACGCTGCAATCCATCTTCGAATTCCAGACCATGATCTGCGAACTGACTGGGATGGAAGTGGCGAATGCATCAATGTATGACGGTTCGACTGCTGCCGCTGAAGCCGTGATGATGGCGGTCCGTTTGACCGGCCGGCGGTCCGTGGTGGTGGCGCGTAGTCTGCATCCGGAGTATCGCGAAGTTCTCGCGACCTATGCGACGCATCAGGGCATGCCACTATCGGTCGCGGGTTTTCGCGACGATGGCCGCGTGAACTTGTCGGAACTCGAGAAGTCGATCACGCCGGAAACCGCGTGTGTGCTAGTGCAGTCGCCGAACTTTTTTGGCACGATTGAAGACGTTGCGGCGGTCGCCGAGATCGCCCACAAGCACGGGGCGATGCTGGTGGTCTCGATCGCCGAAGCGGTGTCGCTCGGAATTGTGGAGCCGCCGCGCCACGCCGACGTGATCGCTATGGAGGCGCAGTCGTTCGGCGTGCCTCTCGGATTCGGTGGGCCGTACTGCGGCGTCATTGCCACGCGCGAAAAGTATGTTCGCCAAATGCCCGGCAGACTCGTCGGCCAGACCGTCGACAAGCAAGGCCGGCGCGGATTCGTGCTGACGCTCGCCACGCGCGAGCAGCACATCCGCCGCGAGAAGGCGACCTCCAACATCTGCACCAACCAGGCGCTGGTCGCGCTGATGGTCAATATCTTCATGACGGTGTACGGCAAAGTCGGTTTGAAAGAATTAGCCAAACAAAATCTGGCAAAGACTGCCTACGCGGCCGCCCAGTTCGCGAAGCACGGCAAGGCTTTGTTCGCCGCCGCACCGCGCTTCAATGAGTTTGTCGTGCAGACCAGCGAAGATCCCGATGCGATCAACAGTCGATTGCTGGGGCACAAGATAGTCGGCGGCTTGCCGCTGAAGAAGTTTTATCCCGAGTTGGGGAATGCGGCGTTGTGGTGCTGCACCGAGCTGACCACGCGCAGCGCGATCGACACCGCTGTCGGATTGGTCGCCGAGAGCGAGCGCTCGGTGCGATCGTCCAAGGAGGAAGATGTGGAAGAGGTAGCGCGATGAAGCCGGTCATTCGCAAAGCAACGCTCCAGGTCAATCAAAATGAAGGCCTGATCTTCGAGAAGTCGTCCGCCGGAAAGGCGGCCTGGAAGTTACCGCCGCTCGATGTGCCGGAAGTTGATACCGCCCAGCTTCTTGGAGCGTCGGAAAGAAAAGATTTGGGCAATATGCCGGAAGTGAGCGAGATCGAAATCATCCGCCACTTCACCCGCATGTCCACGTGGAACTACGCCATCGATCTCGGCATGTATCCTCTCGGCTCCTGCACCATGAAATATAACCCGCGCGTGAACGAGGCAGTCGCGCGGGTCGAGGGAATCGCCAACGGGCACCCGTACCAGCCGGAAAAGATTTCTCAGGGCGCACTGCAGATCATTAAGACTCTGAGCGAGCAACTGATCGAGATTACTGGCATGGATGCGATTACTCTGCAGCCCGCCGCCGGCGCGCATGGAGAGATGACCGGCCTGCTGATGGTTCGCGCCTATCACGAGTCCAAGGGGAATGCGCGTAAGAAGATTCTGATTCCCGACTCCGCCCACGGTACGAATCCGGCGACGGCTGCGATGGTGAACTATGCGGTCGAGAATCTGAAGTCCGACTCGCGGGGCATGGTCGACATCGCGGCGCTCGCTGCGCAGATGAACGAAGACGTCGCCGCGCTCATGCTGACCAATCCCAACACTCTCGGAGTGTTCGAGCAGGACATCCATAAAATTGCCGACATTCTGCACGCCAAGGGCGGCTTGCTTTACATGGACGGCGCCAATATGAACGCGCTGGTCGGCAAAGTCCGCCCTGGCGATTTCGGTGTCGACGTGATGCACCTGAATCTGCACAAAACTTTCTCCACTCCGCATGGTGGAGGCGGTCCCGGGTCAGGCCCGGTGGCGATCAAGAAGGCCCTCGAGCCTTTCCTGCCGAAGCCAGTCGTGACCATGAAACCGGATGGCACCCTGGCATTCGACTACGACCGTCCGCAATCGGTAGGGCGCGTGCGCTCCTTTTACGGCAACTTTGGAATGTTTGTGCGCGCGCTGGCCTATATTCAGGCGAACGGACCGGACGGCCTGCGCCAGACCACGGAAGATGCCGTGCTGAACGCCAACTACATTCGCGAGGGACTCGAAGGTACATACGATTTACCCTACTCGACGCCGACCATGCACGAAGTCGTATTCAGCGATAAGCTGCAGCTGAAAAAAGGCGTGCGCACTATGGACATCGCCAAGCGCCTGATCGATTACGGATTCCATCCTTATACGACGGCATTTCCTCTGATTGTTCCCGGAGCGCTCATGATCGAGCCTACCGAGAGCGAGTCGAAAGAAGAAATGGACCTGTTCATCGACGCGATGAAGTCCATCGCCGAAGAGGTGGAGGAAGATCCGCAGAAGGTCCTCGATGCCCCGCATTCGACGCGGATTTCGCGCCTGGACGAGACCGCAGCAGCCCGCAAGCCGGTCTTGCGCTGGAAGCCAGCGCAGTAGTTGTTGACGATTTCCGATTGTTGATTGAAATCCCAGCGCGCCCGTCGCGTTTCTGCGTCGGCAATCAATAATTGCTAAATCGACAATTCCAGAGCTTCGTGCCTTCGCTGTTTCCTCCTCTGTGCTCCTCCGGGTCCTCTGTGGTTAAATCCTGATATTGCCTACCCCAAAGAAACCTGCGCGTGCGGTCGGTGCACCAGCCAC
>Ga0307476_10000239_pt1 | contig 51119 bp, 43 predicted proteins | sample atmos_gasesECM2C_2_FD_203314 | JGI IMG/M metagenome (GOLD analysis project Ga0307476, IMG submission 203314) | Hardwood forest soil microbial communities from Morgan-Monroe State Forest, Indiana, United States - atmos_gasesECM2C_05 | ecosystem: Environmental > Terrestrial > Soil > Temperate... | reverse complement strand
ACGCCGATTTGGATCAAGAACAGGGCGCGGAATTGATCGATTATTCTACCGGCAGCTCCCGGTTCATCGTCAAAAGGCCTACGCGCAGGCCTATGTGGTGCGCTACGTCGATTACGTCGGCGACGTACTGGAAGTCGACATCGGCGTCGCCGCGGACGAAGGCCACTTTTTCAGCGCGCTTCAAATAGATTTCCGCTAGGCGGGTTTCGAGATCGTCCCAGCGCACGCTGTCCTGATTGATCTTTACGGTTGGCGGTTGATCGTCCTTTGTCCACACTACCTGGATGACGACGGTGCGGGGCTGCGCGATGTTTTGGGTTTGCTTCTGATCGGGCTGCGGAATTTGTGCGGTCTCTCCCTGTTCTTTGTCCATCGACACGACCACCATGAAGACGATGATCAGGGTCAGCAGCACGTCGATCAGCGGTGTGATGTTAATCTGCGGGCCGCGCGCACCTCCGCCTGCCATTGACATTGCCATGAAAAGCTCCTCGGCTCATATTCGGCACGCGCGTGTCTGCAACATCAGACACCCGGAGCAGGGTTAGGGTTCCAGCGGACACCAAGGTTCCTCGCTTCGCTCGGAATGACAGCCTATCGTGGGGGGTCGGAGAGCAGCTTGCTCGGAATAACAAAGGTATACTCGGATGTGGCACGCACTTCGCGTCTCAACATTTTTTCGTTTCTTGCCGCACTCCTTCTTGCCCTGAGTCTTGCCCCGCCTGCGGCCGCGCAGGATAACTATGAGATCCAGGTCTACGGTGCCGATACGGTCGTCCCTCGTTCGACGATGGTCGAGATCCACTCGAATTTCACGGTGGAAGGCAGCAAGACGGTGCAGGACGGGATGCTACCCACGAACCACGCCGAGCATGAGACGCTGGAAATCACGCAGGGAATCAATGACTGGGCCGAGGTTGGTTTTTACGTTTTTACCAGCATTCAATCAGACGGCGGCTGGCAATGGGTGGGCGACCACATCCGGCCAAGGGTGCGCGCGCCCGAGCGATGGCATTGGCCGGTGGGCGTGAGTTTATCGAATGAAATTGGTTATCAGCGCGCCGCATTTTCGCCGGACACGTGGACTTGGGAAATCCGGCCGATCATCGACAAGAAAATTGGGCTGTGGTACCTGGCGTTTAATCCCGCGCTGGATCGCTCGTGGCATGGACCGAGCGTGAATCAGGGGGTGACTTTCTCGCCGAATGCGAAGTTCAGTTATGACTTCACCAAAAAAATTGCCGGCGGGCTGGAGTACTACGCGGCTTACGGTTCGATCACCGGCTTTGATACGCTCAGAGACCAGCAACAACAGTTTTTTCCGGCGATCGATGTGGATTTTGGACCGCAATGGGAGTTTAACTTCGGCGTGGGAGTTGGCGCGACGCGCTCGACCGATCACCTGATTGTGAAGTGCATTATTGGCCGCCGATTTTCGTGGCCGCATGGAAGCGGAAGCAGGGTAAGGGATCCGCGGCGGTGAGTCAGGCGATGTCCCGGGTGCGGTGGAGCGCGTGACGATCATCCCGCCGGCTCAGGAGTTGGTGGCAACGGCGGTGGTTGTTGCGGAGGGAGGGGAGGGGCGACGAAGGGTTGGGGCGTGGGTTGTGCCAGAGCAGAAAGCGACGCACTGAGCGCGGGATATCGCGACGCGAAGAAATAGATTGAGTAAGCGGGAAAGAAAACGATGACCGGCACGGAAATCAACGCAACCAGAAACAGAAAAATCGCGAGCAGGACGCTGCCGATGACTACGGCGAGGGTGATCGTATAAGCATTCCAGGTGAGTCCAGCCGTTTTACCGGTGATGACGGCGATGATGCTCAGTCCGATTGTGGGAATGGCTATGAGCAGCCCTAAAATCAGGGTGGCTATTCCGACCATGATTCCAGCGCCGATGGCCAACAGAATCTTCATGCCGATGTAGCCGGCATAGCTGGCTTTTTCGGCTTCGATCATGGGCCACAATCGACGCCAGCCTTCGAATGCGCCGATATCTTCGAGGGCCATTTGCGGTATGACGAAATCTTTGGTGAGCACGAAAATTACCGCGAGGGCGACGACGAAAATCAGCAGGACGAAGAAGAGAAGAATTCCACCCAGCGCCAGCGGGAGCACGTGCTCTTTTGGCGCTGTCAGCCAACCCATACCGAAAGCAAAGGCCGCGGGAACCCCGAGCAGCACAGCAAAGCCTGCCAGCATCGCAAATAAATAGAACAACTTCCATAAAAAGAATCGCCAGCCGGGGCCTTGCCTGCGCATCCAGCCATCGCGAATGTGACACTGCTTCGCGAGGACGCTATCGAACAGAATGAAGCGCATCACGCTGCTGATGTACATGAAGATGATTCCGATTACGAAGGCGGCGATCACGATGACCGCGATTAGACCGGCCAGGAGCGCGAGACCGGCTGCTGGGAAGTGCGGGAAAGGAGAGTGCTCTGCGCCTGGGCGAGTGGGGAAAAAATTGGAGCGATTGCATCCGCCGCTGGAGCCGAGTTCGCCGGCCAGCAGTCCGACGAAAGCGAGCCTGATCCATTGACCAAACCGAAAGGGTTGGAAGAGTTGCTTCCTGGTGTGCTCAAAGGCCAGAGAGATCGAGTCAGCCGCGGAGATTGGCAAGAATCACCTCGAGTACGAATGATTCAGCAGGGTACTGCGAAATGCGCCGGGGATCAAATCAAATCGGATCAGAGCGAGGGGCTGTACTGTTTCCCAATCGGCGAAGCTGATGCGAATCGTCGAATCATTCATAGCGTAGTGCCTCCACGGGGTCGAGCTTCGAGGCGCGAAGGGCGGGAACGAGTCCGCTGATTACGCCGACGACCAGCAAAACTGCGCTGGAGAGAAGGACCGTCATCAAAGAGATCCGCAGGTGAATATCGCCCTGACCGGAATCGTCTTCGAAGAGCGGACCCATCATGGGCAGCGTGCCGACGGCAGCGGCTATGGCGTAGGACAAGGCCACGCCGATGGCTCCGCCTAGCAGCATGATCAACAAAGTCTCGGCTAGGAACTGCAGCTTGATGTGCCGTTTTCTTGCCCCCAGAGCGCGGCGAAGTCCGATCTCGCGAATTCGTTCATCGACTGAGACGAGCATGATGTTCATCACTCCCACGCCGCCGATGCCCAGCGTGAGAGTTCCAATGAAAGCGAGCAGCACTTGTAGGCCGATGGTGAGGGCGTCGATTACTGGACGAAACTCATCCCGCCCGAACATCTGGAAGGCTTTGGGATCGGTCGGCGAAAATTGTTGGCGCGTGGCGACCGCGGCCAGCACCTGCGCCATGGCTTTTTTTTCGAACTGTGGCGCGAGTGGTTCAAATATGAGCACGGCTGCGTAGCGCGTGTTCCACAGGTCGCCTGCCGTCGAGTAGGGAATCCATGCGGAGTCATCATCACTGCTGAAATAATTGCTGAGCTGGATTTTGCGGGCCATTACGCCGATGACGGTGAAGCGAACGCCGCCGACTTCGACGGTTTCTCCGATCGCGGGGCGGCCGCTGAATAGTTGTTCTTTGACGCGTCCGCCGAGAAAGATCACGCGCCGGCGTTCGAGTTGGTCGGCGGCATCGATCCAGCGGCCCTCAGACGGCACTTCGTTGCGCATCTCGCCGTACTCGGGGCAAACTCCGCGAATCGCGGCGGTCCCCACGATGCGGTCGCCATAGGCGATTCCAGGCCGATTCACGGTTTCACGGCACACGTGTTTCACCAAGGGCGCGGTGGCCATTACCATATCGACGTCAGACTGTTCGACGACAACCTTTTTGCCGGCGCGCTGTCCGCCCGGTTGCTCGCTGGTTTGCTGCGGCCAGCAGATCACCACGCTTTTGCCGAATGCGTCGAAGCCGTGAACCAGAATGCTGCGGAAGCTATTGCCATAAGCGATGAGCAAGGTGACGGTCGCGATTCCCCAGACGATGCCAAGCATGGTGAGGAAGCTGCGCGTCAGGTTGCGCTTCAGCGCGATCCAGGCTTCGTGAATGATCTCAAACGGCATAAAAATCAAATTGAGTGACTGGGCGATTTAGTGATTGTCGATTGAAAAAACCTGCAATCGCACAATGACGGGTGCACGGAATCGCTCAATCCTTCCTACCCTCCCGCTTCATAACGCAGGGCCTCGATAGGGTCGATGGATGCGGCTCTGCGCGCGGGATACAGCGCCGCGATCACCGCAACCGTTCCCAGCAGGACGGTTGCGATCACGCCCGACGTCCAGTCGGGAATGAGGCCCGCAAAGAAATCCGGCATCGGCAAAAGATTTACCAGCGCGCAAAAACCAAACGCGACACCCAAACCGATTGCGCCGCTGAGCAGGGCAATAATCAAAGCTTCAATAAAGAACTGCCGCAGAATTGTGGCAGAGGGAGCGCCCAGCGCCTTGCGCACTCCAATTTCGCGGGTGCGCTCGCGAACTGCAACCAGCATCACATTCATCACGCCAATACCGCCGAGCACGAGGGTGACAACGCCGACGGCGCCGAGAAAATATTTCATGCCGTCGGTCATCTGCCGGAAGGCCTTGGCTTCCTGAACCGTATCCCAGATGGGACAAGCTTCTTTGTCGTTGGGATCGTAACGGTGCATGCGAGCCAGAGCGACGCGAACCTCATGCTTGCAGGCTTCGTGCTGCTCCAACGATTTCGGCGTCACAAGCAGTTGATCGAAGGTGGTGGACGTGCCCGGAGGTTTGTCGGGAAAGTCGCGCCGCATGGCGGAGAACGGGACGAATATTTTGTTCACGTCCCAGCCGTCATAACTGGAGTCCTGTTTCTTGGTGGCCATTACGCCGATAACAACGTAGGGAAAATCGTTAAGATAAACATTTTCGCCGACAGGATTGCGGCCGGGGAACAACTGCTTGGAGGCATCCGAGCCGAGGAAGGCGACACGCCGCGAATCGTGCATGTCGTCCCAGTTATAGAAACGTCCGAGACCCACGGTCAGACTGCGAATGGAGCCAAACTCCGGATAAGAACCAGTTACCGTGAAGGAGGCATTGTTGAAATTGCTGTGGGTGACAACGGTTTGCTGCTCAAGCTCGGGGATCGCATGTTCGCAATCCGTGGCTTCCGACTGCACGATCGGCACATCCTCATCTTCCCAGTGCACGAGGCGGCCCGCGTGCATTCCGCCGGCCTGCAGGCTGGTGCGACCGTGAAAAACAATCATCACGTCCTTGCCTAGATTCCTGGTCTGCTCCTCCTGACCTTTGCGCAAGCCCTCGCCAGCCGCCACCATCAGCACGATCGATACGATTCCCCAGGCGATCCCGAACATGGTGAGAAAGGCGCGCAGCTTATGCGACCACAACGTTCGCAAAACATCGGTAAGGAGATCTCGTAGCGTCATTACGCGGGTTCGACCGCTTTCCCTCATTGGACGCGACTCGACCGGGAACGTAAGCCCGGCGACGGTTTTGTCCCTGGTTGTTGGTACGTATCGCGGAAGGTTTTAGTTGCAAAGAAAATTGAGCCGAGAGATGTGTGACATGGGAGGGACAGGTGTAAGGGTTTGACCGCTTTAGCTGGTCTCGAAGGACTTTGTGCCGACGAGTTTTTTCTCCATGGTGAAAAGCGGCGTACCGGCTAACTCATGCGGGCCTTCGCCGGTGCGCTGGAAACCGAATTTTTCATACAAACGAATAGCTGCGGTCAGAAAAGGCGTGGTGCTGAGGAATACGCGAGAACATCTTTGCGAGGCGGCCCAATTTTCGACATGCCGCAGCAAAGCCGTGCCGACCCCGGAGGCACGAGCCGAAGGCAGAACCGCCATACCTCGAATATAGGCAGATTCGGCTTTTACAAGCGCGGCGACGGTTCCCAAGGTAATATCGCTGCACATCGCCAGCCAAGCCGGACCCTCGTGCATGCGCACTAGAATTTGAGCTGCGTTCGGCGTGGTCGCGGAGAAGCCTCCATCCGTGTAGAGGGGTTTGAACTCCACGAATGCCTCATACAGTAACGATGCGATTGCGGGTGCGTCTTCTGGAGCAGCGCGACGAATCTCAATCTGTGCTGCCATGGCTATTTTCTGTCTCGGAGAAGTCAGCCGGTCGCCGCCATTATCTTGACTTTTTCTGACCAGGAATCGAATTCACGAAGCGCCAGCTCGCATTGCAAGCGGTGACGTTCCTTGCGGTCGCGAATTTTTTTCTCCAGCGCGGGTAAAAGATCGAAGGTAATGTTCGCGGGCTGAAAGTTGGAAGGGTCGGCATGAGCAACGTAATGAACCAGAGATCCGAACGCGGAAGCTCGCGGAGGCGGCACGGGATGCTCGCCGAGGGCGATGGCAGCTGCGTGCATGCCCGCCATCAAGCCGGTCGCGATGGATTCGACGTAGCCCTCTACGCCGCAAATCTGCCCGGCAAAAAAAACTCGAGGGCGAGCCTTCATCTGCAGGGTTTCCTGCAGCAGCGACGGACCGTTGATATAGGTGTTGCGATGAATCTGGCCATAGCGGAGAAAACGGGCATTCTCGAGTCCCGGAATCATGCGCAGCACGCGCGCCTGCTCGCCAAACTTCAAATGATTCTGGAAGCCCACCAGGTTGTAGGAGTCCGCGCGCAGATTTTCCTGACGCAGCTGCACGACTGCGTAAGGCATCTTTCCGGTGCGTGGATCTTTTAATCCCACCGGCTTCATAGGGCCGAAGCGTAGCGTGTCGCGGCCACGCCGCGCGATTTCTTCGATGGGCAGACAACTTTCGAAGTAATTCAATTTCTCCCAGTCGCGCTCCTCGACCGAGTGCGCGGCAAGCAAGGCGTCATAAAAACCGTCGTATTCATCGCACGTCATGGGGCAGTTGATGTAATCGGCTGACCCCTTGTCATAGCGCGCGGCCATATACACGCGCGACATGTCGATGGAATCGGCCTCGACGATTGGACTGATGGAATCGTAAAAGTACAGGCGGGGATTTTGTGAGGCCCCGGGGGCAGCGTGGTTAGCTCCGGGCCCTTCTTGCGACGAGCTTATGCGTGTGATCTCAGCGGCCAGCGCCTCCGAGGTCAGGGGCCCGGTAGCCACGATGGTGATTTGATCGGCAGCGTCGAGGGTGGCTACTTCCTCGCGCCGGACAGTAATTTGGCGTTCCTGCGAAATTGCCTCAGTGACCTTCGCCGCAAACATAACGCGGTCCACGGCCAGCGCATGGCCCGCCGGAACCGCGCACTGACGGGCAATCTGCAGCAACAGCGAACCTGCCCGCCGCATTTCTTCCTTCAAGAGCCAGGGGGCGGTGTTTTCGCTATCCGACTTCAGCGAATTCGAGCAAACGAGTTCTGCAAAGTCAGCGGTCTGATGCGCGGGAGTCGAATGCGCCGGACGCATTTCGAACAATTCCACTTCTACTCCGCGACGTGCACACTGCCACGCCGCTTCCGAACCGGCCAACCCGGCTCCAACAATGCGAACGCGCGGGCTCACGATGCCTTCTCTGCCAGCCGTCGCAGTGCGCCGTCCTTCAGCAACACCGGCCGCCACTGGTCGAGGAACTCAGCCCCCAAAGACTTGTAAAGCTCGATTGCCTTCTCATTCCAGTCGAGCACCTCCCACTGCACTCCGTAACAGTTTTCCCGCACCGCAATGCGTGCGACGGAAGCTAGCAACGCCGTCCCAATCCCTCGGCCGCGAAACGGCTCTCGCACAAACAGATCCTCTAGAAACAATCTCCGCCCCGCCCAGGTCGAGTAGGAGCCAAAAAAGAGAGCGTACCCTGCAGTCTGCCCATCCCAGTCTGCAATCAGCGCGCGAAAACAGGGATTCGCGCCAAACCCATCCTGCAACAGGTTGGCCTCTTCGAGCACGCAAAGCTCCAACTCGTCTTCAAATTCCGCCAGTTCGCGGATCAGCGTCCGCAAAAGCGGCACATCGTGAACCGTCGCCGCAGGACGAATCAGGACCATCAGGAGGAAGAATACATCAGAGAAGAATCCGCGATTCATCTATCATGAGGTATCTCTCCAGTCGCCAGTTCGGAGGAGGATTCGATGGCACGCATCAGCTTGATCGCTCCGGAAGCTGCGTCTCCGGAGGTGCGCGAGATTTATGAAACGACGCTTCGCGGTAGGCCAGGGAACATTCAGAAGGCCCTGGCGCATCGTCCCGAGATGCTTAAGAATTTTCTAAGCTTCTATGGCAGCGTGGGGAAATCGCTGGAACGGAAATTATACGAGCTTATTTATTTGCGCATTTCGCTGATTAATGGATGTCGATACTGCACGCAGCACCACGTCGCATCGTCGAAGCGCGCCGGCTTGACTGCGGAAGACTGGACGGCACTCAAGACAGGTGACTATTTGCGCTTCGGCGAAAAAGAGCGTGCAGCTCTGACGTATGTCGAGAAGCTGACGCGGACGCCACGCGAGATTAATCAATCCGACCTTGACGAACTCAAGAAGCATTTTTCCGACCCGGAGATTGTCGACCTTCACATGCTGGCCGGGTTGGCCAATCTTACCAACCGGGTGACCGATCCGCTGGGTCTCGAATTGGAATTTCCGGAGGAGAAAGATCTAGGAATTGAGAGATTGAGTGATTGAAAACCTCGGATTGCTTTACAGGATTTCTCTTGCGTCGCCTACTCGTTTTGTTACGCGCTCGCGATCCAGGTATTCCAGCAGGGGGATTGCATACTTGCGGGTTATGCGGGTTAGCTCTTTGAATTTCGCTACGTCGATCTTTGACGATTGCAATTTGTATGCTGCAATCTGCCGCCTTAATGCTTCGAGGGCGCTGCGATGAAAAACCAATTCATCGGAGATTTTGATCAAGACCTTATCGCGCAGGAGCAGGGTCACGATTTTCTGTGCCCGAACGCGGTCGACCTTAAGGCCGGCAATCACCTGCTGCAGAGCGGGGACTTGCAATCCGGCGGAAGCGAATGCGTCCTCGATGGTTTTCTTTGATTCGGCTTCTTCATCTTTCATGACCACGCCTTGCCCGTAGACGCGGACCAGATCACCCTGGACGTCGATTTTTTTCTCACGAACTAAGATTTCTAGAGTTGCGCCAAACACGTCGGCTGATGCCCCGACTTGCTCGCGCAACTCTTCCTTCGCGATGCCGCCGACGAGGGGGTTCTTCTTGTGAAAGTCGTCAAGCTTCTTGAGGATGAGCTGTTGAAGACCTAGAATCGCGGGCTCATGGACCAATCGATCGCCGATGCGCAGTACTTGCCCTTGGCGCAGAGCGTGCGCCAGTTGGGCTTCGATCATGCTTTTCGGCCATCCGATCTCCGCAACCAGCTTTGCTATCGTGATTCCTTCGTGCATTCGTCGTGCGACTCGCGCTTTTAGAATCGCTGGAGGGTCACCCGTGGCCACGGTATTCAGGAAGGCGACGTGTTCCGGCATGCGTTGCAACGGTGCGGCATCGAGAACCACGCCGCCGCCGATGGTTACGACCGGAGAAAACTGCCGGATGATGAATCGATCTCCCGGCAGAAGCAATGCGGCTTCGGGTAGCTTTAGCCGCGCAAAGAACTCTTCGCCGGGGGCAGTTTGCTTTTGCTTCGGCTCGCGCAGTGCAACTTCCGCAACGGTTTCCATTGTGTAGGAATGAAAATGCACCCGCGATCGGTCTTTCAGCGGACGCGGCGCCGAAGGCAACAGGCGCAGCTTCACGTCGGCGCGGCGCGTGGTCTCGAACGCGCCGGGCGGCGCGAGCGTCATTCCGCGCGACAAATCTTCTGTGCTCGCTCCTGCCAGGTTTACCGCGGTGCGCTGGCCAGCAACGGCGATGTCTGTCGTTTGCCCGTGAACTTGCAAGCTGCGCACGCGCACGCGGCGACCGGTTGGGTACACTTCGAGTTCTTCTTCGCGACGAATCGCTCCCGTCATCAAAGTTCCCGTCACTACCGTGCCGAAGCCTTTCATGGTGAAGACGCGGTCGATCGGCAGGCGCGCGAGTGCGTGTGAATCTCTGGGTTGAGCCTCCGCGGCCGCGGCGACCAGTGCCCGCTTGAGTTCTTCCAATCCAGCGCCGGTCAAGGAACTCACGGCGATGATCGAATTTGGATTGTCCAGGAACGTGCCGCGCAGGAACTCTTCCACTTCCAGTCGTACGACATCGAGCGTCTCAGAGTCGACTGCATCCGATTTGGTGAGGACGGTGATGCCCCGCTGCACGCCGAGGAGTTGCAAGATATCGAAATGCTCGCGGGTCTGCGGCTTGATTGCCTCGTCGGCGGCAATGACCAACAACACCAGATCGATGCCGCCAATGCCGGCGAGCATGTTGCGGACAAAACGTTCATGGCCGGGAACATCGACAAAGCCCAGGCGCAACGTGTCGCCGGTTGGCGTGGGCAAATCCATATGCGCGAAACCGAGGTCGATGGTGATGCCGCGACGCTTCTCTTCTTCCAATCGGTCGGCGTCGATTCCCGTCAATGCCTTCACCAACGCCGTTTTGCCATGATCGATATGGCCGGCGGTTCCAACGATGATGGATTTCATCTCCGGGAAAGTTTACCGGAAGCGCGCGGCAGGCGGGTCTCAGGTCATGGGTCTTCGGTCTCAGGCTGCGCGGCTACGAGTTGGTACCTGGGATCGAAGCCCGGCGGAATTAGTTGGAAACGTGCGGACGAAGGCGCCCGCCGCTCCAATACTTAATTTTCCTCAGAAACTGTCGCTTTCTAGAGAGGCCGCAAAATGAGACAATAGAAGTCTTCCATGGCCACTTCCACAACTCCTGCATTTGCCCCGGAGACCCTCCGGCAACATGGCCTGACTACGGACGAATACGAAAAAATTAAGCAGTTGCTCGGGAACCGAGAGCCCACGCTCACCGAACTTGGCATCTTCAGCGTGATGTGGAGCGAGCACTGCGCCTACAAATCGTCGCGCGTGCACCTGAAGCGGCTACCGACACGCAGCAAGCGCGTGCTACAGGGACCGGGAGAGAACGCTGGCATCATCGACATCGGCGACGGCTGGGCGTGCGCGTTCAAGATCGAGTCGCACAATCATCCGTCGTTTATCGAGCCGTTTCAAGGCGCGACTACCGGCGTGGGCGGAATTCTTCGCGACATCTTCACCATGGGAGCACGGCCGGTTGCGGTGATGGACTCGTTGAGGTTTGGACCGATCTCGGCTCATGGAGCCCCGGACGCCCTCGTCCGGGGTGGGAGTGGTCAAGGCTCGGCGGACGAGGCGTCCGCGGCTCCACGGGCCGTTACCCAGGCGGAGGTCCATCGCAATCATTCAATTCTTGAAGGTGTGGTGAGCGGGGTCGCTTCTTACGGCAACTGTTTTGGAGTGCCGAACCTGGGCGGCGAGACCAAGTTTGAGGCTTGCTACTCGGGCAATCCGCTGGTGAATGCGTTTGCCATGGGGCTGGTGCGCAAGGATGAGATTTTCTATGCGCGCGCGGCGGGCGAAGGAAACCCGGTGATTTACGTGGGCGCCAAGACGGGGCGCGACGGCATTCACGGCGCCACGATGGCCAGCGAAGAATTCAGTGAAGCGTCAGAGGCGAAGCGCCCGAATGTGCAGGTAGGCGACCCGTTCCTGGAGAAGTTGTTGCTGGAAGCTTGCCTCGAAGCGATGCGGACGGGAGCGATCGTTGGCATACAGGACATGGGCGCGGCGGGGCTGACTTGCTCGACCTGTGAGATGGGCGGTCGCGGCGGCGTGGGAATTGAGATTGAACTGGATCGCGTGCCGCAGCGTGAAACCGGCATGAGCGCCTACGAAATTATGCTCAGCGAATCGCAGGAGCGCATGTTGCTGGTCGCGCAGAAGGGCCGCGAGCAGGAAGTTTTCCGCGTCTTCGAAAAATGGGGCCTGGATGCGGTCGAGGTCGGCAAGGTTACGACCGACAATAAACTACGTGTGCTTCATCATGGCGAAGTGGTCGCAGAAATTCCGAACCAGGCGCTGACTGATCATGCTCCGGTGTACAAACGTCCCCTGGCAAGGTGGGAGCCGCCGGTATCGCGCGAGATGCCGGCGCACATTCAACTCAACGGAGTCGGAGAATTCACGGAGAATCTCAAGCGAATTCTGGCAAGTCCGAACATTTGCGGCAAGCGGTGGGTTTGGCAGCAATACGATCACATGGTGCAAACGAATACGGTGGAAGCGCCGGGTGCGGGCGATGCGGGCGTGATTCGCATCAAGAATCCGAACCCGGATGCTCCACAGCGCGGCCTGGCGATGGCGCTCGACGGCAATAGCCGCTGGTGCTATCTCGATCCGCGGTTGGGGGCGATGCATGCCGTTGCCGAGGCCGCGCGCAAAGTCGCGTGCTCGGGAGCGACTCCCGTGGGTGCGACGAATTGCCTGAACTTTGGAAACCCCGAGAAGCCGCACATCATGTGGCAGTTTTCGCAAACCATTGATGGCATCACGAAAGCTTGTGAAGAGCTGGAGATTCCTATCACCGGCGGCAATGTCAGCTTCTACAACGAGACGTTGGGCGAAGGCATTTATCCAACTCCGGTGCTCGGTGTGGTGGGCATGCTCGATGATGTGCACAAAACCGCGAAGATGCATTTCGCTGCGCCGGGACGCACGATTGTCCTGTTGCGCGGGGGCGAAGAAGCCGATATTGCCGATGTGGAGAGCGAGTTCGGGTCATCAGAATATGCCAAAGAAGTTCTCGGCGCGCTGTGGGGATATCCTCCAGAACTCGATCTGGAGAAAGAAGTCGAGCTGCAGAAGGCTGTGATCGAATTAATTCAGCAGAGCTTGGTGGATTCGGCGCATGATTGTTCGGAGGGTGGAGTCGCAGTCGCGCTGGCGGAGAAAGCGTTTGCGAAAGGGGTTGGAGCGCGGGTGAATCTGGCGTCGAATGGGCTTCCAGCGGAGTTTGTTCTCTTTGGTGAAGATGCAAGCCGCATCGTGGTGTCGTGCGAGCCAGGGAACGTCGCGCGAATCAAACAGGTAGCGGAGAAGCATGGGATCGTTGCGGACGTGTTGGGGGAGACGATTGCCGAGCGGTTGGAGATTTCGTTGGACGGGAAGATTGCGGTGTCGGCGGCGGTTTCGGAATTGAACCAGGTTTACGAATCTGCGCTGGAGTCTAGTTTGCGGACTGATCCGGAGTTGGTGGTCGCGGACTAAAGGCTGCGTCGCTTCGCTCTGCGGACAGCCGAGGGCGGCTGTCCCTACATGAGCGTGGTGGGCTAAAGGCTAACTGCTAAATGCTGACTTCCGATAAATTTCACGACGAGTGCGGGGTGGTGGCGATTTTTGCTCATCCTGAGGCGGAGAAGCTCGCTTACCTCGGCCTGCATGCGCTGCAGCACCGCGGACAGGAGTCGGCGGGGATTGTCACCTCCGATGGCCTGACTTCGCGCGTACACAAGGCGATGGGCACCGTGGCTGATATTTTCACCGAAGAGGTGCTCTCCAAAATTCGCGGCACGCTCGCGATCGGGCATACGCGTTATTCGACCGCGGGCGACTCGGCGCTACTGAACGCGCAGCCGATTCTGGTGCAATCGAATAAGGGGTCGATTGGGGTGGCGCATAACGGCAACCTGGTGAATGCGGTGGAAGTTCGCGGCCGGCTGGAGCGCCAGGGATCGATTTTTCAGACGAACAGCGATACCGAAGTGATCGTGCACCTGATCGCGCTTTCGCGGGAGCAGACGCTGCCGGAGGCGATTGCAGATGCGCTGCGGCGAGTGGAGGGTGCGTTTTCTCTGGTGGTGATGAGCCCGGACCGCATCATCGCAGCACGCGACCCGCGCGGCTTTCGGCCATTGGCGATGGGACGCATTCCGGCGCTGGAAGGACAGAAGAGCGACACGATTGTGTTTGCCTCGGAGACCTGCGCTTTCGATTTGATCGGAGCCACTTACGAGCGCGACGTAAAGCCGGGCGAATTGATCGTGGTCGGCCCGGAAGGAATTACTTCGCGCTTTTATTCGACGGCCGCGCCGCAATCGAGTTGCATTTTTGAGCACGTTTATTTTTCGCGGCCGGACAGTATTGTTTTTGGGCGCGCGGTGCAGACCAGCCGTGAAGAACTCGGTCGGCAGTTGGCGCGCGAAGCTCCGGTGGAAGCTGATCTGGTGGTGCCGGTGCCGGATTCCGGGGTGACGGCGGCCGTGGGTTATGCGGCGGAGAGCGGGATTCCATTTCGCTTTGGGCTGATTCGCAATCACTACGTGGGGCGCACGTTCATCGAGCCGAGTCAAAGCGTTCGCGACTTTGGAGTGAAGTTGAAGCTGAATCCGGTACGCTCGCTTCTGGAAGGCAAGCGGGTGGTGCTGATCGACGATTCGATTGTGCGCGGCACCACCAGCCGCAAGATCGTGCGCATGATTCGCAGTGCGGGGGCGAAGGAAGTGCACATGCGCGTTTCGTGTCCACCCACGATTTCGCCTTGCTACTATGGCGTGGACACGCCGTCGAAAAATCAGCTGATCGGCGCCAATAAATCGGTCGACGAAATCCGCCAATATATTCGTGCCGACTCGCTGGCTTACCTTTCGCTCGAGGGGCTCAAGAAAGCTTGCGGCGAAGGCGAGAAAACCTCCTACTGCTCGGCTTGCTATACCGGCAAATATCCCACCAACATTGTGGACGTGGATGAGATATTGCCGGCAAGCGTTCCGCGCTAGTCTCCGCGGCGCTGAAGTTTCGTTCCAATGCGAGCTACTTCTCGTGGAGTCCCGGACGCCCTCGTCCACCTCGGTATCAGTACGAATTTCGCGGAACAGAGTTGTGGCGCTGCTCCCCCGGACGAGGCGTCCGGGGCTCCACTCCTGCGGCTATCGTGGCTTCCGTGCCTGCGCCACGCGCGGAATCGATTGCAGGTCCGGGCTGATCTGAACATCGTTCCAATCGCCAAGCAGCCGTTTTACTTCTTCCGCAATCGTTCCGCTGATTTCCATTACCAGCCAGCCCCCGGGTTTGAGCGCGGCGTGGGCTTGCGGGATGAGGCGGGCGATCACCTCAGTTCCGGTGTGGCCTGCGAATACTGCGGTGCGCGGTTCGAATTTTCGGACTTCGAGCTGGACTTGATCTTCTTCCGATTCGCCGACGTAAGGTGGGTTGGAGACGATGAAGTCGAAGGAATTGTCTTCGAATTCGGCTAACAAGTCGGCCTGGTGAAATTGAATGCGGTAATCGAGTTGGTGGCGAGCGGCGTTGACGCGTGCAACTTCGAGTGCAGCTCGAGAAATGTCGGTGGCGTGGGTTTCAGCTTGCGGCAGTTCTTTGGCCAGGGCGAGAGAGATGCAGCCGGAGCCGGTGCCGACGTCGACGATGCGCAGGAGGCTGGCGGGCGTGGGCGCCCGCCCTACAAGATCCAATACAGTCTCGACTACATGCTCGGTTTCGGGGCGCGGGATCAGGACGGCGGGAGAGACGATTAAGTCCATGCCCCAGAATTCCTGATGGCCGGTGATGTACTGCGCGGGCACGCCGCGAGCGCGTTCGGCAAGGGCAGAATCGTAACGGCGCTGTTCATCGGGGCCGAGTTCGCGCTCGGGATGGGCGTAGAGGTAGGCCCGATCGGAGTTAAGCGTGAACATCAGGAGAAGTTCCGCATTCATGCGCGGGGATGGAACGTGGCCCGCCGTGAGGCGCGTGACGGCGGCGGTGAGCGCTTGCTTTAGTTGCACAGAATCATTTCAACACAGAGTTCTTCGACTGCGCGCTGGGCAGGTTCCAGCACAGAGAACAAAACTTCGTGTTCAATCGATCACGCCGCCGATTTGCGGTTCCATTCGTAACCGAGGTAAATCATCTGGCCGATGTGGTGCTGCATGTGGGCGGCGCACTGCACAACCATTTCAAGGGGATTCCTGGCGTCGGTTCCGGTGCCGGAATATTCTACCGACCAGTCGTCGGGCGATTGCGCATGGACGGCGGCGATAACCATGTGCACGGCGTCGTCAAAACGTTTCAGAGCTTCGTCTTTCGACGGTGGGTTCGGGTCGCTGAATTCGCGCGGACGGTCGCGAACGTATCCAGTTTTTGCCATCTGTGCGCCGATGTAGTAGTTCAAGTTGCCGGTGAGGTGCAGAACGAGGTGGCCGAAACTGTTGCCGAAGGGAAAAGGCTTTTGCCAGAACTGAGAATTGGTAAGGGGAGCGGCTAGTTCGTGGACACGGTTGGCGTTCGCGGTGAAGCGGTCGGCGAGAACGTCGGTGAGGGTTGAGTCCAGATTAGACATGGGATCGGTTCCTTGGTGGATTTATGCGGGAACATAACAGCATAGCTCGGGTTAAATAATAGCGCTGAGATCGAAGATGGCCACGTGACACACTGAGATGAGCCACTGCTGCTGGGCTTCGCCCGGCGGACAGCCGAGGGCGGTTGTCCCTACATGAACCTTCTACTCTTTAATCTTTACACCGTCGCGGTTGCTTCCTGCTTTAACTTCTCAGCCTGATAGTGCGTGGTCAGAGCTTCGATCAGAGGCTGGAGTTTGCCATCCATGACTTGTTCGAGTTGGTGGATGGTGAAGCCGATGCGGTGGTCGGTGAGGCGGTTCTGCGGGAAGTTGTAGGTGCGGATCTTCTCACTGCGGTCGCCGGAGCCAACCATGGCTTTGCGTTCTTTGGCCAGGGCCTGCTGCTGTTTTTCCATCTCGATCTCGTAAAGGCGGGAGCGCAGCACGCGCATGCCTTTCTCGCGATTCTTGATTTGCGACTTCTCGTCCTGGCAACTGACGACCGTGTTCGTAGGAATGTGCGTGATGCGGACGGCGGAGTACGTCGTATTCACCGACTGGCCACCGGGGCCCGAGGAGCAGAACGTGTCGATGCGCAGGTCTTTGGCTTCGATTTTGATGTCGACGTCTTCCGCTTCGGGCAGCACCGCGACGGTGACTGCTGAGGTATGAACGCGTCCCTGCTGCTCGGTGGCGGGAACACGCTGCACGCGGTGAACGCCGCTTTCGTATTTCAGCTGTGAAAAGACGCGGTTGCCTTCGATGATGGCGATTACTTCTTTGAGACCACCTGCCGACGACTCCGAGGATGAGAGTACTTCGACTTTCCAACGCTGAGATTCAGCGTAGCGCGTGTACATGCGGAAGATTTCGGCGGCGAACAGCGTGGCTTCGTCTCCGCCGGTTCCAGCGCGGATTTCGAGGATAATGTTTTTTTCGTCGTTGGGATCTTTCGGCAGTAGGAGCACTTTCAGCTCTTCTTCGATACCGGCGACGCGAGGCTCGAGTTTGTTGAGTTCCTCTTGCGCGTAGGCTCGCATCTCAGGATCTTTTTCCTCCGCAAGCATAGCTTTGCTTTCGGCGATGCCGCGGGCGAGATCTTTGTATTCGCGATACTTTTCGACAACCTCCGAAATCTCAGAATGAGCCTTCGCCGTCTTCTGATACCTGGCGGAGTCGCTAACAATATCCGGGGACGCTAGGGCGCGCGTCAATTCCTCGTATCGGGCTTCGATCTGATCCAGACGATCAAACATAAATAATCTTTCAGAGACGTGACTTGCTACGTCTTGTTTTATCTAGCGCGGCGGCACCAGGGTGAGACGTAACAAGTTACGTCCCTAGGCATTTTAGTGGATTCGAGACGAAAGAAAGTATGCGCGGCGGGCCCCGCTAGGCAATCACCAACTCACCGCCGCGTTCTTTTTCAAGGTCCATGGCCTGGTCGAGGGCGGTGATGGCGCATTGCGCCATCTCATCGGACGGAGGCTGGGTGGTGATGCGCTGCAGCCAGAGGCCGGGTGCGGTCATCAGCGCAAAAAGAGAGCCGCGATGTTTGGCGGCGAAGCGAATCACCTCGTAAGAGACCCCGGCGATTACCGGCAGCAGCACAATGCGCGAAGCAAAACGCGCCCAGAACGTGGTGTAGGGAATCAGCATGTAGAAGCCGATCGAGATCAGCATCACGGTCATCAGAAAGCTGGTGCCGCAGCGCGGGTGGTAGGTGGAATATTTCTGCACTGCGCTGGTCGACAGCGGGTCGCCATTCTCGAAGGCGAATACGGTTTTGTGCTCGGCGCCGTGATATTGATAGACGCGGCGAATGTCAGGAAAGAGCGAAACTCCCCAGATAAAGAGCAGGAAGAGGGTCAGGCGGACTGCGCCATCGACCAGGTTAAACATAATCTGGCCACCGAGGGCAGGATTGTACTTTTTCAGCTCCGTCGCTGCCAGCAGCGGCAGATATTTGTACATGAAGATGAAGAAAGCGAGGGAGAGGACTACGTTTCCAGCGGCGAGCCATCCGCTGATGGTGGCGGCTTTTTCGCGGGACTGGGAGTTGGGTGAGGCTAGGGTGGCTATGCTCGTGGAAGATTCCGCCTCGCTTCGCTTCGGCGGCACGGGCGAGGCGCCCGTGGCCACATGGTTCTTCTCAGCATCGACCCTCTCAGTGTCCTCGTTGCTTTGCATTACTTCTTCAATGGCGACGTTGGCGGAGAAGCGGAGGGCGCGGTAGCCGAGGGACATGGCATAACCGAGCGTCATTACGCCGCGGACGATGGGCCAGGCCATCCATTCGTGCTTCTCCGAGGGACGATCAAGGGGCTCGCTCATGGTGACCACTTCACCAGAGGGCTTGCGGCAGGCGATGGCCCAGGCGTGCGGGGAACGCATCATTACACCTTCAAGCACAGCTTGCCCACCGACCAGGGTTTCTTCGCCGCTTTCGAGCGCAGGTAAAAGCTGCACGGCGATGAGAAAACGCACGAAATTTCGCAGAGAACGCACGGTGGTTAGATGCTCCGGGGCGCGGAACGCACCAAACAGTAGGTTATCACAGGGATGGCCGGGTTCCTACGGTTGCCGGATGGGGGGTAGTGGGCTACTTTGGAAGTAGCCCACTACCGGATGGGGTAAATGCTTGAGATAGAGTGCTATTCGCCTGTTTCGGCGACGTGCGAATCTTCGTTTATTGTTTATTCTCGGGAAGACATCTTAACGCAACATGCGAAAGCTGGCCGAAAGCTGCGAGGCGATTGCTGCAACCACCAAGAAGCTGCTCAAGACAGGGATCGTTGCCGACTACCTGAAATCGCGGAGCGTCGACGAGGCTGCGGTGTCGGCCGTGTTTCTCTCTGGGAGAGCGTTTCCGGCATGGGAGGAGACCACGCTCCAGGTGGGAGGCACTTTGTTGTGGCGGGTGGTTCGGGAGCTTTCGGGGAGAGACGAGGCAGAGCTGGCAACTGCGTATCGAAAGCATGGTGACTTAGGCGCTGTGGCTGGAGAGGTTCTGCCGGAGCGGCCGGGGCAAGCCCTCGATGTTCTCGAAGTTGCGGGTAGCTTTCGGCAGATTGCTGCGGCGCGCGGGCCGGCGGCGAAAACTGAGTTGGTTCGCGATTTGCTTAGGAGGGCAACGCCGCTCGAAGCCAAATACATTGTGAAGATCATGACCGGCGATTTGCGGATTGGATTGAAGGGAAGCCTGGTCGAGGATGCGGTCGCCAGAGCATATGGAAGCACGCTGCCTGAGGTGCAGCGGGCGAACATGCTGCTGGGGGATATTGGAGAAACGGTGCGGCTTGCCATCGATGGCAGGCTGGCGACGGCGAGCATGCGTTTGTTTCATCCGTTGGGATTCATGCTGGCGAGTCCGATTGAGTCGGCGGAAGAAGGGTTGAATTACTTCGCCGAGGCTGCGGTGGAGGACAAGTACGACGGGATTCGAGCGCAGGCGCATGTTTCGGAGGGCGAGGTAAAGTTTTTCTCGCGCACGCGGGATGAGATTACGGAGTCATTTCCGGAGTTGCCGGGCGCGCTGGCGGGATTGCCGCAGGAAGCGATTCTCGATGGTGAAATTGTGGCGTGGGAATATCCGGAGAGTGCTTCTGCCGTGGCAGAGGTGGTCGATGAGCGGCCGAGCGACGCGGCTGAGGCGAACGCGGCGAACCTGGGGCGGGCGCGGCCGTTCAGCGTATTGCAGCAGCGCCTGGGGCGGAAGAAGGTGAGCGAGAGAATGTTGCGGGAGGTTCCCGTTGCTTATCTTGCCTTCGATGTTTTGTACGCGGGCTGGGAGTTGATGATCGACCGTCCGCTGCGGGAGCGGGCTCGGGTGTTGGATGAACTGCTTTCAGCCGAAAAGAAAATTCTTCACCACAGAGACACAGAGACACAGAGAAAACACAAGGCAGGAAATTCACAAGAGAAATTAATTTTTGGTATTGAGGATGAAAAGGTTGCGGCGGCTGTTATCCGGGCGCCGGTGTTTCGGGTGACGTCGGTGGACGAGTTGGAAGAACTTTTCGCGGCTGCGCAGGCGAGGGGCAACGAAGGGTTGATGATCAAAGATCTCAACTCGACTTACACTCCCGGAAAGCGCGGAAAATCCTGGCTGAAGATGAAGCGCGAGTTGGCTACGCTGGACGTCGTGGTGACGGCAGCCGAGTATGGACATGGCAAACGCGTGGGCGTGCTCAGCGATTACACGTTTGCGGTGTGGGATACGAAGAAAGACCGGCTGGTGAATATCGGCAAAGCGTACTCAGGACTGACTGACATCGAGATTGCAGAGATGACCCGGTGGTTTCTCGAACACACGACTGAAGATCAAGGCTTTCGGCGCACAGTTGAACCGAAGATTGTTCTAGAAGTGGCGTTCAACAACATGATGGAGTCGGAACGTCACGAGAGCGGGTATGCGCTGCGTTTTCCGCGCATCGTGCGGCTGAGGCCAGATAAGTCTCCCGAGGAGGCGGATACGATTGAGAGGGCGCGGGAGATTTTCGAGCAGCAGAGGAACTAGCGGCTCTTAGCTAGAATTGACGCTTTAACCGCAATCGAGTTTGCAACGTTAGCTCGGTAAACACCGCGTTGCAGACTCGCAAAATCGACATGCCCTCAGCGCGTGCCTGTCACCCGGTACTACTGGGCAAGATGCGTTAGAAATCCTTCCATCAGGCCTGGCAGCCTCCATCCCGACCAGCCGATTAGCGAAAGGCCAAGGCCTGTCATCAGCTTGCTTCTGCGCGCTATCCCGAGGCTCTGGGCGAGGTAGATAGATCTACCAAAGACTGGCCAGAGCAGGCGATGGCAGAGTGCTGTGAAAGCGAGAGCGACAAAAACCAAGGCCACCGCGACGTCCGGGAAGTTCGCCCAGGCGAGGGCAAGGCCTAGACGGGGCATGAGCCCCTGGACATCTATATTGCCGAGAATCTCAGAAACCGTCACCCTGCCACCTCTGGTGACCCAGAGGAGCGGCCCGATGGACACGTAGAAGGCCATAATAATATCTAGTCCAATGACTGCGGCAATCCAAGTGAAGCTGCGAAGATCAGAGCATACCTCTAGTCCCCACCGGACAAAAACGATGACCACGACATCGCAGACGAAGCCTAGTGTTGTAGCCAAGACTAATATGTCCCCAAAAGCGACCTGAAAGAGAGCTAGGTGGAAAAAGTGGGACTTGAAAAAGAATGCGAACACCATCACGGCGGCACTCCCCAGTGCGAAGGTCGGCAGCCGCCTTTTTATGCGTAACCCCATGTCGATGACATCGGCCGGGTCGCGCAACGGAGTCAATCCTCCCTCCAACAGAAATGCGACCCCAACTGCCAAAAACAGCCCCCCAATCCATGAATGATGAGACGGCCCCGGCTGGATCAGGGCTATCCCTGCCGAAGCAAACAGACTTCCCGAAGAAAATAACCAGGAGGTTGCAAACGCTCGAACGGAAATCAGGTTCCTGCCGAACATCCGGTCAAAGCCCCGGGTCGAAAGTCGCGCGACTCTTTGCATAAATGCGGCATGTCGCGACAGCGCTGCGGTTTGAGCGTCGTCGAGCATTACCCACCACTCCTCCAGTCGGTTTTGAATCCGTCCTTGCTCATCCTCATAAAGGAAGAGCCCCGCATAGGTGAATAGCGCACCGACGATGGCTGCAGCAATTTGTGGAAGTACACTCATCTTCGGTTCGTGTTTGCAGAACAAGTGACGGAGAGCGTTTCGCGCCTAACATTACGTAAGTTGACGCAACCATACAAGAGTAAGCCGGGGCAGTGGAAGACCGAGGGTGCTATGAGGAATCGAAACAAGGCTTGAGGGTGCCGTTCCCATGCCAACTGTGCAATAGCGACCTGCCTTTCAGCTGTGGAGAGAACGGCGATTCGTGGATAGAAAACGTTCAGCCCTCAGTGTTCGTAGCTGTGGTGGTGCGCTTCGCTCTCGCCTACCGGCATCACGCAGCCATGCGCCACTTCACAGTCCACGCACTCGAACTGGATGGTGGTGTGGTCGATGCGGAAGCTGTGGTGCAGACGGTCTTTTACGTCGCGCAGGATGCGCTCGCTGACCGAGGGCGGAATGTCGGCAATCGAGATGTGGCAGGAGAGCGCGTGAGTTTCCGAGCCGATGCTCCAGACGTGGAGGTCGTGAACGTCGTTGACGCCTTCGATCGAGCGGATCGCGGTCTCGACCAGTTCGAGCTTCATGCCGCGGGGCGTGCCTTCGAGCAGAATGTTCAGGGTCTCGCGCACGATGCCGAATCCTGACCAGAGGATGAGCGCGCCAATTCCGAAGGAGAGCGCGGAGTCGATCCAGTAATCGCCGGTAATCAGGATGGCCCAGCCTCCGGCGATCACGGCGGCGGTGGAAAGCGTGTCGCCAACCTCATGCAGCAAAGCGCTACGAAGGTTGACGTCGTTAGCGGAGCCCCGGCTCGAGCGAAACAGGAGGAGCGCGATCACTCCGTTCATCACCACGCCGGCGGCGGCGACCCACATCATCACCGAGGCTTGAACGTGTTCGGGATGCTGCAGGCGGTGGAATGCCTCGTAGAAAATGAAGAATGCGACCGCGACCAGAGACACGGCATTCACCAATGCAGCTAATACTCCCGCGCGATGATAGCCATACGTCTTGGTTGAACTCGCGGGACGTGATTGTAGATAAACCGCAACCAGCGAGAGCAGCAGCGCGAGAAAATCGGAGAGATTATGTCCGGCCTCGGAGAGCAGTGCCAGCGAATGGGAGCGAATGCCGGCAACAACCAGGAGCACAATATAGCCCAGGGTTACGCCCAGCGAAATCTTGAGCACTCGCTTGGGACCGTCTCCTGCGTGACCGTGGACGTGCATTCTTTAAGTGTACGAGCGTAGCGGGATGGGCTTCAAGCGACCTTGGTGAGCCACAGCCCGATCAACGATCGAAGAGTTTCTGCATGTAGCTGTCGTTGTAGAGAGTGGTTGTGTTCTGCACGAACTCGAGGATGCGATACATCTTTTCGCGCGACTCGCGGCTCATCTCCTTGAATTGCACGGCCACACCGGACCCGGGATGGATTCTGGCAATCGTTCCCTCGGCGCTCAGGGTTGCATCATCAATGGAGAAAATCAGCTTGAGATGAGAACCGGACCGCAGAATAGCGCTGGTTTCCACGTAGCAGCCTCCGAGGCTGATGTCGATGAGATTGCCGAAGATCGGTCCACTGCCGGACTGAGGGTGCAGTTCGATGGTGAGCCGGCATTTCATGCGAGTGTGCAGCCGCTGATCTTTCTGCGAGGGCAGTTTTTGCTTTTCCAGATACATACGACGGTCGGCCTCAGTCAAGAGTTGCTCGGCATCGTTGCCGTCATCCGGAGATACGGCGAGGCCCACACTCAAAGAGAGAATGTCTTCTCCGCAAACATCGAAACCTGCTTGCCGGGCAAGCGGACGAAGCTGATCCACCTTTTTGGCGGCGGCGTCGGCGGCCAGACCGGGAGCAATGACCACAAATTCATCGCCACCCATGCGGGCGACGTAGTCGTATTCGCGGCAGGTTTCTTTCAGAGCCTGGGCGAACAGGCGCAACACGCGGTTTCCCTCGAGATGCCCGAAGCGGTCATTGATCCGCTTAAAACCGTTCATGTCGCAAACCATTAGCGTCAGCGACATGTTGTCGCGCTTGCAGCGAGCGAGTTCGCGATCGAGTTGCAGGAACAGCGATCTGGCGTTGGGCAGGCCGGTGAGGTAATCGGTAGTGGCGGAGCTTTCCGCCTGCTGGTATTTGAGCGCGTTCTCGATGGCAAGCGCCATCTTGCCGCTTACCGCCAAAAGAATGCGCAAATGATCGGAGGTAAACGCGTCGCGCTCGGTGCGGTAGAGCGCGAGAACGCCAATCACGCCATCGACTCCTTCGAGCGGCAACGCCAACGCTGACCTCAGAGTGCTGGATTTCGCGGGATCGTTGAGATAGCCGGGTTCGACCGAGGGATTTCCGTTCACAATCGGCTTTTTGTTTTGTGCCACCCAACCGGAGAGACCCTCCCCAAGCGGAATTCGCAACGAGGCAAAGAGGCGGTAGTTATCGCCGTTGACGTATTCGGGGATCAACTCGTCACCGCGACGGATATAAATTGCGATGGCGTCGTAGGGAACCATCGGTTTGAGTTTTACCGAAAACACGGAGAGCGTCTCACCGAGGCTTAACGATGCCCCGAGATCCTGACTTAACTCGAACAAAGATTGAGCTTCTTGGCGCGCAGCAGCAATCGAAGATAGGAACGTTGCTTCTCGTCCCGGTGAATCCGTTGCCGCGGCATTTTCGAAGCCGGCAGCCGGCGCGGGCCCACGCGTGATTTTGAGTTCGGTGGGAAGAGCCGCGTTATCATCTGAATTTGCCTGCGCACGCGCCATGTTCTCCAGGGATTTGTAACGCCTGGTGAGGACGTTCACCACCTTTGGATCAAATGACTTGCCCGACTCAGCCGAAAGCTGCTGCATCACTTTATCCAGAGGCATGGCTCGGCGATATTGCCGGTCGGAAGCCAACGCGTCCAGATAGTCGACTGCGGAAAGAATGCGGGCGCCAATCGGAATTTCCGTGCCTTTCAATCCGAAGGGATAGCCTGACCCATCCCATTTTTCATGGTGGGCTCGAACGATCGGCACTACCGGATAAGGAAAGCGAACACGTTCCAGAATGTCCGCGCCGACGACGGTGTGAATCTTCATCTTCTCGAACTCTTCCGGGGTCAGACGGCCGGGCTTCGAGATAATGTGTTCCGGCACGGCAAGCTTTCCAATGTCATGCAGCAACGCGGCCGCGTGCAGGGCTTCCAGTTCGGCTCCCTTGATGCCTAATTCTTTTGCCACCTCGATAGCGTAGACGCGAACCCGCTGCAGGTGGGCATGCGTAGTCTGGTCCTTGGCTTCAATGGCCAGCGCGAGGGCTTCGATCGTGCGCAAATGCAGGTTGGCGATTTCTTCCACGTGCCGCTTTTCGTCGTCAAGCTTGCCCAAGTACAAGCGGTAGGAGCGGTAGATGACATAGATGGCGGGCACAAAGAGCAACGAGCTTTCCCAATTAAACGCGTGATTGAACCAGCCAATTGCGCCTGCAATGCCGGCGCCCACCAAATAGTAAGGGAAGGACCAGAAGTAACAATCGATGAGAATTCGCCCCAGCGCTCGCCGTTCGCTGAACGAGATTACGGCGGCGGTACATCCGGCGTTGACAATAAAATAAATCGAAGCGGCCAGGCATAAAACCAGCGCTTTGCTGGGAATGAGTTCGTTGGCAAGAAGACTGTGATAGGCGAAGTAAGCCAGCGCAGTCGAAAGGGCGCCAGCGCAGACGTTGAACGTGAGTTGGATGGCGTTCGGTCGGCCGGGAAACAAACCTTGGGCGAGCATGGCGACAGCGCCCAATGTGATCGCCTCGGAGTAACTTAGTTCGGCAACTCCCACCAGGATGAACAGAAAATTCACCGAAAGCGTGCCGGTGATGCCCGGAAGAGTGACGCTCAAGCGTGATGCCAGGATTGCGATGCCGAGATAACAGATGAACTCAGCGATATTATTGCTGCGCTGGTGCGCCGCCGCGAGAAGCAGCGAGGCCATCCCCGCGGCAATCACCAGGCCGACAAAGACCTGGGCGCCGAGGGACAGTCCTCTCCACGACTGTGTGGTTGCAGACATACGTGTGCGATTCAACCCTTCGCTGCTCCGCTTTACCGGAACGCGAGGGGATCCCAACCGTAGGATAAACAGCTAACAGATTTATTAACAATGATTTGCAGCCGTTGCGGGAAACTTCGGTAATCTCTCGAATTACTTGATTTGGAACCACTTTCGGAGGTGCAAGAAAGCAGGGATGTTAGTCGAATGCCCGGCGACCTTGCAGGGGGCTTTCCGTCCTTCAGCTGACCGCTTTTCCGCGGAACTGTCGCAATCCAGCCACGAGAAACAAGGTGTCAAACGTCGTCAACACTATTAAGACCGCCAGCAAGGGGAGATGCGGGAACTGGGGCACGAGCGTTCCGCGCAGGCCCTCACTCGCATATACAAGAGGGTTCACCAGCACGACCTTCTGCAGTATGGGAAAGCTGTTTAGCGCGCTCCAGGGGTAATAGGTGCAGCCGAAGAAAATCATGGGGGTCAAAACCATGCTGAACATCAATCCGATGTGCTGCTGGTTGACGCTGCAACCCAGGGCCAGACCTCCGCATGCGGAGAACAGCGCTACCAGCAAGGTCACGCAAGCAAAGGTGAGAGGATTGTGGACTGTCACCGACACGCCGGGGCGCAAAATTATCCAAGCCGCGGGGATCACAACCAGACCTGCGATTAGTGCCTGGAGCGTCCCGGCAAGCACCTTTTCGATCGCCACCCAGGAGATTTCCATTGGAGCCAGCAGGCGGTCTTCGATCTCGCGGGTGAACTGGAATTCGGTAATCAATGGCATGGCCACTGCCCAGACCCCGGTAAAAACCATGCTGATGGCCATGATGCCGGGCAGCAGCAGGCTCTTGTATGCCTCGGGCATGTAACCGCTGCGCACCATCACTCTTCCAAAGATAAAGACGAACATCAGTGGCTGCAGAAAGGTCTGCATCAGCAAAACCATGAAGTTGCGGCGAGCTACATGGACATCGCGGGCGAGCATGGCGAAAAATGTCTTCCAGTTCATTCCCGCAGGCTCCTTCCGGTATGGTGCAGAAATAGATTTTCCAGGCTGGGTTCGGAGATGTGCACATCGCGAAGCTCCGAACCGGCGGCAGAAGCCAGGCTGGCGATCTCTGCGATCAGCGAACCCCCGCGATCGGCATATAGATCTGCGCCCGTTTGTTCGCCGTTCTGCGCTGCATTTTGCGCAATAGCACGCACCTCGCGCACTCCGGGCAATGATTGCAGCCGTTGCAGCAGTTCGGCGGAATGATTACCGAAACGCAGACGCAGCAGATAACCGCCCGGCACGGAAGCCTTCAACTCGGTCGGCGTACCCAGAGCGATGTTGTGTCCGTGGTCGATGATGGCGAGGCGTCTCGCGAGCGTGTCGGCTTCTTCCATGTTGTGCGTGGTCAACAGGATCGTCTTGCCGGTTTGGTTGTACTCGCGAATAATTTCCCACAGCAGCAATTTGGTTTGCGGATCAAGACCGGCGCTGGGTTCGTCGAGGAAAAGAACCTGCGGGTCATGCATCATGGCGCGGGCTATGGAGAGCCGCTGCATCATGCCGCCGGAGAAGCCGCGCACCATCTGCTCGGCGCGGTCGCGCAGCTTGAATCGATCCAGAAGGCTCTCGGCTCGCGATGCTCTAGTTGCAGAGTCGAGCCCGAAGTAGGCGCCATGAAATAGTAAGATTTCGCGCGCAGTAAGGGAGAAGTCCAGGTTGGGACGCTGCGCCACCACGCCAATCAGGCGCTTGACCGCAACCTGCTCTTTCCAGACATCGTGTGCGCCGATCCAAGCCTCGCCGCCGCTTGGCCGCACTCGCGTGGTTAGAATTCCCACGGTCGTCGACTTGCCCGCACCATTCGGCCCCAGCAATCCGAAAACTTCGCCCGCGGCAACGTCCAATGTGAGGCCATTAAGCGCGACAATCTCCGGCTTCGGTTGCTTTTCGCCCTTCGCGCGTCCTGCGGGCGAGCCAAAACCGGCCGCAGCAAAAGGAGGAGCGGAGGTGTAGACCTTGCGTAGATCGCGAGTGCGAATTCCTACCATAAGTATGCGGAACTAAGACCCTTGCATGTTTCCAAAAGGGTGGAGGGAATGTCAATTCCTCCAGACTGAGTGACAGATTTGGTGGCGGCGCGTGGACTCGAACCACGGACCTACGGATTATGAGACCGTCGCTCTAGCCACCTGAGCTACGCCGCCATATTTAGGAGACGCAATGAGAGGATTAGTCGCCTGGGGCGAACTCTCGCTGCCATGGACACGACAGCTGGAGCCGCGCGTCACGTCCAGTTCTCCATTCTAAGAGTCATTGCAAAACGCTGTCAAACAGCTGCCGCTATTGCATTTGCCTGAATCGCCACTTGCGAGTTGCGCGACGAAACGGGAAACTGTTGTTCTTATGAAAATAATCGCTGTAATTCCCGCCCGGCTGGCCTCTACTCGATTGCCGCGCAAGATGTTGCGCGAGATCGCGGGCAAGCCTCTGGTGGGGCGGGTGTATGAGGCGGTGCGGTCGTCGTCGCTTCTCTCGGAAGTCATTATCGCTACCGATTCCGAGGAGATTATGGACGCGTGCGGCAGATACGGTTGGAACGCGCGGAGGACTTCGCCGAATCACAGCAGTGGAACCGAGCGCGTGCACGAAGTGTCAGACTTCATTGATGCGGATGTCTACATCAACGTGCAAGGCGACGAACCGATGGTGCGTCCGGAACAAATCGCGACGCTCATCGATGTGATGAAGGATCCGGCAGTTAGCGTGGGAACGCTGAAGACTCCGTGCTTAGCGGAAGAAATTCATAATCCCAACGCCGTCAAAGTTGTGAACGACTCCAGGGGCCGCGCTCTGTATTTTTCGCGCGCTACGATTCCCTTTGACCGCGACGGTACTCAGCCGGCATATTTTAAGCATCTCGGCATCTATGCTTACCGGAAGCCTGTGCTCGATCTTTTTGTGAGGCTGCCGGAATCGATGCTGGAAAAAAGTGAACGGCTGGAGCAGCTTCGCTTTCTGCAGAACGGAATTCCGATCTATGTGGGCGAGACGCCTCACGACTCTATCGGGGTGGACACAGAGGAAGATCTGCAGCGTGTAGCCGAAATTCTGCGCAGGCGATGAAATTTAAATTCGAAACACAGTAGAACTTTCCTAGGCCTGTGGTCGCGCAGCACTCTGCGTGCGGCCCCACGCTTCCGCTGCTTCTACGCGCTTCGAGATTGCCGGATGGGAATGGAACAATACCTCCACCCACCTGGAAGGCGTGCGCTCTGCAAGGTTTTGCTGCGCCAGCTTGTTCATCGACGAAATGAAGGGTTGCACGTTGGCGATCGATTCGAAAGCGTAGCGATCGGCCTGACGCTCGTTATAGCGCGAATAAGCATTGAGCGCCGGCATCAGCAGCAGGGAGAGCACACTGGCGGTAATGGCAAGCAATGGCATATTCGCGAAATCAGAAAGCTCTTCGAACATGTGACGATCAACCGCGTAGTGAAGCACCCAGTTCGCCGCCCAAAAACCAAGCAGGGTAGTTCCGGCCTGCACGGCAATGCTTTTCAGAATGTGGCGGTGAACGTGATGGCCAAGCTCGTGCGCGAGTACGGCTTCGATTTCTTCGGGAGCATAATTATCCAACAGCGTATCGGCGAGGATGATTCGCCGGGTGTTGCCTAATCCGGTGAGGGCGGCGTTCGCTTTCTTGCTTTTTTCGGAGAGCTTCCAGCGATAGATGCCGCGCACGCGAGTGCCCGCGCGTTCGCTCAGTTGAACTAGCCGGCGGCGAAGGTCTTCATTGTCTAGCGGCTCGAACTTGTAGAAGATTGGGAGCAGCACGACGGGGGCCAGCTGGGCCAAGAGAATGAACAACCCCATAAACAGCGCCCAGGTAATCAGCCACCAGTGCTGCGAAAACTGGCGAATCATGAAATACAACAATTCCACCACGATTCCGGCGAGCGCGAGACCGACAAGAAAGCCTTTGGCTTCGTCCCATAGCCAGGCGCGAAGCTTTTGGTTGGAAAGTTGAAATTTTCGCTCCAGCCGGAAGCCGTAGTAGTCCGGGCCTAAGCTGAGCACTTTACTGATGAGGAGCAGAAAGAATAGATAAAGAAAGACGGAAAGAGTGTAATTCTGAAATCCGCGGCGGTAGGCCAGATCGCGCAACCAACCCGTCCAGCCGGTGACCAGCAGGACAATTAGGAATGCGGTGCCGATGGCAAAATCGGCCATCCCCAGCCAGCGCTGGATCCGATTGTAACGACGCGCCTCAGGCGAGTCTGGGGTCGAGGATGTGACATCTTCGAGTGGCATGCTTAATTAGAAGTATCGCATTCCCGTTGCCAGAAATGTGGAGTTTTGGAGGCGACAGGTATCTTCAGTTACTTCCAACAAAATTCTCGGCCGCTGTCAGGATTTCGCTTACCAACTCGGGGGATGCGGCTTCGGCATATAGGCGCAGCAGGGGTTCTGTGCCCGAGGCGCGGAAAAGAATCCACGCTTCCGCTCCGTTGCTGTTGGTGGGGGCATCGAGAAAAAACTTGATGCCGTCGAGATTTTCTTTCTTCACCACGTGGTATCGATCGAGGCTATTTGTGCTTTCGGACGCCGCACGTTGAATTGCGCTCTGCTTGATCGCGTCTGGAATGTGCAGATCGCGCCGGCCATAATAGTGAGGCCCGAATTCGCGCTGCAGGTCGGCAACTAACTGGCCCAACGGTTTGCCTTCTTCCGCCATTGCATTGGCCAGCAGCAAACAATTCAGTAGCCCGTCGCGCTCCGGGAGAAAGCGCGAGTAGCCGATGCCGCCAGATTCTTCGCCGCCGATAAGGATGTCATGCTCCATCATCACATCCGCGATGTACTTGAATCCAATCGGCGTCTCGTAGAGTTTGCGGCCATATTTCGCGGCAATGCGGTCCAGCATGCGCGTTGTGTTGAATGCGCGGACAACGTCTCCCGTCCACTGTTTGCGCTCGAGCAACCAGTACAAAAGCACGCAGTAGATTTTGTGCGAGTCGACAAAGCTCCCGTCTTCCGCGACCGCGCCGATGCGGTCGGCATCGCCGTCGGTGGCCAGGCCGGCGTCGCATTTCTCCCGCACTACGGTTTGTTGCAAAAGAGAAATGTGCGGCTTGATCGGTTCGGGATTGATGCCCGGGAACAGCGGGTTCAACTCCTGCCGGATAGCAATGAATTGAACGCCACGCTGGTGAAATATTCCTGACAGAACTCCGCGGCCTGAACCGTACATCGAGTCGATGGCAAACTTGGCCTTGGTTTTGCCAATAAGATCCATGTCGGCGAAGCGGCAAATGGCTGCAATGTAGGGGGTCTTGAGATCGACTTCTTCGATCGTCGCTTTCGAACCCTGGGGCATCGCGCCGGCGCGCAATTCCTCTTCTACCTTCTTCATGATCGCGGGAGTCGCGGACCCGCCGAAATTTCCCTTGAACTTCATCCCGTTCCAATTAAATGGATTATGGCTGGAGGTAACCATCACTCCGCCGGCGGCACCGCCGTTCTTCACGGCGTAGGAGACCGCGGGAGTAGGAGTGTAATCGTTGGCCAGCTTCACGGGAATGCCGGCTGTGGCAATCACTTCTGCCGCCGCCTGGGCCGCGCTCTGCGAGGCGAAACGCGTATCGTAGCCGACGATGACGCCGCGCTGCGAATCCTCGTACTTCAGCACGTAGGATGCGATTGCGCCGGCGACGCGACGCACATTATCGAAGGTGAAATCGTCGGCGATGATCGCTCGCCAACCGTCGGTTCCGAATTTGATTTCTCGAGACATGTGAAAAAGCGATTAACGGCCAACGACTCAAGTCAGTTTGTGCAGCTTCTTCTCGTCCAGATACTTCACTACTTTGCCGACGTCCTGCGCCTGTTGCCGGGTCGTGATCAGTAAAGCGTCATCGGTTTCGACTACTACCAAATCACTTACCCCCACAATCGCGACGAATTTTCCGGGGGCGTGGACGTAATTTCCGCTGGCGTTCAGGATAAATGCGCCGGCACCATTGATAAGGTTACCCTCACGCGGACTGCTCTTCGCGGTGTGGTGTTCGTGCAGCGCGGTCCATGAGCCCAGGTCGTTCCAACCGAAATCGGCGGGCAGGCAAATGATGTTCGAAGCTTGCTCGCCCTTCGCCGAGCGCGGCTCCAGCAAAGCATAATCAACGCTGATGCTCGCGCATTTTGGATAGAGCTTTCGGAAGGTCGCAGCAAATTTGCGGGTGCCGAAGGTTGCGGCGATCTCTTCCAGCAGGGGAGCGGTTTTTGGAAGATGCTCGCGCAGGGCGTTAACCAGCGTGCTAGCGCTCCACAAAAACATTCCGCTGTTCCAGAAATAATTTCCTGCCGCCACAAAAGATGAGGCCTTCTCGACGTCGGGCTTTTCCGTGAAGCGGCGCACCCGCAGCGCATTGCCAGCAAACACGCAACCCGCCTCGATATAGCCGTATCCAGTTTCCGGTCGAGTGGGCCGAATGCCGAGCACCACAATGTTTTCGCCCTCGGCTGCGATCTCGATGCCGCGCTCGATGGTCACGCGATAATTTTTTTCATCGGCAATCACATGATCGGAAGGGAACAAGCCGAGGACCGCATCGGGATGTTCACGCAACAAGAGAAATGCCGCAAGGCCGATCGCGGGTGCAGTGTTACGCCCCACCGGCTCGGCTAACACTTGCGCCTTTGGCAACTTTGGCAACTGCTTCAAAATCGCGGGGCGAAGATCGTCGTTGGTGATGATCCAAAATTGACGCGCGGGTGCGAGCGGCAAAAGCCGCGCCACGGTTTGCTGAATCATGCTCTGCTTGCCGTCGAGCGCCAGTAACTGCTTGGCGCGCTTCTTCCGGCTTAACGGCCAAAAACGCGTGCCGCGGCCGCCGGCAAGTATTACGGGATAAAAGTGTGGGTTCTTAGTCAAAATGTTTGTGATGCCGCGCTACATCCGCGTTTCCGGTTCGGGCAACGCCGTCCCCGGAACACACGCTCTTAAAAACTCCAGCGTCCACTGCGGGCGCACGGTAAATTTTCCAATCGACGCCGGAATCACAACCGCATCGCCTTTCGCCACGGTCACGGGTTCGGCGTTCGCGGTTTCCATCACGCCACAGCCTTCCACGGCGACCAATATCTGCACGGAACTTTTGCCGGAATCGTCGTGCGTACTCAATTCCTGTACGTCCTTGATCTCAAACATATCCACGACAAAGTAGGGAGCGGAAACCAGCAAGCCCTGCCGATTGTTGCGGCCGGGAATTTGCGCCGGAGCCGGTCGCACAACTTTTCCAGATGAAACGCCCAGCTTCACCGCCTCTAATCCTTCTTTCAGATGCAGTTCGCGCCGGCGACCATAATCATACAAGCGATACGTCGTGTCCGACTGTTGTTGCGTCTCGACGATCACGGACCCCGGCCCCAGAGTGTGCACGGTTCCACCGGCAACATAAATCATGTCGCCGGTGTAAACGTTGAGCCAGTTCAGCAACTCTTCGGCGCGCTTTTCGTGGATCGCTTGCTCCAACTGAGAAACCGTAACGCCTGGTTTCAATCCCAGACCGATTTGCGCTCCCGGCTTGGCATGCGCCACGTACCAACACTCGGTTTTGCCCCAGAGCTGGGAAACGCGGCGGGCTTGAGCATCATCGGGGTGAACCTGCACGGAAAGCTTCTCATGGGGAAACAGAAACTTCAGCAGCAGAGGAAAGCGCGCGGCGTCACGCGCAGCATCGCCAACTAGTTCCCGCCGATACTCCTCGCTGACGTGTGCCAGAGTCTGCCCGGTCAGTGGACCGTTGGCCACTTTGCAATCGTCGCCGGTAAGCCAGGCTTCGCCCATCTTTTCCTCGAAGTGGCGATTGGGATAAATCGGCGACAGATCGTGCGTGCCCCACGGACGCGGGCTGAATTCCGGAAGCATCAAAAGTGGATAGAGATTGTCCATAACACGATCTGCGGAGCTTCGATCTACAGAACAACGATCTGCAGAAAAACAATCGAATAAAAAAGGCCGTTCGCGAGCGGACGGCCTTCGCTGAAGCTTAACCTAGCAACGCTTGACTCAGTAGATCCGAAGCCCGCGACTACAGTGCCGCGAAAAATTTACGCATGCGCTCCAAGCCGCGATCCAGTTCTGCTCTCGAGGTCGCATAGGAAACGCGGATGTGATCGCCGGTGCCGAAGCCTTCGCCGGGTACCGTGGCCACATGCGCTTCTCTGAGCAGCCGTCCTGCCGCGTCTGAGGCCGATTTCACATTGCTGCGTCCAAAAAAAGCGGAGATGTTGGGGTAGGCGTAGAACGCGCCTTCAGGCAACGTGCAGGTTACGCCGGGAATCGAGCGCAAGCCCTCGACTACGTGATCGCGGAGCGTGATATATTCGCGCCGCATTTCTTCTACGCATTCCTGCGGACCGCGTAGCGCCGCGACGGCCGCCTTTTGCACAATCGACGTGGGATTCGACGTGGACTGGCTTTGCAATTTTGACATCGCACTAATGATCGCCGTGGGCCCGAGCGCATATCCAAGGCGCCAGCCCGTCATGGCGTATGTTTTCGAGAGCGAACCCAACACGACGATGCGATCTTTGTATTCGCGCAACGCTCCCACAGAAAAGTTTCGTCCGGTGTAATTGAGATAGACGTAACACTCGTCGGACAGCACCCAGATTCCGCGCTGCTGAGCAAGCCGCACAACTTCGGTGAGATCATCCGCGCTCATGACCGCGCCGGAGGGATTCGACGGCGAATTCAGAATGATGACCTTGGTCCGCGGCGTGATCAGCCGCGCAACCATCCCCGCCGTAACCCGGAAGCCTTGCGATTCGTCCGACTCGAGGAGCACGCATTCGCCGCCGGCGTAGCGGACGATGTCCTTAAACGAAACCCAATAGGGGACGGGCAGAATCACTTCGTCGCCGTGATTGACGAGGACCTGAACGGCGTTGAATAGCGCGTTCTTGCCGCCGGTCGAGGCGATGACTTCTTCGCGGCGGTAATCGGAATCGAAATCGACCGCGTGACGGTGCACAATCGCATCACGCAACTCGGGCGTGCCCGGCACGGCGGTGTATTTCGTGAAGTTGCCTTGAATCGCGGCGATGGCGGCATCTTTGATGTGCTGCGGCGTGGAAAAATGCGGCTCCCCGGCGCCAAAGTCGACCACGTCGATGCCCTGCGCGCGCAGCTTGTCAGCCTCGGCCACAACCGCCATGGTGGCTGAAGGTTGAATGCGATTGATGCGGTCGGTGAGGCGCAGCGCTTCCGTGGTTGCCGTGGTCATGACTTCTTCTTCCTCTTCTTCGTGGGTATTTCTTTTCCGCCTGAATTTCCTGAGGAGACTTGCTGCATCTCGTCATGAAATTTGTAGGCGGGCTCGAGTTTTTCGCGCAGCTTCTGCTCCACCACTTCGGGTACCAGTCCTTTTACTGGCCCGCCCGCCTGTGCTACTTCGCGCACCAGACGCGAGCTGACATAAGAATACTTGTCGGCGGGCATCATGAAAACCGTCTCCAGCGTAGGTTCCAGTTTGCGGTTCATGAGCGCCATCTGCAACTCGTATTCATAGTCGCTTACCGCGCGGATGCCTCGCAGAACACAGGTTGCTTCGATCGATTTGGCATATTCGACCATCAGTCCGTGAAAAGTTTCGATTCGAACATTTTTCAGGTGCGCCGTGAGCGTCTTCAGCATCTCCAAACGCTCCGCGAGACTGAACATCGGGATCTTTTCCGTGTTCCGGAGAATCCCCACCACCAGTTCTTCAAAAATCTTGGCGCCCCGCTCAATCAGGTCGAGGTGCCCATTGGTGGGCGGATCGAACGAACCGGGATAGAGAGCGCTGACTTTGTTCAATGGTCCTCGCGGAAACGGCGGGGCTGAATAGAAGATTCTATGCGGGAGGGAGTGGGGATGGCAATTGGGCGGTGAGGGTTGTGGTCCGTCGCTTCGACCGCGATGACAACCCCTTCTAGACAACGCTCAATATAGCCGCTTTAGCGCCTTGCTGCGACGATCGGGGCCTTCACGGAATCCGTTGCAGTTGGCATGGTCGTGACGCGGGCGCCTTGCGATGGCGTTGGAGCTGTCGTCGCTGCGGGTTGCGCCGTGGCCGGAGTTGCAATCAGGCCCAAGGACTTGCGGACTTCGGTGTCGAGCTTGGTCATGGTGTCTTTGTTGTCCTTGAGGAACTGGCGGGCGTTTTCGCGGCCCTGGCCGATGCGTTCGCCTTTGTAGCTGAACCACGACCCGGATTTTTCCAGGATGTTGCCGTTCACCGCGATATCGAGGAGGTCGCCTTCGCGGGAGATGCCCTCGCCGTAAAGAATATCGAACTCGGCTTCGCGGAAGGGCGCGGCCACCTTGTTCTTGACCACTTTGACTCGGGTTCGAGAGCCGGTGACTACGTCGCCATCTTTGATGGCGGCGATGCGGCGGATGTCGACGCGCACCGAGGAATAAAACTTTAGTGCGCGGCCGCCGGTGGTGGTTTCGGGGTTGCCAAACATGACGCCGATTTTTTCGCGGATCTGATTAATAAAGATCAGGCAGGTGCGGGACTTGGAAACCGTTCCGGTCAGCTTGCGCAGCGCCTGCGACATGAGCCGCGCCTGCAGGCCCATGTGGCTGTCGCCCATTTCGCCGTCGAGTTCAGCCTTGGGCACCAGCGCCGCCACTGAGTCGACGACCAACACGTCGATGGCGTTTGAGCGTACCAGGGCTTCGGTGATTTCGAGCGCCTGCTCGCCGTAGTCCGGTTGGGAGACTAGCAAATTATCGACATCAACGCCCAGCTTCTTGGCGTAGGCGGGGTCGAGCGCGTGCTCCGCATCCACGAATGCGGCCATGCCGCCGGTCTTCTGAGCCTCGGCGATTACTTGCAGAGTGATGGTGGTCTTGCCGGAAGATTCCGGGCCAAAGACTTCGACGACGCGTCCGCGGGGAAAGCCGCCGACTCCGAGCGCCGCGTCGAATGAGATGGCGCCGGTCGAGATCACCGAGATGGGGACGATGGCTTCCTTCGACCCCAGGCGCATGATCGACCCTTTGCCGAACTGCTTTTCAATCTGCGAAACCGCCATCTCGATTGCTTTGCCGCGTTCATCCGCCATGGGAGTGTGGCTCCTTATAAGTAATTGTTAGTGGGTCTGGGCGGATTATACATATGGAAGGAAGCGAACAAAAGACGAATCTCAATAATAAACCAGTGGAAAACGTTCCGAAACGGCACCGCCTTACCTGTTGTCATCCTGAAGGCCGCGCTTTTTTGCGGACTGAAGGACCTATGGATTCGTCGGCAGCGTCTATGGTGCCAGCCACGTGCACAGGTCCTTCGTTGGGAGTCCTCGGCGAAGCCGAGGACTCCGCTGCTTCAGGATATGACAGAGGAAATGCGGGATTAGCTTTCGAGGCGAACAGAGAGCCGCTTGTACAATTCCCGATACTTTTCGTCGGAGCGGCGATAGGCGGCCATCACCTCAGGCTTTGCCTAGTCTACTTCTGCGTCGCAAGCGCATGTTCCAGTGCCAGGCGGATGAAGCGCTGATACGGCAATCCTGCGTGGGCGGCGCGCCGGCGCACCGCATCGTAAAGTTCTTCGGGCAGGCGCAAATTGATGGATTTGTCCTTGCGCTTCATCTCGAAGCGTACGGTTTGTGCGCCAGAGAGGTCATATTGTGACAAGTCGGCCTTGTCGACAAAGGCTGCAGCCGCGCGGGTGTTCTTAAACGCCGGGATTTTCTTTTTCACATCAAAGCCGTGGAACTGCAAGACCATGATAATGGACTGGGTACTCAAATGTATAGGCAAATGTAACTGCTTCACCTAGGTAAGTGCACTGGCGTTGTCACGTCGTGCACACGAAAATACTCAGCCCGCGCCGGATACTTCTGCGTCACCCTCACTCCCAAGGTTGTCATCCTGAGGAGCGCGGCTTTTTGCGGGCCGAAGGACCTATGGATTCGTCGGCAGCGGCAGTGGCGCTAGCCAACTGCAGAGGTCCTTCGCTGGGAGTCCTCGGCTTCGCCGAACACTCCGCTGCCTCAGGATGACAAACGAAATGCGTGATTAGCTCCAATCGTAGCTACCTCTGCAGCAAGTCCACCGGCGCGGTCACATCGTGGACGCGAAAATACTTAGCGAGCGCTGGATACTTGCGCGCTACGGCCTCATACATGGCATAGGCCACGTTGCGGTAGGAGACGTGGCCGGCCGGGGTGGTGCGGAGTTCGGAGATGTAGACGGCTTCGGAGAAGTCCATTTTGAAGAGGGCGCGCTTGCGATAGGCGAGCGGAATGGCGTACTGGGAATTTTCTTCGGCTTCGGGCGTTTTGCGTGCGGCGAGTTTCTCCACCGCAGCTTGGGTGCGGCGCATGGCCGAATCGAAACGGGCGCTTACCCCGGCGTCGTCGAGATCGAGCAGCATTTCGTAGCCATGTTGCGTGGTGAAACCCTGCATCACCTGGATGCAGCGGCGGTGACGGTGCATGTCGCGGAAGCCGCCGGTATCCATGAGAATGTCGAAGCGGAATTGCTGCCCGGCGCGGAAGGCGCGCGACATCTCGTCGTACTTGCCGCGATGGCGCAGGCCGAGGTCGATGATCTCGCGGCGACGACGCTCGCCGGCGACTTGCACTGCCTGACGGATTTGACGGTAGGAGAAATGACAATGCTCGTAAAGGAGGGTAGTCGCAATTTCTACTTCGAGCAGCTCTTCATCCAGAAGATCGACGATTGCTTTCGACGGGGCAAGCTGCTCGTGCGCCATCAGCTCGCGCGCCGCTTGCCGCAATTCGCGCCGCGTCTCCATTTCGTACGGATTCGGGTCGGCATACTTCACTAAGGTCGGCGCGACTCGAACTTCGTGAAGCAGCTCCTGCTCCGCGCGCGCGCCCAACTCCGGATTCAGCTTGCGGATCTCGTCCACCAAATTCCGCAATGACTCGGCATTCACGTTGTAGGCTGCCGAAGTTGCCGCTTTTTTCAGCGAACCACCGAGCACGCGTACTTCTTTATGAGTGTGCGAGAGCAGATGCGCGACCTGAGTCTCGAGCGTGCGGGCGTTGACGATTTCACCGAGCGATGTGTTCGTGGCCAGCGGAAGCAGGTAGCGCGTGATGTCGAATGCCCGCGCCTTCAGGGTGCGCTCATAGGCATCCTGCTTCATGTCGGCGGGCTTGGGAGTGATGTTGATCAGATGCTCGGTCATGTGCGCCGAGAGCGCGTTGTATTCGCCGAAGAGACTGTCCAATGTTTCGCAGTAGAGTTTGCGGGCCTCGTCGTCGGCGCCGAAATCGGGGATGTAGTAGCCGCTCTTCTTGAAATCCTGATAGCGCGTCGAGCGCTCCTGGCCGTCCCAGCGCTGCTCGTCGGCGAGTTCAATCGCGGCCAGTATCGACAGGCGCTCGATGGCGAGAGCAATATGCGCCAGGTCAGCGATCGAGCGGTGACCGTACTGAAAATAAAAAGTGTTGAGAAATTTCTCGGCTTTTTGCGAACTGATCTCGCGCAACGATTCCTTCATCGACAACGCCGAGCGCGAGTACTTCGCCATGGCATAGGCCTGAATCTCCGGCTCGACGCCGTAGACGGCGAAGACTTCGGTGGATGGCGCCTCAGGCTGCGATGTTTCAGGAGTCGTGGGGCCTTCGGCAGAGGAGGCCCTGTGCGCGGACCGGTGCCCCGAGCCAGTCGAGGGCGACCCGGAATTGGAAGATTTCTCGTTCGACGGCTCGGGCATGGTGCTCACTTCATCGGTCGCGATTGGAGTCATGAGAGTGTACGAATGTTAATCCCGTGAATCGACAACGCGCAATCAGTTTGCAGATGTGCGCTGTGGATAACTTTGGCTGCGACCTTGGCGGGCGGTGCGTGGGCAGAACAAACGCATCGGCGCGTATAATCTCACGTTCCGAAACTTGAAAGAAGCCCAGGAGAATCTAATGTCCCTTTCAGGACGAGTGGCGTTCGTCACCGGCGCGTCGCAAGGCATTGGACGCGCTTGCGCGATGAAGCTTGCCACCCGGGGCGCGGCGGTTGCCGTAGCCGCGCGTAATCAGGAGAAGCTGAACGAGTTGGTGAGCGAGATCACCGGCGTCGGCGCCAAGGCTGCCGCTTTCGTGCTCGATGTTAGCGATGAAGAGCAGGTCAAGTCGGCGATCAAGGCGGCCATCGCGCAATTCGGCAAAGTCGATATCCTGGTGAACAACGCGGGCATCACGCGGGACCAGCTGGTGATGCGCATGAAGCGCGCCGACTGGGATGCCGTGCTGCAAACCAATCTCACCTCGGCGTATCTGTGCATTCAGCAGGTTTCATCTTCCATGCTCAAGCAGCGCTGGGGGCGGATCATCAACATCACGAGCGTTTTCGGCCAGATGGGGCAGGCGGGCCAGGCGAATTACTCGGCGTCGAAAGCCGGGCTGATTGGGCTGACAATGGCCATCGCGCGCGAGCTGGGATCGCGCAACATAACTTGCAACGCCGTCGCGCCAGGCTTCATCGAAACCGCAATGACCGATGTGCTGGGCGATGAGTTCAAGCAGAATGCCGCGAAGCAGATTCCGCTGGGCCGTGTAGGATCGGTCGACGATGTGGCTAGTGCTGTGGCATTTCTTGCGTCAGACGATGCGTCCTATATTACCGGCCACGTGCTGAATGTGAATGGCGGAATGTTGATGGGATAGTGAGAAACTTCACCATCCTTCGGCTTCGCTCAGGACAAGCAGGGCGCGCAGAGGGTCACCGAGGGAATGAAAGCTGAGAGCAAAAGTCTTGAGAATTACTCTGTGCCCCGATCTTGCCTTGAGCGAAGCCGAAGGGTGCTCTCTGTGGATAAGGTTTTGACTTTCTCCCAAGCGGAGTCGCCCCTGCAAATCGCACAAGCCCGCGAATTATTTCTGGAGTATGCGCAGTCCCTCGGCTTCAGCTTGTGCTTTCAGAATTTCGATAAAGAACTCGCAGAGCTTCCCGGCGACTACGCTCCTCCGGCGGGCCGGCTGTTGCTTGCAGAATTCGAGGGCCAGCTTGCCGCCTGCGTGGCGCTTCACGAACTAGATTCGGATTTCTGCGAAATGAAGCGGCTTTACCTGCGGCCGCAGTTTCGCGGCAAGGGCGTGGGACGCGCTCTGGCCGAGCGAATTATCTCCGAGGCCCGCCAAATTGGCTATCGGCATATGCGGCTTGACACCGTGGAGCCGGTGATGAAAGATGCGGTTGCCATGTATCGCAAGCTGGGATTTAAGGAAATCGCTCCGTACTGTGCGAACCCGATGGCGGGGACCATATATATGGAGTTGGAATTGTGACTGCAGTTCAACCGCGGGCTGCGAGCTAGACTCGATAGGATTGTTCGATCAAGAAGATGAGGAAGAAGCCATGAAAAAAATAGCCGTCCTTTCACTCGCCGTGTTGTTTGTTTCAACGATCGCATCTACTTGCCTTGCGGCCGACAGCAAATCCGTCTCCTACAAAAGCGGCGACGAAACCGTGCAGGGCGTGCTTTACACGCCTGGGGGCAAGGGACCATTTCCCGCGATCATCGTCATCCACGAGTGGTGGGGGTTGAATGATTGGGTCAAGGACCAGGCCGCAAAGCTTGCGGATCAGGGTTATGAGGCGCTGGCCATCGATTTATATCGCGGCAAAGTGGCGACTACGCCGGACATGGCGCATGAAATCATGCGCGGCGTCCCAGAAGACCGCGCCAAGCGCGACCTGCATGCGGCGTTCGAATTTCTTCAATCGCAGCCGAACGTGAAAAAAGACCGCATCGGTGCCATTGGATGGTGCATGGGTGGCGGCTACTCACTGGATGTCGCGCTGCAAGAGCCCACGCTCGCGGCTGACGTCATTAACTACGGCCATCTTGCGACTGACGCCGAGGCGCTAAAGAAAATCAACGCTCCGATCCTCGGTTTGTTCGGCGGCCAGGATCAAGGCATTCCGCCCGCTGACGTAAAAAAATTCGGAGAGACTTTAGACAAGATGGGCAAGAAAGTCGAGGTCAAGATTTACGACGATGCCGGTCACGCCTTTGAAAACCCAAACAACAAGACCGGCTATCGCCCCGATGACGCGTCCGACGCATGGAAGCGGACCGTGGATTTCCTTGCGGCGAATTTGAAAAAGTAATCCAGAGCTGGCAGAGACCGAAGGCATCAGCCCTCGTTGCAGCGCTGCGGAGGCCGGAATTATTTTTTTCTCAACCTAGAATTATTCGCTACCCCGGGCCTTGTGAAGTTTGCGGAAAACCTCCTAGGAAGAAAGTGCCGGGAGAATGGCACGAATTTCCACTTGCCAGAAAATCCCGATCTGGTTACTATGTCGCATCCTGAAATGCTCCCCCAGATCAATATCGGCGAGACCATAAGAAACTACCGGCTGCAAAAAGGCATGTCTCAAGGAGACATTGAGAAACGCACCGGTTTGCTGCGCTGCTACCTTTCGCGAGTGGAGAACGGCCACACCATTCCCTCGCTCGACACGCTCTCAAAAATTGCCGGCGCCATGGAGATCGCGCTCTCGCAGTTTTTCTCGGAGTCCGGGCACAGTAACGGATCGAAGGGACTGCCGCAACTTTCCGACGACGAAGTACGCTTCCTCAGCCAGGTGCGCCGCTATGCCAGCAATCTCAATGACAGCGATCGCAAGCTGGTGCTGGCCATGGTGAAGAAGATGGCAGCAAATTCGAAGTGAGCTGCGAGCCTTGAGCCGCGAGCAAGCGCACCGAGAACGCAATCTACGTCTTAAACTCCTGTCAGAATCTAAACACCTACCGGCGGGCTATGGACCCGTTTCACTCGGGACTCGTAGCTCGAGACTCGAAGCTGCTTACTTTCGTACCATGACTTCGGTGACCAGTGGGTACCTCGCCGTCGCGCTCACTTCTCACTAAACTGTTCACTTGGAGACCCCCAAGTGACCACCGACGAAGAACTGAACGTGCTCGAAACGCAGCTGCGGCGGCTGAAGATCGAGTACGAGGTTTTTTTCAGCAACCCGACCAAACGCCCTCCCACTGACATCGAGTGGAAGGTGCTCTCGCTGCTGCGCAAGTTTTCCGACGGCGGACGCATGAGCTTCTCGCAGCGCTTCCGCTACAACGAAATGGCGCAGCGCTATGCCATCTACAGCGATTTGTGGCGCAAGAAATCTCGCGTCCGGGAGGAAGGTTACCGCCGCCCACAGGATGCGCTGCTCGCCGTGGCAGGAGTTCGCCCGGAAGATGAACACAAGCCCCAGCACAATCCGGTGTACGGCTTGAGTCAGGCCGCTACGGCTGCGGCCTCCGCGCCAGCCGCGGCTCCTGCGCCGGCCACCTCGCAGCCGTTTACCATGCACGAAAACGAAGCGGGACGCGAACAGCTCGAGCGCCTTTACAACACGCTGGTCGCGGCCAAAAAGAAGGCGGGAGAAAATGTCTCCGGCAGCCTGGATTCTTTTTCCACTTTCGTGCAGAAAAAGACAGCCGAGATTCGCAAGCAGTACGGCTGCCAGGACGTGGAATTCTCCGTGGAACTCGCGGGCGGACAGGTCAAGCTGAAGGCCAAGGCAAAGGCGTAGCGGCGGCGACAGTTGTACATTTCTTGGTTTCTGACCGTAATTGGCTGACGTCTGATTTGCAGAGCAGGCGTTGGAGCGGGCCAGAGGCGGTTGGCAAAATCCCTCCCCTTGGACTACCATCCAAAAACAGCCTTAACACCCGCGAGGACGAGGGTGACTAACTTCGGCTTTTGGAACGTTAATTCGCGTCGGAATCTCGGGAAAGACCGTCAGGAAGTTCCCTTATTTGTGGGCCATTTGGCTCGTGAACGTTCGCTGGATGTTCTTTTCCTAATCGAGTGCGCGATACCCTTCGCATCCTTGCTGACACCGTATGTGACCGGCCCGACGTACTACCCCGTTTCCTCGGGAGAACGCTTCAGGGTATTATCGCGATTCGACCCGAAGTATATGCAGCTCCTGCAATCGCCGGTGCTGAGCGACAGGTTTGACATCTGGCACCTCACTTTGCCCCTTCAGGCAGACGTACTGTTATGTGTGGTTCACGGCCTAGATAAGCGAAACAATTCGCCTGCGAAGCAGGAGCTTTTTCTGCAACAGGTCCTGGAGGCGCTCTCATATTTCGAGAGAAAGATCGGCCATGACCGCAGCATCGTGCTCGGCGACTTCAACGCAAGTCCGTTCGAATCGCCCATAGCGAGCGCCCTCGGAATGAATGCTGTGATCTCGCAGGCAATTGCTCGGGGTGATCCCCGGCGTATGCTCAACCAGAGCTACAAATATTTTTACAACCCGATGTGGAACTTACTTGGCGATGCGCGGCATGACTCCGCGCCAGCGACTTACTATCGCCGTGGTTCTGACCCACACGAGCTGTATTGGCATATGTTGGATCAGGTTCTGATCCGGCCGTCGTTGCTAGGTAGGTTTGATTTTGCTGCTCTGGGGATCGTTTCCACAGTGCAGGGCACAAAACTAACCGGTGCCAGCGGCATTCCCGACCAAACCCGATTCTCAGACCATCTGCCAGTGGTATTCAGGATCGACCTGTCGGCTAAGAACGAAGAAGGAGCCAAAGATGTCTACGAATCTGTGGCCGGATTTCGAGGGCACGCAAACGCCTCGATCCCCGAAAGCCGTAGTTGAAGAAGCTGGCGCGGGCCTCAAGGAAAAGACCAATGGCCTTGTCGAATTCTATGCGGGGAGCGCATCAATCAAAGATGGCAAGGTTGAGCTGAACTGTACTCTTTGGGTCCTCGCACTGATGTATCACCATCCGTTCCTGCGAATCAGATTTTCGGTCGAGCCCCTGTACCCGGTGACCGTCGTCGCCGACGGGATGAGCGATACACTGGCACACGATGAGGACGAGTTGATCGCTTTGCTCGCGAAAATCTTCAATGCGCCATCTACAATAGCGACGATTCAAAGATTGATGGCGCTTGCGAAGCAGTGACCGCTCGCCGCCAAGCGCGTGGAGTCTGGCCGAGCACCTGCGGATGCAGAATCGCGCGAATTGGGGCGGACTATTGATAGATCTTCGATCGCCTCGCGTCCATCTCTAATATCCGAGGGTTCATGTCTTCCGGTACCACCAAAATCTCCCGCGCCATTCTCAGCGTTACCGACAAGACCGGCCTCGTCGACTTCGCGCGTCAGCTCTCCGGACTCGGCGTAGAACTCATCTCCACCGGGGGCACGGCCAAGCTTCTGCGCGAAGCTGGCATTGCCGTCAAAGATATCTCCGAGCTCACCGGCTTTCCTGAAATGCTCGATGGACGCGTCAAGACGCTGCATCCTAAGGTGCATGGAGGCATCCTGCATCGTCGCGAAAATGCGGCGCACACCGCCGCAGTTGCAGAGCACGGCATCCAGCCGATCGACATGGTCGTGGTGAATCTTTACGCCTTCGAGAAAACCGCGGCTAAGCCCGGCGTGGCTTTTGAAGAGCTGATCGAGAACATCGACATCGGCGGACCGTCCATGATCCGCTCCGCCGCCAAGAATTTTCAGGATGTTGCGGTCGTCACCTCTCCGGCTGATTATCAGGCGATTGCCAACGAACTCGGCCGTTCTGACGGCGCGCTCTCGCTTGACACAAAATGGAAGCTGGCGCAGAAAGCGTTCGCTACGACGGCTGCGTATGATTCGGCGATCGCTTCAACGCTGGAAGGTATTGCGGACGTCAACAATTTTGCGCCGCCGGCAGATGCGGAGCTTCGCTCCGCCGGACAGCCGGGGGCGGCTGTCCCTACATTCCCGCAGACCCTGCGCCTGTCGTTCCAGAAAACGCTCGACCTGCGCTACGGCGAAAACCCACATCAGAAGGCGGCTATGTATTCCGACGGGTCGGGCGTGGGGGTCGCGAATGCGCGTCAGATTCAGGGCAAGGAGCTTTCCTACAACAACATCGTTGACCTGCAGGCTGCCTGGGATCTTGCGCAGGAGTTCGACGAGCCGGTCTGCGCGATTATCAAGCACACCAATCCCGCTGGAGCTGCTACCGGCGAAACACTCGCCGAGGCCTACCAGCGCGCTTTGGAATGCGATCCTGTTTCGGCGTTTGGCGGAGTGATTGGCGTGAACCGTCCGATCGACGGGGAGGCCGCCGAAGAAATGCACAAACTCTTCCTCGAAGTAATTGCCGCGCCCGCCTTCGACGAAGCCGCGAAAGCCCGCTTCGCCACCAAGAAAAACCTTCGTCTTGTCGAAGTAAAAGCCGCGCCGCAGACGTGGGTTCTCAAAAACGTTTCCGGAGGAATCCTGCTGCAAGACAACGACCAGCGCACATTGCAGGACGCCGACCTCAAAGTTGTAACGCAGCGCGCTCCAACGCCGGAAGAAACGCGCGCGCTACTATTCGCCTGGAAGGTTTGCAAGCACGTTAAGTCGAACGCCATTGTGTACGCGAGAGATGGGCAAACCGTAGGGGTCGGCGCAGGACAGATGAGCCGCGTCGACTCAGCAAAAATCGGAGCGATGAAAGCGCAACTGCCGCTCAAAGGAACGGTCGCTGCTTCGGATGCTTTTTTCCCGTTTCCCGACGGCGTCGAGGAAATTGCTAAAGCAGGGGCGACCGCGATCATTCAGCCCGGCGGTTCGCAGCGCGATCCTGAAGTGATAGCAGCGGCCGACCGCTTGGGTCTAGCGATGTTGTTTACGGGCGTGCGACACTTCAGGCATTAGACGTTTCGCTGGGACAAAGTGAGTTTCGACTTTTCGGGGTGGTCGCGGTGGAACGTCATTTAAGTCCACACCGATCATTTGGAGGTCTGCAGTTTGGCTGACGCTCGATGCCGGTGAAGTGGGAGGTCCTTCGCTTCGCCTGAAGAACGGCTGCGCTCAGGATGACACCGCAGCCTAGAAGGCCGACTGCACCACACAGATTATTTACCAAACTTGACAATCTACGCGTTCCTAATCCCCTTGGTCGCTGACCTTTCGGGCGTTCTTACGGTCCGCGAAACTCGCAGGGTTTTTGTGTAATTCGACCTCACCTCGGGTTAGAATTAAAGCACCCCACCCCCGGCGGTTTTGCATCCAATCGCTATGGTTTAGGGAGTGTACCTCCGGTTCAATCGGATCAGTTCCAGCAGAATCGGATTCAGTCGCATCGTCAAGTCCAGCATTGTCAGGTTGAGCATGAAAAGATTTTTATTCGCACTTATAACGTCGTTATTTTTCGCGGCGGCCGCATTTGCGCAGACCAGCCCGTCTTCTCCAACGAACTCCAAGCCGGCGGATTCAGCTCAAACCAAGACTGAGGCTTCGGCGCACAAAGCAGATCGCGGAGCCGCCTATTACCACTACATGCTCGCCCATATGTATGAAGAGCAAGTAACGGTTTATGGCCGGAGCGAGTTGGCGAATAAGGCGCTGGAAGAATACCGGCTGGCGATTGAAGCCGATCCATCTTCTGAATTTCTGACTTCCGGGCTCGCCGAACTCTACGTGAAGACCGGACGCATTCGCGACGCGGTGCTGCAGGCTCAGGACATACTCAAGCGCGATCCCAATAACATTGAAGCTCACAAACTGCTGGGCCGCATCTATCTGCGCTCGCTCGGCGACATGCCCGGTGGCGGCAACGGCTCGGAGAACGTGTTGAAGCTGGCCATTGAGCAGTATGAGCAGATCGTAAAGATCGAACCGAACAATGTCGACGACCATCTTCTTCTCGGCCGCCTCTACCGCCTGAACAATGATTTGCAGAAGGCGGAAAACGAACTCAAGATCGCGATCAAGCTCGATCCCGATTCCGAAGAAGGAGTAACCACTCTCGCCCTGCTTTACAGCGACGAAGGCGACACTGCCCACGCGTTGCAGGTGCTGAGCTCTGTTCCCGATACCGCGCGCTCAGCCAAGTTGTACGCCGCGCTCGGCGCCACCTATGAGCAGCGCAAGGATTACAAGAGCGCTATCGATGCTTACAAGCATGCCATCCAACTCGACCGCGATAATCTCGACGCCATTCGCGGGCTCGCGGAGAACCTGCTGAACGATGGCCAGATCGACGCCGCGCTCGATCAATACAAAGTAATCGCCGACGCGAATCCCGAAGACGCGCAGACTTACCTTCGCATCTCGGAGATTTACCGGCGCCAGGGCAAGTATGAAGAGGCACTCGACAGCCTGAAAAAGGCGCAGGCAATGGTGCCGGATGCGCTCGAAGTGCCTTACAACATCGCAGTGGTTTACCAGGCTCAGGCGCGCTACGACGAAGCTGAAAAGATTTTGCAGGATCTGCTCAAGAAGACCGAGAAGCCCGACACCAGCTATTCGCAGTCCGACCGCAACAATCGCGGCATCTTCATCGAGCGTCTGGGCATGGTCTACCGCGATCAGGAGAATTATCAGGCTGCGGTCGATACTTTCCGCAAAATGATTCCGCTGGGCGACGATAACGCCAAGACGGGTTATCAGGACATTATCGACACTTACCGCGAGGCGAAGCAGTGGTCACAGGCGACGGCGGTGGCCAAAGAGGCCATGCAAAAGCTGCCCGATGACCGCGACCTCCGCATGCTTCTCGACGCGCAACTGGCCGACACCGGCGATCCCGACAAGCCGATCGCAGACATTCGCTCGCTGCTGAAGGGTGCGCCGGAAGATCGCGAGGTCTACATCCGGCTGGCCATCGTGTACACGCGCCTCAAGCGTTGGAGCAACGCCGAAGAATCTCTCAGCAAAGCCGAGTCGCTTTCGACCAAGCCCGACGACAAAGAGTACATTTACTTTCTGCGCGGTTCGACGTACGAGCGCGAAAAGAAATACGACGAAGCTGAAGCAGAATTTAAAAGAGTGCTGGCTGCGAATCCGCAGAGCGCCGTTACCCTCAACTATCTTGGATACATGAACGCTGACCGCGGCGTGCAGCTTGAGGAGTCTGTCAGCTACATCAAGCAGGCCGTAAGCCTTGAGCCCACCAACGGCGCCTATCTGGATTCGCTGGGATGGGCCTACTTCAAGCTGGGCAAGTACGACCTGGCCGAAGAGACGTTGACGAAAGCGTCCCTGCGCATGGGTTCTGACCCAACCGTGCAGGATCACCTTGGCGATCTCTATCAGAAAACTGGCCGCCTGAAACTGGCCGCCGCCCACTGGGAGCGCGCTGTAGAGGAATGGAACAAGACCGTGTCTGCCGAAGTTGAGACCGAACTGCTCGCGGCTACGCAGAAAAAGCTCGACGCTGCTAAGGTGCGACTGGCGAAGGAAGAATCGGGAAAGCAGTAAGTGTATCGAGTACCCAGTACCCAGCGAACTGCCCTCGCGCGCGATGATCGATGTTCTTTCTCTGCGCTGGGCCGTGGCTACCGCACCTTTGTTAGACTCCCGGCATGTCCGATCTTCCCGAAGGCTTCCTGTCGAATGTCGACATCCGCGCGGCGACAATCAGCGATATTCCTGAAATCCTGCGGCAGCGTCGCGCCATGTATGAAGACATGGGACATCGCGATGCCGATACCCTGGAACAGATGGCTTCGCTCTCGGCCGATTATCTCGGCAGAGCCATGTCCGATGGATCGTTTTGCGCGTGGCTGGCGTCAGCCGGAAGTCGTTTCGTGGCTGGAGGTGCGGTCATCATTTCTCCATGGCCGGCCCATCCTTATGATCTGGAGTGCCGCCGTGCAACGATTCTCAACGTCTATACGTACTCTCAGTTTCGCCGCCGCAGCATCGCTCGACGTCTCATGCAGACGATGATTGCCTGGTGCGCGGGTGAGGGCTTTGCCAGAGTGGCTCTGCACGCTAGTGACGACGGGCGGCATCTCTACGAATCGCTGGGATTTGAGCCCAGCAATGAAATGCGCCTCAAGTTACGGTGAGAAGCGGCGGTAAGAAGTGGCGGTAAGACGCTGAGACAAGAATCGGCAAGAATAATGACCGGGTGCTAAACTTTCTCCATGCTGGCCGGCTACGCGGTGCAGGTGGAACAATCCCGCGGACGCCGTTTTCCTGAAGCGCAACACCCCTACCGCAACGATTTTCAGCGCGACCGGGATCGCGTGATTCACGCGCGAGCCTTTCGCCGTCTCGAAGACAAAACGCAGGTTTTTACCCGCCGCTATTCCGACCACTTCCGCAACCGGCTCACGCACACGATTGAGGTTGCGCAAATCACCCGCACCGTGGCTGGCGCGCTGGGCCTCAATGTAGATCTCGCCGAAGCGCTGGCGCTCGTCCACGATCTTGGCCATCCGCCGTTTGGCCACGCCGGGGAGAAGGCGCTCGACGCAGCCATGCGCGCTCAAGGCCTTTTCTTCGACCATAACCTTCACGCCCTGCGCATCGTTGAGGACTTCGAGCAGCGTTATGCCGCCTTCCGCGGGCTGAATCTTACTTTCGAAGTGCGGGAGGGAATCATCAAGCACTCGCGCGATTACGATGCGGCAAAGCATCCCGAACTCGCGGAGTATCTGCTTGATCAGCGTCCTCCGCTTGAAGCGCAGCTTATCGATTTGACCGACGAAATCGGCTACAACACCGCCGACCTCGATGACGGATACGAAGCGCATTTGCTGACGCTTGAACAAATTCGAGAAGGCGTGCCGGTGTTTGAACGCTTCTTTCCGGAGGTCGAACGCGAATATCCCGACGTGGCCGACAAGTTGAAGTTCAACGAAGTGCTCAAGAAAGCTTTCAACCGACTTGCCGGGGATCTCATCACCAACATGCAAATGCGGATCAAGCAATTTGGGGTTGCCACTCTTTCCGATGTTCGGGGTCACGCGGAACGACTGGCGGCATTTAGTCCTGAGGTCGAGGAAGAGCGGAAGCAGATCAAAACTTTTCTCTACGAGAATCTTTATTACAGCGTGTCGCTGGCCGAAGAAAAAGATGACGCGGAACGAATCGTCACGGACCTCTTTGCCTTCTGGATGCGGAACCCTTCAGCTCTCCCGCGCCAATATCAAGAGAAGGCTGATCAGGAATCATTGCCGCGTGTGGTCTGTGATTACATTGCCGGTATGACCGATCATTTCATCATCGAGCAGTATGAGAAGCACTGCGGCGGTGCGCGCTAACGCAGCCCACATAGCTTCGTCATTCCGAGTGGATGGCGGTGCTATCGAAGGATACCTACCGTCCAATCGGGGGATCGTGCGATTCAGGGGACGGACGCGCGTTCATGTGACAAAAATCGCATTAGGCGTCTGTTCGTTTGCTTTGAGGTTGCGGCACGACCTCCAACCAGGACCGGGTAAATGAGCGCTATCGCCTGTGGGTGTTGAAAAAGTCACGTCGATTAGCAGGCTGAGATTCAGCAGAAGCATGTTAGAAGAAAGTGAACTTGCCCATGCTCTGGTTGATTCTCATCGTC
>Ga0307476_10000238_pt1 | contig 51197 bp, 42 predicted proteins | sample atmos_gasesECM2C_2_FD_203314 | JGI IMG/M metagenome (GOLD analysis project Ga0307476, IMG submission 203314) | Hardwood forest soil microbial communities from Morgan-Monroe State Forest, Indiana, United States - atmos_gasesECM2C_05 | ecosystem: Environmental > Terrestrial > Soil > Temperate... | reverse complement strand
GATGGGAACTTCGAATCCGCGATCAAGTCGCTGCAACGAGCGTTGGAAACACAACCTGATTCGCCCCAACTCCTGACCGATCTAGGCTCTGCCTATTTTCTTCGTGCCGAAGTTACAAACCGCGCCATCGATTACGGCGATGCAATCGAATCGTTAAGCAAAGCCCTGGCTAAATCGCCGGATGATCCGGTCGCCCTGTTCAATCGCGCCCTGGCCTGTGAACGCATGTTTCTCTACACCCAGGCCGTGGACGATTGGGAGCATTATCTGCGCATGGACCCAGCAGGGGATTGGTCCGAAGACGTGCGGCGCAGGCTCGCGGCTCTGAAAGAAAAGTTGCAACAGCATGGGAGGAGTCTGAATGAGCCGCTGCTAACTCCGGCCGAGATCGCCAAGGCAGGCGCGGACGACGGCGCACTGCGGGCAAAGATCGACGAGCGCGTCGAAGAATATCTGAATGCAGCGGTGACGGACTGGTTGCCAAACGCGTATCTAGCCAACCCCAGCCCTATCTCGAACCCCGCTGATCTTCAGGCCGCTCTACAAGTGCTGGCCGAGATCACCGTTCAAAAGCATGGAGATCGCTGGCTGCGAGATTTGCTGCTGTCCGCGTCATCCCCTAATTTCCCGGCAGCGGCGCTGTCACTCTCCAGAGCCCTGAAGGCCGATGACTCTGGCGATAATGTGGCGGCGCGGGAACATGCATCCGCAGCAGAGAGACTGTTCGTTTCGGCAAGTGACGAATCCGGCATGCTAAGGGCGCAAGTGGAATATCTGTTCGCCTCTCATGACGCTCAAGACGGCGGCGAGTGCATTCGAACCGCGAACCGAATAAGGCAACGACTGGAGTCTGAATCTTATTCATGGCTGAGCGCTCAATTTTTCCTTGAGCAGGGTACATGCTTCTGGTTCGTCGGGAACATAGGCGAAGCTAGGCGATCCTATGATAGAGCAGAAAGCATTGCGCAGGTCAGCGGTTATCGAGTGATCTTCCTGCGAAGTCAAGATCACCTTTCAACGCTGAGCACTGAGACCGGCGATTTTGCTGGTGGTGCGGCTAGAACCCGTTCCGCTTTGGCTCAGTTCTGGTCCGGCCAATACCCAGTCATGCGAGGGTACAACCTCTATTACCAGATTAGAGAATCATCGCGTCTGACGAATCATCCGCATCTGCAAATGGCAGCATGGCGCGACGGGCTAGCACTAAGTGACTCATTCTCGGACACTGTGTTGCGCGCGATGGCCCATTCGGCAATGGGGGACGCTGCACTGTCCGTCGGTGCATTGCAAGTTGCTGGCAGCGAGTACTCGCAGGCGGAGCGGCTTTTTGCGGTTGCACCAAGAATTAAGTCAACTCAAATCGATCGAGTTGAGGCCAACGTCAGGTTAGCTGAGGTCGAAACCTCACGGGGTAGCGCTCAGGAAGCATTATCTCGTTTGCGGCAGTCGGAGCAGGAAGTATCCAGCTTGTCTGATGCTTTTCTCAGCATCCTTTTTTTTAGCACGCTGGGCGAAGCCGCATCTCGCTCGGGAGATGTGAACGAAGCTGAGTCTTCGCTTCGTTCGGCTATCGCCCTTTCTGAGGCACAGTTACAGTCCATCCATGAAGACAAGACCCGTGTCGAATGGGAAGAACGCACCTCAGGAGCGTATCGTAATCTCGCGCAGTTGCGCTTCGGAGAAGGGAACGTTCAAAGCGCTCTCGAAATATGGGAATTGTATCGCGGCGCCGTTACGCGGGCCGGTGCACTCGAAACATCTGGCTCCGCTTCGAAAACATCACAGTACGAGCCACATGAAGTTGCCGCCCAGATCCCGAGCCTAACGCAACAAACGGTCGCTAGCTACGCCTTGCTCCCTCGCGGACTCGCAATTTGGGTTTATGACAACCGAGGTGTTTTCGGGCATTGGGTCGATGAAGACCCCAGACAAATCGAGGATATGGCCGGACATTTTCGCGGTCTTTGTGCTGATCCTAATTCAGACAGGTCCGTTCTTCGGGAGAGTGCCCGCGCTCTTTACGACCTGCTAGTTGCGCCAATCGCGAACCGATTGTCTCCTGAGCGGCCCTTGCTAGTTGAATTGGACGACGGCCTGGCCGGGCTTCCCATCGACGCGCTGATTGACCCGCAAGGTCGCTACTTGAGCGAATGGGCCGACATTACTCTTTTTCCTGGAATTTACTATCCACGGTCTGACAACGAGCAGGTTCCAATAACTCAGGATTCGGCTGCTGTGGTTGTCGCTGTGCCGACATCTTCCGCCATTCCCAATTTGTCCGTTGCGCCGTTGCCCGATGCAACTGCCGAAGGTTACCTCGTCGCAGGACAATTCCGGTCGACCGAATCGTTTTTTGGGCAGGATGCAGTTGCTGTGACTGTTCTTTCTCATTTGCAGGGGGCCACAGTCTTTCATTTTGCTGGACACGCTTTCAATTCATGGCAGGGATCCGGCCTATTGCTTTCGGACTCCTTGGTCACTGCTGCTTCGTTGCAGAAAGTTTCACTTGCACGAATGCGGCTTGCCGTCCTTTCCGGCTGCGATACGCAAGTCGGTTCGAATGGCGGTGCTTATGATGCCGATAGCCTGGTCCGAGTCCTTCTTCAGGCCGGGGTTCGGGATGTCGTCGCTAGCCGGTGGAACGTTGATTCGGCTGTCACTCGCCAGTTTATGGAGCTGTTCTACCACGCGCTTCTCGGCGGAGCGACAGTCGCCGACTCGCTCAGGGAGGCCGAAGCCTCAATACGGAGAATGCCTAATACGGAGCACCCGTACTACTGGGCAGCTTTCGCAGGGTTCGGCCGCGGATAAGACTTTGTACTTCAGGAGAGAGAAAAAATGAAAACACCTAGGCTTATTGTGGCTATCGCTTGCCTGGTTCTAGCGGGGGCCGTCAACAGTGAGGCCAAAGAAGTTGTAATCTATGTCAGCGGACCGTGGATCTACGCCCAAGACCCCAATGCAAACGACAGAGTAGTCGTGTTTGTCGCTTCCGCGCCTAACAGCCATTCGCCCGCACAGATCTTCCCAGGCGGTGACTACATGGACTCCTCAGGGAAGCCGAACCTCTATCAGGGTTTGTACAGACTTGACCTCCCAAAAGCTATGAGTGGCCAATGCAAGAGTTCAACCAATCCATATCGACTTCAGGAGCAACTGGGTATAACGATCGGTGGAGCTGTGATCCAGGATGAGGTTTTAAACCATAAGTATGACGCCAGAATCGCCGTCTCGTTACCGAAACCAGCCTGCTACATTGGCAAGAGCACCAGTGAGTCCAGAGTCGGGACAGACCCCGCAAAACTAGCCAAAGATGAATATACAACGCTGATGGCGCTTCACTATTTTGTGGCCGACGGTCCGGCACATCTCTCTGGACCTTCGGATGACGGATCCGTAACACTCAACGACGATATCGCATTCGTTTCAAACTCAGGCCCTCCAGCAATAAGCCTGGTTGAGATGGCGAAAGATTACAAGAGTGATCAAAAGTGCGATTCTTATTCGCACGACTCGCTTGAGCATTCGCGGCGTTCGCTTGCTCTTGGAGGTAAATTGTTCGCCCAATTCCCAGCGCTTAAAGGTGATGGCTCAGGGCAAATCAAGGGCAAATACAATAACTGTTCAAGCGCAGAAGTTGATCGGAACCGAGAACGGATGGCCGCAGCAGTTGAAACGATAAACGAAATACTCGCCATTCGAGCGTACATAGCCGACCCGTCTCTTCAAAACGATCCCGCCGCCAGTCTGAACTCTGTCAAGCGCAACATAGAATTATTTTTTGGAAACAGAGACAAAGTTCCCTCCGAGATTAGCGAAGAAATCGAGAAGGCACAGAAGAAAATCGAGTTGATTGAGGACTCTACCAAAAAGGGGCGAAACGAAACTGAAGAGGAACGGACGAAAGCCGTTTTGCGGAGAACCGAGGACGTAATGACTCCGTACTCGGTCGGCGGGGGTGACTGCCATATGGCGCAAATCAGCGTGGGAGGCATAGTGCCTTTAAAATAACTTGTGAACCATTGCGATGCTCGCTCATGAGCGGAGCATCTTGGCCTCCGCTCCTAGGTGGCGTGTTTCTGCGATAGGTTTTGAGCATTTGCCCACTGGGCATTTTGTACCCTTTCTTTCCCCGAATAACTTTGCCTCCGAATGTCGTTTTTTTCAAAAGGAAATGACAGCGTGGAGCTTCCAGCGCGGATTCACGGGGAACAGCGTTGCGGTTGGATCGTTGGATCATAAGAGCATCGGAGATGCTACCCAACGTAGACTTCGGGGCGCCACCTTTCTTCTTTATTAAGCTGCCGACAATTGACAACTTTTTGGGAGCAACGTTGCCCACAACCCTTCGACCGGACACTCTTGCAAATATCTGATTCTTTGGGTCAGAAAAAGCTGGGTCCTGTTGCCCACAACCAGATGTTATTGGGCGAAATCGCGTAGACTGATATGAGCGCGCCTGATTCACTAGAAGACGGATATCGCGATCTGCAGCGGTTCTTATTGCAGTTTGGTGAAGCGTTGCAATGGTGGCCAGAAGTGATTGCGACGGCAAAACGTCTTTCTTCCGACGAATTGAGGATTGGCCAAGTCTTAAACGCAAGCCGGGGAACTGCTTGACGAGGAAGCCGATGGAACGAGTCGAAATCACGAGCGCCTGCGAACTGCTGTCGAAAAGGTTGCGCCAATCGCACGAATTCGCTCAGACTTTTGATAACGCCGGGAAGTCAGTCATTTACCAGTTCACCCATCCCGACCGCTTCCTCCGGGTTTCTGAAATTGCCAGAGTGCTGATCTCGTGCTTTGCCGCCAATTACCCGACAGAAGTATCCCAGGCCTTAGTTACATTCGACCGCCACTGCGGGACAGACTCGCCAAGCCGGTCCAAAGCGGTCCTTTCAGCGATCCGCAAACTTATAAAAATCGGCTTCTTGATTGAAGAATCGGTGGAACCACAGGGCTATAGTGAGCCGATGGTCCCTTACTACGTACGATCACGGGCGATTCCGTCGCTGGTTTGCGATGAAGTTGCCCGAATGGGGAACCTGCGTGCGCAAACCAGAGTACTCGATGTCGGAACCGGTACAGGACATCTTGCCATTCATCTGGCGCGAACCAGCAACCACGTGACCGGCATGGATATATCCATGCCGTTTCTGAAGGCAGCACGGCAGCAAGCCGCTTCCAGCGGCGTCAATGTGAAGTTCGTCTGGGGATCGGGCGACAAGCTGGTCTTCAGCAGGAAAAATATGATCTCATCACCCTGTCACAGGTATTTCATTGGCTTGATCCGATTTGCGCCGCACGCGGCATTTATCAGTGTCTGGAAACCGATGGGAGCCTGATCATCCTGGATCAGCAGGCCATGCTTCCCACACAGCATCCTTTGAATACTCTTGCCGGCTATGGTTACACACACTTAGCTGAGCTTCACGCCGCGTGGACAGAGCGCGCTAAATTTTACAATGGCCTTTTCAGGCTCACTATGCCATGCGGACGGCTGATGCGCCTTACAGAGGCGCGTTGTTTTTGCCGGCGCGTGTGCTTTGACATGGACTACGCGCGGGCTTTCTTTCTGGAACGCAACCTTCGGGCGCTCATGCCGCACGAACCCCGCCCCTGGAAAGTCCTGCAGGAAAACTTGCTTCAGCATTCGCGCAGCGATCTGGAAGGCGACATGTATTGGCTGGTGCTCTATTTTGCGGAGGCGAAGCAGGGCAGCATCGTTCAATCTTACAAATTCGATCTAAACGAAACCATCGGGTCGGCGACAGGCAACCCGACGTGGGCCGCATAGCCGCCTGAGGAATTTCTGGTAGTGTCCTAAACTTGCGTTGAAACGCTTTTCGTTTTGTATCCCGCTCCAATCAAGCTATAACGGTAACGGGACGCGCTCGGTGTTCAGACCGAACGCGCCCAAACATCTCCTCCCTGGATTCCGCTCTTATCGCGAAACACCGACTGGTCTCCCAACGCTTCGCGTAGGCTATCGTCAAGCCGTGCGACTACATCGTGCGTATCGTCAATTCTGTAGTTAATAAAAATCATCTGGAAGAAGCCAAGCCTCCCCTATAGAATCAGGTCGTGTACTTCGACCGAGTTGCGGGCGATCCCGTTCAGCGGGTTGTGCCAGCATGTGCCTGCTCGGTTGCGATGCCCTGTACGAAAGAGGTCTCGTCGCGGTGAGCGACGGTGGACGAATAGTACTTAGTGATTTGCTGTTTCTACTCGTGCCGTTAACGCTGCACTTCGACGGTTCCGAAGGCTACAACTGCTCGACTTGACGCATCAAGGGCTCGTCCCTAGCTGCCTTAAGCCCGAACAAAATCTGTTTATGAACACCACTTTGCGGCATTTCCGTTGCGCGTCACACCCTAGCTTTACTGCTCTTGGTGTTGCGGTCCACGCGATGCCTGGGTCCTTCCTGCACAAGTAGATCCGCTCAATGTCACCGCCATTTGACACTGATCTATTGATGACACCGATTCATTGATTAACGCCTCCCTCTCAGACTGCAACTCGCTTCTTTTCAGCGGGCAATTTCCCGGATGCGTTTGGCGGCTCACTTGCTTTGTGTGAATATCGCGAGCAGCAAAACACAAATAATTACGAAGAGAGGTTTTGATGGCAAGCCCAGCAAAAGATAGAAAGCCTGCGCCGCTACCCGCACCCAATAGCGACTTCTATGAACTCGTCGAAACACTGCCGGCTGAAGAGTTGGCGGTTGTAAAACAGGTCCGCACTTTCATGGAGACCAAGGTCGCACCCATTATCACCAAGTACTGGGTCGAGGACGCTTTCCCATTCGAAATCTTGCCCGCGGTGAAAGAACTGAACATTGGCGGCGTCGGGATGCAGGGCTACGGCTGCAGGGGTGGAAGTGAACAGCTGTTTGGCTTGGTAGCCATGGAGATGGCGCGCTTCGACTCGTCGATCGCGACATTCTTCGGTGTTCACAACGGGCTGGCAATGGGCTCGATCTACCTGGGCGGGTCGGAGGAACAAAAACAGAAATGGCTCCCTCCGATGGCGCGCTGGGAAACAATTGGCTGCTTCGGCCTGACTGAACCACTGGTTGGGTCAGGAACCTCCGGCGGAATGTTGACGACCGCCAAGCGCGAAGGAGACACCTGGATCCTTAATGGTCAGAAGAAGTGGATCGGCAACTCTCCTTGGTGCGACGTATCCATCATTTGGGCGCGCGACGTAGCAGACAACCAAGTCAAAGCCTTCATTGTCGAGAACAAGACCACGCCGGGCTTCAAAGTCGAAAAAATTCAGAACAAGATTGCGCTCAAGGTAGTGCAGAACGGCCTCATCACCATGGAGAACTGCCGGATACCGGAAGCGAACCGTTTGCAGCAAGATCAGTCGTTCCGCGACACCGCCCGCGTTCTGAAGATGACGCGTTTCATGGTTGGCTGGGAGGCGACCGGATGCGCCATGGGCGCCTACGAGAACGCGCTTAAGTATTGTCAGGAACGCCTTCAGTTCGGAAAGCCGATCGCCTCATTCCAGATGGTGCAGGACCTGCTCGCCAGGATGCTCGCCAACATCACTGCTTCGCAGTGTCTGCTGGTCCGGATGACCCAGTTGCAGGCGGAAGGCAAGATGACGGATGCGCATGCCTCACTGGCTAAGGCATTCACCACCGCCAAGTGCCGCGAGACGGTCGCGTGGGCGCGTGAGCTTTTGGGCGGTAATGGCATCGCCGCAGACTACAACGTAGGACGCTTCTTTGCCGATGCGGAAGCGCTCTACTCCTACGAAGGCACATTCCAGATGCAGAACCTGATTCTCGGTAAAGCTATAACCGGGATCAGCGCATTCATTTAGCGGGAAGGAAGTGAACTGCGATTTCTTGCTCAACCTGTCTGCCGAAACATGAAGTAATAAAGGAGCGAAGAAAACTTATGGCTGTTAAGACATCTAAATCAGAAATCAAAAAAACCACAGCAAAGGCCACGACGGCCCGCTTGTTCTTCCTGAGCGCGAGCAGTGGCCAGGTGTTTTCCGCGAAGCCCGACGGCTCCGACCTCAAGGTCATCGTGAACGAGGGAAGGCGGCTCCCCGACGGCCTCGTTGTCGACGTCGCGGCGGGTCACCTCTATTGGACCAACATGGGCAACCCCACCGCCAATGACGGCTCCATCGAGCGCGCGAATCTTGATGGAAGTGACGTCACCCACATTGTTCCCCCGGGTGCCACATTCACTCCGAAGCAACTGCAACTCGATGAGAAGAACAGAAAGCTCTACTGGTGCGATCGTGAAGGCATGCGGGTCATGCGTGCGAACCTGGATGGCTCCAACATCGAGACACTTGTCGACACCAGTGAAGGCGACGCGCGTCCCGGAAAGGACATCAAGAAATGGTGCGTGGGCATCGTGCTCGACGTCGAAGCCGGCAAATTTTATTGGACTCAGAAGGGTCCGGACAATGCTGGAGAAGGACGAATCTTTCGCGCCAATCTCGAAATTCCGAAAGGCCAGACCCCAGCAAACCGCAAAGATATCGAACTCCTCTACGCGGGTTTACCTGAACCCATCGACCTCGAACTAGACCTCGTCAATCGGATGATCTACTGGACGGATCGCGGCGACCCGCCCCGCGGCAACACCGTAAATCGGGCTCCCATGGATCCGGCTCAGGGAAATGGCAAGAAAGAGCCGGTGATTATTTTCGACCATTTGATGGAGGGAATCGGTATCGCCCTGGATCTGAAAGGCGGCCGGATGTTTCTCACCGACTTGGGTGGATCCGTTTATAGCGCGAATCTCGACGGGACTAACAAGAAGACCGTGCTTGCGGCGGAAGGGAACCTGACCGGCATCGCATACGCCGAAATTCCTGCCGCGTAGTGAAGAACGGCACCACAGATCTTAACAATTGATGGCATCAACGATTGAGAAGGGAGATTGGAATGAGCTCGCTAGCATCTGCTCTAAATCTTGAGAACGTCATCTACGACAAGAAAGGCTCGATTGCGTATGTGACGCTAAACCGGCCAAAGGTCCTGAACGCGCTGAACAAGGCGACGATCACCGAGCTGCGCGCAGCGTTCGAGGACGCGCGTGACGATGCGGCCATCCGTGGCGTCATCCTCACGGGCGCCGGCGAGAAGGCATTTGCTGCAGGTGCCGACATCGCGGAGATCGCCAACAACACAGCTGTAGAAGCAGAAGCGGCGACTCGCCGGGGACAGGCATTGACCGACCTCATCGAGAACCTGGGCAAGCCGGTGATCGCCGCAGTCAATGGCTTTGCCCTGGGTGGTGGGTGCGAGTTGGCGATGGCGTGCGCCATCAGGATCGCTGCCGAGAGTGCGAAGTTCGGCCAGCCAGAAGTAAAGCTTGGAGTCATGCCCGGGTACGGAGGCACGCAGCGCATGCCTCGTTTGGTCGGCAGAGGCCGCGCACTCAAGCTGATCCTCTCCGGCGATATCATCGATGGACCTGAAGCTTATCGCATTGGCCTGGTCGACGAACTGGTGCCGGACGCTCACGTGATCGAGCGTGCCGAAACTGTGTTGAAGAAGATCATTGCGAACGCCCCGCTTAGCGTGAAGTACGCGCTTGAGGCGGTCAACAAAGGGCTGGAGACGAGCGTGGCCGAAGGCCTGCTCATCGAAGCCTCGCTTTTTGCAGTCTGCGCATCGACCGACGACAAGAAAGAAGGTACGTCGGCATTCCTCGAGAAACGCGTGCCGAAGTTTCAGGGGAAGTAGAACTTTGCGCGCCACTTCGAAGTTCAAATGACAGGCTGGTGACGAAGGAGATGAAAATGACAGAAGGCAACATATTTTCCGGATTGAAGATCGTGGATTTGTCGAGCTTCATTGCCGGGCCGGGCGCTGCAACCATCTTGTCCGATTTCGGCGCAGACGTCGTCAAAGTTGAACCGCTTGAGGGAGAGCTGTGGAGAATCGGCCAGAAGATTCCGCCCCAACCCCATTCGGAAGAACCTTATCCCTTCCAATTGTCAAATCGAAACAAGCGTGGCGTTGCGCTCAATCTGAAAGCTGAGAGCGCGCAGCAGGTTCTCCAGCGTTTAGCCAAGTGGGCCGATGTGTTCATCGTCAACACACCGCATGCCGCGCGCAAGAAATTGAAGCTCGAATATGACGATGTCGCGCGGTCGAATCCGCGCCTGATCTATGCCGACCTCACCGGCTTTGGCGAGAATGGTCCGGACGCAAATCTTCCGGGATTCGATCTTACAGCCTTCTGGGCGCGAAGTGGCTTGTTATTCATGACGCGCGACGCTGGCGAGCCACCGACCTGGCCAGTGTCAGGCAGCGGTGACAATGCAACTGGGGTCTGTATCTACGCGGCGATTCTGACCGCGCTCTATCGTCGCGAACGCACCGGTAAAGGTTCCTACGTCACAACTTCGCTTCTCGCAGCGGGCGTCTGGTCGGCCAGCGTCTACATCCAGGCCGCTCTATGTGGTGCGAATTTCTATGGGCTGCACGATCGAACGCATCCCGCAAATGCAGCTTTGAACACCTATCGCTCTTCCGACGGCACCTGGTTCGTGCTTGTAGCCACGCCCGACAAGGTTCCTGCGGTTCTAAAAGCAATGGGTCGTGAGGATATCCTCACGGATCCGCGATTCTCGGATCCTGCCAAGCTGGCGCAGAACCGGCCGCAACTGACGGCAATCCTCGATGACATCTTTGGCTCGCAGCCCATGTCGCATTGGTATGAGGTCTTCAACGGTGTTCACGTTCCCTTCGGCGCCGTACGTGGGCCGCAGGAAGTTATGAACGATCCGCAATTGCGAGCGAATGACATCGTCGTTCCGCTTGAAGGAGCCGGCGAGAAGCTTACCTCGACCATCAGCAGTCCTATTCAAGTCCACGGAGTTTCCAAAGTCCCTGCCAGGCGTGCACCACGAATCGGTGAACACAATGATGAAGTCCTGAAAGAGCTTGGTTTCGGGGATGGCGAAATCGACGCTCTGCGTACCAGTGGCGCAATCCCGGCGGCACAACCAGTCAAGAACGTGGAAGAGACACTCCGAGCCAGTTAAGAGGCTCGGAGCAGACTAGCGATTGATTTAAGGCGAATTTATTGGAGGATTAAATGGCAAACACAAAGAGCCGTGAAGTCAGGAATGTAGCGATTGTTGGGACGGGAGTCATTGGCGCGAGTTGGGCTGCTCTATACCTGGCGCGTGGCCTTAACGTTGTCGCCACCGATCCGGCGCCAAACGCCGAAGCGAATCTACGGAAATACATCGATGCCGCGTGGAAGGACTTGACGGCGCTCGGAATTTCACCCAACGGCTCGCGCGACCATTTGCGGTTTACTCTCGATATGAAGGAAGCCGTTGCCGACGCTGATCTGGTTCAGGAGAACGGGCCTGAGCGCAAGGACTTCAAAATCAAGTTATTTGCTGACATGGATGCCGCAGCGCCGAAGGATTCCATCATTGCATCGAGTTCATCCGGCCTGACGATGAGCGTGATGCAATCGGCGTGCAAGTATCCCGAACGGTGCGTGATTGGCCACCCTTTTAATCCTCCCCACATGGTGCCTCTCGTCGAAGTCGTCGCAGGCGCGAAAACGTCGCCGGAAACTGTTGAGCGGGCCATCTCCTTCTACACCTCAATTGGCAAAAGGGCGATCCACGTGCGAAAGGAAGTGGTTGGCCATGTTGCGAACCGGCTTCAGGCCGCTCTTTACCGTGAAGTCGTGTACCTCATCGAACAGGGTGTTTTGGATGTCGCTGATTCCGATGCCGCAGTGTGCTGGGGACCTGGATTACGTTGGGGTCTAATGGGTCCCAATCTGCTGTTCCATCTCGCAGGCGGTGAAGGCGGAATTCAACACTTCATGGAACACCTGTCCGGCCCTGTCGCTACCTGGTGGAAAGATCTCGGCACGATCAATGAGTTCAGTCCCGAGGTGAAGCAGACCATTGTCAACGGCGTATTGAAGGAAGCGAATGGCCGTTCGATCGCAGAACTCGAACGCGAGCGCGACAGTATGTTGCTCGAATTGCTTGCGACCCGATCGAAAGGGGAAAAAACCGCGCACGCTGGGACAAACGCTGCCGCGGATTAAATCTGTTTTGCTCAGGCGCCGCGTGGAAAGCAGAAACACGAGAACAGAAGATGATCTACGTTCACTCTCTCGGCCGGGCGTTGCGATTCTATCCTGGCCGAGCTGCGCTTGCTCGTGACCGCGGACTCCTGACCTTTCGCGAACTCGGCGCTCGCGTCGACGGCATCGCAGCCACACTCACTAGCAACGGCTTTGGAGTGGGAGAGCGCTTGGCTCTATTGCTGCCTAACGGGTCCGATTATATTGAATTCATCTATGCATGCAGCATGTTGGGCGTCATCGCCGTTCCGCTGAATACCCGTCTGTCGACCACTGAGGTCGACCGGGTGCTCGAAGATGCGCGTCCGCACGGGATCGTGCGCCATTCCTCTCTAGCTGTTCCCGGAGTCCAGTTGAGCTGGCAGCAGGTAATCGACCGGGAACCCATTCCAGTTAGCAGCGACCCTGTTCCGAAAGTCTTTTACGACCCCGAGGCCGTTCTCGGCCTTATTTACACGAGCGGCACGACGGGACAGCCAAAGGGCGTCATGGTGACGCATGGGAATGTTCTTGCCGACATCCACAACTTCAACTACTGGATGCGCTACACCGAAGGCGGGGTCTATCTGCACGCCGCTCCGATCTTTCACATCGCGGACTTTCCCAGCATGTTCGCGGCACCGGCGTTCGGCGCCAGCCAAATCACAATTCCAAAATTCGGCGCACAGACTTTCTGCGAGACGGTGGAACGAGAGCATGTGACTCACACCGTGCTCGTGCCCACGATGATCAATTTGCTTACACAACTCCCGGACGCGAAAAAGTATGATTTTAGCAGTCTGCAGGTGCTGGCGTATGGCGGCTCACCCATGGCGCCAGAACTGGTTCATCGCACGCGGGAACTCCTGCCAAAGGCCAAGTTGATTCAGGTGTATGGGTTGAGTGAAACAGGTTTTCTTACGGGCTTGCAGGACCAGGAGCACACCGAGGACAAGCTGATGTCGTGCGGACGGCCCTGTCCTGGTGTCGATCTTCAGGTGGCCGACACGTCAGGGAGACAAGTCGAGCCGGGGCAGGCAGGCGAACTAGTCGTACGAGGCGCCAACGTCATGCGTGGCTATTGGAACAATCCGGACGAAACCGCTGAAGCGTTTCGCGACGGATTCTTTCGTACGGGAGATATCGGCCATCAGGACGCCGCGGGATACTTTTACATCCTGGACCGGCTGAAGGACATGATTGTTACCGGCGGTGAGAACGTTTATTCGGGAGAGGTGGAAGCCGTGATCTACGCTCATCCCGCCGTTCGTGAAGCAGCCGTTTTCGGCGTACCCGACCCGCAATGGGGCGAACTTGTGATGGCCTGCGTAGTTCTGAAGACAGGCGAAACTCTTACCGCTGACGACCTGATTGCGTTCTGCCGGCGAAGTCTTGCGAGTTATAAACTTCCCAGGCGCGTCGAGTTTTCAGAAACGGATCTGCCCAAGAGCAGTTCCGGCAAGGTACTCAAGAAGACTCTGCGCGAGCGTTTCTGGACACATCAGCAACGCGCCGTGAGCTGACGCATAACCGTCTTGATCGCGATTATGGACCACACAATTTTCTGCGTTTCTGATCCCTCTGCTTTGAGATCCGAATTTGACGAAACGAAAGGCCTCAAGCAACCAAGGGCGATGACTCCGTGACCTGGATCGGCAGGGTGAAATGAAACGTTGCACCCCTTCCGCTGTTAGCGCTTGCCCACAACTGCCCGCCGTGCGACTCCACAATGGATCGGCTGATGGCCAACCCCATGCCGCTGCCCTGCGGCTTGGTGGTAAAGAACGCAGAAAAGATCTGATCCATCTTCTCCTTTGGCAACCCGACGCCCGTGTCGCTGACCGAGAACTGGAGTTGACCGTCTTGCAGTTCCGACTTCACCGAAAGCTCTCCGCCGGAGTCCACCATGGCTTCGATGCCGTTGAGTATGAGGTTCATGAACACCTGCTGCAGTTGCACACGATCCGCCTTTGTTTCAGGTAACTCGGTGGAAAGATCCGTGCGCATGGCGATTGAGAACCGGGTAGCCTCACCTTTCAGCAGCGTGAGCATTTCCTGGATAATTCCGTTCACGTCGACCCACTCACGTTGTGGAGGAGATTTCCTGTAGAAGGAACGTATGTGGTCGATGATCTCAGCCGCACGATGCCCATACTTATCGATTCTGGCTGCTGCCGCACGGGCCCGATCAAGATTGGGCGGTTCGTGTGCTAGCCATTCAACGCAGCTGTTGGCGCTGGTGATGGCGGCAGCGATGGGCTGCTTGATTTCGTGTGCGAGAGAGGCGGCAATCTCCCCCAGCGTGCTCACACGATTGACGTGCGCGAGCTCGGCCTCTAGGTGGAGCAATCTTTCCCGCATGCCATACTGCCGGGCCAACTGCCGCATGCGTAACATGTACAGCATGTACACAAGCGCCATTGCGCTAACAACAGACAGCGCTGTGAACCACCCGGTCTGGTAAAAGGCCGGCAGGATGGTGAACTCAGCGGTTGCAACCTTATGCGACCACGCACCGCTGGTATCGGTGGCGTTGACGCTGAAGTGATACGAGCCTGGAGCAAGGTTGCGATAGCTCACGGGGGCGGCGGCGGATACCTCGTGCCAGTCTTTGTCCGTTTCCTGGAGTTTGTAGCGAAACCGGATCGTCTCCGGGTCGAACAGGCTGACTGCGGAGTAGTTGATCTGCACGCTTGACGTGTGCGCGGGAAACCTCAAAGGCGAAGCAAGCTGATAGCTCTTGTCGTCGGCAGAGACCGACTGAATCGTAATTGGCGGGGCCAGAACTTTTTCTTCGGACTGGTTAGGATCGAGCCATGCCACACCAGCGCTCCCGGTAAACCATATTCTCCCGTCGGTGCCCTCCACTGCTGTGTTGAGCGGATGCACCTGAAACGCAGGGCCGGGGACATTCTCGTGCCTGCCCAAATGCGCACCTTTGACCTGATAGGTTGAATTCTTGAGCGCTTCTGAAAGCTCCGATCGGCGAACATGGAATATGCCGCCGGTGCCATTGAGCCACAAATCACCATTTGCAGTTTCCACGATCCCGGAGATTCCACGCAGCCATTCTTCATTCGCTGTACGGATGTCATGAAATCGGCCATGATCGAACTGCTGTAAGCCGAATTCGCCACCGATCCAGATCGCCGATCCGCGGCCGCAGATCGCAGTGACATTGCCTACCCGAAGACCATTGCTCGAACCAAGAATTTGCAACCGGTCCCCGTCCAGGACAGCAAGGTTGTTCCTGGTGTAGCCGAACCACACACGGCCAAGGCTGTCGGTAAATTCAGTAGTCACAGGCCGCTTGGGAAGGTCGTTACGGCCACCATTGGGAGTCCAAACGCCATCGGCTAGGCGATACAAGTGGTGACCACCAAACGAAATCCACATTCCTCCACTGGGATCTTGTGTAATTGCCTGGAGGAAATAAGCTTGAACAGACTTCTCTTGGGGAAGATCAACGCGAATCAGATTGCCCTTCACCAGATGCCACAGACCGGCTTGGCCGCCAAACCAGGTTGTCTTGTCGGGAGCACGGTATGCGAATCCGGCTAAGGGGCCGGGTGCCTTCCTGGCCTCTACCCGAGCATGGCCAATGAAATACATGTTGAACAGCTGGTCGCTGCCGGCGTTGAGCCAAACAGCTCCATCCTCATCGGGAGTCACCGTGAAAAGGGTACTACCCTCCGCAGATTTTGGCAGAGCTTGTTTCGTGAGAGGGCTGTAAAAGAATCGGTGGAGCCCCTTCTGCTCGCCGAACCAGATATTGCCTTCGCGATCGACCAACTTCGCATAAACAGCAGGCAGCTCGTAAGATTCAGAGTTGCGGGGAAATGCTTTGGCAACAACATCGGATAGCGGCTGGTCACCCCTAGGCAGGCGCAGGAGGATAGGCTCAGGAGGACTAATCCAGACACTTCCTGTTCGATCAACGATTATGGTGCACCCTTTCCGAAGTAAAGGGTAAGCAGTTGGACGATCACCCGCATCCGCGCCGGGACTGTCGAACAGATGCTGATCTTCAGGGCTGGTTGCGACATACCCATCGGCATCCCGTGTAAATCCCGGGAAAAATTGATGACCCCTGACCGTTTGGAATTGCCGGCTTCCCATTCGAAGGAAAATAAGGCGTGCTTCAGCCGATGAATCGCCGTTACCGGCCAAAGCCCACAGCGTTCCCTCCCGATCAAACCTGACGTCGATAAAAGGCCCCGAGGATAAGCCTAATTCGGGCCCAACCTCATGCCACTGCGAGTGGTCAAATCTCCACAAACCATGCATCGTCGCAGCCCACACGATTCCATCTTTGTCCTGGGCGAATTCTCGAACACTTCCTGTCGCAGATCCGGTCTCACCATAGTTCGTGACCTTTCCATCCTTGATAAAGCTGAAGCCCCCGAACGCGTATCCGATCCATAGGCCCCCCGTCGGCGGAGCAAACAACGAATAGACAGTAGTAGAGAGGAGTTGATCGCCGAAGGGAGAGTGAAACCGCCCGAAGCGGGTGCCGTCGAAGCGAAACAAGCCGGTCGCAGTTCCGAGCCACAGAAATCCGTCGCTCGCCTGTGCTAATGCGAACACGTCACCCGGCGAGCCCTCTTTGAACCCCCAGAAATCGTGGCCGACCTGCGAGTTCGCTAATCGAAGCGTTTGTCCAAACGATGGGGCCCAAACACAGGTAGCGAGCATTAAGACCGCGATCCAGCAAACTTTCGAGCCTGTCACACGAAAGCCGGAAATCTCCGCGCAACCTAGCCGATTACGGAATTCGTTGAGCCCTGGCGGCCCATCAAAACGGCTGAAGGATTCGACCGCCGCGCAGGTTGGTTCCGAAGCACCCGTCAAGAAATCTCCCTTTCAGGCGTGAGCCGTGCCTAACATAGCCACAGCGATAACACGCAAACCAGAAATGATCGCAGAACATCGAGGTTCTGGGCTCTCGAGCTGCACATGGCGCGGGGAAAAGTGGAATCAACGTGGGCAACCATGGCTCAGAATCCTACCGAACCTGACCTCCGCCGGATGTCAGGTCGCACTGGCCGACCGCATCCGGCGTTCATGGCGGGATTGGCTTGAAGTGAGATCAGTTTAGTTTTACCCTCAGATCTCGGCCTCTTCTTGCGCGACTCCCGGCACGCTGGTTCCTTCCTGAGGGATCGGCCGCGTAATACCCAACCTTCTCATCTTGGCCAGCAGCGTGGTCCGTTTCAGTCCCAGTTTCGCCGCGGCGCCGCGCGGTCCACCGACGATCCAGCCGGCCTGCTCAAGTGTTTCCAAAATCAAAGTGCGATCTGAATCTTCCAAGGTCATCGATGAGCGGAAAGTTTGGGTGCGATCCGGATTGGAGGTCATGAGCTCTGGTTGCTTTTTGTGAAGTGGGTTGGGGAGCACGCCATCCCGCGAAAGGATCACCGAGCGTTCCACTAAGTTCTGCAACTCGCGAATGTTGCCAGGCCAGGAATACCACTGGAAGGCAGCCATGGTTTCTGGGGGAACGCTGTCGACTTGCTTCTCCATGCGGCGGCTGAACAGCTTCACGAAATGCGTGACAAGAGCAGGAATATCTTCCCGGCGCTCTCGAAGCGCGGGCAGCAAGATGGGGAAGACGTTCAGACGATAGTACAGATCGCTACGAAATTGCCCACGAGCTACCATCTTCAGCAGATCACGATTGGTCGCAGCCACCAGCCGAACGTCGACCTTGTGCGTACGACCGCTCCCTAAACGCTCGAACTCCTGCTCTTGCAATACACGCAGCAACTTCGGTTGCAGGGCAGGAGGAATGTCTCCTACTTCGTCCAAAAACAGCGTGCCTCTATCGGCCATTTCGAAGCGGCCAATCTTCTGCGCAATCGCACCGGTAAAGGCACCCTTCTCATGACCGAACAACTCGCTTTCCAGAAGATCCAAAGGAATGGCGGCGCAGTTCAGCTTGATAAAGGCGCGTCCGCAACGCTGACTGGCATTGTGAATCGCATGTGCAATGAGTTCTTTTCCCGTGCCGGTTTCCCCCTCGATGAGGACGGTCGAGTCTGTGGGCGCAACCTGCTCCACCTGCTCGAGCACAGATTCGAGGGCAGCGCTATTGCCGATGATCCGCTCGAACGTTCGCTCGGCCTGATCCGGCACAAGGTTCATGACTGTTGATCTCCCACAGAAACCCCTACACTAAGGCTCTCCTCGCATCTGCAATAGTCGAGGTTGCTCACATATCAAGTGCAGCACGGACCCTTTTGAGCAACACGTGATGATCGAACGGTTTTGCAAGGAACTCGACCGCACCCTCTCTCATCGCTCGAATTCTCATCCTGGCATCTCCATGAGCCGTGATGAAGATGATCGGAATATTGCATCCCTCTTCTTTCAACCTGGCCTGCAACTGCAGGCCCGACATCTTCGGCATACGGATATCAAGAATTAGGCACGCAGCCCGAGTGTGCAAATCGGATTCGAGAAATTCTTCCGCGGATCCGAAGCACCGTGCGGCCAGTCCAGCCGATTCCATCAGGTCGCGCAGTGAATCTTGCATGGCCTCGTCGTCATCAATGATCGCTATCAATTTGGACGTTCGGTCCACCGACATGTGGGCAGCTTAACGTCATGACTTCATTTGGAGCAATAAAACTTTAGGCTGACTGAACCAGACTTTAGGAGATCAGATCCTTACTCTCGATAATCGTGCGGCAGACACATCGATTCGCGCAAAGTGAACTGTCTGATGGGTTGAGTTTGTCTGCCATTCTGGCGAGCCGAGGCAGGGATTCAGCCTACATTGTTTTCATTGCTTCGTCGGGGAATTCCACGACTCGCGGCACCCGCAAGAAGCGCTTTGGCAGTGTCACAGCCCGAGGTTGTCGAACGGTCGCTCGCGAACGGCAACAGCCCAGATTGGCGGGAAGGGTTGTGTCGGCGGCCGCAATGTTTTTTGCGATGCGGCGGTGGGTGCCGTCCTCATATCCTAGCTCGATCTCAGCCGCTCTCTGGCTTGCGACCGCAATTTCCGCCGTGTGCAGTGCAGTCGTTTCGGTCTGTGCACACATTCGATAAGGCGACTGCTCCGATACTCTCTTGATCGTGCTCTTGGCCTAGGAACGCAGTCAAATCAAGCTCGGTAGCAACCCGTTGCCCATCGGAGTAACATTCACAAGATCGCCCACGAGTCTGAAGGCTCCATGTCATAGCTAGGGTTGACTCATCGGCGCCTGGGGAGACTAGGTTGGCCGCCGCAAACAAAAGCCGAACGCGACGTTCGATTGGCGGACTGTCTCACGTCGATTGCATCGACCTCGTAGTCCGCAAAGGCGCGCTGGTTCCCGGGGTCGAGGAAATGGCCACCTCCTGGCAGCGTTGTCTAACCGCACATCACCTCGATCCGGAGATTCAAGCGGCACCGCACATCATCACAGAGAGGGAACTAAGGGACTCCCGCGAGCCCTTGCGCAAACTCATTTTGCACGCCCAAGAGGAACTCGATCGTCTATTCGCCATCGTCGGACCACAAAAGTATGTGGTTCTGTTATGCGACAGGGATGGCGTCGCCGTTCACCACCGCGGGGATGAGTCAATGGCGGATACTTACAAAGATCGCGGAATCTGGCTGGGTGCAGTAATCTCCGAGCAAATCGAAGGCACCAATGGAATCGGCACCTGCATTACGGACCAGCGAGCCACAATGGTGTATCGAGATCAGCATTTTCGCACGCGCCATATCGACTTAAGCTGTGCAGGTGCGCCGATTTTCGACCCCCTCGGTCGGTTGGCTGCGGTGCTCGATACCTCATCGATGAGCCCGCAGACTACAGAGCAGTCCCTCTCGTTGGCGATGGCTGCAACAAAAATATCTGCCCGCGGTATCGAGGAGCGCATATTTCGCGAGTATTTTCGACATGTGTGGAACATCGCGGCCGCTCCCTGCGGCGGTAGTGATATAGCAGTTCTGCTCGCAGTGGACAATGATCAACGAATTCTGGGTGCAGACCACATCGCTCGCCGGCTCTTCAATCTCAATGACGAAGTGCTGAACCGGGGCATGGCTCTGGCGAAGATCTTCGAGTATGACTCCTCGGTCTTTCGTTGCAAGCGGATGCAAGATGCGGCGGCTCGTCTGCTTCGGACCGGAACTGATGAGCCGTGGAATGCATTGATCACTCCGCCAGCTTGTGGGATGAGTGGCTTGTGTTCTCCGACGGACGACCTATTACACTCCCGACCGCGATTCGGCATGCTCGCACACCTGCCCCTCTCAGTGGATCCGCCCACGAATCGCGGGGGTCTGGCACCCGCACGCGCAAATCGTATATGCGAATACATCGATTCGCATCTGCATGAAAATATCGCTCTGGATGTGCTCGCCGAAATTGCACAATTGTCGGTTCATCATTTTGCCCGCTCGTTCCGCCAGTCGCTCGGGGTACCGCCGCATAGCTATATCGTGCAGCGACGAGTCGAGCATGCACAGCAGCTGCTACGAAACACCGACCTTCCACTTTCGGAGATTGCGACTGAGGCTGGTTTCACGGACCAAAGTCACCTAGCCCGACACTTCCGGACAATTGTCGGTGTTTCTCCTGGCCTGGCTCGCCATCGATTCAGGACTGGGCCCGATGTCCTTCCTCGTGCTGCGCACGTTGGAAGCTAACGATTCAGCAAGAACGTACCGACCACGCCCCCTTCGTCCAAGACACATAGTCCCATCTTTGCGATCATCGGTGCACTCTTGGGGAAACGCAGGTGGGAACCATGGATAGTCCTAATGAACGACGCCCTCGCGGTACGCGAAACGTTAAGTTGATCGCGATCATTGATGACGACGAGGCCATGCAAGATTCACTGCGCGACCTTATGGAAGCGGCTGGGCTGGACGCACAGTGCTTTGGATCCGCGGAAGAATTCCTTGCATCCGGTTTGCACCGTCAAGCCGCGTGCCTGATAACTGACATCCTGATGCCGAAGATGTCAGGTCTGCAGTTGCAGACCAGGTTGAAGGATGAGAAATGCGATATCCCGATCATCTTTATTACCGCTTACGGCGATGCCAGTATACGGAATCAAGCCACTAGCGAGGGCGCGGTCCAGTTCCTTGCAAAACCGTTCGATCATCACTTGTTGCTCAAAGCCGTCCGGGCTGCACTTGATGTGTGAGCAAGCTAGGCATCGCTCCCGCAGGCAAGAACGCCTGGGATCCACGCAGTGTCGTAGTTTGTAATTGAGACCGCCGAATGCGCACATGAAATCCACGGGTCTCACTTTCACCGTTCAGGCGTACGGGACCCTGCTATTTCATGCGTAACCCTTGGAAGTGTAAGACCGATTCAATCAGGGCGTTCACTGCGGATGGTATTCTGGTTTGCGCTTCGCAAAAAACGCGCTGAATGCTTCCTTCGCCTCGTCGGACCTCACCCGTTCGGCGAACACCTGGTTCTCCAGTTTCACAACTTGCTCCAGTTGTTCGCGGAATGTTCCCTTCATGAGCCGCTTGCAGGCCTGAACAGCGCCGGCGGGCTTCTTAGCCAGGGTCTGCGCGGTTTCCGTGGCTGTCGCCAGTAGTTTCTGATCAGGCACGACGCTTGTGACTAATCCGAGCTCAGCTGCGCGCAAGGCGCCGAAGGGTTGTCCCAGCAAGATCAGTTCAGCGGCGCGCACATATCCGAAACGCAATGGAATCGAATAGCTGCTTCCAAATTCCGGCACCAGCCCCAGGTTCACAAAAGGCAGTTGGAACTTCGCGTTCTCCCCCGCGTACACAAAGTCGCAATGCGTCAACATGGTCGTTCCGCCCCCAATCGCGGCGCCTTGTACGGCGGCGACGAGCGGTTTTTCGAAATTGATCAGGGCGTCCATCAATCGCGACTGCGGACTTTCCCCTGCTGCCGGCGGATTCTTCATGAAGTCCTCGAGGTCGTTGCCCGCACAAAACGAATCTCCCGCGCCATGCCAAAGCGCAACACGTACCTCATCGTCTTTCGCCGCGTCCTCAAGGATCTCCGCCATCGTGATATACATGCTCGAAGTCATAGCGTTCTTCTTTGTGGGGCGATTCAGTTGGATGCTTAGGATGTTTTCAGAGCGCTCCGCGATAATGTCACTCATCTTCTGTCTCCAGTACGTGAATTTCCGTGCATCGTATCTTCCAATAATTGTTCCCAGTCTGCGCCGTGCCCATATTCCACGGATGGATGCAGGCCGGAAGGCTGGTCTAATTCTGTTTCGAGCCTGTAGCGAACGAGTTGAGCTACAGTCACCATCGTCAAGCCATACTCTGAGCAGAACCTTGCTAGATCGGAGCCACGCGCCATGCTGCCATCGCGGTTCATGATTTCGCAGATCACCGCGGCGTGATGCAGCCCTGCCAATCGTGCGAGGTCAACAGACGCTTCTGTCTGGCCGCGTCTTTCGAGAACGCCATTGGGCCGGGAGCGTAGGGGAAACACATGACCGGGGCGCGCGAGGTCTTCGGGGCAAGTTCGCGGATCGACCGCGGCCAATATGGTTTGCGCACGATCGTACGACGAGATTCCTGTTGTTACACCTCTTCCTAGCGCATCGATCGAGACGGTAAATGCTGTGCCAAGATTCGCGGTGTTGTGGAGCACCATTGGTCCCAATTCCAACTCGTCAAGCCGCTCGCCGGTCATTGCGAGACAAATCAAACCGCGCGCGTATGTCGCCATGAAATTAATCACTGCAGGAGTGACCATCTCTGCCGCGATCATGAGGTCACCTTCATTCTCACGATCCTCATCATCGGCAATGACGATCATGCGCCCTGATCGCAACTCCCTAAGCGACTTCTCGATCCCCGCGAACTTTGATGGTTGGGTGACAAGGTGGTAGCGCCCATTACCAGCGGAAACAGGCGAAACTTCCGGCGAAACAAGTAGACCCATTGCGCTAACCTGCTGACTCGACATAGGTGCTCCGATTAAGGGCAATTCGTCCAGTGGATCACATGATCGTGAGCGAATGCCCCATCTTTTTCTTCTTGGTACGCAAGTACGACAATGCATGAGGGTTTGGCGGTGCTTCGCAGGCAATCAGTTCGATGACTTCGATTCCACCCTTTGTCAGTGCTTCAACTTTTTGCGGGTTGTTTGATAGCAGTCGGACACGGTCAATCCCCATCTCGCGCAGAATAGCGACCGCCAGACTAAAATCACGGCAGTCGGCGTCAAAACCCAGAACCTCGTTTGCTTCGATCGTGTCGAGACCCATGTCTTGCAAGGCATAGGCTCTAAGCTTTGCCATGAGCCCGATGCCACGACCCTCCTGATACTCGTAGATCACCAGACCCGATCCCTCATCAGCGATGGCCGACATCGCGAGTTCCAACTGCCCTCGGCAATCACAGCGCAGAGATCCGAGTACTTCTCCAGTCAAGCACTGAGAATGAACGCGTAGCAAAGGAGCTCGATTTGTCGGATCGCCAAGCATCAGGACGAAGGCACTCTCAGTCTCTCCTTTGCCCACTGTCGCGCGTTCAAAGCCAATCAGGTCGAACACGCCGAACGTGGTAGGCAGGCGAGTGGAGGCCACCCGAACGAGGCTGCTTTTTTGATCCCTCTGGCCCATCCTGACCCGGACGCCGCGACTCCTCGTCTTGGGTGTCCGAGGCAACTTGGAATTCGTTCGAGTGTGAACCATTCAGCACTGGTGCTTGCATGCAGCCTTCCACAACTGCGCTCGACGAGCGCGGTACATCGAATTCTTGCAGTTGGCATCAGAAGTGCTTTCCATAGCACGTGGACACTAGCACTGCTATCGCGCCAACAACGATAACGGCTTTGATATCGCCACCTATCACCTTTCAAGGAAAATCATTGGCCGCAACTGTTTGTTCGCTCTTATGTCAGCGCATGGCGAACCATCGAAGTAGTGGTCCTGGTGTCAACGGTTATGACGTTTCTGTCAAAGTGGCACAAGTTAGAGGCGTTTTGTACGCGCCCAAAGAAGAGGAGCAACGATGCTTAGGATAGCGATTGTGTTTTGTATCTCCTTGGCTGTATCTCCGGCGTTTGGCCAGTCCACGTTGAAGTATCAGGTGGGAACCATCATTGAGGTTAAGACTCATCAGGATGCCGCCGGCGGCGCCGCTGCCGCGGCCAGCTATGACGTTTCTGTCAAAGTCGGCGATACCGTTTATGTCGTGCTCTATACGCCACCGCTGGGCGAGGAGACCGTCAAGTACGTTGCGGGGCGCGAACTGCTCGTGTCCGTAGGAAAACGCACAATTCGCTACAACGATATTTTGGGTCAATCGTTTGAGGTGCCCATAGAAAGCCAAAAACCGGCCGCGAAGCCTAAACCGGCAAAGCCGGCCTCCCCGACAGAGTAAATATTTGAGGTTTTGTTGGACTGGAGCAAGAGACATGAGGCGAAGGGATATAGCAACGCCACGCAGTAAGCTCGCGTTCTCACTCTGGGCCGCCGCGATGGTTGCGATAGTCATGCTCGCAATGGGTGTGAACGCTCTGGCTACTGAAGCAGAGCTTTCGCAGCTGTCAACGGTCATTGAGCCATTGAGGCTTGGCGTAACTGAAAGCCAGGTCTTCGCAGAACTTGCCGCGCATAACGAGCGACGTAGATCGGCCCTGCACGACTATAGGGTTCTAAGGACTTATCGGGTCATTGATGTCAGAGGCAAGGTGCACACCGAGGAAGTTGGGCGCATGGAGTTTCTCGCTCCGGACAAAAAGGCATTCACGGTTGATTCCGAGTCCGGGTCTAGTGTTGTCCGGCACATGGCGCTGAATCCGTTGATAAAAAGCGAGATCGAAACGGCAGCTGGCAAAGAACATCATGACAGCGCCATTTCCGCTGACAACTACTCCTTGAATCTATTCGGTGAGCAACAGGTGGGACCGTATCATTGCTTCGTTGCCGAGGTCCGGCCGAAGCGGAAAGACAAGTATTTGTTCGAGGGGAAGCTTTGGATTGATACAGAGGATTACTCGGTGGTGCGGATTGAGGGCCATCCCGCGAAGCAGTTGTCATTCTGGATCCAACGCGTGGACTTCGTACGGCAGTACCAGAAAGTCGATGAGTTCTGGCTTCCGCGGAAGGACCAGACACTGGTTCAGGTACGGCTGTATGGGAAGAAGGTTCTCACCATCGATCACTGGGACTACGTCGTGAATGCGCGCCAGACCAAACAAGAACGCATAGTCATTCCAGAAACCGCCATCGCTTCGACTTCGTCGCATTGACGCCAAACAACCCGCGGCGTCCGGTAACAGTGCACTCGCCGCCCAGTTCTCGCTTTCTGCCCAGAGCACGCCACGTCTGTTCCGGCAGCGCGGCCTCACGCAATTCTGTTTTCTCCTGACAATTGTGTGACGGTGACAAAAGTTCGACGTGTCAAATCGAGCGAACTCAAGTGACATCTCGCTATCTGCCCTGATTTGTGTCCGAAGCTATTGCATCTCTCGTTTCCTCAATGCTTTGAAACAATTCGCGTCACGCCCACTTGGTTTGGACAGCACATTGCAATTCAACTTACCAGGAGGAGCAGCCATGCGGGTGTTGTTTGGGATCGCTTTGACGGTCCTGCTGTTCCTGGGACCTTGTTTCGCCCAAGGTAGCTCCTCCGCACTGGGATCGATAAGAGGTGATGTGTTCACGATAGGCACAAATGGAGAACCTGCTGTTCTGCCCGGCGTTCGCATTGTCCTTCGCGGCCCCATAACCAAGGAGACCGAGTCGGACGCATTGGGAGCATTCGCTATCGATGGCCTTCCCCCCGGGACTTATCAGATCGAAGCGAATGCTCCTGGCTTGAGCGGTGGACTCGCGGTGGGGGTGACTGCGGGCACGTCTTCGACCGTCCCTCTCGAAATGAGCGTGACAACCGTCAACAACACGGTAAACGTGACCGCAACCGAGGCTTTCGTAGCTGAGGAGTCTGCTCAGCACAACACGATCAGTCAATCAGTTGTGGAAAAAGCTCCGAATCCGGACGAGAAGATCGAAAGTCTGCTTCCGCTCGTCCCTGGCGTGGTCCGGGGACCGGACGGACGCATCAATATGAAAGGCGCGCAAGCAACGCAGGCCGGCTGGCTGGTGAATTCGGCAAACGTCACTGATCCGGCAACTGGCGGACAAGCCATCAGCTTGCCGATTGATGTGGTCTCATCCGTTCAGGTGATTTCCAACCCTTATGACCCCGAATATGGGAAATTCACCGGAGCAGTCTCCAGCGTAGAAACCCGTACAAGCAACTTCGATAAGTTTCACTTCTCCATACAAAATCTTGTTCCGCAGGCTAGGGACCGCGACGGAAGCATCATTGGCATTGGAGCCTTCACGCCACGCACTACCATCACTGGGCCCTTGATAAAAGACCGGTTCGCCTTCACCCAGTCTCTGGAATACCGGTTCGTTCGCACGCCGGTCGAAAGTCTGCCGCCGTTGCAACGCGACACGACGCTTGAGAGCTTTGATTTTTTCAGCCAATTCGATTTGAAGATTACAGACAGACAAACTGCGACTCTGTCAGTTGCGGTATTTCCACAGCAGTTTGACTACCTCGGGCTGAATACATTCAACCCGCAGCCATCGACTACAAACCTACACCAGCGTGGAGATCAGATTTCTGCGCAACACACTTACGTTGCAGAGTCGGGCGCATTGCTCTCCTCGCGGTTCGCCTATGAGGAGTTTGACGCAGACACGGTTCCCAACAGTCAAGCCCCGTATCAGATGCTTGTCGAAACCACAGAAGGCGGCTTCTTTAATCGGCAGAATCGAGATACGCGTCGAGTCGAATGGCAGGAGATCTACCATTTCAGCCCAAAGCATTTTCTGGGTGACCACGAACTGAAGGTCGGCTTTGACTTCTCCCACGGCTCGTACGACGGACTTCAGCAGTTCCTCCCGGTATCGATCGTTGGTACGGCAGGTTCAACACTTGAACAAATCGACTTTGGCTCGCCAACTACTTTTTCTATCCACCAAAATGAGATCGCCTGGTTTGGTGGAGATCAATGGACGATTGGTCCGCGTCTCACGCTGGATTTTGGCCTTCGTTTTGACAGCGACTCCATTACCGATTCGACTCACGCCGCCCCGCGTGCCAGCTTGACGTTCGCATTGACAAGTGATCGCAGAACTCTGCTAAAGGCTGGTGCGGGATTGTTTTACGATCGCGTGCCATTGAATGCCCCGGCCTTCCCCAACTTCCCGGATCGCACAATTCTCACCTTCGGCCCGGTGGGCAACGTGACTTCTTCGGTCCCGTACTCCAACGTCATCACCGGCGGACTAAAAAACCCGCGAAGTGAGACGTGGAACGTTGAAGTTGAGTGCAAAGTGCTGGAGAACCTGCTGCTCCGGGTGTCTTATCAGCAGCGGAACACAGTCGATGACTTGGTGGTAAATCCCGAAACAACTGCCGGGAACAGCTTACTGTCGTTGGCCAGTTCTGGGCGCGATTTTTATCGCGAGTTTCAGCTCACTGGCCAATACAAGATACACCGACAAACTCTGAATGCCTCCTACGTGCGGTCGAAGGCCACTGGCGACCTCAACGATTTCAACCAGTTCTTTGGAAACGATCCCCAGGCCGTGACCCAGCCGAACTCTCGCGGTCCGCTGGCCTTCGATGCGCCCAACCGCTTCCTGACGTGGGGAGAGCTCAACGCGCCCGGGAAGTTGATGCTCATGCCTGTCCTGGATATCCACACCGGATTTCCGTATTCCGTGGTGAACAAAGAACGCGATTTTGTCGGTGCGCGAAACGACGAGCGATTCCCACGGTTTGATTCGTTCGATCTTCAGGTGCTTAGGAGCTTCGGGCTGCCCTTTCACAAAAAGGAGCACACCGTGAAGTTGGGCTTTGGAGTATTCAACCTGTTCAATCACGCCAACTATCGCGATGTGCAGAACGATTTAGACAGCTACCGCTTTGGGCAGTTTTTTAACAGTGCCGTTCGCACTTTTCGGGGAAAGTTAGTTTTCGGATTTTAAAGGCCCGGGCAGATTTCCGGGTTCGATGTGAAGGTGTCCTATGAAAAAAGTAAACCAGTGTCTCATTCTCGCTGCCGGCAACGGGACGCGAATCAGGACGATCTCCGGCGGTCTTCCCAAACCTCTAGTTGACTTTCGAGGCAAACCCATCATCGAGCACATTGTTCAACGCGCGCACCGGGCTGGCATCGAGAGCTTCGTGATTGTCGTGGGATATCGCTCGGACTTGATTCGCAACTGGTTTGAAGGCCGGTCGCTCGGTGTATCTGTGACTTTTGTGGAGAATCCGGACTACCACAAAGCTAACGGCGTCTCCGCTCTGAAAGCCAGAAACGCAATGCAAGAGAATTTCTTGCTGCTCATGGCAGATCATCTTTTTGAACCGGAAACAGCAAGGACGCTCATGCAGCAACCACTCGCATCCGACGAAGTGATCCTCGCGGTAGATCCCAACATAGATCGCGTTTTTGACCTGGACGATGCCACCAAAGTCCTCAGGAACGGCGACCGGATTGTGGATATCGGCAAGGAGATCGCTCACTACGACGCGTTAGATACCGGAATGTTTCTTTGCAGTCCCGCTTTGTTTGACCAGCTCGAATCCTCAACCGAAGAGGGGAACTGTTCTCTTTCCGACGGTATGCGGCAACTGATTGCTGAGGGGCGCTTGCGCGCTCTTGAGATTGGCGAGGCGCGATGGGAGGATCTGGACACACCGGAGGCGTTAGCGCACGCCGAAGCCGAATTTGATTCGAACGAACGTGCGAAAACCGAAACCGTTGTCAACCATCATGGAGGAGCGGATGTATGGGCGAGTTTACTCGACGCGACATCCTGATCGGTGGAGCTGCGGCGTTGGCCGCTACCACATTGCCGGCTGTAGAATTTCGAAATCAATAACGGATATACCATCGCCGAATAACACAAAAGGAGACGATTCCATGGCAACGATCACAACAAAAGATGGCGCAACGATCTTCTACAAAGACTGGGGCCCGAAGGATGCACAGCCAATTGTGTTTCATCACGGCTGGCCTCTGTCGTCGGACGACTGGGACACTCAGATGTTGTTCTTCCTTGCCAACGGCTATCGCGTCGTTGCGCACGACAGGCGCGGCCACGGCCGCTCCTCGCAGGTGGCCACTGGCCACGACATGAATCATTATGCATCCGACGCCTCGGCGGTGGCCGAGCATCTCGACCTGAGAAATGCGATCCACATCGGCCATTCGACTGGTGGTGGCGAGGTAGCGCGATATGTCGCGAAGTACGGCGAGCCTCAGGGCCGCGTAGCCAAGGCCGTTCTGATCGCCGCTGTTCCCCCGCTCATGGTCCAGACCGACAAAAATCCGGACGGTACTCCGATCGAAGTGTTCGACGGCTTCCGCAAGGCGCTGGCTGCGAACCGTGCGCAGTTCTTTCTTGATGTGCCTTCCGGTCCGTTTTACGGCTTCAATAGACCCGGCGCGAAGGTGTCGCAGGGAATCATCCAGAATTGGTGGCGTCAGGGGATGATGGGCAGCGCACTCGCGCATTACGAAGGCATCAAGGCTTTCTCGGAAACCGACCAAACGGACGATCTGAAAGCGACCACGGTGCCGACTCTCGTGCTGCAGGGTGACGATGACCAAATCGTCCCGTACAAAGACGCTTCCCTGCTGCAGGCAAAACTGCTCAAGCACGCCGAGCTCAAAATTTACCCAGGCTTCCCACACGGCATGATGACCACAAATGCCGACGTGATCAATGCGGACATCCTGGCATTCATCAAAGGCGCGGCAATCAAAGCTGCCTGATGCTTGACCGCAGCCAGTTGCGGTCTATTTTTGGACGGCCGAGAGCAACGTGTTCGCCGTGAAGAAAAAATTCGGTCGTTTAAGAGAGAGGAGAGGCGTGGCCCGTGTCTAGGATTAGGTTGGCAAGAGCACGACTCCCTCTCCGCATGCTCGGAGTCATCCTTGGCATTCTGCTCTTCATCCATCTGATCCACCGGGCCGGCCCCGCCAAGCTCCTCGCAAGCATGGTCGCGTTAGGTTGGGGATTGGCCTTGGTAATCGCCTGGGGTGGAGTCGCCCACGTTCTTAAGACTTGGGCTTGGAGGCTTACCCTGCTCGATGGGAAACGCCACGTGTCGTTCGCGCGCATGCTTGGGTTGCGCCTCAGCTCTGAGGCAGTTGGGCAGTTTGGTGGGCTCGCTCAGTTGTTCGGCGAAGGTCTGCGCGTGTCGCTGCTGGGCCGGGCAATTCCGCTCTCACACGGCATTGTTTCCGTGACGATTGACCGCGTGCTCTTCGTCGTCAGCGCTGCCGTGGTGAGCAACCTCGGGCTCTCTGCAGTGCTGATGGTGTTACCACTGCCTCACAAGCTCGTTCTTTATGCGATGGTCTTTGCGTGCATTCTTTTGGGCTTTGTTCTTCTAAGTGCGATTGCAATCAGAAGCCGCTGGCCCCTGTTTTCACGAACCGGTGAGGTTATATGTCGGATTCGCTATCTCAAACCGTTGATCGACCGGAAGCGTGCGCTGATTCACTCTGTCGAGGAGAGCCTTCTCGACTTCTATCACCATACACCTGCAGCGTTTTGGGCAAGCTTCATGCTGAACTTCGCATGCCACGCCGCCGCGATCATCGAGGTTTATCTGATTGTGCGGCTGATGGGCGCCAAAATCAGTTTGTTCGGCGCAATCGCAATTGAGGCCTTGACCAAGTTGGTCAACATTGCTGGCGCTTTCAATCCAGGGAATATCGGAACCTACGAAGGCGGGAACATGCTGATTACGAAAATGTTCGGCCTCACAGCAGCGGCAGGTTTGACGCTGGCTTTTGCCCGTCGACTGCGCGCTCTATTCTGGGGCGGTGTGGGTTTTCTCTGCCTGATCATCTTGTCGAACCGTACAAAGCGAAAAAAGATCAATGAAACGAACGAGGGCATTATGCAGGGTGCAACCGAACACATTTCTTCAGGGGAACTTCAGAGTGCTTCTACATCGCAGGGCCCCTCTCACCTGGCTGTTGTTCTCGCCAACGATCCTGGCCTCGGCTCTCCGCTGCCCAAAGTCGGCTCCGTACCGGTTTTGCTTCGAAGCATCCTGGGAGCAGCAACAGCCGGCGCAGCGCGAATCGTCGTTGTTATCGATCGTGTCAAGGGTCTGCCGATAAGGCGAGAGCTGCTGAAAACCGGGCGTGTGCCCAATCAGGTTGAGTGGTGCGGAGTGACTTCCCGGGAGGATTCTCTTCCGTCTCTGATCGGGCAGCTCGCTTCAGAGATTGACGGACATGTTGTTCTGCTCGCCGGCGACCGGGTCTTCCACCCTTCATTGCACAAACGAGTCGCTGAGTGGGATGGGACAGGGGATGCTTTAGCGTTTATGACAGACCGGGAAACAGCGGGCATCTGTTCGCTGTCACGCAAGGCATCAAGCGACCTTGCACGACGTACTCCCACTTCTGCCAGATCTCCCGAGGACATCCTATGCATGCTGAACATGGCGTATTACAAGGAGTCCGAAGAGGTAACCGAGCAAAAATGGCAGCGGGTTGGCAACGAGCAGCAACGTCAATTGGCTGAACGGAAGTTAGATGGCTGGCTCGTCAAGCCAACCGACGGGATTTTTGCCAGAGCGAACCGCCGAATTTCCATACCGATCAGCCGATGGATCATTCCATTCCCGATCACGCCTAACATGGTCAGCCTGTTTACACTCGGTGTGAGCTTTGCCGCGGGGGCATTCTTGGCTCTCGGAGGGTACTGGAACATTTTGACAGGGGCAATCCTTTCATGGTTCTCGAGCGTGCTCGATGGATGCGACGGCGAAGTTGCCCGGCTGAAAATGCAGGAATCCGCATTCGGTTGCTGGCTGGAGACGATTTGCGACAACCTTTATTACTTGTTCATTTTCTCCGGCTTGACGATCGGACTGGTGAGAAGCTCAGGCAATCGCAGCTATCTGGTATGGGGCGCTCTGTTATTTGTCGGCGCGGCCGCCAGCACTTTGGTGACCGGACTCCAACGTCATCAGATGAGCAGCGACCGACCGGAACAGTATTTGTTGCACTGGCACAAACGAGCTGACGCCCGGAGTTCGAATCCGCTCTTGTACCTCGGGCGGCATACAGAATTTATAATCCGGCGCTGCTTCTTGCCGTACGTCATTCTGTTCTTTGCGCTTTTCGGAATCATGAACTGGTTTTTGATCGGCGCGACAGTGGGTTCGAACATTGTATGGATCGTCGCTCTTTATTCTTATCTGACTTTTAATCCGTCCCGCACGACAGCGCTGCAAAGCTCCATCTCTCTCGGCTAGGATGAACCCGCATGCGTCTTCGCCACTCGCCCTAACGGCTACATTGCAGATATGGAAATGCCCGACATCGTAACCGGCAACTTTGTGCCACTCCGATGGGTCGCTTCGGCCCCGAAGTCGCTGAGGATTGTAGATTGGAATATTGAACGAGGTCAGCACCTTCAAGGTGTCACAGATTTTCTCGGCAGCGTGAATGCCGACATCTTGATCCTGCAGGAGGTGGATCTCAACGCGCGACGCACTCACCGCCTGAATATTGCCGACACGATCGCTCGCAAGCTGGAAATGAACTATGTGTTCGGCCGCGAGTTTCAGGAGTTAGTCCAGGGATCGAAGAACTCTCCGGCTTACCACGGCCAGGCGACCCTATCGAAGTGGCCTATTTTGAACCCGCGCCTGATCCGCTTCTCGAAACAATCCCAGTTCTGGCAGCCCCACTGGTTTCTGCCGAATGTCCAGCCTTTTCAGGAACGACTGGGAGGAAGAACTGCACAGGTCGCGGAGATCAATGTTGCCGGACGGAAGCTCGTCACTTACAACCTTCATCTGGAGAGCCGAGGAAGTAATGCGCTGCGCATTTCACAGTTGGGGGAAGTCTTGTCCGACGCGACTTGCCACGACGCGGAATGTCCGGTCATAGTCGCAGGCGACCTCAATATGGATGCTTCCAAGGCGGCAGTGGCGCTGCAACTTGCGAGGGCTGGGTTTCAAGATGCAGTGGCCTCCCCTCGCATCCCTACCACTCCAGCACAGGGCCTGTTTGAAGGCGGTCGCCGGATTGATTGGGCTTTCATTCGCGGACCACTGCGAACTAGTTCTGGCCAAGTGCACGGTAATGTCAAAGCGTCGGACCATTACCCGATCTCCTTCAACCTGACTGCATAGCCCGTCTCGCCGCTACCTACTCCGACACTTGAACTATGCGGCGCGAGAGACACCGTCACGATTGACCAGTAGCTCAAATATGGCGCCAAGTGCCCCTGGGCCTCTAGAGCTGCGGTAGAACACCCGTAATTCGTCAGATTGCTCTAAAGCCAACGTCTTCACTATCGAGAGCGACGTACGATTGATCGGGTTTGGATTGCGCCAGACGATTTTCATGAAATCCTACCTTGTCTTGAAAAGCAATGCTTGCAAAACTCGTTCTTCGAAGTGTCAATGTAGTGACAGTTTGCCAGACAGTCACTTAATGATTTCTCTGAAGTGACCATGGCGTAAGCCAGTTCACGCATCAACGCCCATCTCTCTGCACTCGAATCTCCATTCGACCTTTCGAAGGAAGCGCAGCAATTGGTAACATACTTGCTCTCACTTTGGTATCCGAAGCGAGAGGCCGCAGCCCTCTTAAACTGCCCCTCCGCAAACGCGCTTGCGGCCCCGCTTACGGTTTTGTGCATTCGGCGATGAAGAACCGCCACAACAGGGAGAGACCTTATGGCTTCGATTTCTGTAGTTACAAACACCGACTTGAGCTTGATCTCCGCTATACGCAACCTGATCTGCCCGCTCTGCGGCGCAAGCATGATCGAATTTCGTTGTCTCGGATACTGTCGCAGCGATTGGCGTCAGGATTGGGAGCGCGCGATCTGCGTCGGATTGAAGAGTGCGCGACCTCGTTCTGCAAGACCGCGCGGATAACATCGAATCCAGGCAAAGCGGCTCGCGCCGCCGGGACTTTAGGATCTCGCCATCTGCTTCGTGCAGGTCGGCGTCGGTGTGACGAATGGATTGTTCAACCCCAAAATTAGTCCTCGAAGCTTCTGGCACCGCCCTTCATCCGATTCTTGACTAGATTCGTCCAGACGAACTTGATCACACGTGCGTCGTTGTAGCAGTATGCCAGATTGTGATTGAGCGTCGAAAAACAATGCTGTTGGCAGGTTTTCTTCATGCCTGCGAGTTGGCCGTCATTGAACTTATGCTCGTCGATGTTTCCCCAATCGTAGGTTGACGCGTACATCGGAAAACAGGGGGCGACGGTCCCGTCGGTTCGAATGATGACGTTGTTCTGACCGGCGCGACAGTTCCACTCAGCAAAATGCAACTCGCCGTTTTTATCCTGGACGATCCCGGGAGTATCGACCAACCGCTTGGCTATGTTTCCATTGCCGCCGCTGCCGTCGCCATTCCAGCCCAACCGCTTCAAATCAGCGCCGCTCGCCATTCGGATGAAGGCCTTGATTTCCTGCAGCCGCTGCACCGAATTGACCATCTGATAGCCGGCTTGGTTTTTCTCGATCAGCCAATCGACGAGCGAATCGATCTCCGGCCAGTCCTGGGGCCGGATATAAGTCGGATTGTCACTTAAGTGTTTGAAGTGCTCGTCTTGCTCGAGCATAGGCGTTTCGTTGATGTGGTAGTCGGTCGCAATGCGGTGGTCACGGGCATACTCGGTAAGTTGTCGAATATCAGCCGTATTGTTCCGGCAGATGTTCATGTTGAGGAAGACCATGTAGCCGTACACGTGCTGCTTCTTTAGCAGGTGCTCCAGGTGCTTGCGCACGGGTACGACCGCCTTCGGCAGACTCGGCTTCTCATCCCAGGAATCCACAGCAAAGTTAAAGACAGAAGCGCCAGCGTCACCCAAGCGGTCGGCCACATCGGGACGCAACAGCCGGCCGTTGGTTCCGATGTAGATCCAGAATCCTTTCTTGGCGGCGTAATTCACCACCTTGTGAGCGAATTGAGGGCGCAATAACGGCTCTCCACCCATCAGCGCGAGCACTCGGCAGCCGTGGTCGTGAAGCCAGTCAATCGAGCGCCGCGCTACATCCTCAGTCATTCCCTTTACCTTGTTGTTGTAGGCCCAGCAATACCAGCAATCGAGATTGCATTTGTACTCAACGAACAGGTAGGCAGTGATCGGATGGAATTCGCCGGGCATCAGGCGCGACCGTACATAGGGGAAGAGCCATCCCCGCATGGCACGATAGACGTGCGACAGACTCCAGTCCCGTTTTTCGGGAGCGATTTCCGGGCCAGGATCGGCGAGCTTTTCCGGATACTGCGGAAATACAGGTTCGGGCAGCGTCAGCCCCTTTTCGGCCGCAGGCTTGACCACCTGCCGCGATGAGTCCATCAGCAGATTGTGAATGTCCACATCAATACGAAACTTCGGAGTGGTTGCCATGAGAGTCTCTCTTCCAGTCCTCGATTAAGAATTCCTCGAACACATTGCCGATCACTGAACGACTACTTTCCGTTACTTGCGGCGCTACTTCATGTGACCACCCCTTCGGGTGAACTTGCCGACCAGAAACTCCTGGGCCAGGCTTGCGCCAATCCGCTCAGCCGTGCCGATCGCAAAATTGCCGAAGACCAGCCCGACGCCACGATTGGATTGCGGATAGTAAACGTTCGATAGAGCCGATGACGCCAAATCTCCACCCAAACTGGAATAGTTCGGCTGCCATCTTCCGTTATCCCCTCTGGAGACAAATGGACTGAACATCGCGTGGCGGACTCGGGAGCCGGTCGTGCCCGTTCCCTGATAGAAGTAGCGCGGATCCTGGTGCAACAGCGATGGCAGGATGGCGCCACCGATTATGATGTCGGTAAAACCATCGGCGGCAGTTGCCCCGACACGCTCTCCATACGCTCCCCAGCCTTGGCCGTAGTTCAAGCTATTCCCAGCTTGCCGCCCAGCGGCCACCAGGAAAACTCCGGCTGCAGTGACTGGATCGGTGGAGACTTTCAGGGCTAGCTTGAACTTCATTCTCGCGGTCAACGGCGCTGGGTCACTCTCATAAGAAACGTAATAGTTCGGAATGATTCCGAAAACGCGTTGCTTCTCCTCCGCCTTCAGTTGCTCGGTTGCGACCTCTACAGGATCGTAATGAACATCAACCGTAGTACGTTCGAATGCAATTCGCAGTTGGATGCCGGTGACAATTTTGAACTGCTCGGGGCTAAGTGTGATCGGGGCAGAGGTCCAGTCGGCGAAACCTTTGGCGCTGATGCTGAGCTGATACGGAATGCCTGGTGTCACATCGTGAAACTCGAATAATCCGTTTTCGTTGGTCACGATTGTACGAGGATCATTGCTATCAACTACCTTGAGAACGACCGTCGCTTTGGGGATCGCATCGCCATTGAGGTCGGTGGCTGTACCTACAATGATTGCTGGCCTTGCCGGCGCGCGGTTGTTCTGGCTCCACGCTGGCGTTGAAAAGGCTAGTGCCAGTCCGAGTGCAACACCGAGATCGAGATAAAAACGTTTCAATCGGATCCTCTGTGCGGTTAGGGACAGCAACACGGATGCCAAACCGAAGGTCCGCAACTGCTGACTGCTCAATGCCTGATAAGCAGATGGATGTCGAAAATGTCGAGAGTGTCAACAGTGTCAAAGCACCTCGACATCAAGCCGGACATTCAAGGCCTGACCATGCAGATGCTAATTTCGAAGGTATGTTCAACAGTCCCAGGCAGGTCCAGTGCCACTCGAACTATCGATATCGCCGCTGGGGGCTATGCGATCTCGGGGCAAGCGCAGGTCGCATATGCCGCGCAATATTTTTTCGCGCACGTGCCAACTGAGCCTTGACCGTCCCGTGTGGCAATCCCAGAATTCGCGCCGTCTCACAGATCGAGAGACCCATCAAGACACGCAGGTGAAATGTTCTTCGCAAAGCGGGCGACAGCCGTACAGCGCATTTCTGCAGGCGTGCCATAAGTTCTAAATTGCGACATTCCTCTTCAGGGCTAGGGCGCGAGTCCGCGAGTCTTTCGCAAGCGGAGGATTTTTCCTCCCCTCCCGTTTGCTCATCCAATGGCAAATGAATCTGGCGGGGCCGATTGCGCAATTGCATCAGCGCACAGTTGCGAACAATGGTGGTCAGCCATGTACTCATCTGCGCCTGCCCCCTGAACTGGTCGATATGCCGGTAAGCCGCCAACAGAGCTTCCTGTACCGCGTCCTCTGCGTCCGCTGCGTTGCCCAGAACCCGCAAAGCGCACCGATAAAAGGATGGCAAGCGAAGTGACACGGCTTCTTTCATTTCGAGAACTGCACAGTTGTGGGCGGAGACATCCATGCAGGAGTCACGTTTGATGGTTTGGGTTTGCATTTCACAGGTCCATTCGCATCGCACGACAGCAAAATGCACGTCGCCTGCCAAATTGCGGATTGCATCGTGAAGCCCGCTCAACGCGCATGGCAAGCCGTGTCCTAGAGTCTGCAAGGCGCATTTTGAGGCTCTGGGAAAGTTGGACCTTGGCAGCTCAGGATCCTGTGCTCAATAAAATGACGCGTTATTGACACTGACAGAACCTTCATTGTCGGCTGTAAAGCCGTTCCCCCATTTTGTGTTTCATTCGTCTCAGTCTCAATCACTTACCGACTTGTCTGGCAGATAACTAGCGTGGCACGATTCGTGCACACTCGTGGTGGCAGCCAGTTTGAGAAACCGGAATGCGATGCCGTTGTATACCGTTATCACCGAAGATGGATTCGTGTCCGACGAGAAGAAATCGAAGATCGCGAGGGAAATCACGCGAATCCACACGGCAGTGATGAAGGTCCCCGAAAACTTCGTTCGAGTGATCTTCCTCTCCTATCCCAAAGGTTCGGGATACACCGCGGGTAAGGCCGCTCCGACCGCGGCGTTGAACTGTGTGCTGCGGAGTGGCCACAGTGACGCCGACAAGACCGAGATGCTCAAGCAGCTGTGGTCGATGTTCCAGAAACTCACTGGTATCCCAACCGATCAGCTGGCCATATCCCTGCAGGAGATTCCATCGAGCAATGCAATGGAGATGGGACAGATCATGCAAGCTGTCGGTCACAAATAAGAAGCGGTAGCGTTTCGGAGATGATCATGCATAAATTCCTATCGGCAGACCCCACACTCCTCGGTCGTCCGGATGTGCCACCTTGCTCGGATGCTGTAGACGAGGGGCTTTTCGGAGGAACTCCGGAAGAGCTTAAGACCGATCTGATCGAGATACTTGGCGAGGATGGTGTGCGGCATCGTATCAGCGACTTGGTGCGCTATGCTTCGGACGCCAGCCCTTACCGGTATATCCCGAAAGTGATCGTACAACCAAAGAACATCGATCACGTGGCGGGCATTTTTCGATATTGCATCCGCAACGGTCGCCGCGCGACCTTCCGCGCCGGCGGGACGAGCTTGAATGGCCAATCGCAGGGCGACGACATCTTGATTGATGTGAGACAGCACTGGAGCGGCTGGAAAGTCGAGGACAACGGGTCGCGGATTCGTTGCAATGTTGGCACTACACTCGGGCGGATTAACGAAGTGTTGAAACCTTACGCCCGTCGCATGGGACCGGATCCTGCGAGCTTTAACGCCGCAACAATCGGTGGCCTACTGGCCAATAACGCGGGTGGTATGCGTTGCCGGCCAGCAATCGATTCGTACCATTCGATCGTCGCCATGAAAATCGTGCTTACGACCGGCACGATTATCGACACTGAAGACCCGCACGCTGAAGAGCACTTTCTTGCCTCCGAGTTCGAAATGGCGACGGGGCTACTGAAAATCCGTGAGGAGATTCTTGCAGACAAGGAACTCTCCGCCAGAATTGTTCGGAAGTATGGCATCCGTAACACCTGTGGATATGCCATGCATGCGTTTCTTGACGGTGAAACGCCAGTAGAAATTCTGCGCCGCTTGATGGTTGGGTCAGAAGGCACGCTCGGCTTCGTGGCTGAGGCCGTCTACAAGACCTATCACCTCCCCGCGAAAACGACGGTGGTATGGCTGCCATTCGACACCATCGACGCAGCGGTCGCGCAAGTCGCAAAGCTGGTCGATCTGGGAGCGCAGGCAGTCGAGTTGATGATCGCTTCAGCGCTGACCGCGGCTTCCAAATTGATGAAAGGCACGCCAAAGTATTGGAAAGATCTCGATCCGAAGAACGCGGCGCTACTGGTTGAATTCGGCTTTGATAGCGAGCAAGAACTTGCGGCGATCGAAAAGAGGGCTGGGGACGCTCTACGCGATGTGACAATGCTGCAGCCATTGGAATTTGTTCGTGAATCTGAAGCCATTGAGCTTGCATGGCACATTCGTGATGGTCTCCTCGGAATCGTTGGTGAAATGCGTCCGCAAGGCACAAATCTCATCATCGAAGACGTTTGCTTTCCGCCTGCACAACTTGCGAATGCTACTCGTGACTTGCTTGGTCTCCTTGCCAAACACGGATATGAATCTTCGGCCGCAGGGCATGCTGCCTACGGAAACCTGCATTTCGTGATGATTGCGCAACTGAGCGAAGAAGCGAGCCGTCAGCAGTACGACGGTTTCATGCGTGACCTGGTTGAGTTGGTGGTGGATAAATATGACGGCTCTTTGAAGGCGGAGCATGGAACAGGAATCAACATGGCTCCCTTTGTCCGGCGCGAATGGGGCGACAAGCTCACGGACCTGATGTGGCGTGCAAAACACCTCCTTGATCCGTACGGAATCCTGGCTCCAAATGTCCTTCTGAGCCACGATCCCATGATTCACCTGAAGAATCTCAAGACCACTCCGGCGATCGAAGACATTCATTCCGCTTCTCATTGCATTGAGTGCGGTTTCTGCGAACCGGTGTGCCCAAGCCGTAACGTGACGGTCACCCCGAGACAACGCATCGTTCTTCGTCGTGAGATGTCACGGCAGCCCGAATGGTCGAAGTTGCTGACCCAACTGCAGCATGAGTACGAATACGACGCCATCGAGATGTGCGCTGGCGACGGTACCTGCGCCGATGTCTGTCCGATCGGAATCAATACAGGCGCCCTGATCAAACACTTCAGGAAGATGGAGCATTCCGCGGGTGCCGAGGAGCTTGCGCTCGATGTAGCCAGGAAGTGGGCCGAGGTCGAGAAGTTGGCACGTCATGGTGTCAGGGCGGCCGACGCCGTGCAAACAATAACCAGCCCTCATCTGCTTGAGGCCCTGACTGATGTGGCTCGCAGCATCGTCAGCAAGGATCTGGTTCCCGCCGTAGCTGGCCCCATGCCGCACGCCGCTCCCACCGACCTTCCCCAAACGAGACGCGAGGGAGCAGCAGCCGCGTATTTCCCGGCGTGCATCAATCGCATCTTCGGCAGGGACAACACCAAGCCCGCATCGCCGGCTCTTCCTGAGACGTTCGTGGCTCTTTCTGAACGCGCAGGCAAACCTCTCTGGATTCCCGATGACGTGAGGGGTCTTTGCTGCTCGACGCCGTGGAGTTCCAAGGGCTACAAGCGCGGACAGACATGGATGTCCGAACAGATGAGCGATGCCCTGTGGAGCTGGAGTGACGGAGGAAAGTTGCCGGTAGTGGTGGACGCGGCTTCGTGCACGCTCGGTCTCAAGGACGACATATTAGAGCATCTCGACGATGACCGTAAGAATCGACTGAAACTTATCACTATCATCGATTCGATCGCTTGGTGCAAAGACCTCCTGCCCTCACTGCGCATTCACAAAACGATTCCCAAAATCCTGGTCCATCCCACCTGTTCGACCACGCACCTCGGCCTCAGTGAGACGCTCCTAGAAATCGCGAGCGTGCTAGCTCAAAGCGCTGAAATTCCTTTGGGAACGACCTGTTGCGGAACTGCCGGCGACCGTGGCCTGCTGCATCCCGAGTTGGTTCACTCCGCCACACGCGACACAATCGTACAAATCCAGAGTTCTGGGGACGACACTTGTTTCGTTTCTGCAAATCGGACCTGCGAGTTGGGTATGCGCCAAACTACAGGCAAAGTCTATGAGTCATTCATTTACGCGCTGGAGGAGTTGACACGACCTTGAAGGATGCCGCAGGTAAATCGTCAGCGGGTAGTTAAAGGATCACCGTATGCGCATCGCAAATTTTGAAACACGCGGAGTTCCTGGAATTGCCGCGGATGACGGCTCGGGCTGGCATGGCCTCACGCAGCCAGACAGCGGATTTCCAGGCAATCTGCCCGAGCTGATCGCACAAGGCGCAGACCTGTCGCGCATCGGCAGAAGCTTAGGGCAATCGCCGGGGATCGACCTGAACACTGTCCGGCTGCTGCCGCCGGTGCCCGTACCGCCGAAGATTCTGTGCGTCGGTCTCAACTACGATGACCACCTGGAGGAGAGCGAGCTGAAGAAGCCGGAGTATCCGGAAATCTTTGCACGCTTCGCGTCGAGTCTGATCGCTCATCAAGAGCCGATCAGGCGGCCTCGCGAATCAACCGCGCTCGACTATGAAGCCGAACTGGCGGTGGTGATCGGCAAGCCGGGGCGCCGCATCCCTCAGGAGCAGGCCCTTGATCACGTGGCGGGCTACTCCCTGTTCAACGATGCGACCCGTGCGTGATTTTCAGCTCCGCACACCGCAATGGACGATGGGGAAGAATTTCGATGGCACCGGATCGTTCGGCCCGTGGCTGGTGACGCCCGACGCCGTGCCGCCAGGGGCCCGCGGATTGCGCATCCAGGGCCGTTTGAATGGCCGCGTGATGCAGGATTCGCGCACCGACCTCCTCATCTTCAGTGTCCCCGTGCTGATTGCAGCGATCAGTATCGCGATGAGCCTGGAACGAGGCGATGTGATCATCACCGGCACGCCGGGTGGCGTCGGAGCGGCACGCAAGCCACCTGTCTTCATGAAGGCCGGCGATATCTACGAAGTGGAGATCGAGGGGATCGGCATCCTGACCAACCCCGTGGAGAACGGCTGAGAAAGCGCGCAGATCAGAACTGCAATCGGCGTCACTGAAACGTTCACCGAAATGGAGCCACTCCCGTGCAATATTCCGATTACAGATGTTTCCGGTTCAGGTTTGATTCTGGAGTCGTATTCGTCAGCATCGATCACCCGCCGATCAATCTTCTTGATGAGGTTCTGTCGCTGGAATTCGACAAACTCGGCAGGGAACTCGAGGCCGACGACAGCATTCGAGTTGTGGTCGTGCAGAGCGCGCTTCCTGATTTCTTTATAGCCCACTCTGGTTTGGGCCGGGTTGGAGCCGCTTCCAAAGTGGTGTCCCATACACGGAGCTTTCGTCTCACGCAAACGATCGGCGAACGATTCAGGAATATGCCCAAGGCAACGATTGCCAAAGTCGAGGGACGGGCCCGGGGCGGAGGGAGTGAGATCGCGCTGGCCATGGACATGTGTTTTGCCGCCGTTGGCAAAGCGATCTTCGGCCAACCAGAGGTGGCGATTGGGCTGGTTCCGGGTGGGGGCTCTACGCAAAGACTGCCACGGCTCATGGGGCGGGGACGCGCCTTGGAGGTGCTCCTGGGCTGCAACGATTTCTCGGCAGAGCTGGCGGAACGTTATGGCTATATCAATCGAGCGTTGCCCGCGGACGAACTGACGCCTTTTGTCGAGAAATTGGCTTACCGCATCGCATCTTTTCCTGCGCATGCCATCGCTCACGCCAAGGCGGCCGTGGATACCGGGGCATTTACCTCCATGGCAGAAGGGCTTCTTGTGGAAGCCCATGAGTCCGATTTGAGTGTCGCTAGCGAGGTGACGCAAGCGCGCGTGATGGAAGTATTGAAGGTCGGCGCGGAAACTTATGAAGGCGAGCTGAAGATGGATTATTTATCGAGACTCCCTCCGATAAGATGATCCCACGTCTGGTGATAGCTCACGGATAGTCACACTGACGCCTGTTAATGGGTGCTCTTAGGAACATATCCAGCTTAGTCCTATCTTCTTCGTCGCTGAACTCGCAATCAACTAGCGGAGCAGGTTCACTTTCGCGAGATCGATGATTTCATCGCCGCGCCCACTAAGAACAGCCTTCAGCATGAAAATGCCAAAGCCCTTGGCCTCCTCGAAGGTGATCGTTGGAGGCATCGAAAGCTCCTGACGTGATACCAGAACCTCGACTAATGCCGGCCCGTCGTGTTTGAGAGCTTTTGCGATGGCTGGTTCTACCTGGTCCGGAGTTTCGGCTCTCAGACCGAGAAGTCCCGCTCCCTCCGCAATCTTCGTAAAGTCGGGATTTTTAAGTTGAGTTGCAAAATCGAGAAAGCCGCTGGCCTTCATTTCCAGCTCCACAAATGAGAGCGCGTCATTTTTGAAAACCACCAGCTTCACCGGTAACTCGTGTTGCCGCAACGTAAGCAGTTCGCCCATGAGCATCGCCAGGCCGCCGTCTCCGGACATTGAGATCACTTGCCGGCCGGGGTGGCTGACTTGTGCGCCGATGGCCTGCGGCAGCGCGTTGGCCATGGAACCGTGAGTGAGAGAACCAACGAGCCGGCGCTTGCCATTCATCCGGAGATAGCGCGCCGCCCAGACGACCGGCGTTCCAACGTCGAAGGTGAAGACCGCATCTTCGGAGGCGAGTCGATCAATCACGCTTGTGACATATTGTGGATGGATGGGTTTTTTACCAGAATCGCCGCTCGCGAGTTCGTCCAAACCGTGGCGTGCCTTACGATAGTGCTCGAGCGATTCTTTCAGATGCTGTGCGTATTGATTCTGCTGCAGTCTTGGCAACAACGCTCGCAGCGTGGTCTTTGTGTCTCCTACAAAACCATAATCAACTTTGCTGCGACGTCCTAGCTGCTCGCCTCGAACATCGATCTGCACCACGGTCGCGTTCTTCGGAAAGAACTGCTGATAGGGAAAGTCGGTACCGATCATCAGCAGCGTATCGCAGCTCATCATCGCGTGATAGCCGGATGAGAATCCGAGCAGGCCGGTCATGCCTACATCGAACGGGTTGTCATACTCGATGAACTCCTTTCCGCGGAAAGCGTGCACGATGGGAGCCTGTAGCTTGGCTGCGAGCTCAATGAGTTCGCCGTGAGCTCCGGCGCACCCCGCGCCCCCAAGGATGGTGGTCTTCTTGGAGCGATTCAGAACTTCTGCAAGCACGCTCAGTTCGTCATCGGACGGGCATACCGTCGGTTGTGGCGGAGCAAAAAGCAAGCGAGGTTCTTGCTCAACCGCATCTCGCAGGGCCACGTCCCCCGGAATCACAATCACTGCGACGCCATGCCGTGAAATTGCGGTTTGGATCGCAATCTCAAGTACACGCGGCATCTGCTCCGGCTGCGAAATCAACTCACAATAATGGCTGCACCCTGCGAAGATCTGTTCCGGATGAGTCTCCTGAAAGTACCCACTCCCGATTTCGGCGCTCGGAACTTGCGCCGCGATGGCTAGAACGGGGACACGACTGCGCTGGCAATCGTAAAGGCCATTGATCAGGTGCAAGTTTCCTGGCCCGCAACTTCCGGCGCATACCGCCAATTTGCTCGTGAGATGCGCCTCTGCGCCGGCGGCGAACGCGGCTGCTTCCTCATGGCGCATGCCAACCCATTGGATGTTTTCGCGGGTGCGAAGCGAATCCGTGATGCCATTGAGCGAATCGCCTGGGACGCCGTAAATTCGTTGGACATCGGCTTCCAACAAAACGTCAACCAGTAGGTCAGCCACTCTCTTTGCCATCGTCATTCCTTCCCGAGCCAATCGCAATATTACCTTCTCAAATCCTTCAGCGTCTTGAGATCATCGACCACGTAAGCCATGGAAGCCCGCACGCCCTTGCCGCAACGGACCGGCGCCAAGTCCGAGAGCTCTTCATTTCTGCAGACCGGAAGGTTCAGAGAACCTTCACCCACCCATGCTTGTTCGATCTTCACATCGCGCGGGACGTTCTCCACCAGTTCGTGAATTGCCGGCTGATCCTGCTTATCGGCGGCGAGACGCGGCGTGTGGAGGAGATTGATGACAGGCTTCTGCTTCAACTGTGCCTTTTCGGTTACCGGTTCTTTCAGCGTAACAACCGCCTCGGCAAGTCTTTGCCCTGCGGATGTAACGGATCCAGCGAACTTCGATCCCGCCGCAAGGGCAGGACCTGCCTTTCCTGTCGCCGCGTAATACCTGGTCTGAAAAACCTCGCCGAGACGCTTCGGATAGCCCTGCGTCCAGCCGCGAGCAATAGCCGCGTCGTTGTCCACGAAAATATATGGACAGTAAGCGACCGGCTTGCCTTGGTACAACGCATCGACGAGAATGAAGAACTCGCGATACTGATAACGAGCCGGGTCGAGATATTCTTCGTCGTTCCCGCTAAACTGCCAATCGTAGAAAAGAGCGTTGGCGTGACCGTTGGCGGAGCGATCGGGGTCGAGCCCGGGAGGCAAAACAGCCGCCACGGCAGAGGGCTCCGACCAGAATTCAACATTGAGGAAGTCGGCAGAGTAGTACCAGGGCGGAGCTGGATTCAGCGTCGATTTGCCTTTTGGAGTAAGTGGATAATTGAAGCCTTTAAGCATTTCAGATCTCCATATTTAATGTTTTGTCGGCGGAAACTTGAACGAATTTGCACGTCATAAGACTGAGAATGCTCGAGCAGAGCCGAAAGCTAGCGGGCGTTCTAGCGTGCCACCCCTTGCCTAGCAAGCTCAGTGCCATCGCGAAGTCTGTTACCTGAGCTGTTGCGGGGCATTAAAGCGCGGACTGAAAGCGGGATTTACGCGGCAATCGCCCGGGATGGGCCTGACCAATCAAGTGCGGACGGGAAAGGGCGGATGTCAGTGACGGTGACAGGAAAGCCAAAGTCAATCGGATGACTTTGCGGTCTCGATGTTCTAAAGCTCCAGCTCTAGTCAACCGCAACCGAAACACGCTTGTCTGCCTGCGGCTCCGTGCCGTTCTTACTCGCTGCCGCCAATGAGGTTTTCTCCGGGGCAGAATCAAATCTCATGAGACTCGTGGCGGGAGATACAAAAACCAGCGAATTCGAAAAAGTTGCGACGTGACCGGTGTGTCTACCGTTCTCTACGTCGAATTCTCTCAACTGGAATTGCAGCAGGCCCATATCTATGACATCGCCGGTAACCCCTGAGACCTGCACTCGGTCGCCAATTCTGATGCCGCGTTTTCCAACCAAAAGAAGAGAGCCGAGAGTAGCGAGAATTACGTTTTCTAACGCGAGTAAAAGTCCGGCGCTCAGAAGGCCAAAGTAGGTTGCAACCGACTTCAAGTCCGAGGCAAGCATGAACACCACGATGACCGCAACGGCGAACAGAGTCAGAAATTGGTGGCTCATGCTGATGAACCTTCGCCGATTTGGATCGTGAACATGCCGCAAGGTGAAGCGGCGCGAGAGCTGGCTGATTGTGACGAGGAGGCCGATGATTGAGAAAACGACGATCACGCGGATCACTAGTTGTTTCCACGCCTGCCTGTACTGGCCAGCTACTGTCGTTCGCCACGGCAGCACGTGTGACTTGTACTCCGCAAGGAGGACTTTTTGTTTATCGAGCGCCAGGATGACGGGAGACAGCTCCTTGAGGTCGACAGTAATGGCATCGAGGTGCGACTTTTGTTCGCGCAACAGCAGAAGATCGCTGGTCTGCGAATTATTTATGGTCACGCGCTGAATGAGGTGAGTGATGAAACCGGCCAGCGGAATTCGCAGATTGTTCGCGGATAGCGTCAAGTTATCGGTAAGGAGTATCGTTTCGTCAACCACGTGAAGCTTATGTTTCATCGCTGAGACATCCGACATCAGCCCTATGATGCCGGCGTCAGGGCCAGCCCGCTTGGAATTTGCTTCCTGCAATGGCGCTGTCGGCGGGGAAACTGATGGGCCTGTCACTTTCGGTATGGATTGCGCGAGCTCGTCGATGGTGGAATCCAGACGTCCGCTGTGGCCTTGTCCTTCACCGGGATTCTGGACAAACTCGACCAGATCATTGAGGCCTTGCGCGACTGCGTCCAGGAGTTGCAATCGAGTTTGAGCGTCTTCTTCAACGGCTTTCAATTTCCTGCGATCGGCCCCCTTGGCTTTGTTCAGCCTTTTGTCGAGGTTCTTGATCTCCTCAATTGCTTGCTGGCTCAGTTGATCATTTCGGTTCTTTAATTCCATAAAGTGCGCAAGATCAGCAGAAGGAGGATCTAAGGAGGTAGAGCGGCTTTGCGAAAAAGTGGCGCTCGTTTCCAGCATGGCATCCGCCTTGGCGAACTCGAACGAGAGCTTCACAATTTGTCGTTCGATTGCTTGATTGTCATCCAGAAACATTAAGTCGGCCGGTTCGTTAGCGACCTGTCGTTCAGCGTAGACATGTCGATACCAGTTCACCGATTCGAGAAGGTAGCTAATGACTTCTGAGTCCGAGGGGAGCTGATATGTACTTGGCGGGGAGTCGGCGAAGAGGCCGCCGGCCATCGTAGCTGCTACGACTGCGCAACAGGCAGCTACCTGAGCGCCTTGCTTCAAGGACCATCGTTGCGGCCTGAGCGTCATCTAGGGTGTCACTCATTTGACAGACAACGTCATTGTCCGTGACGTTACTCGTGACATTGGAGTGACTGTCGCTCCAACTCATATTGGTCGACAAAATATGGTGTCCACGTGCGGTGCAAGCACTTGTCTTGCCAACCGCAACGACGATCTCGCCCGCGCTCAAGTTGCCGCTGGCAGAAGAAAGTGAGATCCCGATGCGCTGCCTCATTGCATTGATGACTGTGGAAGGCTGCATGCAAGCACCTGAGTGTGAATGCCACGGGCACGAATTAGGATCGCGCTATTCAAGTCGTAGAGAGCGGACTAGGAGTAACAGTGACGCGGGTTGCAATTTCTTCAAGCACCAACCTCACGGTCTCGGTAGGTCAAGTGGGAACGGACGCCGTGATCCGGCTGACCGGCCGAATTGATGTCGACTCCTCGCCCGATCTTCGTGATCGCCTGCGGACTCTTTTGTCGGACGAAGCATTGCCTCATACCGTCATCGTCGACTTAACCGGCGTTTCCTACATCGAGACATCGGGGGTCGCCACATTGATTGAAGCTCTGAGAAGCGCCCGCCATCACCAGGCCAGCTTCCGCTTGCAGGGCCTTGCAGGTGCTGCGCTCCGGCTTTTCGAAGTAACTGGCGTGCTGGCCCTGTTCGAGGCGAGCGGTTCGGGACAAAAGGTGTCTTGATGGCGAATGTTCTCGAGAGCGTCGGCGAAAGCACCATTGAACATCTCGACTACGTCGGGAGTCTGAACATTCAGTGGTGGGCCACGCTACGGGCGATGGGGCGGGCACTGCCCTTCATAGGAAATCGTTACCGCTGGCAGGCCACCGTGAAGCAAATGCTGGAAATCGGCGTGGACGCGATGCCGATGGTGTCGTTGATGTCGATCTGTTCGGGATTCATTCTGGCCATGCAGGGCGCTTCCGAACTGCGCCGTTTTGGTGCTGTGCATTATGTCATTGAGTTAGTCGCGGTTGGCTTCACGCGCGAACTCGGACCGTTGCTCACCGCGATTGCAGTGAGCGGGCGCTCCGGGTCGGCGTTCGCCGCTGAGATCGGGACGATGAAGGTGACCGAGGAACTTGATTCCCTCCGCGTCATGGCCCTCGAGCCAATAGAGTTTGTCCTCGCACCCAAGTATCTGGCCGCTTTGATTTCCGTTCCTTGCCTCAGCATCATTGCGAATCTCTTCGGCATATTGGCCGGCGGATTGTTCATGTTCTTCAGCGCTCGCCTGTCGCCCTTGCTATACCTCCATTATGTGTTCACTTCCATTACTTTGCGCGACGTTATCACGGGACTCATCAAGAGCGTGGTGTTCGCAACAATCATCGCTCACGTTGGATGCCTGGAAGGATTCCGCGTCCGCGGCGGCCCCGATTCTGTAGGTCGCTCCACTACCAGTGCGGTGGTGAAGTCGACTTTTCTCGTCATCGTTGCCGACGCCGTGTTTACCACAATTTTTTATTTCACGGTGAAACCCTGATGCCCATCATTTCCGTTCGCGATCTGGTGGTTGAGTACGACGGCCGCAAAGTGCTGAATGGGCTTAATCTCGACATCGAGCACGGAGAAGCGATGGTGCTGCTGGGTGGAAGCGGTTCCGGCAAAAGCACCTTGTTGCGCCAGATCATCGGGCTGGAGTGCCCTAAGTCGGGCAGCATACATGTGAAGGGAACGGATATTACCCGTTGCTCAAAGTCCGAGCTAAAAAAGGTCCTCCGCTCGATCGGTGTGGCTTTCCAAAGTGCGGCGTTGTTCAATTCGTTGACCGTGGAGGAAAATATCGCCTTACCATTGCGTGAACATACGCGGCTTGCACCTTCAATCGTCGACCTTATGGTCTGGATGAAGCTGGCCGCGGTTGGCCTGGCCGACTTTGGCAAGTTGCTCCCTCAGGAACTCTCCGGCGGAATGAAGAAGCGTGCGGCCGTAGCGCGGGCACTTGCGCTCGGCCCCGAGATTCTTGTGCTCGATGAGCCATCGGCTGGGCTTGATCCCATCGTTGCCGCGGAGCTCGACGACCTAATCTTGCTGGTCAAGGAAGCATTGCAGATGACGGTTATCGTCGTTACCCACGAACTGCCGAGCGCGTTCCGCATCGCAGACCGCATCGCCATGCTTTATCAGGGTTCCTTCAGTTCAGTCGGTACAAAAGACGAAATCAAAGCGAGCCAGAATCCGCGTGTGCGGCAGTTTCTCGACCGCATACCCGAAAACATCGCGAAGACGCCGGCAGTAACGGCTTACTTCGAAAAATATATGCGGTCCGAGGAGGTCTATCTATGACCACGGAAGCTAAAGTCGGAGCATTCGTCCTGGGATGCTTCTCGGTCCTGGCCTCCACGCTGATCTACCTGATCAACGCACAGCTTGGTGGACACATGGTTCCGTACCACACATATCTCCGCTACGCTGGCGGGATAGAGCCGGGCGCCCAGGTCCTTTTCGGGGGAATCGGCGTGGGCAAAGTAACGGCAGTTCGACCTTGGATCTCAGATCCAACCAAGATCGAAATCCTTCTAAACGTGAAGGACAACACCCCGTTAAATGAAAAATCCGTAGCCAAGCTGGGGCTGGTCAGCGTGATGAGCGGCGCGGCATTATCCATTACCACCGGCAGCAACGATGCGAAGCGTCTGCTCCCAGGATCTACGATTCCATCGCAGGAGGCAGCCAGCCTTGACGAGATCACCGGCAAGTTGGCGGTCGTCGCCGACAACGCCAATGGATTGATCACCGAGGTGCGAGGCGAACTGCATGGAATCAGCGGAGATGCCCGCACGCTGCTCGCAAACCTTAACAGCGTGACGGGTGAACGCAATCAACGGAAGATACGGGACGTGCTCGATAACGTCGACGCAATGCTCGCGACGGAGCGGCCTAAGATTGACCGCCTTACCGATCAGTTGAATGTGCTCAGCCAGCACGCCGACGAAACTGTTCAAAACGTGAACGGTACCATCAGCGAGGTGCGCGAGCCTGTCCGCAAAGATCTGGCGGAACTGCAGAGCACGTTGCTCGAAGCCAAGCAATTGCTGGCTGACATGCAGGTGCTGGTGCGGGCGAATGATTACAAGATTGCCGACACAATCGACAACCTGCGGACGGCAACGCAAAACCTGGATGAATTGACCGAGTCGGTGAAACAGCGTCCGTGGAGCATGATTCGAATCAAACAGCCCGAAGACCGGAAACCACCCAAATAATGCGCCCGAGTCTTGGAAAGAACAGGATGCTTGTTAAGACAGCAAATGCCAGGAGATGGTGACTATGAAGAAAACTTTAACGACGATGGCCTTCTGTCTGGCAGCTTTGGTGATCCTGGCTGGATGTGGGGGGAAAGTGAAATATCCGAGCTACTACACCCTCAATCTGCCCGCGCCCCCGGATCCACCCGCTACGGAGAAGGCTCACGCGAGCCTCGCGATTCGCGAATTCCGCGCGCCCACTTACTTGCGCCAGGGCGCGATTGTCTATAAAACGTCTCCCGAACAGATCGACTTCTATGCATATCATCGCTGGGCGATGGACCCTCGTGATTTTGTCACCAACGCGATCGTCGAACGCCTGCGTGCCAGCGGAGTCTTTGCCCGTGTGCAGACCTACAACGGAAGCCGTGATGTCGACTACGTGCTCAGCGGACGTTTGGAA
>Ga0307476_10000237_pt1 | contig 51292 bp, 33 predicted proteins | sample atmos_gasesECM2C_2_FD_203314 | JGI IMG/M metagenome (GOLD analysis project Ga0307476, IMG submission 203314) | Hardwood forest soil microbial communities from Morgan-Monroe State Forest, Indiana, United States - atmos_gasesECM2C_05 | ecosystem: Environmental > Terrestrial > Soil > Temperate... | reverse complement strand
GTGACCTTGCCGGCCAGCGTTGCCGGATCGTCGAGCGGCGTCATCTTCGACTTGAGGATTGCGGGATCGACCACGCGTGCAACTTTGAGATTGAAGAGGTGCGTGAAGGACCATCCAGTGTCGTCGTAGGGATGCTTCTGCGGATCGCCGGCGGCCCAGAACTGTCGGTCGAGCAATGCGTCGGCAACGCGGGAGTAAGGCTGATCCATGCGAACGACGATGCTGCCGGCGGGGAAGGTTTCCTGCTTCGGCTTGTCTCCGCGCTTCTCGGCGGGGACGGTCGAAGTAACGGCGTCGGAAAGCTGCTCGACTTCGACGTGCTGGCGCTTCATTACTTTGAGTAACTCGACTTGCCGGTTCGCGTCGGCTGGGTCGGCGGGGATTACGTAGGCGGCGGGGCCTTCGAGCGTCGGCTTCTCGACGGCGCGCTTGCTCTTGGCGTAAAAGTTCTCAAGGAAATGATGCGTGTTGTGCGAGAAGTAAGAAATCGTGGAGAGCAAGGCGGTTTGTTCGTAGTTGTTGTTGTCGCGTTGCGACCAGTTCACGACTGGAAGCGGCGGATTCTGCCGATACCAGGTGCGTGAATAATCTTCGGGACGAAGGATGCGCTTCTCGGTATCGGCGCCGCCGTTGCCGAAAGTCTCATAGAGGCGGCTGATGCCGTTGTGCATTCCCGCCAGGAACATCAGGTAGCCGGGACTCCAGGTATCGAAATCGCCGTGGGTGAAGACTCCGGGCATCCCGAAGCTCTGCATCTGCGCGACGTTGTTCCATCCGAGTTCGGCCCACTCGTCGGCGACTGTGGGGTCGACCCAGGCGTTATAAGGGCCATCGCCCACCGTGTTGTCGTAGAGAAACGGAACGGACTCGTGCAGATCATGCAAGACCTGCGCATGCCAGCCTAGATAGGTGTCGAGGACGTTGCGCGTGAGGTCGAGGGTCATGGCCATGGCGTCGCGGTTGTTGTCGTGCGCAACGTAATGGCCCCAATAAAGAAGATGCGGCCAAATCTGGCCGGGATGGGCTTTGTGCCATTTGTAGATGTCGACCATGCGATCACGGCCGTCGACTTCCACGACCGGGGTGATGAGTACGATCATGTGGGAGCGGATGTACTTGATGTACGGAGCCTCGTCAACGGCCAAGCGGTAGGCGAGTTCCATCAGGGCGGTCGGAGCTCCGGTCTCGGGCGAGTGGATAGTGCCGGTGATGTAGTAGACGGGCCAGGATTGGTCGATGAGCTGGCGAGCCTTGGCGTCGGCGTCATTTGGGCCGATTTTGCGCGGGTCGGCGAGCTGGGCGAGACGGGCGTCATTTTCTTTTGTGGCGGCGAGAAGATTCTGGTCGGCGATGGCGGCCACAATCATCTCGCGTCCTTCTTCGGTGTGGCCGATAGTAAAGACTTTCACGCGCGGGCTGCTCGCTTCGAGTAGGCGGAAATATTTGTAGACATCCTCGGCGTAGGGCAGCATGTCGGGCGCGCCGGAAACATCGCCAAGAACCTTGGCGGGCGTGGGCACGGTTTTCGAGGCTGGAAGATAATCGACCAAGGGAGAGATGAAGGACGGGTCGGTTGTGTATTTGTGAATCTGATCGGTGTAGTGCTGATCGATGGGCTGGCCGGGATCGCGGGCGTAGTTCGAGTTCAATTCCTGTGCGAACAGAGGATTGGCGACAGAAGCGAAAGCAGAAACCACGACGATCAAGACCAGTTTGAGCCGGGCTAGTTTAGAAGAAGTCATTTTTCCTCGTGTTGGACTGACTGCCCGCGGCGGTGATCCTGGTGGGAATTCGCCGGGCCGATCCAATCAACCTGCCGCGAGCAGAGATATCCCGCTGCGGCTTCGATTCTTAACAAAAACAGGTGCCGATTGTACACCAAGGGGATGGAGAGATTGCGGCTGTAACACTTCAGTGGATTCAATAAGCCTTAATGTGAATGTGGTCGGCGCCGTCCGGGAAAACGTATTTCACTTTTCCTGCTGCCGCTGCCTGAATCCCTGGCCTAACCTGGTCAAACATCGCGCCCCACCCCCAACTCCCGTCGGGGTTAAACGCAGCCGCTACTCGTTCTGGGGGCACGGGGAAGAACACATCCATCGCGGGATTGGATCCGGTCGCACCACCCACGGGGCGCACAAATCCGACATCGTATTTAGCCCCGAAGGGGAAATCACTCAATAGGCGCGTCACTCCGTCGATCAGATCGTTCCGCGGCTCCTGGTATTGGAAACGTTGTCCGAAGTAGGTATCGACGTCAACCGCGCGACAAATCAGCTTGTCGCCGACGACTGTCCCGTGAGGGGTGTGCGTGTCACCCGGCTGTATCGTGCGCAGAATTCTCAAGCCGTGCCGGGCCAAACGGATGAGAAGCCGTTCCAGTTCAGGTGCGAAGGTCGCGGTGTGGCCGTTCATCTGATCGTGGTTAAGAGCTTGCTCGAAGAGTCTTCGTCGTTCCGGGTACACAAAATCGATGCGCCCCTGGTTGAGTAAGGAAAGCAGGATGTCGTCAGTGTCGTTGAGAAAGCGTTGGGCATCATCAATCTGGTCTTGCGGCAAGTCGGTGGGGGTCCACTCTGGCTGGGCATCGTCGTTCACCAGTTCCCCAGCCCACCGAATACGCGCGGCGTTAGCGCTCCAGCCCAGTCCCTGGAAATACTTATTGGCCTCAGTAACCAGTGTTGTCCGGGTTGCCTCGGTGAGATCCTGCAGCGCCGGCAGCATCTCGAACATGGCAAGACTGTTCAAACAATTGGCGGCGGGCTTCCAGTCGTTCGTGGTGCCAGCAGCCACAATGTAGGCTTCCAGCTGAATGCGATTGTTACTTTTCGCCATAATCGATCTCCACCCGGCGATACCGTAGGGAATCTATCACAGTTCGGGTATCGGGTTCGGGCGTCGGGTTGAAGTCTTGCAACAGTCGGAGGTTCTGCGCCCGCAAGGGAGATGACGCGACTACCAGAAGATGAGTTGCAGCAGCCGGAAATGGAGGTGCTACTGTGGCCGCTCCGTATCTGGCATTGGCGCCCCACCCGGGATTTTCGGGATGCCGAAGTGGCCGCCGAGGTGGAAGAGGTCGAGCGGGCTGATGGAACCGGAGACCACAATCAAGTTGACGTCATCCGGCTTGGCCACGAGAACCGCAACGTCGCTGATCGCTTTATTCTCCATGTGGATCCAGAGGTCGGTCGCACCGGGATCTCCGTCTTTGTCATGTTTGTTCACAAGTTGGGTCCAGCCGGCATGCTTGTACTCCTGTTTCACAGAGTTGAGAGCGTCGGGGTTATACATCCCGGCTGCGGGAAAATGGTAGCTGTGAACCGAGATCCCATTCACGCCGGCAATCGCGCGTCGCAGGTCCTGGTTGTTGGGATCGAGTTTGGAAGCGAGGACCAGCAGAGAATGGTCGAGAGTAAACTCGGTTTTCGAGGACGCATTCTGACGCAAGGCATCGACGGCCTCAGGAACCCACTCGCGAGGCTTCTGAGCCTGGGCGAGGCTGGCAGCGGAAATCGAGATCAGGGCAAGAACGACAATGCCGGAGAACTTCATCTTGGAGCACCTCAATGGTTCGATGAGCTGGATTGCAGTCCCGGTTGTAGTACGGGCGGGTGGGATTCACAATGCACGGCAAATCAACTGCAACTCATTTGCTAAGCGCATGAATCCAGGCTCGTTACAAATGGAAGTCAAACGGCACGAGGACTCGTGGCCACGTCCGTTCGATGGTTTCTCCCCCCGGGCACTCGCCGTTGGAACATAATTCGAAGGGCCGAAGATTAAAGGACCGGAGCGAGGACTTAACGGAATCTCTTCTGATCATTAGCGGGACGATGTGAGCCGGCAAGACTGCTGTCTTGACCGAAGGGTCGGATATTCTGGCGGATCATTTCGCTTCGCTCAGTTCGATCTCGCCTCTTGCGCAGTGAGCTTTATGGAGTGCGCGATTATGGCCCGCTGACACTGACGCCGGTCCCGGCGTTTGTAGCGGTCGTTGCTTCGGTGGCGAGTCTTCTGCCTACGTTGCGCGTTACGCGCATTTCAGTTCAACTCCGATTCCGCCTCCGAGTCACACCAAGCTTAGTTCTTAGGCACACAGCCTTAACGTGGCCTCGGTCGCGTCAAAAAAAGTCTGCCCATCGAGCGCACCGGGCGTCACCGAAACGCACGTGACTCCGGTAAAAAGCGCAAGCGTAAGTACTTGGAAATGCGCGCACATTCGTGCTCGGAAAAGCAAGGTTGTGGGACATTCTGTCCCACGTCCATTCGTGTGGGACAGAATGTCCCACTGGGCCCGCAGAACGCAGCGACGATCTCCAATCAAAACAATTACTTACGCGGTTTCGATTGGTTACGCCCGTGCAAGAGGAGCAGTGAGTAAGAAGGCTCGATCTTTTCCCCCCCGCAGGCAAGAAAGGGTGAAATTTTATGGGGCACAGAAAGAAATCGCCGAAAGCTGCAGGGCGCGGTGAACGACACAGCGCCGGCTGGGGCAAGCGGCTGAGCATGATCCTGCTGCTGACAGGGATGGCGTTAGGACAAGCCACGACCTCGACTGGCACATGGAACGGCCGTTTTTCAGGGCGGATTTCTCCCGAACTCTCGGGACTGCTGGCGAAGGCCCATCAGGGGTCGACCAAAGGCCAGACCGTAAAGGTCATCGTGCAGTACAAGCAGGTGCCCACGGCGGCCCACTATGCGACTATGCAGAGCCGGGGCGGCCACGTTAACGCTAAGCTGCACATGATCAAGAGTGCGGCGTTCACGATTCCGGTTAGTGCTTTGCCTGCGTTAGAAGCTGATCCAGAGATCGCATCGGTGAACATCGATCATGCCATGAACGTGGCGGATGACCTCACCAACGATGCCACGGGCGTGCAGGCGGCGTGGAACTCAGGGTTTAACGGGGCGGGCGTGACGGTCGCCGTGATCGATAGCGGGATCAACGGCAGCCACCCCGATCTCCAGAATGCGAACGGAACCTCGCGTGTGATCTATCACCAGGACTTCACCGGAACGGCGACGAGCAACTCCAGCGGAGCGCAGTATGACCTCTATGGTCACGGCACGCATGTGGCTGGAATCATCGCGGGCAACGGCTCACTGTCGGGTGGAAATTATGCGGGCGTCGCTCCGGGCGCCACTCTGGTCGATCTTCGCGCCCTTGATCAAAACGGCTCGGGCACAGACAGCACGGTGATCGCGGCTATCCAACAGGCGATCGCACTGCAGAGCACCTACAACATCCGGATCATCAACCTGTCGCTGGGCCGCGGAATCGGCGTAAGTTACACGCAGGATCCTCTGTGCCAGGCAGTAGAAGCGGCGTGGCAGAGCGGGATTATGGTAGTGGTGGCTGCTGGCAACTACGGCCGCTTGAGCATCAATGGCAGCAACGGATTTGGAACGGTGACTGCACCGGGCAACGATCCTTTCGTGCTGACGGTGGGCGCGACCAAGAGCAACGGGTCGACGTCGGCCTCGGCTGAAACCTTGGCCAGCTTCAGTTCGAAGGGGCCCACAACCTATGACCACATCGTGAAACCCGATATGGTCGCGCCGGGGAACGACATCGTTTCTCTGGCGGCTCCGGGAGCCACGCTGGAAGCTGCTTATCCAGCTGAACTGGTGACTGGCAGCGACGGCAACAACGACTACTTCGCCCTGAGTGGAACCAGCATGGCGACGCCCGCGGTCGCCGGTGCTGCAGCCTTGTTGCTGCAAGAGCAAAGCACGCTCACTCCCGATCAGGTGAAGGCGCGGCTGATGCTTTCGGCAACCAAGTTGACCACAGCATTTGGGCTGATTTCCACCTCGGCATTCGTGCCTCACCTGTCGCAGACTTTCACCTCATCCTATGATCTTTTCTCGGCCGGGTCCGGTCTGATGAACGTACAGGCCGCAACCACCAGCAGTGCGCTGGCTCCGGCGACGGTTGGGTCGGCGCTGTCGCCGACCGCGGTTTATAACTCGCAAACCGGCGTGGTTTCGCTGGTGTATGGAAACGCGACGGTAGCGCCAATCTCCGTGGTTTGGGGAACGTCGGTGGTCTGGGGAACCTCGGTGGTGTGGGGAGCTTCGGCTGTCAACGGAATCTCGGTGGTCTGGGGAACCGCGCTGCCCTGGAGCAATAACGCTCTGACGGCTTTCAGCGTGGTCTGGGGATCGAAGAGCGGTACGGCGGTCTCGGCCGCCAGCGTGGTCTGGGGATCAGTGGTGGGCAATACGGACGCCGCGTTCACAGATGCGGGAGATGACGAGCAGTAGTGAGCCGTGAGTTTTTCAAAGAAAGGAGACGAGATCATGAATAACACACGGCGAATCAAGACCTTCATCGGCGCAATGATGCTGGCCGCGGTCATCACCGCAGGATATGCAACCTTCCTGAGCCACGCGCTGCATACATACTTTGCGCTGGCTGTGATGGTGCTGGCGGCAGCGACGTCGCGGATGAAAGTGAAGTTGCCGGGAGTGAACGGCAACATGTCGGTGAACTTGCCCTTCCTGCTGACGGCGGTCATTAATCTGAGCGCAGCCGAAGCAGTAGCGATCACCTGCGTTTCCACCGTGGTGCAGTGCTGGCCGCGCAAGGACGCGAAATTCAACCCGCAGCAAATGACGTTCAACGTGAGCATGATGGCGTTTGCCAGCTGCCTGGCGAGCCTGATCTTTCACGGGATGCTTCGCGGCGAATGGGCCGGGATGCAGTGGAGTTCAAGCACGCTGGGATTGGCGCTGGCGACGGTTACGCTGTTCCTGGGGCAGACCGCTCCGGTCGCTGCCATTGTGGCGGTAAGTGAGGGCAAAGCGGCAGGCCAGATATGGTGGAGCCTGGCGCATCTCTCATTCCCGTACTATGTGGTTAGCGCGGGAGTCACCACCATGGTGCAGGCGGTGAGTTCTCACCTGGGCTGGGGATTGGCACTCGCGGCCTTCCCGGTGATGTACGGAATTCATCGCTCCTACAAGCTGTACTTTGGCCGGATGGCGGAAACTCCGCGCCCGGAAGTTCAGGCCCGGGCCGCAAGAGCAGGCGGGTAAACACGTAAACAACATATAGGGATGGGTTCACGACCGAAAGGCGCGATGCCCATCCCCGCACACCCAGCATTTGCCGCGGGAAAATCCAGTACCCGACGAACAATCCTAAGGCATCAACTGTATTGAACCGCCCACCCTTGTGAGTTAGCTTCCTTACAGCGGGGAACTTCACTTGGTTCTTCCGAACTCGGGGGTGGTCATGGGTTAGTGTGGACGGGTGCCACATTCCGACCCTCACGATCACCCCGCAATTGCGTTGCGGTCAATTCTTCGCTCACGCCATCTTCGAGTCGCCGCCTCGCCGGTTTACGGCGCCTTAGTGAAACATGATCGTCACTTCGTTCGAAACTCGTGTGACCGATTTGTGCTCCCGCGCGGTAACCGCAGAAGACGACGAAGAGGTACGGCGACTCTCGGGAGAGTTAAGGCAAATCCTCCATGAACGCATCGAACAACTAAGAAGAAAACTCGTGGTTAGTTCTATTGTTTCGGGGTTGTTCGGGCCCGAACGATCTGAAAAACCTTAGAGGACAGGCACCAATCTCTCCAGGTGACTGGCAATCGTCATATCTCGGAGACGGGATCGGCCGTCGGAACGCGCCTCACGTTACACCGAAGCGCCCCAGATATGCATTGATTACGTCGCTTCCAGACCTTGAAGCACCACATCAGAATCAGCCCCATATAAGAAGAATCTGTGGAGAGTCTACAGCCACGGCATGGGTTGGATACGGCGTCCAGCGGATGGATCGATGTATCGATTGCCGGTAGGCTTCGCAAAGCCAATCACTTCGGGCCTTTCCATCCGCGCAACCCGCAGAAGCAGAGTCGTACCGGGAAAGCGAAGGATGAACGGGGCAAGGGGAAAAACGAAATGCACATGAATTTCTGGACTCGTTCACTGACCTTTCGGTTGCTGTCGCTCGCGCTAGTCATGCTGGGAATGTCGGCGGGCGCTTTGGGGCAGTTCAGAGTAGCGATTACGATCGCGCCGCCGGCGCTTCCGGTGTATGAGCAACCTGTTTGCCCAGGAGACGGTTATATCTGGACTCCTGGTTACTGGTATTGGGACGACGACGCCGACGATTACTACTGGGTGCCGGGCACCTGGGTAGAGGCGCCGGAAGTCGGCTACCTTTGGACTCCTGGTTACTGGGGTTGGGGTGGTGACGCCTTCATTTTCCACGAGGGTTACTGGGGGCCCGAAGTGGGCTTCTATGGCGGGATCAATTATGGCTTCGGATACTTCGGCGACGGTTATGCTGGCGGACGTTGGGACAATGGACACTTCTTCTATAACCGGGCGGTGAGCAATGTGAACGTCACCAACATTCACAATGTTTACAACACGACGGTGGTGAACAACACGACGATCAACCGCGTGAGCTATAACGGCGGTAATGGAGGAGTCGAGGCTCGAGCAACTGCTCAGGAAGAGGCGGCGGCGCGGCAGAGACATGTGCCACCAGTAGCGGCGCAAACTCAGCATGTGCAGGCTGCGCGCTCGAACCAACAACTGCGAGCCTCGGTGAATCGCGGCAAGCCACCGATCGCGGCTACGGATAAGGCTGGAGAATTCAGCGGGCGTTCGGCGATAGCGGCAAAGGAGGCGGGAGCGCCTTACCATCCGCCAGCCAATCGAGGCGCCGCAGAGCCAAAGGGCAACGAGCAGCCGAATCGTGCGGGGGAGAGTCGTCCGGCGGAAGAAAGTTCCCGCCCGGCCTCGGCAGTTCATCCCAAGGATCTTCCGGCGATCGAGCACCCGACCGCTCCAAACACTGGAAATGCGAAGGCGGACCAGAAATACCAGAGACAGCAGGAGAAGCTGAACGCGCAACAGGAAAAAGAACGACAGCAACTCCAGCAGAAGCAGGATCAGGAACACCAGCAGGCCGCGCAACAGAAGGCTGATGCCGCCAAAACGCAGCAACTGGAGGCCAAGCACCAGCAGCAGACTCAGCAATTGCAGCAAAAACATGCAACCCAGCAGCAACAGATGCAGCAGAGGCAACAGGCGGCGCGCCCGAGTGCGCCTCCACCTCACAAGGGCTAGAGTTGCGGAGGACTGCAGGGCGGGAGGTTCGCGAACCAGCGAACGTTCCGCCCTGAACAGTATTTCTTAAGAGCTCGAGTTGTTAAGAGCTCGACCACAGCCGCGCCATTTGGGCCTCACGGCTCGGAATTCAGTTGCCGCATGCGCGGTACCGGATTGTTCGATGGCGTCTACGGAATGGTCCCGATAGGTCCGCATGCTCTTCCAGAGAAGAATGGATCTAGTACGGAGATTTCGGGCCCGGAGGTTTCCTAATGTTCGCCAGAAATATTTTCTTTTCGATACTCCTGCTTTGTGCCGTCGGAGTAATGGCGCAAAGTAGACCTAGTGGGACAGCGCCGGCTCGTAGTCAGGCGAACTCAGGGCAAGCCCAGGCGCCGGGTGCGGCAACACCGCCGACAGGCGCGACGAATCCGCCAACGGCTCCAGTAAACCCGCCGACCGGCGCGACACCACCGAACACTCCCTCCACTGTCCAGGGCTCAAACTCGCCAAACCCGCCAACTCCAGGAAGCAACACGCAACCTTCGACGGTAAATCCGAACACCTCCAACAGTCCTGGGACCGGCCCCAGCGGTTCTCCGTGCGGGCCTTTGCCGACTGCACCTGGGGCAAATGACGGGTCGACGCCGAATGCAGAATCTTCCAATTCGGGTTCGTCGAATTCAGGTTCACCAAGTTCAGGTTCATCAAATTCAGGTTCATCAAATTCAGGTTCATCGAATTCGGGCGCGTCGCCCTCGACTTCAGGAAGTAGCCAAGGGAACTCTGCAACGCCCGGGATGTCACCTACAGGCAAGCCTTGCCCCCCGGTCTCGTCCGGCGGAGCCAACACACCGCCTTCAAAGTAAAAGCTTGTCAGCCTGCACGCTGCGCGGATCCGGACTCCTCCGGATCCGTTTTTTTTGGCGGATCTTGCTTGCTGTCAACTCGAGAACCTGTTGAAATCTTGTCGAGAATCTACGTAAAGCACTGTATAGACGACTATCACTGACGGCGAATCTAATAGAAAATGGCGGTCGTGCAAGTCCCCCCCAGAGCTTTTGAGAAAGCGGACCGATCGCTTCCGTGGAAATGGATTGCGATAGTCGCTGTTATTTTTTTAGCCAGCGTAGTAGGGGCCGTGCGATTGGTCATGGCTCGCGCTGAGCCAATTCTGCGGGGTCGCATCATCGGTACTTTATCCAATCGCTTCCATAGCAAGGTTGAATTGGCGAGTTTCCATGTTTCCGTCGTCAATGGGATTGAAGTTTCCGGGGATGGCCTGAAGGTTTTCGGCGCAACCGATCCCAACCCATATAAACCGGGAGTGCAAGCCCTGATCGGAGTTCAGGAATTCCGTTTTCAAACCCACTTGCTAAATCTATTCCATTCGCCGATGCATGTAGGAACTGTGTACGTGAGAGGCTTGGAGCTAAACATCCCGCCCAAGGAAGATCGTCAGCAAATGACAAAGATGGGGTCGAGAACGCCGAAGATGACCATTTTTGTCGACCAGTTCATTTGCGAAGATGCAAAGCTCGTGATCAACACTTCAAAACCAGGCAAGCCGCCGCTGGAGTTTGCGATCGGCAACTTGCAGATGAAAGATATCGGCCCCGGCATGCCCTTCCAGTTCAAGGCGACCCTGGTCAATCCTAAGCCGGTGGGAAACATTCAATCGACTGGTCTGTTTGGACCGTGGCAGCAGGATAGTCCTCGCGAAACGCCGGTGCAGGGAGACTATTCCTTCACGAACGCCGATCTGAGCACAATCAAAGGCATCGGAGGGATACTTTCATCGACCGGCGATTACTCGGGAACTCTGGGCAATATCGTCGTCCACGGAAAAACCGATACGCCCGATTTTCGCATTGCGACCGGCGGCCAAGCAGTTGCGCTGCACACCGAGTTTCACGCCATGGTTGACGGCACCAGCGGAGACACTTATCTCCGGCCAGTGAAGGCGAACTTCCTTCATACTTCGTTTACAGCGAGCGGCTCGGTGGTGCGGGTGAATTCTCCACATGGTCACGATGTGGAACTCGACGTCGTTTTGGATCGTGCGCGGATTGAAGACTTACTTAAACTCGGCGTGCACACCAACCCGCCAATCATGAACGGTCCGGTTGAAATGAAGACGCGACTCAGCCTTGCCCCCGGCGACGCCAGTGTGGCGGACCGGCTTAAGTTGGATGGTACATTTCATGTGTTGCGTGCTGTCTTCACCAGTGAAAAGGTACAGAGCAAACTCGACTCGTTGAGCGAGCGCAGTCAAGGCAGGCCCAAGGACGCGCAGATGCATGTCGTGGAAGATGTCCCCGTTGATCTGCGAGGTGTGTTCACTCTGAAGGACGGACTACTATCGTTTTCTCTGCTTCATTTTCTGATTCCCGGGACGCACGTCGATATGACTGGCGACTACAGTTTGGACGGACAAAAGTTTGACTTTCGAGGGACCGCGCGGCTGGATGCGAAGGTCTCGCAAATGACGACCGGGTGGAAGTCAAAGCTGCTGAAACCAGTCGACCCGTTTTTTAGCAAAAACGGAGCGGGCACGCAGGTACCTATTAGAATCTCGGGTACGGAATCCGAGCCGCACTTTGCCTTGGATTTCGGTCGCAAAGGCGAACGCAAGAATATTGGGAAGAATGGCGATACAGGTTCGAAGCCTGAATAGTATAGTGGCCTATGGTTCGCGCCCGATAGATTCGTCCGCGAATGAGAAAAGGGCAGCACCGAGCTCCGATAACGTTGGTTGGAAGCTATGATTCGCCACTTGCAACGAAGCGCAAGTGAACGCTAATTTCCGGTTAGATCGCCCGAAAGGAAGGAAGCACCTATGAGCGACAAACAAAATACCGGCGATAAGCCAAGTACCACTTTGCCCGCAACGGTCGAAAAGATCATCAAGTCTCCATCACCGATCATACCCGAGAAGGCTCAGCTCGCCGTGGAAGGGGCGGATCACCTGTATCGAGAGCTTCGCATCGAGAACACTCTAACCGACGAGAATGGCGACGAGGTGCGGCTGAAGCCGGGCGCCGAAGTGGAAGTCACCATCGAAGCAGAAGCGAGTGCGACGACCCCCAAGAATGAAGGGAACGGCCACGGTAATTCGAGACCATGATCTGCACGGCCCGGGTGTGCTGGTCAGGCACTTACCGCTGCGGCCGCGTCATTCTTTTTATTTTGTTTTCGACACGCCTGGAGCCACTGCCCTAAAAACTCGAGGACTTCATCAGGCGGCCTCAGCCACAACCGCGCGGAGGTCGTTCGCCACCGCGGGCGCACGAGTACGTTCAGGCCCCGGCTATTCACAGCTTGGAATGCCTGTTTGTCGGTGGTGTCGTCTCCCAGGTAAGCCGTGGGCGTGTCTGGATCCATTTCACTCATGATGGTGCGAACCGCGGCGCCTTTGTTCGCTTTGCGGGGGCGAATTTCAACGCCACCGTCAAATTCCAGCAGGGCGAGACCGGTCCGCTTGGCAATTGGCATCCAGCCCAGCAGCACGCGCCCGCGAATCTCTGCCAGTTCGCATTCATTCAAATTGTCCCAGTGAACTGCGATGCTGCCGGTCTTATACTCGGCAGCGTGTTGGAGTTGCTGATAGAGCAGCCAATCGTCTGCTGCCGCCAGAGCTTCCACCGTGGCTTCGTCGGGAGGAAAAAGCTCTGAAGTTCCGTTGGGCTTCAGACGCTGCAAGCCGTGATATCCCCAAACCTCAAGGCGAGGCTGAATGCCGAGCAGCGGAATGACATCGTTCGCATCCCTTCCCGAGATGACGACCACTCGCGTCTTACTGAAACGAACGATCTGCTGCAGGATGCCGGAAACGCCAGGATCAGGATAAGGAAGAGCCTGCTCGGGATATTTTCGTAACGGCGCGAGGGTTCCCTCATAGTCGAGAATGAGCAGCGATCGAGACGACTGGGCTACCCTCTCTAGCAGCGCTTCGATCTCAGGGTTGCTGTCCCCCATCAACCGTCCCCTATCACTATGTGCCCGGCGGTGGGTCATGCGGCAGTCACCCTGGTGCGGAGCTTCTCTTCCTGGGCGTGCTCCGCAGCATCCAGCCTGAGTTCACAGAGTTCCGTGACCAAACTTCCTGCCCAACGGTAAATGTTGTGGTCCCGTATGATCTTTCGCATGTGGTGTACACGCAATTGCTTTTCTTCCTGCTCCATTTCCAGGGCCACGCGGATGGCTTCGGCGGTCTGATCGGTGTCGTAAGGATTGATCAGCAGGGCGTCGGACAGCTCACGCGCAGCTCCGGTGAACTGGCTCAGAATCAATACACCGCGTTCATCACGCCGGGCGGCGAGAAATTCTTTCGCGACCAGATTCATGCCGTCATGCAGCGACGTTACGAGACAAAGATCGGCGGCCTGGTAGTAGCGTGCGATCTCTTTATGGCTATGGTGCCGCTTCAGAAATACGATTGGCCTCCACTTGCCAGTTTGAAAGCGCCAATTGATTCGCTCCGCTTCGGCCTCGACTTCTGCCAAGAGGTCGTGATAGCGCTTGATGTGAGTGCGGCTTGGCGAACCGATTTGCACGAAGGTGAATTTGTTTCGATACCTGGGATACTTCTCTAGAAATCGCTCAATGGCCTGGAAGCGCTCCAGGATACCCTTCGTGTAATCCACCCGGTCTACGCCGATCCCCATAAATTCTGCGTCCACACCCAAAGTACGCAGCAAGGCGGAGCGCTCTACGTAGTCGACTCCATCCTCGCGGTTCTCAATGGAGTCGTCGCCCGCAAGATCGACGCTGATGGGGAAAGGCCTGACGATGGTGCGGTGCTTCTGACGCAATACGGCGAAGTGTTCCCAGTCGACACGCGACTCCACAACCCGATCCACCGTCTGCAAGAAGTTGTTGCAATGGGACTGAATGTGGAATCCGATGAGATCTGCTCCCAAGAGTCCATCGACGAGTTGGCGCTGCCATGGGCAGATGCCGAACGCTTCCGGATTGGGCCATGGGATGTGCCAGAAAATGGCGACGCGCGCGTCTGGCCTTTTCTCTTTGATCAGCCGGGGCAGGAGCGCGAAGTGATAGTCCTGGACCAGCACCACGGGCTTTTCTGTGTCTTCGATTTCCTTAAGTACTGCAGCAGTGAACTTGCGATTGACTTCTTGATAGTGTTGCCAGTCTCGTGCCCGAAAGATGGGACGCGTGTGAGCGATATGGCAGAGGGGCCAAAGCCCTTCGTTGGCGAATCCGTAGTAATAGCCCTCTTCTTCTTCTTTGCTCAGCCATACCCGACGCAACGTGTACCGAGGTTCGTCCGGGGGCACACGCAAACGATCTTGTGCGTCCACGACTTCCGAGTCAGCGTCTCCGCTGCCGTGAGCGATCCATGTGCCGTCGCAGGCTTCGAGCACCGGTTCGAGAGCGGTAACCAGGCCGCTGGGCGGGACAACTGCCTCAATGGACTTTCCGTTCCGCTGGTGAACATAAGGCTCGCGATTGGAAACGACGAAAAGGCGGCCACCGTCAAGGCGGGTCTGGATTTGTACTGCGAGCCGGTCGGCGGTCCACATGGAAGCGGAGGCTTCGCGCAGGCGGGCTTCACTTTCTGCAGCGCTGCGTGCCTGACTGAGACTTTCGGCGAGCGTGACTACTTCCGACGCGAGCGGCTTGAATACATCCAGGTCGGGCATTTGCTGAGATGAAGTTCTGCCCAGGCGAAGGGCGCGCATCCATTGCGCGGCGCGCGCGATTGGACCGGCGATGCTCCAGCGCACGATCAGCAGTGTGATCGACACAATGAGGAAAACTTGAACCAGAATTCTCAGGAACGCTTCGCGCCACGACTGAAGGGTTTGATCGTGGATGTAACGAACATCGTGCACGATTGCCAGCCCGCCCGCGAGTTCATCCTGACGGTGCAGAGGCAAGGCAAAAATGTGAACCGGATCTTTGCCCAGCCGGACGAACGAACTCTCTCCGTGTCCTTCCGACATTGCCTGGACAACATTTTGCGGCGTGCCACTGAGGACGTGTCCCAGCTCGGACGTGATCGCGATCACCTTGCCTTGCCGGTCGTAGACGGCGACGCCCAGCAAATGTTCCCGATTCGCAAAGCGCTGCACCAGGCGCTGCAGTCCGCGCTCCGACCCCGTCTCCCATGACTTCTCAACGTTGCCGGCGACGCTTTCACCCAGCACCTCGGCCCGCCGTTCCAGATCGCTGCGCAAGGCGCGCTTCTCTCCCACAACTTCGTAGTAGGAAAAACCCAGAGATACCAGCGTGATGCCAACAATGAGAGAAATAATGAGCCGGGTGCTCAACAAGCGCATAGAAACTTTCCTATTTGCGTCGTCCTAAGCTTAGAGAGTCGTCCTAAGCTTAGAGATCAGAAAGGCGGCAGCAACATACAGGAATCACCCTAGGATCCCGCCGGAAAGTCCGGCGAGTCGAGGAGGCTTGAGAAAGCAGAATCGATGACGAGATAGAGAGATGAAGAGAAATGAGAAAGAGGAAATAGCTTCTGCTTCAAATTTTGTTTTCAACGAAGTGTGCAGGAAGAGAAAGGGTTCAGGCGACTTCCGACGCTGAACTATCGATGGTCACCGACCCTCGAATAGGCAGCATCGCCGTCACCGTTGTGCCCGCCGCGCTCGAGTGGATTTCCATGGCTCCTCCCAGCTGCCGAAGACGTTCGCGCATACCACGAAATCCCACCCCGGTTCGACCGGTGGAACTGAGCTCAAGCTGCTTCTCCGGAGGTATTCCCTTGCCTTCGTCCTGCACTTCAACCAGGATGCGGTGGTCTTCCTCGTGCACGCGGATCGTGGCGGAAGTACCGCCAGAGTGACGGTGAATGTTGGTGAGGCACTCCTGGACCATGCGGAATATTGCGATTTCCATTTCGTCCGACAGCCGGCCGAACTCTTCCGGGATATCCAGGTTGACTCTGATATTGCTGCGCTCCGAGAACCCGTCCACATACCAGCGAAGAGCAGACGCAAGACCGGCCACATCGAGCAAGGGGGGATGCAGCAGGTGAGAGATCGTGCGAATTTCCCTGCCGATTTGCTCGACCATCGCGGCGTTCTCGGAAATGGCGCGGGCGCCCATTGAATCGAGCTTATCGGACTGACGCTGCACGATAGCAAGGTTCATGCTGAGCGCGGCGAGCAATTGGCCCACGCTGTCGTGCAGTTCCCGCGAAATGTGCCTGCGCTCTTCATCGCGAGCCTGCTGCAGCCGTCCCGATAGTTCGCGCAGATTTTCGGTGGCCAGGTTCAGGTCTGCAGTTCGCTCCCGGACTTTTCGTTCGAGTTCCTCGTGCGCGATTCTCAGTTGATCTTCCGCCCATTTGTTCCTGGCAACAGAGCGCCGATTCGCTTCGCCGAGAGCGATGATCATGCCGGAGAAGATGAGGAAACCGATTATTCCAGAAATTTGATTTTTGGGGTCCTGGAGACTGAAGGTATTGTGCGGCGGCAGGAACCAGTACCACACGCCGACCAGGCCGATGGAAGCCGTGAGCATGGAAGGGCCGAGTCCACAGTACCAAGCGGAGAAAACAACTGCGGGCCAGAGAGTATGGTAAGGATTGCTCTCCCCGAAAAGTGGAGAAAGCAACTGGCGAAGCCATAGCGCTACGATCGCCGCCAGAATTGCCAGACTGTAACGACGCACGGCATCAGAGACCTTGCCAGCATCTGAAATTTGATCAGTGCCCATCTTGGCTCTTGCTTGCAGAGTCGTATCGAACACGAATTGTTAAGAACGGTCCAAATCTTCTCACAACGGCAGTCCGCGCTTACCACGCAGAGCGTCGCTTTCGGTACTTGCATTACGCGTCGCAACTTTAGCTTGCAGGCATGCCAGCCTTTTTGGATCCGTCACGACTCTCGCGCAACGAAGCAGTTCCGTCATCGCGAACTGCCGTCTGCGCCAGATTGGCGCAGTTGTCTTGCGGCACAAGCGTTGCATAAGCAGCTCCTCGGTCGGAAGAAGATCTCAGGTCGGTGGTTCTTGAACTTTTGAGCTCCACCCTTTGCAGCGTCTGCAGGTTACCCAGAGCTGAAGACATCTCCTTCGTCTCCGCGGTCACGCACTCAGGGATACCCGTCAGCTCTTTCGTGGCCTGCCGTATTGCGGCTTGAGCGGCTTCGATCCTGCCGGGCAGGCGAGCAAGATCAAGTTCGAGCATTGCCGCTGCGTACAATTCCCGCCACGAATGGTTTTTCGTCACCAGGGGACCTTTCTTGACGACTGATTCAGCATACCTTCGCCACTAAAAATAGGTGGACTATTTGATTTCGTCTGTCGTAGCTGCGATGAACGCCCAACTCAGCCGGAAGTGAGCCAGCGTAAAACAATGCGCCCCGCGCAGTTCACAGAAGTATAGTTATCGTATAGCACAATTATCGCATACATATAAACCTATAAAGATTTAATAGTCAAGTAGAAAAATATATTTGACCTAAATCTTGTTCTCTGGTATTTTCTGCAAAACAAGCCAAGGAGGGAAACCATGTCCAACGAACAAAAAAACAAGAACCGACTGCCGGGGTTGAAATATCGCCAGGTTGAGATTTCCGGGCTGAAGCGAGGCCGACACGGAAAGCACCACGAACTGGTTCAGGGCATTGTTCAGGAGTTGACGACGCTACAGGAGGGCTCAGCCCTTGAGATTCCCCTTGCCGATGTAGGTGGCATTGGCCTTGCAAACCTTCGTTCGGCGGTGCATCGGGCCGCAGCCTCCAATGGTGTGGAGATCGAAACGATCGCCGACGAAGGCAAGTTCTATGTGTGGAAGGCCAAAGCGAAATGACGGCTCAGGGCCGAGGCTTCCCTCTGAGCCCTCTTCCTAATTTATAAAGGAGCCTTCGTTAAATTCAGAGGCCTGCGTTAAATTAAGAGGCCTTCGTCTTCATTAAGATTAAGCGTTCGTTCGAAGCCCGTCTTGGAATACAGGATTCACCCGATGTTTCGGGCTCCCCCCGATTGTGTAGCCTCAGTCTATCCCGTAGTTGCGCGAGCCCTTTGACCGGATTCTACTGCGCCGCAAGGGTTCTCAGCTTCCCCGGTGGTGATCCAGACCTGCAGTTCGTTCTGCAATCCGAATCGGAGAATCCGATCATGACAGTAAATCCCCCAGCCGCCTACGGAATGTACTCTTACGACGCCGAGTTTCACGAAGTCGTGCACACCTTGAACCAGTCAGGGTTTAATAATGAAGATATCTGCATGATGGTTTCGCCCCGGCATCGCATCGCCACGTTCGTGCGCGAGACGAATATCCTCAACGCCGAGCGGAAAGAGGGTGCGGTCGCTGAGAAGCTTATGAGCTGGCTTTTCGAGTTCGGTGCGGTAGTGATCCCCACCGTCGGCCTCTTCATCCGTTCGCAAGCCTTTCTCCATGCCCTGATGGGCAATAGCAAGTCGGGATGTCTTGAGGGATTAGGTTTTTCTGAGCGCGACGCGCACCGGTTCGAGAAGCAACTGCGCGAGAGGGGCGTTCTGATCTACGTGGCCTGCGCCAAGAGCGCGAATGCGGCGTCGGCGGTGGAGATACTCCGGCGAACCGGCGCCAAAGAACCCGGATTGCTGGAACAAGAAGCGTTCATGGCGGCGGCCGTTTAACCATTCGCTGAATCTGGCGTTCTAATCTGTCCTTTTCTCGAGTCTCAATTTCTCGAGTCTCAATCTCGGCTTCACCGCGAACTCTGGTCCTGACGGTTCAAGGGTAGAGCCTTGCCCCTCCATACCGCGTACAAGTCATTGCCGCATACAGGAAAGACCCTAGAGTCAGGGTACAGTTTTTCGTGGTATCAGTGTGGTATATGGACTTGAGTCGGTACTTTTCTGCGTTCTGAACATTTTCAAAACAAAGGCTTTGTGCTGTCGCTGATTTTTAGTGGTTCGTCCAGCCCCAGTTCGTAGGACTCAGCACCCCGGCGTGCGACTGCTTCTTGTCCCGGCACCGCCAAGCTGTTCACGCGTTTCCGCCGCGGATCAGGAGATCATAGAAGACGGAGCCATGATGAATGGCTTATCACTACGCCAGACACTCCCCCAGTTCTGGAGAAGAAGATGAAGAGAAACAATCAGGGCCCGACGATCGCCGATTCCAATGGGCCATCCGTCGAAGGTCAGAGCAAGAATAATGGAAGTTCTGCGGTTCTTACCGAGCCCGGTTCGGGCGATCTGAGCGTGATTCTAGCCAGCTTGCAGACGATGAGGGACGGCGATTTTTCCGTGCGTCTTCCCGGCGCCTGGACGGGTCTGGCGGGGAAAGTCGCGGACACTTTCAATTCCATCGTTTCCGCCAATCAGCAGATGGCAGAGGAACTGAAACGTGTTGGGCAAGTGGTGGGAAACGAAGGAAGGACTCGTGAACGTGCGCGATTCCACGAATCCAGAGGCGCGTGGGGTGAGATGGAAGTCTCGATCAACACGCTGGTCGAGGATCTGTTGCGCCCAACGGAGGGCGTGACCCGGGCCATCGCGGCCGTTGCCCAAGGGAACTTGACGCAAACAGTCCGCCTGGACGTGGACGGACGACCTCTGGAAGGCGAGTTCCTGCGCTCCGCCAGCATTGTCAACACTATGATCCAGCAGCTTAGCGTCTTCACCGCGGAGGTGACGCGCGTAGCGCGCGAGGTGGGCACAGACGGCAAGCTGGGTGGCCAGGCGCAAGTGCCTGGTGTGGCCGGAACGTGGAAAGATCTTACGGATTCCGTGAACTCGATGGCCAGTAACCTGACCGGCCAGGTCCGCAACATCGCGGAAGTTGCGACTGCTGTTGCCAGCGGCGATCTCTCCCGAAAGATCACCGTAGATGTGCGCGGCGAAATTCTCCAGCTCAAAGAAGCCATCAATACGATGGTGGACCAACTTCGCTCGTTTGCGTCGGAAGTCACGCGCGTGGCCCGCGAAGTGGGCACCGACGGCAAGTTGGGTGGACAGGCGGTCGTGGTGGGCGTGGCGGGTACGTGGAAAGATCTTACGGACTCCGTCAACGCAATGGCCGGCAATTTAACGGCGCAAGTTCGGAACATTGCCGAAGTAACCACAGCCGTGGCGCGCGGCGATCTGTCACGCAAGATCACAGTCGATGTGAAGGGCGAAATTCTCGAGCTTAAAGACACCATTAACACGATGGTCGATCAGCTGAACGCGTTCGCTGGCGAAGTTACTCGAGTGGCGCGTGAAGTGGGCACCGAAGGCAAACTCGGCGGACAAGCTCAAGTGCCTGGAGTGGGCGGAACCTGGAAGGATCTTACAGACAATGTGAACTTCATGGCCAGCAACTTGACCGGCCAGGTGAGAAACATTGCCGAGGTCGCGACGGCCATTGCCACCGGCGATCTCTCGCGAAAAATTACGGTGGACGTCCGTGGCGAAATTTTGCAGCTCAAAGAAACGCTGAACACGATGGTGGATCAGCTGAATCGCTTCGCTGGTGAAGTCACGCGCGTAGCGCGCGAGGTGGGAACGGAAGGTCGTTTGGGAGGTCAGGCGAACGTACCGGGCGTCGCCGGCACATGGAAAGATCTGACGGATTCCGTCAACTCGATGGCCGGAAACCTAACCGGTCAGGTGCGCAACATTGCTGAAGTCACGACGGCGGTGGCTCGCGGTGATTTGTCACGCAAGATCACGGTCGACGTGAAGGGCGAAATCCTGGAATTGAAGAACACCATCAATACCATGGTCGACCAGCTCAATGCATTCGCTGGTGAGGTGACGCGCGTGGCCCGCGAAGTGGGTACGGAAGGAAAGCTGGGCGGGCAAGCACAGGTACCGGGCGTGGCCGGAACCTGGAAAGATCTAACCGACAACGTGAACTTCATGGCCAGCAACCTCACGGGCCAGGTGCGAAACATTGCTGAAGTTGCTACGGCCGTTGCCCGCGGCGACTTGTCCCGCAAAATCACGGTCGACGTCAGAGGCGAAATCCTCGAACTCAAAGACACCATCAACACGATGGTGGACCAATTGCGCTCGTTTGCCTCCGAAGTGACGCGCGTGGCCCGCGAAGTGGGCACCGACGGCAAACTTGGTGGACAGGCCCAGGTGCCGGGTGTAGGCGGCACGTGGAAAGATCTCACCGACTCGGTGAACTCAATGGCCAGCAACTTGACTGGCCAGGTGCGCAACATTGCCGAAGTGTCCACGGCGATCGCCAGCGGCGATCTCTCGAAGAAGATCACGGTGAACGTGAGCGGAGAAATTCTGCTGCTCAAAGAAACCATCAACACAACTGTGGATCAGCTCAACGCGTTCGCGGGCGAAGTGACGCGCGTGGCCCGCGAAGTCGGTACTGAAGGACGGCTCGGAGGACAAGCTAACGTGCCGGGCGTAGCCGGTACGTGGAAGGATCTCACGGACTCCGTCAATTCGATGGCCGGAAACCTCACCGGCCAAGTTCGCAACATCGCCGAGGTGACCACTGCAGTGGCCCGAGGCGATTTGTCGCGCAAGATCACGGTCGACGTGAAGGGCGAAATTCTCGAACTCAAGAACACCATCAATACGATGGTGGATCAACTCAATGCATTCGCCGGCGAAGTTACGCGCGTAGCGCGCGAAGTCGGCACCGACGGCAAACTCGGCGGACAGGCGCAGGTACCGGGCGTGGCCGGCACGTGGAAAGATCTCACGGACAACGTGAACTTCATGGCCAGCAACCTGACCGGCCAGGTCCGTAACATCGCTGAAGTTGCGACCGCGATCGCGAATGGAGATCTCTCCAAGAAGATCACGGTTGACGTTCGGGGCGAGATCTTGCAGCTCAAAGAAACTCTGAACACCATGGTCGAGCAATTGCGCTCGTTCGCCGCGGAAGTTACCCGCGTGGCTCGTGAAGTCGGCAGCGAAGGCCGGTTAGGCGGACAGGCGAACGTGCCCGGCGTGGCCGGTACGTGGAAGGACCTTACCGATTCAGTGAACGCAATGGCCGGCAACCTGACCGGGCAGGTGCGAAATATTGCTGAAGTGACGACGGCTGTGGCTCGCGGCGATTTGTCGCGAAAGATTACAGTCGACGTGAAAGGCGAAATTCTCGAACTGAAGAACACCATCAATACGATGGTGGACCAGCTCAATGCCTTCGCCGCTGAAGTCACGCGCGTGGCGCGCGAAGTTGGCACTGACGGCAAGCTGGGTGGTCAGGCGCAGGTGCCCGGCGTCGGTGGAACCTGGAAAGACCTTACCGACAGTTTCAACGTCATGGCAGTCAACCTGACGGAACAAGTGCGCGGCATCGTAAAAGTGGTTACGGCCGTGGCGAATGGTGATCTCACGCAGAAACTAACCGTGAACGCGAAGGGCGAGATCGCAGCTCTGGCAGAAACCATCAACAATATGACGGGCACCCTTGCCACGTTTGCCGATCAGGTGACGACCGTTGCCCGCGAAGTGGGAGTGGAAGGCCGCCTCGGCGGTCAGGCCAATGTGCCGGGCGCATCCGGCACGTGGAAAGATCTTACGGGCAACGTCAATCTGCTGGCCGATAACTTGACGAACCAAGTTCGGGCAATCGCGGAAGTCGCAACCGCCGTGACCAAAGGCGATTTAACGCGGTCCATTCAGGTGGAAGCCAGCGGTGAAGTTGCGGAGTTGAAGGACAACATCAACACGATGATTGACAACCTCCGACTCACGACCGACCGCAACACAGAACAAGACTGGCTGAAGACGAATCTGGCGCGCTTCACCGGCATGTTGCAGGGCCAGCGCGATCTGGCAACCGTGGGCCGCATGTTGCTTTCGGAACTCGCGCCGCTAGTGAATGCGCAGCAAGGTGTGATCTACCAGATGGAAAGTGAAACCTCGGCGGAAATGGTGCTGCTCTCGGCCTTTGCCGGTGACGGAGAGGATGGACACTTGCGTCGGTTGAAGATCGGCGAGGGACTGGTAGGTCAGTGCGCGGCGGAGAAACGGCGGATGTTGATTTCCAACCTGCCGCCAAACACCATCGCCATTCGCTCCGGTTTGTTCGAGGCTGTGCCCCGAAATGTGATCGTGCTCCCGGTGCTGTTTGAGGACCGGGTCAAGGCGGTGATTGAACTGGCGTCGCTGAGCATTTTTACCGCCTCTCAGATGGCGTTTCTGGAGCAGTTGACGGCCAGCATCGGCATCGTGCTGAACAGCATCGAGGCCACCATGCAGACTGAAGGACTGTTGAAGCAGTCGCAGCAGTTGGCCACCGAACTTCAGGTACAGCAGAAAGAGTTGCAGCAGACTAACGAGCAGCTCGCGCAAAAAGCGCAACAGCTGGCCGAACAGAACGTCGAAGTCGAACGGAAAAACCAGGAGATTGAACAGGCCCGGCGAGCCGTGGAAGAGAAGGCGAAGGAATTGGCCTTGACCTCGAAATACAAGTCCGAATTCCTGGCCAACATGTCGCACGAGTTGCGGACGCCGCTCAACAGCATCCTGGTGCTGGGCCAGCAGCTTAGCGATAACCCGGATGGAAACCTGACGCCAAAACAGGTTGAGTTCTCACGCACGATTCATGGCGCCGGCACAGACTTGCTAAACCTGATCACAGATATTCTCGATCTCTCGAAGATCGAGTCTGGAACGGTCTCGGTGGAAGCGGATGAGGTATTCTTCGCCGGAATGCTGGATGCCCTGGAACGGCCATTCCGTCACGAAGCGGAAAACCGGCACCTGACTTTCGAGGTGAAGACCGATCCGCACCTGGCGCGGAGTGTGGTCACGGATTCGAAGCGTCTGCAGCAGGTATTGAAAAACCTGTTGTCCAATGCGTTTAAGTTTACCGAGGTTGGAGGCGTGCGCTTGTCGGTTGCTCCGGCGAAGAGTGGCTGGAGCGAGGATCACCCGATTCTGGGAAAGGCCGGATCGGTAGTGTCATTTGAAGTTGCGGATACGGGCATTGGCATTCCGTTCGAGAAACAACGCATCATCTTTGAGGCGTTTCAGCAGGCCGATGCCGGCACCAGCCGCAAGTACGGCGGAACCGGCCTGGGCCTCGCGATCAGCCGCGAGCTCGCCGGTCTGCTGGGGGGAGAGATCCAGTTGCGCAGCGCTCCGGAACGGGGCAGCACATTCACTCTCTATTTGCCGCAAACCTATGTCGGTCCTTCGCAAGCCAGCGCTGCGGGGATTGAAAGAAAATCTTCTTCATCGGTCGTTCCTCCGCTTCCGTTATCGGTGGAGCATCCAGTCGAAAAAATTCCAGATGATCGCGAGAACCTGCAACCTGACGATGCCGTGTTGCTGATAGTTGAAGATGATCCTCACTATGCGCGCGTGCTGCGCGACCTTTCCCGGGATAAGGGGTTTAAGGTTCTAGTGGCAACGCGCGGAGCGGATGCGCTTGCCCTGGCGCATGAATATCATCCGACTGCCGTGTCTCTGGATGTTTTCCTGCCCGACGTGCTGGGCTGGACGGTGCTGAACCATCTGAAGCAGGATCCGGCGACCCGGCACATACCGGTTCAGATGCTGACACTCGACGAAGATCGGCACCACGGGCTGGCGCGGGGAGCGTTTGCCTTTGTGACCAAGCCCACTACGACGCAGGGGCTGGAAACGGCGTTAGCCCGCATCAAGGACTACTCCGCGCCGCGCCGGAAGCGATTGCTAGTGGTAGAAGACAATCCAGCCGAGCAGCTCAGCATCAAGGAACTGCTGGGTTACGACGACATCGACGTTACAGTTGTTTCTACGGGCGCAGACACAATCGAGGTCGTGAACAAGCAGACGTTCGACTGCGTGGTCCTCGACCTGCGTCTGCCTGACATATCAGGGTTCGATGTGTTGGAGCGGTTCCGGGATACTCCTTCACTCGCTGACCTGCCGGTTGTTGTTTTTACCGGCAAGGAGCTTTCTCCCGAAGAGGATGCCCGGCTGCATTCGCTGGCGCGAAGCGTGGTGGTCAAGGGGGTGGAGTCACCCGAACGCCTGCTGGACGAAACAGCATTGTTCCTGCATCGCGTAGTCGCCGATCTACCAGTGGAAAAGCAGAGGCTGCTCGACCGGTTGCACCACTCTGACGATGCGCTGGTGGGAAAGAAAGTGCTGGTCGTGGACGATGACGTGCGCAATATCTTCGCCCTCAGCAGCGTCATCGAGCGCCGAGGCATGACCGTGATGACTGCAGGTACTGGGCGGGAAGCGATCGCCAAGCTCGAATCAACGCCGGATATTGCGATCGTATTAATGGATATTATGATGCCCGAGATGGATGGATATGAAACGATGCAAGTCATCCGGCAGAATCCACTGTTCCGGCGATTGCCGATCATTGCACTGACGGCAAAAGCGATGAAAGGGGATCGCGAGAAATGTCTTGAGGCCGGAGCATCTGAGTACCTGGCCAAACCGGTTAACACTGAACAACTGCTCTCGTCGTTGCGGATGTGGCTACACAGATAGCTGTCGACCGTAGCGTGTGGAACTTGAGCGGAGAGGAACACAGCGGGACTCATGGGCGGAAACGAAAAAGTCAATATCCTCATGGTGGACGATCAGCCGGCCAAGCTGCTCAGCTACGAAGTCATGCTGGGCGGACTCGGCGAGAATCTGATCAAAGCCGCCTCGGCTAAACAGGCCCTCGAAATCCTGCTTAACAACGATATAGCCGTTGTGCTTATGGACGTAAGCATGCCGGAACTCGACGGCTTTCAATTGGCTGCGATGATTCGCCAGCACCCCCGTTTTCAGAGGACGGCAATCATTTTTGTCTCGGCAGTGCACCTGACCGATCTGGACCAACTCAAGGGATATGAGCACGGCGCAGTGGATTACATCTCGGTTCCGGTGGTTCCGGAACTGCTGCGCGCCAAAGTAAGAGTATTCGCGGACCTGCATCGCAAGACACGACAACTTGAAACCCTGAATCGCGAACTCGAGCAGCGCGTGCTCGACCGCACGGAAGAGTTAGCCCGCAAGGCGGAATTGCTGCTGCAGCTCAACGTGGAACTGGTAGGAAAGAATCAGGAACTCGATGCCATCATCCACACCGCCCCGGACATCATCTTCAGTCGTAATGCCGACGGCTCCAGAGATTACATCAGCGATCGATTTTATGAATTTACGGGCGCAGCCCCAGCCTCGGCAAACGGTTTCGGGTGGTTGGACTATGTGCATCCCGAGGATCGGCAAAAGGCCATGGCGGACTGGCTACTCTGCGTTGAATCGGGGGCGAATTACGAGGCGGAGTATCGCATACGGGCCAAAGACAGCAATTATCGCTGGTTCCGGGCTCGCGCGGTCCCGATTCAAAGTGACGGGACGATCGTCAAATGGTATGGAACCTGTTCCGACATTCACGACAGCAAACTGCTGGAGCAGTCGATTCGCGACAACGCCGCAGAGCTGGAGAAAATGGTCGACCGGAGGACGAACGAACTGCGGCGCCTTTCCATCCGGCTCATGACCATGCAGGATCAAGAACGCCGCAGAATCGCACGCGATCTGCACGACGGACTAGGACAAGAACTTGCGGTGGCCAAAATGGTCCTGGACAGGATGCTGCTGCAAGAACCTGCGGGGTTTCCCAAGGAAGCCTGGGTTCAGGCCAGCAACATTGTGGATAGCGCGATTCAGCAAGTCCGCACCATGTCGCACTTGTTGCATCCCCCGTTGCTCGATGAAGTGGGTTTATTGTCGGCGCTGTCCTGGTATGTGGACGGGCTCACAAAGCGCAGCGGCATCGAAACCTCTCTCGACGTTCAGCCTCGCGAATTTCCGAGGCTGGGCACGGAGGTAGAGACCGCGATGTTCCGAATCGTGCAAGAAGCATTGACCAACGTTTTCCGGCATTCAGAGGCACACAAGGTTTGGATTACATTGACGCAAAAGGACGGGATGATCGTGGTCGCGGTGCGAGACGATGGCAAGGGAATTGGCCAGAGAATTGCTGAACTGCAACCGGATAGCGTAGGCGTGGGCATTGGAGGCATGAAGCAACGAGCCAGCGAATTTGGCGGGGAGTTGCGGCTGACCAATACGCATCCTGGGACCCTGGTCGAACTCGTGATTCCCAGCGGTTCGGTTCTGCAACAGCGGAATGCCGTTCCGGACGGAAGTCAGAAGTTTGTGGATGCAGCGATACGATAAGAACCAGATGGAAAACACCCTACCAGACGAGCGGAAGGCTGCCGAAGTGATGCGGTCGAGGCTGGCCGCGATCGTGGAGAGTTCGGACGACGCCATCATCGCGAAAGACCTGAACGGAATCATCACCGCCTGGAATGGCAGCGCCGAACGCATTTTCGGTTACACCGAAAGTGAAGTTCTCGGAAAACCCATCACGATTATTATCCCGTCGGAATTGCGGGCCCAGGAAACGGACATCTTGCGCAGGCTCAGATCAGGAGAGCGCATCGAGCATTTCGAAACGGTGCGGATCACAAAAACCGGGGAGCGAGTTCTGGTATCGCTGACGGTTTCGCCAGTTCGAGATTCGACAGGCAAGATCATAGGTGCGTCCAAAATAGCTCGTGACGTCACCCGAATCCGGCAGATCGAGCAGGCACTGCGGGACAGCGAACAAAAAATGCGCTTTTGCCTGGGAGCCGCGAACATCGTGACCTGGGATTGGGACATCGACGACGGGAGTGTTCGCTGGTCCGAAAACATGAAAGGAATTCGCGGGCAGTCGCGGGGATCGTTCGGAGGGAATGTCGAGGCGTTCTTAGATAGCGTTCACGACGAAGACCGCCTGCGGGTTAGGCAAGCCGTTCAGCGGGCACTTGAAGGCGAAGGCAATTATCACGTGGAGTATCGACAGGTGAGGACGGATGGAAGTATTGCCTGGATGGAGGCGCATGGGCAGGTCGTTTACGATGCGTCAAACCGTTCCAAGAGCATAATGGGTGTATCCCGGGACATCAGCGAACGCAAGGTTTCAGAAAAGGCGTTGAGGGATGCGCATCAGCAATTGGAGGCAAGAGTAAAAGAACGCACCCGCGAACTCGATCAAGCCCAGGAAAGGCTGCGCATGCTCTCTGCGCGGCTGTTGCAGATGCAGGATGACGAACGGCGCCGGATCGCCCGGGAACTGCACGATACCGCCGGTCAGATATTGGTCGCTTTGAACCTGAACCTGGTTCCGGTGGAGGAGGAACTTCGGAAAACAAACTCCTTGCTCCTCAGGCCGACCACCGAATGCTTGCGTCTGGTCGATGAGCTGTCGAGAGATTTGCGGACCATGTCTCATCTACTGCATCCACCGTTGCTCGATGAGGCGGGACTGAAGTCGGCTGTGCGCTGGTATGTTGAGGGGTTTGCCGAGCGGAGCAAGATCGAAGTGGATCTCCATTTGGATGACGGACTTGGCCGGCTCGCAGCTGAGCTTGAGACCGCAATGTTCCGCATCGTTCAGGAATGCCTTACCAACATCCACCGGCACTCTGGCAGCAGTTCCGCTAGCATCGTCATTAGCTGCGACGCAGAAAATGTAACCATCGAGATCCGTGATCGGGGCAAGGGAATGCCAATGCCAGTGCGTGCAGGTGTGGGCATTCAGGGTATGGGCGAGAGAGTGCGACAGTTGGGGGGACACTTGGAAATTGAGTCCGGAAGCGACGGCACGCGAGTGACTGCGATTTTTCCCACCGACGTTGCTTCGTCAGAAGTCTCGGCAGAAAGAGTGAAAGTTGCTTCATGAAGACGACCTTCCGCAACTAAAGTTCAAGTTGCATCCACGCTGACGATTAAAACAAACTTCGATTGAGATATCTTCCTACCGGTAGTGCGCTTACTTCTAAGGACTTTCCCCGATTGGCTTAAGACGCCGCATGACCGAAGCTGTAACCGTGTAGAACAAAGCCTTCCGTATCGGAGGGTGCCGAGAATTCTCCAGTCTCGTTCGCTTTTCGCGTCGTCCATACTGCCGACACTGTAGTTCGACAACGCTACCGACCTCCCACGCCCTGTAGATCTCTTGAAGGATTCCCCTACTACTTTCGCGTGCGCTGGGATCAGGTTACAGCGTGAACCGGATGGAACAGCGAGCACCGAAAAGCTAGGGTTAAGTTTGCAAGACAATTCAAACAGATGCTCACTTCGAGCACAGAAGAGGTTCTTCATGACAAGAATTAACTCTGCATTGCCCAGATGTCTCCTGGTGCTCGGTGCTGGTGTTCTGCTGCTCACTAGCATGGGTTGGTCTGCGGACGACGACAAAGACCGATCGGACATCGACAAACGCCTGGATGCTTCGGCCAAAGTTCTAAACGAAATTATGGCCACTCCCGACAAAGCCATTCCGGACAAAGTCATGAGTGACGCGAAGTGCGTCGCGGTGATTCCTTCGATGGTGAAGATTGCAGTTGGTTTCGGAGGCAGTCACGGCAAAGGTGTTGCCACCTGCCGGACGGAAGATGGCAGATGGAGCGCTCCGGCGCCGATTACCATCACGGGCGGAAGCTGGGGATTGCAGCTGGGCGGACAGGCCGTCGACCTGGTGATGGTCGTGACGAATGAAGATGGAATGCAGCATCTGCTTTCAAGCAAGTTCAAACTGGGCGCGGATGCTTCGGCGGCCGCAGGACCTGTAGGACGCGACGCTGCAGCCGACACGGACGTGAAGATGAGGGCGGAAGTGCTGACCTATTCTCGAGCCCGCGGCATCTTTGCAGGAATTGACCTGAACGGTTCGGTCGTCACGCAGGACAAAGACGAGACTCGAATTCTTTACGGGACCTTCGTACCCTTCAGCGACATTTTGGGCGGAAAGGTTCCCGCGAGAGGGGCAAGTGAACCGTTCCTGGCTGCGATCCGGAAATATTCGGGTCAAGCCAAAGAGCATGGTGAACTGAAGCCTGCGGCGGGGGTCTCAAACACCGCGAGCCGTTAACGTGGAGGATCTCGAATAGCGATCTGTGAGGCCCGGCTTGGTTAACAAGCCGGGTCATTACTTCCACGAAGGAATTAAACGAAGGAACTAACCGACGATTGGAGGCTTTCATGTCGATGATTTTGCTTATCGTTCTGGTGGTGTTGTTGCTTGGGGCTCTCCCAGCTTGGCCGTACAGCAGATCGTGGGGCTATTACCCCAGCGGCGGACTTGGCTTGGTGCTGGTGGTCCTGCTTGTACTGCTCGTGGCCGGACGGCTGTAAAGTCCTGGGACTTCGACCAAGTTATCTCGAAGCCGGTGCCTTTGTGATTTGGCCAATGGCAGGAGTATCTCAGGTCCTGCCATTCTTTGATCCTGATTGACAATTGCGCTTGCGCTAGATCAGGAAGTTCTCAATGAGGAGCGTCAATGCCGAACCATGAGAGTCTACGCCAGGCCTCTTACGCGCCGTATCCCGTTTCTTCATCCGTAACGCTCGACGCTCTTTACCGGGGCCGTGAGGTATCTGCGCGACGGGCGAGGGCCAGTTCGCAGCCGCGAGAGAAAAGCGCACTTGCCCCGGAAGCCATCTGGGGACAGTTCAACAATTATCGATCCAACGGTCTGGTTGGGTCTGTGGCGGTACACGTCGTATTGCTGGGCTTGATCCTGGGCAGCGCCATATACGGGCATCAAGTTGTGCAACAAGTGCAGCAACACGAAACGGTAATCCTGATTGCGCCTTCACCCGATACTTACACGCTGCCGGTTGCAAAGAAAATCGTGAGCGGCGGTGGCGGCGGCGGTGACCATGATCGGTTGCCTGCGACAAAAGGAAGGCTGCCGAAACTTGCCATGCAGCAGATCACTCCTCCGGCGATTGTTCTTCATAACGAACGGCCCAAACTCGCGGTTGAGCCGACCGTGGTTGTGCCCCCACAAGTGCGCCTGGCGGAGAACCACATGCCGAACCTGGGCAATCCGACGGCCGCCCCTCTACCGGCGGCTCCTCCCTCGAACGGAATTGGGTCCGGAGGCGGCATTGGAGCGGGATCGGGAGGTGGCGTGGGTGTCGGTCATGGTCCCGGGGTGGGCGCCGGGAGTGGAGGTGGTATTGGCGGAGGTGTATTCAAAGTCGGCGGAGGCATCTCAGCCCCTCAGGCCATTTCGACGCCGGATCCTGTATACACCGAGGAAGCCCGCACTGCAAAGACGGAGGGAACCTGTGTGCTCTGGCTGATCGTCGATGACCAGGGGCATCCTCGCGACATTCGCGTAGTGCATGGATTGGGACATGGGCTGGACGCTAAAGCCATCGACGCCGTGAAGCAATGGCGCTTTCAACCGGCCACCAAGGACGGCCGGCCAGTCAACGTGCAGATCAGCGTGGAAGTCGCATTCCGGCTCTATTGAACCCTGAAGAGTCCTTCAGCGTTTCGATGTTCAGAATATCGATCCTACAAACCCAAACCTCGGCAGGCGGTGGCAGTCTCCGCCTGCCTTGTGACGCTCGGCGACGCGTCGCCCGACCCCGTCCAAATCACAGGGGCCCCAACCCGCCACTAACACTAATGGCAAGTAAAAGTTTCGCCATGCCGGGTAAATAATCCATCGTATCAACGATTTAACTCCCCAAGGTTGTACAGCAAGTCTACCAATCAATTACAGGAGGCTCCTGATGGGCCACGCGGCCCGTTGTCGCTAGTCTCGATGTTGGAAGTTGATGCTCCAGGAGTCATCGAGAGCTTAGACGCAACCTAGTTTGAACGAAGGAGACTACCGTGGCGACTTGCGTGATTTCCGCGACAGCACCCAATGTGATTCCAGCCAGTAACGAAACCCACCGAAATGAATCCGAACGCAGCCTGGTTCAACGCGCACGCAATGGCGATGAAGAAGCATTTGCCGCACTCTTTCAGAGTCACAAAAAGCGTGTGTATTCGGTTTGTCTGCTGATGACGAAAGATATCGCGGAAGCGGAAGATCTTACGCAGGAAGCTTTCTTGCAGGTATTTCGAACCGTCGGGTCGTTCCGCGGTGAGTCCGCCTTTTCCACGTGGTTGTATCGGGTAGCCGTGAACACGGTGCTGATGAAACTACGCCGGCGCAAGTCTCCACCGATAGTTTCTCTCGACGAGCCGGTCTCGTCCGAGACGCCTTCCCTGCGACGCGATGTGGGCAAAGCGGACTTGAATCTCAATGGAGCGGTCGACCGCATTACATTACGCCGCGCCATGCAGGAACTCCCCGAAGGGTGCAGGCAGATTTTCGCTCTTCACGAGGTCGAAGGGTACCAGCATCATGAAATTGCCGAGATGCTGGATTGCTCAATCGGCAATTCAAAATCGCAATTACACAAAGCAAAAATGAAAATGCGCGACTTGCTGTTTCCAAAGCGGAGAATCCAGCGGCGCCATGCAGCCAATCGTGCGTCTAGTGCTTCGTCTTTGGACAAGGCCAGGAAACCTGCCCAGCCCCAACTTTCACTCGTGTATGGGGCGATCAGCAAGCAGGCCGTGTGACGGACGGGCCGTCGCCAGTTCCCGACCGGACGGAAGGCGGCGGTGGCCCAGAAGTGCACCTGTTTGCTAGAGCTTTTGACAGGAATCGCTGGATGAAGAACTGAACCTTATCGTGCGACGCTGCGAATGGCGTCGCGCCGCCCCTGCCGAATAGAACACCCTTCCTCGAAACCACGTCGGCACGTCCTTTCGCTATTCTTCAGGCACTAGAACCTGTCCTTCCTCTTCCCTCTTCCCTTCTGGCCTTTAGGCACAAGCAACCGTTTCTTACGTTTTCTAGCCCAATCTTCCCTGCTCTGAACTTCCGTAATCTACCCGATTGACATTCCACAGAAATATATTGTAGAGAGATCGACCCCAACCCATTTCAAAAGGATTCAATGAATGAAACGCTTCGTGGCGTTTTTTTTGCGTCCCTCGTGTGTCAGCGCTCCGAAGGCGATCGCGAGGACGGCAAGTGAGACGAGAGTATGCAGATATGCCGTTCTGTTTGGGCTACTCGCGGCTGCAGCCTGCTTGCCACTCGCGCCTGGTGCGTTCGGCCAGGTTCAGTCAACGATCCAATGTCCGTCGGGACACGGTTATTGGGACGTGTTGAGCGTAATGATGATGGACCCGGGGCTGGCCTCCGGCAATCACATGGAGGGACTCACCAACGATCTGCCATCTTCGTATGTCTATACGATTTGGGATCAAAGTGAGTCGAAGGTTTATTACGTGAAAAATCCGCAAGGCAATCCTTGGGACATCAATCTTTACGATTCAAATTACATCTACCAATGGGTTACGGAACTTGCTGACTGGAACGGCGTCAGCCACTGGAACGATCCAACCAGCTGCAAGAAATTCAACAATGCGGCTCGGAGCAGCACGTCGGACCTCTCCATGCGTTGGGCTGCCCGGTGCGCGGTTCCTGGCGGAGCAAACAGCACGTTCTGGAATTCGCCACCTCCTGTACAGTCGAGCAATACGAACTACTACACCTATGTGGAACGGGAACTGCAAAGTCCGGCCCAGAATCTCGGCTATTCCCGGCTGGAGGTTCTCCGCACCGGCACGATGACGATTACCGATCACCGGTCCGATCCAGCAAAATCCTTTTCCGTCACAACCTTCCCGCTGCAATATACCTACAGCTGCAGCGTCTCTCAGAAGATCAATTCCTGTAAGTTTCGTGAGATCTTCGAGTATGGTGTAGATGCAGACGTCAATCCAGTAGACCATGTCAAGCACAGCTATGGATGGATAGCCTGGCGCTACTACATCAACCTGACCGAAGGAAACCCTGACGTTCCCGCCGCCTGGGTGCTGTCGAACTCATCAACATCGAACCAGTTGATGCCGGGACAAGTCAGCGTCAACTTTCAATGTTTCTAGTCTTCCTTGGAGCTAGTCTGGGTTCATTTCGATCTGTCGCGGAGGTAAAGCCGGCATGTCGGGATGCTGTGGGTCTCGCCATATCACTTTAAAACACTCGCCCTCGCTTTGGGCGTGCCAACTGGTTCCATCGTCGAACTTCACGGAATCCGGGAAGAAGACCCAGCCCAGAACGGACTGCGCGCTGGAGACGCGGATGCCTGGCCTTTCAAGTGTTTGCTCCTGACCGGGCAAAACGGGTTTGGCCGATGACCACTCGGCGTTGAACGGCCGCCGCAAATCCTGAGGAGCCAGGAACATCTCGGATGCGATCGCAAGGCCGGTAATCGGCTTGGAACTGATGTTCTTCACTCTCAGAGAAAAGCTTTCCGGGTTTTTCCAGAAATCTCCTCCAATGATGGAAACCGGGCAGGCACGCGCTGGCGGAGCGTAGATCGTATATACCGCCATCATTCCGGCTTCCATGTGATCTTCGACGTGGCAGTGGAACATCCATGTCCCCGGATTGTCTGCGAGCATGTCAACCGTCTGCATGCTTCCAGGAAGAAGCTCAATCACATCGGTGTTCCGTTTTCCGTCCGTAACAGTTTCGCCATGCCAATGAGGAGTGTGCAGGTCAATCTCATTTCCCATCCCCAGCAGGTACCAGCGCACCTTGTCGCCCTTCTTCATGGTCAAGCCGGGAAGATTGCCGAAGATGAAACCGTTGATGGCATAAAACTGGCCGGCAGGCTGGCCTCCCATTTCGTTGAAGATCATGAACGAGGTAACAAATTCACGGTCAACATCTCTGGGCGATCCGTCGGGCTTCGCTTTGCCTTTTGCCGTAACGATAATCGGTCCTAAGAGGCCAGCGTTGATCTCAATGGCGGCATCGACGTGCGAGTGATACCACCAGACGATGGAAGTGGGCTGGCCGGGGCCGGGGCCACTCGACTGATTAGCGAACCAATGGTAGGTATACCGGGCGCCGGGAGCGACGAACGCGCCCTTAGCAACCGGAAGGTACAGAGAGCCTTCGTTGCTTTTGTCGTAGCGCAAGCCGTGGGGATGCAGATCGTGGCCGCGGTGTCCGCGATTCAGGAAGTCGACGACGATCTCGTCTCCTACTTCGGCGCGAATCACCGGCCCGAGAATTCCCAGCCACTCGGGTTGCGGCTTCGGAGTGGTGAAGGTGTCATCCGTGTACTCGATGAAACGGCTTTTTGCCCATTCCACTTTTTGCGCCCACGGCTGCGAAATCGGATTGCCATTGAGCAGATTGTGGCCGCTGGGCGCGTAGTTCCAGGTGACGTCTTCGGCTGCAATGTAGTAGTGCCGGGTTGCGGCCAGGCAGGATGAGACGGCGAACAGGACCACCCACAGGCCTACGCTGACCGATCGCTGGATTCTCACGCAGTCATTATCCCATGCAGGGATTGTTCTGGAATTGTTCTCGCGTTCGAAACGACGGCTTCGGGAACGACTCGTGTTTTCTGATTGGGCCGGTGCGTCTCGATCAAGTGGTGGGAGCGGCCAGAGTGCACTGGCCCGATGTGCTCTGAGCGGGCGGCGATGGAGGCGTAGCCCAGGGTACATTCACAAAATCGAAGAAATCTGTGCTCATGTCAGCTTGAGCAGCGTCACGATTGCTGAGCGAGGGCACACTGAAGCGCTTCTCAATAAGCGCCAGGATGGCGGTGGAGTCATACACCGTGTGCGAAACAAAATTCTTTTTGGCGAACGGCGAAATCACGATCATGGGTACACGGTAGCCGGTAAATGCGAAATTGCAGGTTCCGGTTCCGAGTTGTCCGGGTGCGTCACAGACATCGCCCGCCTGCAAATCGATCGGCAGATACGTGGGTGAACTTGAGCTGTCTGGAGGGGTCGCAGGTTGCGGCGAGACGTGGTCATAATAACCTCCAGGCTCGTCGTAAGTGAAGATCATAGCCGAATCTTTCCAGCTGGAACTCGTCATCAGAGCGTTGATCAGGCTGGAGGCGTAGTTGGCGCCAGCTTGAATGTTGATCGGGGCAGAGGTATCGATGTCGTTCGGATGTTCATCCAGCCCTGCGCTGGACGCCGGCTCGATCAGTGCCACTTGCGGCAGAGTTCCGTTTTGCACGTCGGTCGTAAATTGCGAGGTCGAAACTATATTTTGCAGCAGGGTCGGGCTGGCGAGGATGGTTTGTTTGTAAGCGAACATGTTGATATAGGAAAAGCCCGCAAGGCATGCGGAGTCGGTAGCCGCGCAGTTTGTGCCCTGAGGATTGACATAGATTTTCCAGGTGATGCCAGCGCTCTGCAGTTCCTGAAAGATGGTCGTATTCGTGAGCGCGGTATAGGGCGGGGCCAAAGGATAGGCGTGTCCGCCGGAAGTGGCGGCCAAGAGATACATGCGGTTGAGCTGGGTACGATCCATGACGGGAGCGAACCAGCGGTCAGAGGTCGCGAAACTGGAGGCCATGAAGTAGTAATAATTCAAGTCGCCACCGGTAAAATAACCCATCGCGCGCAAACCGTTAATATCGTTTAACGGCGGAGTCGACTGACGGGCATCGTTCGCGGCTGCGACCACAAACCCGTTCAGAGCGGCCGGACTGGTTCCGATATTGTCATTCAAATCCCAATCGACATGAGCTTCATCCCAGAAGGGGCTTTGCTCTTCGTTGCACATCGACGTCATATGAAAGGAAGTAACCAGATCGGCCGTGTCGGCAGTACTCCCGACACAGTTGGTGCTGGTCGAGAGCGCAGGATCGCAGCCCGGGATGGCTGGAGCAGCCCCTTGCAGGGGAGCTATTCCGCTGGCCGGGTTGAACTGCGGCAAGCCGTCGAAGGACTGATCCGCGATGCCGTTCTGCGCCCAGTATTGTCGCATCGCACCGAAATAGTGATCCAATGAACGATTCTCCTGGGCGAAGATGATGATGTGATTCAGGCTTTGCAGGTTTCCAGTGCCGGTCGTGGACGGCCCAGAGCGCAGACCTACGCATCCCACCAGGCCTAAGGCACACAACAGCGCTAACCCTAAACAATATCGAGACTTCATTGGCGAGCTACTCCTGTGCAGAGACCGACGTTGGATGAACGTGATTACAGGAGGGTTGGTCGTTATTGCAAGAGGAATTGCCGGTCGAGCCGCGGCGCTATTCAAGAACACGCGTTTTTCTACAAAATAGCTGCGCCACGGTCGCGGAATTATGCATCAGACTTTTGCACGTTCTTCCTGAGCGGCCCCTGGAGTGTATGTGGCGTCAAATGAACAGCGCGTTGTCCGTTCTCCGCTTAAATCCCACCCTTTCGTGGAGATTCCCGCGAACGATGACCGGTCGGACAAGACCGGAGATCGCAGACCGCTGATCAGTCTGGCTCGCAAACTCCATGACAATGAGACGGCTCTCGGATTCATGCGGAACGCGTTCCGCATGTTGCAGCGCATCGGGATCACAGTGAGTCCGAACCACTACTACTGGCCAGTGCCTGACTTGCGCGAACTCGAGTCCAGGAAATGGCCGACCGAGAAGGAGCCGGTTGGACTCGATCTTGCCTTCGACCGGCAGCTGGATTTTGTGCAAACAGTGGTTCCGCAATATCGGGCCGAATGGGAATCACCTTCGGCGCCGTTTTTCAGCGCGGGTTACAAGTACAGCAATGGCTTCTTCGAAACCGTCGATGCGGAGATTGCCTACTGCATGGTTCGTCATTACAAACCCCGACGGATTGTGGAGGTGGGCGGCGGCTACAGCAGCCGGGTGATGGCGGCTGCCCTCAATGTAAACCTCAAGCTGGACGGAGTGCGCGGCGAACTCGTGACGATTGACCCACACCCGGATCGTTTTCCGATGAAGGCGCTAAGCGATCGCATTCATCTCGTCACCGAAAGCGTGCAGGAAGTGGATCTCGATGTATTCCTCAGCCTGCAAAGCGGCGATTTCCTGTTTCTGGATTCCAGTCACGTGGTCGGAATCGGCAGCGATGTCGTGCGTGAATATCTCGAGATCATTCCCCGCATCGCCGGCGGTGTGCTGGTGCACGCCCATGACATCTTCATCCCCGCCGATTATCCGCGCGAGGCAGTCTTGCATAATCTAGCCTTCTGGTCCGAGCAATACCTGCTGCAGGCCTTGCTGATGTTCAATCCGCAATTCGAAGTCCTGTGGGGCAGCAGCGCAATGCAAGGCCATGCAACCACCGTTCTCGAAAACGCATTTCCACACTGGCAACACAGTTATCGCAACATGCCCGCGGAAAATCGCCGCTTCCTTCCCACGCGCGATGGCGACCGAGTCTGGCCGTCCAGTTTCTGGATGAGAAAACTGGGTTGAGTCAAAAGCGCTGCTGTTAAGAAAACATTTCGATCTCCGGGGCGCAACTAATCGACGGTGTTTGGGTTGGATTGAATACTGTTCCCTTCTGGAGGTGCCCCTCGTGCGATCCCTGACAGAGTTTCTCATTCTTCTTTTTTCCGGAGCCGTGTTTTCCGGAAGTGCGTTTGCCCAGGACTTCTCCTGTCCGCAAGGTGAGGCCGACGTGATGAAGTATTTTGTGATGTCCAAAGACAACCGGGCCGGCCACTTCATGAGCAGAGACCAGAATCCCATCTATACGAAAGTATTTCCCGACGAGGATTTCGCCCCGGCTGGGTACTGGTTCTGGCTGAAGAGTGCGACGGCGCACGGCTTCGATGTTAAATCGTTCAACAGAAACTATATCTTCATGCGCTCAACCGAACTGACCTGGACAAACAACACCACTTTCAAGCGGTTCGTGCACGATCTGCCCATCTCGGCACGCTGCGTCCCAGAAGGCGAAGCCGGGCCAGAGATCAAAGTTCGGGACACCAACTACCAGTACTACTCATCCTGCAAGAGCTACAAAGAGAGTCACCTGGGAACGGCGGTCAACAGCCTGGATGCGCCCGCGCTGATGGAGACGGGGGGCAACATCGGGCAGGTTTGGACCAGAGTTCTGCATTATCGCTATAACTGCAACGCGGATTTCGAGCAGTGCGCCGATGAGGAGCAGTTCTACCTGGCAAACGGATATGGAGAGTGGCAATGGAAGCATTACCACGACGGCGTTCTGGTTAATTCCACTTTGATCAATAACGAAGAATCTGGAACCACGGATGCGACTCTGCCTTGCGCTAACAGCTATGAGCCTTGGAGCTCACTGCGTTGATTGGACGATGAGAGAGCTGAGCTCTATAGGTGCGAAATCACCAAATCCCTTTGTCGTCTCCGGTAAGCTGCAGATTGACGAATGCTGCGGCAGCCAGTACTGGCAACAGAGATAACCGGGCCGCGGCGCGAAAGTGTCGCGCTGCTCCCGTTCCAATGAGTTGCTGCAGGAACAGCCGCGAACCCTGGGGTAGCACGGGTACGCGTAGGAATTGTTCCCCCACATATGTGACCTCGGCTCCGAAAAGTGCCGAGCGCACCACAAACTCGGGCAGCGGAAGCGGACCCGCACCCGCGCGCTCGTTGTAGTCGGAAGTTATCTTCAGCAGAGTGGCTACCCCCGGCCAGATCGACCAGCGCCGGGTGGAAGCGCGCAGCCGCGTAAAATTGAGACGGCCTGCCCGTACCAGTCCAGTAAGGTTTAGCAGGTCAGTGAGGCGAATGTAGAAATGGCGATACATTCTTTGCAGAGTTGCGAGTGTGACTTGTTCCTCTGGAGCCGGAACTCGAAATTGAAAAGCGCCCATCTCGCGCATCACACTGGTCTCTTCTAAGTGAACGGGCAGGGCATCCTGCTCACCAGTCTGTCCGAGGCAGCCTACGTGGATCTCCACCAACTGCGGCAGTCCCGGAATCCGGAAATTCCATTTGTGAGCCAATCGATCGCCCCAGCTCTGCGGCTGCGGCTCGGCTTGCAGTTCGGTGCGCATCGCGCGCACCGTGTCGGCTTCGCTGGCTGCGATGAAGAGATCGAGATCGCTGCCAATGTCGGGAAAGTGATCGAGAGTTTTGATTACGATGGGAGAGTGCCCGGTAAGTTCGAGGGCCCGCACCACCCTATCCAAAGCTCTCAGAGCACATTCGATCTTTTTCTGTTCGACTTGCTCCAGGTTCTCCAGACCCCAAAGCCGCTGCCCGACTGCATCCGCCATATCCCATTTCGCTAAGAGCCGCAACGTGCGCAGATATACCCGTTGCAGCTCCGCAAAGAGCAGAAAGTCACCCAACTCTTCCTTTGACATGTGTTGCAATCGTGAGAGTGCCGGGTCAATCTGCGGGTTGCTTTCGCCGCGCTGCCCCGCGGGAGTGAGTGCATGGAGATGTAAGGCGGCCAGCGTCTCGAACATGTCTCGCGCGCGTCCTTTCCTTTTCTTCTTCACGGACGCCCTCCATGCGCGATGTCCACTTTCGATTCGTCACAGTGCGGCAGGCCGCGCTCGATTGCCGTCCCTTCCTCGTAATCGTTCCACGTTGCAATCAGGACGAACGGAATGGGGTGCGAGGGCTCATCGTTTTCCTCGAACAGACGCAGGGTATCTTCGAATGTTTTTCCGCAGCGCGCATCGATGTGCCGGTTGAGGCTCCACGACGCCTTCGCGTCATTAAAGCCGGGCCAGACTCCGCCCACAGTAATTTCATCCGGATGTTTGCTTCGCATCTTCGTATAGAAATCGCGCAAGTAATCCTCGCCCCACGCGTGGCCGTCCGCAGCCCATCCCTTGCTGCCGGGATACACCCACGCGTACTCACCGTCGAAGGCTTTGGCAAACTCCGATGGCGGGTCGTCCTGATAAAGCAGAATTGGCGGGGATTCCCACTGATTCACTTGCTGACGCACCTGGCGCCAGTCGGTGTGGCCCTGCTTGGGGAATACGAAGATGACGGGCCGTCCCCGATACAGCAGGTAGGCGTCGCGTCCTGGAGCGCTCGGCCCGATGTATTTCTGATAGGCCAGGTCCATCGCTTCCATCGCGTCGTCGGTTGCATGTCCGTTGTCATCCTGTGTTTCGTCGTACATCAGCGCGATGTGAAAGTGCTGCTCGCTGGCAATGCGCTCGAGGAGCGCGGTACTTCGATCGAGAAAGGGACGGCGCGCGCCATACCAATCCACCGCGAAGGCATAGATGCCCAGGTTGCGGGCATTCTCAATTTGCTTGCGCAGCACATTCGGGTCCTGGCTGTTATAGCCGACGTCGATGTGGTCCGGATCGCCAAACCAGGGCTGATAGTCCGCCAGAATCTTGGGATTGCCGGGCGAGTCGGGGAGATCCTTTAACGCAACGTTCCGCAAGTTCGCGTGAGTGCACGCGCCTGGAATAGAGGTCACGATCGTGACATAGGTTAAGAGAGCATATTGATAAAATTTCATCCACGATTTCCTGACTGATTTACGATGAGGCCGCGCCGCCAAGAGTTGGCTCGAAGAGGACCTTCGCAGAATGACCTCAGAAGGATTTTGAAGAAACTTCCTCGAGATCCCGCACGTACCAGCGATCTGCGCCAGGGGTCATGAGAACTACGTAGCTGTGAGAGGCATTCTGCGTATCGAGCAACTTGTTTCCGTCGAAAGTCTGGATTTCCAATTGGGCTTGGTCGACAAGCTGCATGGCGGTTCCATCCGTGGAATAAAAGACCGCTTTCAGGTGGTGGCCGTGATCGACGATCCGGACGTGCAAGCCCGCCTGTTTTTGCTCGCTGATTCTCTGCGTGAGACGATCTTTCGCGAATCCGACAAACCCTTCATCGATTCGCCCGGACCGATCGAACTCCAGGGCCTCCGCCAGATCGTGCCATGCCAGAGCGTATTGTCGCGCAATGGTTGTTCCCGTGAGTTCTTCGATGGGACGCGGGGCAAGTCCGTCGGCATCGAGATGAACCTGCGGGAGGGAGGCCTCGGGCGAAGACTGACCGACAGCCAGAACACAGGCCGCAAACACGAAGATCGCAGCCCGGGCGAGCCCAGGCGAGAAGTTTCTGCGCGTTCGCTTCATGTCGGCCATCCTCATAATTTTCCAGTGGGGGTGACCACGATTTCATTCCCCAGCACCACACCGCACGCGACGTCGATCTGCGCCGGTCCGTGCATGCTGAACTGCATTCGCGCTACGCCTTTCTTGATCGGCGTATCCACCGTGCTCTTGCCCGCCTTGTCAATTTTAGTGAATGAAACCACCGTGCCATCGGGAAGTGCGTTACCGCTGCAGTCGCGGATGGGATCGGTTTCGAGGACTGCCGTATCTCCACTGGTCACGGCCTTCATTCGTAATCCGCAAGCCTCGGCAGCGACCTGTTGAATCACGCGGGCTTCCTCGACTTTGTCTAAGACGGCGGTTACCTGAACCCGCCCTTCATGTGGCGTTGAGTTGATGCGCATCCAGGCCACACCGTTCCGCGTTGAGACCTGCCGCGAGACGCCAGCACCGCCTGCCGGGGCAATGCGGAAATCCACTGTCTCTGGCGTCAACACCAGATTGAAATATTGATCGAACACGAATGCACTGGCATCGATCGAATCAGGAGTGGAAACAGGCACGCGCGAAGGGTGCAGGAAAAAACTGAGGTGAGCGGGCCGCGCGGCCTTCACGTCGAACACTGCGGAATTGCATGATGAACCGCAGACGATTAGCTGATAGCGTCCGGCCGCTCGCACGTCGCTGGATTGAATCTGAAGATCGCCGCCGAGACTAACAGTGCGTTTTACAACATGGTCGGGGCCCACAAGGTAGAAGGTCCCTTGTCCGGAGCCGTCGACGGAAATGGTGAAGCCGCGGCCTGCTTCCACAACGGCGGGCACTTGCAGTTCGGCAGCCCTTGCCCAACCGGGCAGCATACACAACAAGGCCAAGATGCTGAGGCCCGCGAATCGTGCGAAACCGTTTTCGGGGGTTCGCTTCATGCTAATTGCTCGACCGCGAGTAGTGATTGACGATGACACGATAATTGTGCAGCCGTTCCGCTATGTCATCCGGAATATCTACAGCGAACGGTACCTGCACCTGCGGCATCAGAGCCCGGTCTACGTACCCATCCGAGACCCAGATGACTTTCCCAAGACTGTCGTAGAAAGCTGCTAGAACTTGTGCAATGTTAACCGGGCGGCCGCTTTGATTCACCAAGTCACCCTTCAAAACATTCCGATTCAATCCGTCTTTCGCCAACGTCTGATCGCTTACAGCAATTACAGGGTCCGCGCTGGCCGGGACTAAGAGAGAGCGCGCATCCATGCGCACACTCTTCACCGTGTCCAGGCGAACGCCGGGAAAGTCGATGCGATAAGGCGAAACCTGCTTGGGCAGCAGTACGTGCGAGATGAGATCGAAGCTACCTTCTTCTTCAATAGGAGAGCCGTCTGCCTTCAGCAGCGTCGCATTCACGTTGAGGTACGCCGGAACGGTGTCTTCATTCTCGACCTCACCGAGAATCACAACCCGGCCGGGACGCGAGATCGCGCTCATGGACGTGATGCGCACTTTCGGTGAATCGACTTCCTGCGACCCCCAGTTCTGCGATGTGTTGCGGCCGATGACATCCCAGCGCAAATAGTTCACTGCGACCACCTGCGGGGGCACAGTGGAAAGCGCCGGTTTCGGCCACGCCACACGCCAGACCGAACCGTCGCGGCGGACGCGCAAATCGCGCACGTCATCGAGCGAGCCGAGCGCGCTCGACCAATTCATCCGGACCCGAACCATGGCCTGGTCACCATCAACGTGCAGCGGCGAAACGTCCGCCGATTGCAGTGAAGAGTAGGTGCGCAAGCTGCCGTCGCCCCCCGCCACATCGCCGATGAAGGACGCTAGATCGGTATCGCTGCTGCGATCGAGCGATGCATAGGCCTGTTGGTAGTCGTGGGCCTGAATCTGGCTCATCAGGGCCTGCACCGCTTCTTCCGGAGTTGCCGCAGAGAGCATGGCATGCTGCTTCACGCCACCAGACTGCAGCCAGGCCATGACTACAAAAACTGTGGTTGCAATAGCGAGAGAAATAACCAGAGGCCACTTCATGAGCGGACTCCGTTGGCGTACACGCTTTCTGGCGCTTCTCGCGGAAATGTGATCGGTTCCCGCGCGCGGCGCGGCTCAACCAACAACCACACAAATAGAATCGCAAAAATGCTGCTGCAGATGGGTAGTATGCCCCAGATTAATCCTTCCCAGGGGGCCGGGATGGCATCGGACGGGATCATCCGCGCCGGAGGGGCGTCATCCTTGGACCAAACCGTGATGGCGCCGGAATCGTAGCTCTCGACCTGACGCCAGCCACCGAAAACCAGTAGAGGCTCATAGAAGGGATCGTGCACAAAAATGAATTTCAAACCGTAATGGTTGGCGTGCTGAAGCATGGCGCGAAGCGAATCCATGCCCGCGACGCCGAAGAACTTCGCGCTGGTCAGTTGCGCTGCACCATAACGGGTCATCTCGGGCAGCAGACGAGCCGAGTTGTACTCGCCGTCCACGCTGTTTGCGGTTGTATACGTTGAGACCTTGGAGAGAGCGTTGCCAAACCCGAGTGTCAGATAACGGTATTGATCGTGGCCATCGCGATTCAAGAATGCGACCACCGAATCTACCTTGAGCGAACTGGAAGTCTGAAAAGGGCTCCAGGTCAGCCAACCCAGCGCGAGGGCTAAGCTCGCGACTGCAGCAGCACTGACGCCGATCGCACCCCGGCGCGGAAAACGATCGATGATTTGCTCCACTAGCAATCCCACAATCGGCAGTGCGAGCACCGTTGCCCAGAGCGTGAAGCGCTCATAAGTGAGGATTTCGAAGGCCCGTCCGAAAATCCACCGGGGAACCGGAGTAGTGCCGCCCAACCCAATCAGAAACGTAACCCAGAACGCGAGCAGCAGCACTCGCAGACGAGGATTCGATGCGCCCTTGATCACAATGAAGGGCAACGCCAGAATTAGCGCGCCATATGGCACGATGAAATAATTCATTCCGTACAGCCAATTCATCAGGAAGTTCGAACGGCTGGCGTGCGGAATCGGCATCTGGTCGATAGGATGCCGGATGATCGCAATCCAGTACGGCAACAAAACCACGCCAACCCCCAGGGCGGCAATCGTGGCGAAGACCACACCGCGCCCGACAATTGAGAAACCAGATCGCTCCATCTTGCGACCGTCGTACCACGCCAGCCACAAAACCGGCAAAGCGAACAAGACGGAGCCGAAAATGAGCGTAACGTGATGGGCTGACGCAGCGGCCAGCGTGAGAGCAAGACCCTTCAGCAGCGATCGCCACCTGGCAGAAATACACCACGAATAGAAATAGGGCAGCGCAAGAAAATACAAAGGGGCAGACAGCGTGGTTGGCAACTGTCCTGCCGAGTAAACAAGAAATGCGATACTGCCGGCAAATACGGCCAGCACACCAGCGTAGCTGGCTGCCCGGTCATCCACCCAAAGCTGCGCGAACCGGTATGTGCCCACCGCTAACAGGACGACAGCGGCCAACTGCACCAGCATGAATGCCTCAGTGAGCCCAACGATATAGGACAGCAACGCGATCCACTGGTGAGTCAGCGGGGGATAGGTGGTTTGCGAGAAGCCGGCAAACCACTTTTCGTTCCACGGATCAAACCAGTGATGAGCATAGTGCGACGCGAAAAAGATGTGCAGGTTGGCGTCATAGGATGTCGTCGCCGGCAACTGCATCACGAGCAAAGGCCCATGAATGGCTAGCGCCAGCAAGACGATGGCAGCGACTGGAATCGGGCGTTGCCAAAGGCTCGCCTCATGGGGGACCGCAAATATTTCCTGCCTGTCTCTCATTGCATGCATGTGCGCTGCAGTATTCGAATCGCAGCGTTTGATTCGCGAAGGGTGAGCAAAGGTTGTCAGATATGTTTGGAGAGAGCTTGTCTTGGCTCGCGAAAGTCCGCAACCACATCGGACGTTTCTTGCATCTGAGCCTCGACGAAGGGGGAAGTGTTTCCCTTACGTCGCCACCGTGATTTACCAGCCAGGAGGTCGGGGGGATGCTGTCAGCGTTTAGGGGATCGGTGCGGCTCGCAATCTTGATGGTGGCAACCATCAGCGCTGCCCAAACCTTTGACGTGAACGGCCAAACCACTTCCACTTCGCCCGCACCTTCCAAAAAGCGAAGCACGCAATCCCCAAGCAAAAATGACGAGAGCGGAATGGGCTGGGGCGCGAGCATTGAAGTGGCGCGCGAGGCGCGAGCTGCGCAAACCGCGCTGCAACACGGAGACGCAGCGGACGCCACGGCACATGCCCAGCGTGCGGTGAACGCGGCCCCGCAGAATCCTGACCTCTGGTTCACTCTGGCGTATGCGTCCCGACTAAGCGGACAATATGCGATGTCAGTCGACGCCTATCGGCGGGGTCTGGCGCTGACGCCATCCTCGATGGAGGGACTTTCCGGTCTGGCGCAAACCTATGCGCGAATGGGGCGCAGCGCGGAGGCACAGCAAGCGCTCGACCAGGTTCTGGCAGCGAATCCCAAGAGCGCGGCGGATCTTCAATTAGCCGGAGAACTGCTGCTGCTCAGCGACGCGAAGCGAGCGATTGGTTATCTGCAGCGCTCGGAAGCCGTAAAGAATTCCCCGCGCACTGAACTTCTGCTGGCTCGTGCCTACGAGCGAGCCGGCGATGGCGACGCCGCACACAAGATGCTGGAGACGGCCCGCCGCTCGGCGCCAAACAATCCCGACGTTCTGCGAGCGGTTGCGTCTTACTACCGCGACACGGGCCACTACGACCAGGCGATCCGCGTCCTCGAAGACTTGCACACCAAGGATGAGCACACGCTAGCCGAGCTGGGATATTCCTACACTCTGGCCGGCAATGCCCACGCGGCTGCGGAGAATTATGGCGCAGCGGCGAGCCGGGCGCCGAAGGACATTGAGATCCAATTGAATGCGGCGCAAGCCATGCTCAATGCTGGCGAGTTCGACAAAGCCACGGCGCTTCTGCAGCACGCCGCATCTCTGAATCCCCAGCACTACCGCGTGTACGCCTTACGCGGGCGTCTCGATGCGGCCCAGCACCGGAACGAGGATGCGATCCGCGAATACGAGGCCGCGCTGCAGCATCTGCCTGAAGGCGTGCCCGAGGGGGTTCTCTATCCGATTGGATTGCGCGTGGATCTTGCCGAGGCTTACCGCGATGCAGGAGACGCCGCGAATGCAGAGCGTGTCACGAAAGACGCAGCCGCTGCGATCAGCTCCCTCGATGTGCCGGGTACTGCGCGTCCGGAATTCTTGCGCCTGCGAGCGCTAACAGAGATCTCGGGCGGCAATGTTGACTCTGCCGAGAAGGATCTGAAAGAAGCCCTCCAACTCGAGCCTCGCAACAGCGTGTTGCTGCTCACATACGCCAATCTACTCTGGAAAACGCAGCGACAGCAAGAAGCGCGGACGATCTACCGCGAAGCGCTGGCCATTGATTCGTCGAATGCAGGCGCATTAGGTTCGCTAGGTTTCCTGTCGCGCGAGACAGGTGACTCCGCAGCTGCCCGCGGCTACTTCCTGGAATTTGCCAAGAAGCATCCTGATGACTATGTGCCCTACCTTGCCCTGGGCGATTTGGATAGCTCGGACCGACAATTTGCGGAAGCGCAGGAAAGTTATGATCGAGCCTTCCAGAGATCGCCCAGCAATCCGCTGATTGTCTCCGGTGCCATGAATGCGGCGCTTGAAGCCCATAACACCGCGCAGGCCCGGCAGTGGCTAGCCCGCGCGTCAGATGCAGTGCGACAAAACCCGCAGGTCATGCGCGAGCACGAGCGGTACTTGACGATGACCGGCAAGTACGCGGAGTCGGCAGAGCTGGGATATCAGGTGATCCAGAAACTGCCGAAGGATCGCGAGGCGGTTGACTACCTTGCCTACGACCTGCTGTTTCTCAATCGTCTCGACGAAGCGATGAAGATCGTGGACCAGTTTCAGCCCGTTCTTCGCAACGATCGCGATCTTCCCTTGATCGCAGGGCACGTGAGCGCCGACCGCCACCAATACGAGGACGCCGTCCAGGATTTCACGCGCGCGTTGGAGATCGATCCTAAGATGTCAGTCGGCTATATGAATCGGGGCTATGTGTACAACGACCTGCGCCTGGCCACGAAGGCAGAGCAGGACTTCCGCAAGGCACTCGAGCTGAATCCAAAATACGGCGAAGCGCACCTCGGACTCGCTTATGCTTTAGTCCAGTTGCGGCGTTCGACGGCAGCGCTGAAAGAAGCTGAAGCGGCGAGCCGGTTACTTCCCGACTCGGAGAGTTTGCATCTGGTGAAGGCTGAGGGCTACCGGCAGCGAGCCATGTTGACGCCCGCCGAAAACGAGTATAGGCAAGCCCTGAAGCTGAATCCGAGCGCCTCGAGCACTTACCTCGCACTCGCCGACATACAGTACCGGGCGCACAAATATGCGGCCTCGGCTGACACTCTGCGCGGCGCGCTGGCAGTGGCGCCCAACGACCCGATGATTTCGGCGCAGCTCGGCAGATCGTACGCGAAACTGGGCCGGTCGTCCGACGCCTTGCAGGCAATTGATTCCGCGGAACGCGCTGGTGGGAAGGATTACAAAGTTCTCCTCGTGACTGCGGACGCTTTGCGCATCCTGGGTCGTCGCGGCCAGGCTATGACCACGTATTCGCGCGCGCTGGAAAGTTCCGACGAAAATCGTCTGCAAGTGCGGCTGGCGTTGGGCAAGCTGTTTGCGGAAGAGGGGAAAGCTTCAGACGCACAACAACAGGTGGCGCTCGGGTTTGCCGAAGCCAGAGTCGCGCCCACCGATGTGACCTCGGCTGAAGACTATTTGAATGCCGCGGACATCCTGATGAATATCCACGAGTATCCGCTGGCGCAGAAGATGTACGGGCGAGCGCAAGCGCTCGGGGCCGATGACTCCGCGGTGGCGGTGGGTATGGCAAATGCGTCGCTGGCGTTGGGAGACACGCGCAATGCGGAATTGCAATTGGCCAGCCTGCCCGACGATCCGGACCGCAAGAACAACTTTGATTTTCTAGTGGCTCAGGGGAACATATACCGGCAGCTCGGCGAGAATGACCGCGCGCTGGCGAATTTCGCCCTTGCCAGCCAGATGGATCCGGAGGATCCAGGCACTCGCACTGCGGAAATTGAGCTGGCTGAAGAAGAAGGGCGTCCGATTCTCGATCACCTCAGCATGGGTTCTGACGTGCGCGTCGATGGAGTATTTGAAGATGAAAACATCTATCAAGAGGACGCTCGTCTGCTCGGTGTGCAAAACACGGGAGCTTTGTTGCCTCCTCCCCGGCGTTCGATCGAGACTTTTGCCGATTCGCGCTTTCAATTCCATCCGAACTCATTTCTTCCGATTCAAGGTTTTGTCGCCGAGCGCAATGCTCAAGGGGCCATCTCATTTCCGAGCCAGCTTCTGATTCAGCAGCGCAATACCTTTGACACTATCTTCAATGTTTCTGTGGCTCCCATGGTGCAACTGGGCAGCGTGAAGCTCACCCTGATGCCTGGGCTGCAGTATACGATCCGGAGAGACACGCTTGCACCGCTGTTCATGAATCAGAATCTGTTTCGCCAGTTCCTGTATGTGTCCAGCAGTTCGATTGACAACTGGCTCTCGTTTTCCGGCAATGTGATTCGGGAAGCGGGTCCGTTCGAGCAGCAGAATCTGCACTCGCGTGACTTTTCCGGCGCTCTCGATTTTCGAGTAGGCCGGCCTTGGGGTAAGACCGCTCTGCTGACCGGGTACAACGGGCGCGACCTGCTCTTCGGACCAGCAGTATATGAGTACTACCAGACGATTACGTATGCGGGCCTGCAGCGTGAGTTCGGTTCCCACCTGCGCGTAACAGGAGTGGCGGAGTTTCTGCGCTCGTGGCGGGTCGAGGGTAGTCAGTATGCCATTGCGCAAACGCTTCGCCCGCGCTTCGGGCTGGACGCCGATCTGAATCGCCGTTGGACGCTCTCGGCCTCCGGCGCGTGGTCTTCGGGACGCGGTTTTCACGCGTACGACAATGTGAGCTCGAGCGTCATGCTCTCCTACACGCGCGAACGGGGCTGGGGCAGAGGCGCTGGTTCGGAGACGGCGTCGGTCGCTTATCCCATGAAATTTGCTTTCGGTATTGAACAACAAAGCTTTTACGATTTTCCCGGGCACCAGCACACCCAGGTCGTTCCCGCGGCGCAGTTTACGTTTTGAGGCAGCCGTTTCCTTATGACGACACTTCCACAGCCGAAAATAGTGACGACACCGGGTGAGGTTGGGGTCTTGCGCGGGCGCATAGTGCGTGGCAGTGCCATCTTATTGCTGAGCAGTGGACTCGTGGCCGCGATCAACCTGCTCTATAACATCCTGATCGCACGGATGCTAGGACCTTCCAGCTTCGGCCACGCCTCCGCTCTGTACACATTGTTAATGCTGATGGCGGCCATCACTTTCTCGTTTCAGATCATCACTTCGAAGTTCATTGCGCGGAATTCAGAGATCCTAGTCCAAGCCCAAATCTATGCGAGCATGCTGCGACGGGCCTGGCAGGTAGGTCTTGGGATCGCCATTGTGCTCGCCGCCAGTAGCGCCTACCTCCAGTTCTATTTCAACCTGCCGCAGCAACGGGATCTGGTGTTGCTCGCCCTTGCGACTGGAGTGTACATCCCGCTGGGAGTATGCCGCGGAAGGATGCAAGGTTGTTGCAACTTTCGCGACCTGGCCGTCAATGTGGTGGTGGAAGTCGTAGTTAAGTTCGGCGCAGCTCTGCTCTTCCTGCATTTTGGGATGGGCGTGACCGGCATAATGACGGCGGTATTGCTCTCAATCGTCGCTGCATACATCGCTGGAGCCCCGCCGACTCAGTATCGGGCGATATCAGGCCTGAGACTGACTAAGATCGCACCTTTTGGCGAAGGCATGCACGTTGTGCTGTACTTCATCGGACAGGTGATTCTGAGTAATCTCGATATCCTGCTGGTGAAGCATTTCTTCCCGCCGCCGGAGGCGGGAATCTACGCAGCCGTGGCGCTTGTTGGGCGCGTAGTCTTCATGCTGTCGTGGTCGATAGTAAGCAGCATGTTTCCGTTGTCCGCCAGTCATACCCAACGCCAGGTGGGGCACTCGCTGCTGTACACCGCGGCGCTGCTGGTAACGACGGTGAATTGCGCGTTCATCGCGATCGTGGCATTGGCTCCCAAGGCCGTTTGGACCATGCTGCTGGGGAAACCCTTCCTGCTGGCTGTAGCTTCGTTTCCCGCGCTCTTAACAGAGTATGCGGCGATGACCGGCATTTATTGCATTGCCGTCGTTGTCATGATGTATGAGATCTCGCGGCGCACCAGCACCGCGGCGTGGTCGCAGTTGGGAGCAAGCGTCTTGCTCGCCGCAGCGATCTGGCATTATCACGGCTCGTTGTCGCAAGTGATTCTAGTGCAAGTGTTCGTGATGTGTGGGCTACTCGTGGTGGTCACGATCCCGCTCTTCCGCGAGCAAGCGGAATCAGAGCCAAATCTATGGGAACCTTTGCTGCTCCTGCGGCCGGTGCAAGAGGATGAGATCGTCGCGGAATTTCTGCGGAGCGAGTTCTATCATCCCCAGTTTGATTCTTATCGGCGGGATTTTCAGCATATTGTG
>Ga0307476_10000236_pt1 | contig 51402 bp, 26 predicted proteins | sample atmos_gasesECM2C_2_FD_203314 | JGI IMG/M metagenome (GOLD analysis project Ga0307476, IMG submission 203314) | Hardwood forest soil microbial communities from Morgan-Monroe State Forest, Indiana, United States - atmos_gasesECM2C_05 | ecosystem: Environmental > Terrestrial > Soil > Temperate... | reverse complement strand
TTACATTTACAGAACCAGGTATTAATGAACTAATATAGTCCAAATAGGGAAAAGGTAATATCTATGCTATCATTACAAATTGATAACTAGAATTTAATTTATTAAATAAATAAATCTGTCAAATATAGAATTATACAATCAGGTCTCAAAAATAAACCTTAGTGACAGAGTTTAATTTAATATGTGGAAATATAAATAATATAGTTGACAAACCCTGATTTAAACATAAATCATGACTATACTCTAAATTAACTATATATAAATAATTTAGAAACAGATCTATTAACACAGAACCTATATAGATTTGTAGACTGATATTAGCACTACATAATCCCTACTATAATAAAACAGATAAAGATATTTGCAGAGATTAACATTTAAAATAACCTTTAACTTTTTAATTTTTAATAATTATAATACTAACATTTGTATGGCCAATTGGCCAAATTTAATAAATATAAAATAAAATAACAAATTATAAAAGATAATTCAAAATATCAATCTAAGTATTAAAAAATAAGATAAACCTAATTTTATATCTTTATATCTATTAGAATATTAATTAAATTAAAAAATTAATAAATTAATGATAATAATATTATCTAAGAATTATTTTCAAAGACTATTAATCTAATAAATAATAAGAATTTAATTAATAAATTAAACTAATAATATCTAATCACTATTAGAGATAAGTATAGAATTTTAAATAATCATAATATTTTTTAATATATAGATATTTTTAAAAAGAATTATATCTTAAAATAAATTATTTATAATATTATTTTCTTGGACCATTAATAAAAATCAATGGACTTTCTATTATATACTCATCAGCCAAAACTTTGGTTTTGGTCCTTAGAGGCCGCATTCACACAAAACGGATTAACCTTTCCAATTTGCAACCCTTTTGTATTCGGCGAGAAGTATTATAACTTCTTTTTACGTTACTCATGTCAGCATTCTCTCTTCAGTAACCTAAAAAACAATGAAACACTGTTTTATAATTAGTTTGACTGAATGTTCTACTACCTAGATTAAGAATAAAATTAAAATATATAATATATAAATATAAAATATCATTTTAATTAAATTTTTATTCAAAACCAACACGATATCGGTTGATTGTTTAAGACCCGTTAAATTTTCGGTGCTACTATCTAGACTGCTGATGCGTTGTTACATACGATCATTATAAGTAGCGACTACCAGGCTCACTTCACAGCTGTATATGATATTGCTACATCCTTAATTTCACTTAACAATCATTTGGGACCTTGATCAGTGTTCTCGGCTGTTTCCGTCTTGACTACCCAACTTAGCATGAGTAGTCTGAATATCTACCATCAATTTATGTAATTCCGAGATTCGCTTCCAAAGGTAAGATTTTCGAGGTCCCCACAACCTAAACGCCTAAAAGATTGAAGTGATTATAATAATCACAACTCTTAAACTTGTTGGGAATTGCCTTGCTGTACCTCCATAAATTTTGTGTAGACATCATACTTAAATATGTTTCGGTAGAAAACCAGCTAGCACCAGGTCAGATTGGCATTTCACCGCTTACCAAAACTCATCGGAGAATTATGCAACATTCACCCGTTCGATCCATTATAATCTGGTCTTGGTAAGATCACCTGGCTTCGGGTCTAATAGAAGTAACTTATCCATCACTATATTTATTTATATTATTTTTGTTATAATATTATTATAGTCCAGTCGCTTTCGCTAGGGCTTTAAACCTTGCTACTCCTATTAACTTGCTGACCCATTATGCAAAAGGTACGCTGTCATTCATTGATCTTTTTCTTAAAGTAGAATTTCAACTGCTTATAGAGTTACTAATTCATGATCTATTTCATCAATTCATTTTTAATATTTATTTTTATTATCTATTTTTATACAATTAATTTTTATTGGTAATTCAATTAAGGTTTACCAAATTAGCTGTATTTAATTAAATATTAATAATAAATTATTAAAAACTCACTTTTTGTATACCACTCGCTTTTCAAACTTTTCCTTTACAGTACTTATTCACTATCGCTAAATTTATAATACTTAGCCTTAGAGGATGGTTCCCCTATATTCCAACAAGTTTACTCTCATTGTACTTTATATTAGAATAATGATTAGAGATAATAAAGATTTTAATTTGACCTTTAAAAAATATAACTTAACAAATTACTTTTTTATTTCTAATTAAATATTTTTATAGCTACTAATTTATTCATTTTTAATTAAATTATAAATCTACAGGACTTAGAGTATTGTGACCTTCTTTGGAGCAAAGATTTCTTTTTTATTTATTTAATTCCAATAAAAACAAAATAAAATATGCTAATTAATACATATTGATTTTAAGTAATTTCTATTTGATAAATCAAAAGATCCACTCTTTAATAAATATGTTTAAATTATTCAATTTATAATATTAATTTAGGCTAATCTGATTTCACTCACCATTACTTTCAGAGTCTCGGTTGATTTCCTTTCCTTTCCCTAATAAAATGTTTTACTTCAGGAAGTAATTTTTTAAACAAGGTTTACCTTAGGATCGCTTTTTTTCATATCAGAAAATAATTATTTTATTTCTTGAAGCTTTTGGTTTATAACCTCCTTTTTTATAAATTTGCCTTAGTTTTCCTTAATAACCCCTTTGAAATACTTTTTTTTATATATTATTTTTTTTTTAATATATAATTAATTTTTGATGTTATAACAATATTGTCATTGATACTTTTAATTTATATTTTTAAATTTAAGTATCTATTCTTTTTATTTTACTCTGTAAATAAAATTTTTTAAAATATTCTAAGTTATAAGAATTAAGCTCTGTCTAATTATTAGGTAGAGATTATAATTCAATATGAGAAATTTTCAAATTAAATTTTGGATATAGGGAAAATTTAATTTAAAACCGAAAAAAGGAATTGAACCTTCTTTTTACCATCATGAGTGGTATGTTTTAACCCTTTAAACTATTTCAGCTTTAATTGTCTGTATAATAAGGGATTTGGATCTCCAAACCTACTCTGAACTATTATTATATAATATATAAAATAGAGGCATAATTATAATAATAAATTAAATATATATTTTAGCTATATAAATTAGATATATTTTTAATCTCTCAGCTATAAAATATATAGTGAAATATAAATTTATATTTTTAATTAATCAGATAAATTAATAATAACAGATCCTTAAGAATTAAAGATATAAATATATAAAGGTATAATTTATTATATTATAATTTCTGATATAATAATTATAAATAAAAATTATATTGAATATAAAAATAAATTATAATAAAGTAAATATAACAAGTTAGATTTATTATCTATAGGACTAATTTAGTAAAAAAACTATTTAAAAAACTATTAGTTCACTGAATTTTATCTAAAAATATTAATAAGTTAGGATATAGGAATTATAATTTTAATAACTTCTATTTAAAAACAATAAATAATAATAAACATACATAAGTGTTATATATTTATTTATTCTATTTCTAATTAATTTAATTTAATAAAAATAATATTTAAAAGTTAAAATATTCTAATCTATATTTGACCACAAAATTAATTTTGTTCTTAAGATATATCCATATTTAACCTAGAACCTTCACATAATTTTTTTTAATAATTTAATTAAAGAAAATTACAGTTTTAGATATCTTAACTCTCTTTTAAATCTAATATTTTCTTTTTAATTAAATATAATTAATATTCTAATACAAAAAGGGATTAATATTAAAATTTTAATTTTTATTCCTTTCATTAATGAAAACATTAGACTTATTAGTCTTTTTTTTTTTTTAATATTTATTATATAATCTTTTATAATAATATCTATTAATTTATTAAAAATTTTTAATAAATTATAATAAAAAATTATAATGATAAAGGGTAAAATCAGAGACTTGAACTCTGAACATTGTCGCCACAAGACATCATTTTGCCAATTAAACTAATCTTACCTCTTTTAAATTAAAAGGTTTGAAAAAATAAAATAAAAACAAAAATAGAAAGAGGGGTTTGAAAATTTTATTAATTATTTTTATTAAATATAGATATTAAAATAAATTTTGTCCTGATGAGACTGTAATACTAAATGCTCCTCTTTTATTTTTATTTGTATATCTTGCCACATCTGAGAAATTAATTTTACCAGTAGCAGCTGCACCTCTTTGAATAATTTTAACTGTTTTTCTTGGTACTACTCTATGTGTCAATAATCTACCAGCTACTCTAATATTAACACCAGATAGGAAAGCAGGTAAAATATTAAATTTTGTTTTACCAGTTACTTTATTTAAATTTTTAATAACAGCCTTTTCAAATAGTTTTCTAAAAATAATTCTTAATTTAATTTTATTAATCATAATACCCAATAGATTAACTAATATATTACTATCATTATAAGGGTAATGTAATCTTATTAAATCTAATTGTACAGGTTTTTTAAATAAATGACTTAAAATATCACATAATTTTTTAAATTTATCTTTAAATATTTTAATTATTACCACATTAGATAATTTTCTTAATTTAATTCTGACATTAATTTTAATCTTTCTGAAATTTCTATATTGTTTTTTAATTCTTTTTTTTCTCTTAAACCAAATTTGTTTACTTAATTTATTTCTATTACCATATTTAAATAAATTTTTAGATTTTAAAATATTAGGTATAAATAAAAAATAAAACAATTGTATAATAATTTTGTCAGGAGTCATAACAAATACAGGTTTACTTATTAAACAATACATAGATTTAAATGAACCAGCTAATAATTTATAAATATTTTTAATTATTTTATTTCTTTGAGTGTTAAAATTAAACCCAATAATATTAAAATAAGACATAAAAATACCTTTTTTAATCATATTATAATTACTCATTGATTTTAAATATTGATTAATTATTGGTTTTTTCTGTAGATTATAAGGAACTGTAGAATTATTATTATTATTATTAGAATATAACATTTCTACAGGGTTAGCATAAATAGATATAGCCTCATTTTTAGAATCAAATGCCTTCAATTTAAAAATAGAATTCAATGTTTGTGATATTTTAATTTCATTTGTTTTATTAATATTAGTTATATTAAATATTTTATTAATTAATAAATTATTTTTATATACTAATATTTGATTATTATTTTTTGTTACATTTGAAATTGTAGGTTCTATATTTTTATAAATTTTATCTTTGTATGATTGTGTCTCTTTTGTTTTAATATTAAAATTAGAGTTATGTGTATCAATAAAAATACTATTACTATCATTTAAATAAGAATTAATCATTTTTTGATTTTTTGTATTATCTGTTACTGTAGGTAATAAAGAATTAATAATTTTTAATACATTATTTTTATTTTTCAAACTATTAATTTGATTTTTTTTTTGAATTATTTTATTCTCTATATCAGTTATAATTTCTTTTCCTTTATCTAATAGTTTATTAATTTGTCTTCTCTGAATTTTGCTATCTCTTTTGTTGTTATACATTAATTCTACTTTATAAATTTTAGCTATATATCTGAAACAATATCTGAATTTAATATAAGGATGAGGTTTAAATAATCGTTTAGGTAAAAATAATCTAATTTTATATATTAAAGATCTTATTTTAAAAAAAGGTATAAATTTATTAATGATATAAAAATAATTAGATAACTTATTGTTTAATTTATAAATATCATCATTTTTTAATTGTAATATTAATTCTTTGTTATTATATTTTTTTAAATATTTATTCAAATTAGAATTATATACAGATATACCCTTTAAGAATAGATCTAATATTTCATTTAAGGTGATTAATCTAAAACTTAAATTTTTTGCCTGATTTTTTAGAATTATATTATATTTATTTCTTTTTGTTTCATTTAATTGCTTTAAAATGATTGGAGTTTTAAATAAAGGTAAAATTCTTTTATCTATAATTATATCATTATAATTATTTTTAGTTATATCAATATTAAGATTTTTAAGATTCTTATTGTTATTCATCATATATTTTATTTATTATTTTTGTTAGTTTTGCTCATTATTTTATCATATATCCATAATATTTATTTATATTATAATTATTATGGGACTGATATAATAAAGGGAGAGCATTATTAAATTGATTTATTTAATTTAAATTTAATTTCATTAAATGAAATAATAATAAGATAAAATATTATTTTTACTAGAAAATGATTCATTTAACAATATTTGTCATTCTAACATTAGTATGGTATACATTGTTCCATTCTCTAGATCTAATGTTTGTCTAATAAATGAAAATATTTTTCCATGGTGGAATAGCTAAAAATATAAAATGGATTACTGACCTTTTTCCTTAAATATTATCATAATTATATTTTTATTTAATTATAATATTAATTAAATTTAATTAATCTAAAATATATATTGATTATTTGAGAAATATAGAAGGTTGTATATCAAATTTATTTATAATTTAATATTTATATTTATAAATAAATTTCTTTAGCTTCTCTTTTAAAACAAAAATATCTAGTTTAACATAAACAAATCCTTAATATAAATATTATATATCCATTATTTCTGATAATACTGATATACCAATTTATAATTATAAATTTGAATAGTTTAGAATAAGATAGTAAATATAATTGTGATAAGATTCTTTAATAATTTTATTTATTTGTGTTAAATATATTGAGAATAATATTAAGGAAGGAGACTCATATTTTTAATAGTATCATAAATAAATAAAAAAATTTATTCTTGGTTAGTAACAATTTATATGATTATCTTTAATTTAATTTTAGTAAATAAAATAAATTAGGATATAGTAAAATAATGGATTATTGGATTATTTTTATAAGGTATATTTTATAATTAATAATCATATAAATTTAGTTTAAATAAAAAAGACATATAGTATAAATTTCTTAATAATAATAATAATCAAGAATATTAAACCTATAAAGGCTTCCATATTAATAAATAATTAATTTTATTTTTCATAATATTTTATACTTCTCTTAAATTTAGGAAAATTATTTTCTATTTAGATCTCAAATATAAATAAAGTATAAACTCAAAAATATTGATGAAACAAATCAAAACTATTAAATTTAAAATAAACATTGAATAATTATATCTAATTTTGTCTTAAGATTAACTGGTGATATTTGCTCCCAATTGATTAATTATAAAAGGAAAAAGTTAAGAATATTTATATTCATGATATGCTACAAAAATCTCAAATTTAAAATTATTTCTATTAATAATAAAATTGAAATTCAAATTCATCAAATTATTTATTAACTTCTTCTTTTTTTTTATAATGCTTTTTAGTATTCTTAACCTTAAATTAAATATTGGGGGATACTAACAAAAATTTTAAGCCTATAATTTTGAAGTAGAAGGAGATAATACTAAAACTAAAGTAGCAAAATATATAATTATTAATCTTAATTCAGAAAACATAGTTGTATCAATTAATACAGGAGCAAAGATTAAGAATAATAAAGTTAATAAACCTATAGTAATATAAAGAGAATAAGTAGTAATAATACCTGTATCTAATTTAGCAATATTAATACCAGTATTTGATAAAGTATTAGCTAATCCATAAGGCCCTAATAATTCAATAGCTCCTCTATCTATTTCTTTAGAGATTAAATAACCAGTTTGTAATCCAGCTGAAACTATAAAATGATTATAAATTACATCAAAATAATATTTTCCATTTAAGAAACCATATAATTTTTGTCCTATTGTTGTTTCAGTTAAATTAATTATAATTTCAGGAGATTTATGATAAATAAATATAGCTGAGGCAGCACCAGTAAAACTAAAAATAGCAGGTAATAATTTAATAATAGGATTAATTGAGAATTCAGCTTCTATAATAGAAATATTATTAGGATGAATAAATAAAGAATTTCCAAAGAAATCAGAACCTACTCCTACAAATAAATCTGAAAATATATAACCAAAGAAAATACTAAATAAAGCTAAAATTAATAAAGGAATAATTACAGCAATATTTGATTCATGAGAATTTAAATAAGATTGTTTTTGACCATTTGGTATAGTTAAGAATACTAGACTAATTAATCTAAAACTATAAAAAGCTGTAATACCTGCAGTAATAGAACCTAAAATAAATGCATACATACCAGTAAAACTATATTGACCATAAGCTAATTCTAAAATTAAATCTTTACTATAGAATCCTGTAAGATAAGGTGTAGCTAATAAACTAAAAGATCCTACTAACATAACTGAATATGTAAAAGGTAAAAATTTGATTAATCCACCCATTCTTCTAACATCTTGTTCATCAGCAAAAGAATGAATTACAGCACCAGCACCTAAGAAAAGTAAAGCTTTAAAGAAAGCATGATTTACTGTATGCATTAAAGCTACATTATATTGACTAAGACCTATTGCCATCATCATATATCCTAATTGTGAGATAGTACTAAAAGCAATTATTCTTTTTAAATCATTTTGTAATAAACCACAAGTTGCAGCAATAAAGGCTGTTGTAGATCCTATTATTGTTATTATTAATAAAACTGTGGGACTAAATTCTAAAATTGGAGAACATCTTAATAATAAATATATCCCAGCAGTAACTAGTGTAGCGGCATGAAGTAAGGCACTAACAGGAGTGGGTGCTTCCATACTTCCAGGTAACCAAGAATGAAGAGGAATATTAGCACTTTTAGCTAAAGCACCTCCTAATAATAATAATGCTATAATGGATATAGCTGTTTCATTCATATAAGGTGTTAGTGAAAAGATAGAGGCATAATTTAAGCTACCAAATATTGCAAATATTGCAAAAAATCCTATACTCATTAACATATCACCTGTTCTATTCATAGTAAAAGCTAATATTGCTGCTTTATTTGCTTGAATTCTAGTAAAATAAAAATTAATAAGTAAATAAGAAACTACTCCAATAGCTTCCCATCCTACAAACATGACAAAAAAATTACCACCTGTGATTAATAGTAACATACCTGCAGTAAAGGCAGATAAATAGGAGAAAAATCTTTGATTATGAGGATCTGAAGATAAATAATCTATAGTATATATATGTATTAATGAGGAACAATATAATACTGCTAAACCTAGAGATACTGTTAATTGATCAAAAAATAATTCCCATGATATAGACATTAATTCTGAATCTACCCAACTACCTAAATTTATATATACTGGTGAACCACATATACCTACTTCATAAAAAGCTATTGTCATTAATAATGAAGATAATAATAAACAACTACAGGTTATGAATTGTGCTCCTGTTACACCTATTTTTCTACCCATGAAACCAGATACTATTGATCCTAATAAAGGTAAAATAATTATGGATATATACATTAATTTCTTAGTGAGATAGTACCTCTTAAACGATAATAAGCAACTAAAATACTTAAACCTATAACAGATTCTGCCCCAGCAATAGATATTATATATATACTAAATGTTTGTCCAACATTATCATCAAAACCAAAAGAGCTGATTAATACTAATAGCGTTACAGCTAATAGCATTATTTCTATAGCTATGATCATAAGGATAATATTTTTTCTATTTAGAATAAAACCTAATATACCTATTAAAAATAAGAATAATGAAAGATTCATAGTTTATAATTTTTTTTGTTATATTCTTTATAGTTACAGTTAATAAATGCTTTATATATTTTTTGTTTTTTTTTTTATTTTTGTTTTGTTTGTTTGTTTCTTTTTGTGTTTGGTTTGTTGACTCAACTATTTATTTATTTATTTATTTTGGTGGGGTTTATACAAAATTTAAAATTTTGTTAGTAGATATTAATATTAAACTATTAATAATAAAAATAAATTAATTATATAAATATTATTTTTCATAATATTTCTTTTTTAATAGTATTTTTATCTTAGAATTGACTATTTTCAAGGTTTATTTTCTAAATTATCTAATTAATTAAAATATATACTAGTAATATAAACTATTTTTCTAATAAATTTGATGATAATAAACAAATTAATATTAATATAAAAAAACTAAAATTAATAAGATTATTTGATTTGCATCTTCACCTACAGCTTATTCTAAATTATTGAAATGGATAATAAACTAATATTTATTGTATCCTTTAATAATATCTTATATTAATTTATTTTAGAAAAAGAAAGAGATAAAGAAATATAAAATTTTAAATTATTATATAGATTTTAAAATTATGATTATTTACAAATTCATGAATTTTATCTTATTAATTAAGCTCCACCCCAGAAATACACAGCCACAAACAAAAATAGCCAAACTACATCCACAAAATGCCAATAAAGGATACTTGCTTCAAATCCTTGATGATGTTGTTTTGTTAATTGATAATTTATGATTCTAATGAAACCAACTAAAATGAAAATTGTACCTACAATAACATGTAATCCATGAAGTCCAGTAGAAGCAAAAAATGCTGAACCATAGACACTATCTGACATTGTAAATCCAGCTTCACAATATTCAAAATATTGTAAACCAGTAAATACTATTGCTAATATTATTGTTGCAAAGACTCCATTGATAGCAGCTTTTCTATTACCAGCTATTAAGGCATGATGACCATATGTTACAAAAGCTCCACTTGATAATAATAAAAAAGTATTAAGTAGAGGAATTGCAAAAGGATCTAAAGGAGTAATACCTAGTGGAGGCCAAGAACCACCAATTTCTATTGCTGGTGATAAACTAGAGTGAAAGAAAGCCCAAAATACTGATAAAAAAGCAAATACTTCACTTATTATAAATAGTACTATCCCTATCATTAAACCATTTTTAACTTGTTTTGTATGATGACCTAGATATGTTCCTTCTGTTATTACATCTCTAAACCAAAGAGCCATACCAGACAAAGTTAAAATAAAACCTATAGTTAATATAGTACCTCCATTATAATATCCATGCATATATAAAACTGCACCTATTGCCATATTTAATAATGAAAAACTCAATAAAATTGGCCAAGGTGAAGGATCTACCAAATGAAAAGGAAAATGTTGAAATTTATTTATTTTTATTGTCATTTTTATTTGTTTTATTTTTTTGTTTTTTTGTTTTTTTGATATTGAGAAGTTTTTATCTTTATTATATAATATATAGAATTATAAGTATTTAATTATAATAATAGTTATATAATCTCTAGATATTCACTAATTAAATATACCCATATTTTTTCTGACTGCTTAAATTAATGTGCAATCTAATTTATTACACTAATTTGTTAAATTATATAATTATTTTTAATTATATAATTTTTTGTTTTGTTTCTTTTTTTAGCTAATATAAATATGATATATTATTATTTATATTTAAGCTTAAATATCTAAATTTAATAATCTGATATATCTTTATTTGAAATTATTATATTCATTTCTTTTACTATTCTTAATTAATATGAGGGATAATTAATATCCCATTACAGGAATTATATAATTAATTTTTTGTAATAAATTTAAATTAAACAAAATAAGTTGTAATGAAAGGTTATGAATTATTATCTAATTTATTTTGTTTTTGTTTTGTTTTTATTTGTTTTCTTTTGTTTTTATCCATATTTAAAAAGGATTATGATTTAAAATAATTAATAATTATATAAATTAAAAAATATCTTACAGAATTGATTATTGAGAGGCAGAATCAATCCAAACTAAGAAATCAGGAGAAGAAACAGCCTCAACTACTATAGGCATAAATCCATGCCATACTCCACAAATTTCTGAACATTGTCCATAAAAAGTTCCAGCTCTTTCAGCCAAGAAAGAAACTTGATTTAATCGTCCAGGTACACAATCTAATTTTAATCCTAAGGAAGGAACAGCATAAGAATGGATAACATCTGAACCAGTAACAATTAATCTAATATGGCAATCTACAGGAATTATAAGTTTATTATCCACATCTAATAATCGGAATTGACCTAATTCTAAATCTGATTCAGGTATCATATATGAATCAAAATCTATAGATTCTCCACTATCAGTTATGAAATCTGAATACTCATAAGACCAATACCATTGATGACCTACTACTTTAATAGTTAATGTTGGAGAAATAACTTCATCCATTAAATATAATAGTCTGAAAGAAGGGAAAGCAATAGCAATTAAGATTAATGCTGGTGAAATTGTCCATATTAATTCTAGTACTGTTCCATGAGTTAGATATTTATGTGCAATAGGATTTTTATTTGTGTTATAGTAATACATAATTGAGAAAAGAAACCAAAATACTGCAAAACAAATAACAACTAAATAGAATCCAACTGTGTTATGCAAGGTCACTAGACCTGTAAAACCTGGAGCTGCACTATCTTGAAATCCTAATTGCCAGGGTTGTGCTACATCATTAAATATAGGATTTAAAAAGCTATAGTAAAAATTCATTTTAATCTAATTTTAATCTCGGTCTTAATTTACTATTTCTCTTGCTAAATATAAATAAATGATTTTTCTGAATTTATATATCTTATTTAATATATTTCATATACCAATTACCAACCAAGAGATTAATGTTATATTATCATAATAGTTGATTTTATATTTATTATTATATTTATATTTATATTTATATTTATATTTATATTAATAACTATTATAATATATTTTGTTTGAATCATGACTCATTATTAAATTAGAAACATATTCAATATATAACTCTGGTACTAACCTAAATATTTCTTAATTTATATATATAAATAAATTTTTTTTTCTAAGCTTCAGTAGTATCTAGGTTATATATTACAGTAAAGGTAAAGCATAATAGTCTTATATTTAAGAGATAAATGCCCTGTGAATTAATCACAATTCTAACTTAATACAAATTTTTTTTAATTAATATTTAAATCAGTTAGTTAAATAGCATCTTAAGATTGATCTTTGTGATAAGATTCTTATATCATCAATTAATTAGTTATAATTTTTAATTAATTTTTATTTTATTATCTTTTTTGTTTTTGTTTTTTGATATAATCTAAAGAGTAAAGGATTTGAACCTTTATAAATTTAATAATTTACAAAAGTTAAGAGATAAATTAAAATAGTTAATGAAATAACAAAATTTATCTATGCTTTACCTGATGTAAATTCCATTTATTCCAAAACCCTTTTCTTAGCTACTGTTTATAATACCTAATGCCTAATATTAGTAAAAATCAAATAGATAGGGGATTAATTTAAGTTTATAAATATTTATTATTAAATCTATGACCTAATATAGAATTAGGTTTGATATATTTTTATTTCAGTCACTATAATTATATAGAATACAAAGAATGATTTATTATATTGTTATATATTTAGAAATGAAAAAAAAAGATAGCAAATTAAATTTATAATTATTGTTCATTAGATGTTGCAATATCAATTAAAGTATTTTCACTAATTCCTATTAATGGTACAATTATTAAAAACCAAGCAAAATAAAAGGCTGTAGCTATTTGACCTATTTCTAAATATGGTGATTCTGGATGTTGAGAACCTATCCACATTAAAATAATAAAATCAACAACAAAGAACCAGAAAGCTAATTTCATAGCAGGTCTAAATTGATTTCCTCTTATTCTAGATAAATCAGTTAAAGGTAATATTAATAATATTAGTAATGAACCAAACATTGCTACAACTCCTAATAATTTATTTGGTATTGATCTTAATATAGCATAAAAAGGTAAAAGATACCATTCTGGCACAATAGAAGCAGGAGTTACCATAGGGTCAGCTGGTATATAATTATCTGAATGACCTAATAAATTAGGATAGAAGAATACAATAACAGATAAAACTAAGAAAAATGCAAATATAGTAACTAAATCTTTAAATATAAAATAAGGATGCATTGCAATTCTATCTCCATGTGATGTTACTCCATTGGGATTATTTGATCCATGCTCATGTAGAGCAATTAAATGAGCTACAGCTAAAGCTGCTAATAAGAAGGGTAATAAATAATGTAAAGAAAAGAATCTATTTAAAGTGGCATTACTTACACTAAAACCACCCCAAATTAATTCTACAATATCTTGACCAAATACTGGAATTGCTGATAATAAATTAGTAATTACTGTTGCACCCCAAAGTGACATTTGTCCATAAGGTAAAACATAACCCAGAAAAGCTATAGCCATCATAAGTATTAATATGATTACTCCTATTGACCAAACTAATACTCTTGGTGTTTTATATGAACTATAATATAACCCTCTACCTACATGCATATAAACAAATATAAAGAAGAATGATGCTACATTAGCATGTGTATATCTAATTATCCATCCATTATTTACATCTCTCATAATATGCTCTACACTATTAAATGCAAAATCTACATTAGGTGTATAATGCATTGCTAAAAAAGCACCAGTTAGTATTTGTATAATTAAACATACTGCTAATAAAGATCCAAAATTCCATAAATAACTTATATTAGCTGGTTGAGGTGAATCCACTAGATAAGAATTTACTAATCTAAGTAAAACATGTGTTTTTAATAATCTCATTTGTTTGTTTGTGTTTTTGTTTATTTCTTTGTTCTGTTTATTTATTAAATATTTTTCTATAATTATTTATTTATATTTTATATTTATTTATTTGTCTTTATAATTTATTTATTTATTTTTACAAAATATATTAAATTTCAATATAAATTAAGAGATATAAAAAAAATTATTTAACTAGGTTAGAATTAAATTAAATACTTATTATAACCATGATAATATATCATAATATTAAGGAAGTTTTGTTTTTAATATAATTTAATTTTGATTTTTATTTAAATTATATAATTTAATAATAACAAATAATAGATTTGATTTAGTATTTTTAAATTAAGAATAATAATTAGATTAAATGTTGACACTATGACAATATTTTTATTAAGCCCAAGAAGATTTGAACTCCTACAGATTCCTCATCAAGAAATAATTCTACCATTAAATCATAGGCTTTCATTTATTAAATGTATGTAATATATGTTTAACTTACCTTCTTTTAAGGTAAAGCTTTTATATAATTAAATTTATTATTTTTATATATTGTAATTATATAAATATTAAATTAATAATTAAGGGTTTGTAATAGATATTACAAACAATTTTTAATTTTATTTTTATATTTTTCTCTGTAAACATTGACAAATCAAATTCTAATTTATCATAAGGAATAGGTTGTGTAATTAAAATAACTGGCATGAATTGGCACTAATAAAGCTACTATTATTATATAAGAAAATATTAACTAAAATAGCCCCTAAAATATTTAGTTAATATATATAAATTGATATATTTAATTTTAAATTTATTTCTTATAATATCTTGAAATCTTAGAATAGTTGTTAATATTAAAAATATTAACATTAAAAATAAAATGATTACTAGAATAACAAAATACAAAACAAAAACATAACTAATTGCTGTACTAAAAGATCAACCAAATGACCACTAACTGCAACGGGTTGAAAAAATTCAGCTATTAATTTTAATACAGTATCTCCTAATGAATTGAAAAAATCAAGTATAAAAGAAAAATCAACTATATATTTATTAGGGTATGAGTTATATAAATCTGCTAATTCTTCACCTGGTTTTTTAAAATATTAGTATTGTTCAGTAGATATAGAATCAAATTCCTTAGATTTATCTAAGCTATCATTTATATCATTCTCAAATTTTTGTTGTATAGCATTTAAAACTATTCATCCTGTTAAATTTGGCCAATTTTACTTTGAATATATTCAGTAATACTATACATATAAGAGTTAATTCCTATTGGATTCTCTACTGCTATTCTATAAAAATAATTCCCTGCAGATATACCTAAAGCACCTAAGGCTCCTAGCACTTTTAAATGATGAGGGCCATTAAGACTATTATAAGCATATACAGCTGATCCTATTATTCCAAATTGTACACCCCAGCTGCTAGGAAAAATTATTACTGGATATTGAACTCCTATATTATTTTAATATTTAGTATTATTCAAACTAGCATCTCCCTCTATTTTAATTGTATAGCAGATAGGCTGATGATAGGAGATATAATTAATAATATATATTAAAACACTAAAAAGAGATAATATAAAGCAGATTAATATAAATAAATTCATTATATTAATAATGAAACTATTATTTACAGTAATCTTATATTTTTGAACACCTAATAATTTTTTTTTAGCCAGTAATACAATTAAAATAAAAAATAAGATAAGAACAAAGGTAGGCAGTAATAATTTAAATTAATAAAAATATAAAATACAGGTATAAATATTTTATTGCAATATTATTAATATAGAAATCATTTGTTTGTGACTTTGTTTGTTTGTTCATTTTTGTTTTGTTTTGTTTTGTTTTGTTTTTGTTTTGTTTTTGTTTTTGTTTTTATTATATTATTTAATTTTCTTTTAAGATAATGCTTGAATTAAAGATAAAATATAAAATAAACCTGCCTAAAATACTATAATTAAAATATTTATTATATTATCTTTAATAAATATTCGCCTAGTCATATAGTTATCTATAAACTGGATATATGGCTATTAAATAGCTGACAGGTTTAGATAAATAATATAAATTAAAGGGCTTATTTCTAATTTAGATAACCCTTGCCTTTATATAAAATTAAAAATAATATTAAATCTATTTTAATAGAAATAATATTAAGGAAATATATTTGCAAATTTATTATATTTAGATAGAAATAATAAAAAAGATTATTCCTTATAAAATTTGATTAATTCCTGAAAAATAAAACAAAACAAATTCAAAAATTATTAGGGGTTAAATTTAAAATGAATATTATAAATTAATAAGGTGATATATCAAAAGCTATTAAAATACTTGGAACCAGTATAATAAAAGCAACAGCTACTGGTAATAGATTTAGCCAGCACAAATCAATTAATTGGTCATATCTTAATCGTGGCAAAGTGGCTCTAAACCATACAAAGAAAAAACAAAATATACAAGTTTTCAAACCTAATATAATAGCCTGAAGATTTAAAAAAGAATCATTTACAAATAATTCTGGTATATTATATCCACCTAGGAATAAAATAGCTGTTAAACAACTGAATAATATAATAGAGGAATATTCAGCTAAGAAGAAGAACACAAAAGGTACAGATGAATGTTCAGTAAAAAATCCAGCTACTAATTCAGACTCAGCCTCTTGTAAATCAAAAGGTGTTCTTGAAGTTTCTGCTAAAATAGAAATGAAATAGAATATAAAAACAGGTAATAATGGAATAATAAACCAAATAGCTTGTTGACTTTCAATTATAGTTGTGAAATTTAAGGATCCGGTTAGTAATATAATAATAAGTATGGCTGAACTTAAAATTAACTCATAAGAGATCATAGCTGCTGTAGATCTTAGTGAACCTAAAAAAGCATATTTAGAATTAGCAGACCAACCTGCTAATAATACTCCATACACACCTAAAGAGGATAATGCAAAAGTGTATAAAATTCCTAATGAAAAATCAGATAGAGCTAACCCTTGACCAAAAGGTATTATACCCCAACCTAATAAACTGAATACTAATGTAGATACAGGTGCTAAATAAAATAAAATTTTATTGGATTGAGATGGTATTACGGTCTCCTTAAGGATTAATTTTAAAGCATCAGCAAATGGTTGAAGTATCCCATAATACCCTACTGTATCAGGTCCTACTCTTCTTTGATGAGCAGCTAATTGTTTTCTTTCTATAATTGTCATAAAAGCTACTGCCAAAAGAATAGGTAAAATAACAGCTAATACATCTATTAAATTAAGAAGTATACTTATTATTGTTAATATTAAATTATTACTTATCATATTTTTTTTTTGTTTTTAATATTATTTCTCATTAGATTTAATTATTTTTAAATAAATTTATATAAATATTAATGAAATCACTGTATATTTTTTGTTTTTTCTTTTTACAGCCAAGATATAAAATCAAGTTATTATTCTACAAAGAATTTCAAAGATAATTAAAAATGGATAGGGGATTATTTAGATTTAGTATTATATATTTGGTTTAATTAAATTTATAATTATAGCTAATAATGGGTATCCTGAAATAGTGGTTTTATCTTATGATTCTATAAATTATATAATTATACAAATATACAAATATTGATTCTATTTTTGTTCTACTATTATAATTGGAGACACTAATTTAATTTATATATATGTTATAAAGTTGACTAAGCATTATTTTGGTTCCTATATTATTATCAAAAGAGATTATAGAAACCAACCATTTCTAATGATATAAATATGGTAATATTTTCTGTTATTATTTTATTTTTAGTTAATTAATTCTTTTTTTATGCTGGCTCTTTATATCTCTACTATTTATTAATATTTAACATCTATCTTTAACATTACCTTAAATTTATTTATCTATCTCTCAATTAGTTGACTAATCTAGCTCCATATTAGCTTGATTAGCCTTTAATGTGAAAACTCATAATAATATACTATTAAGCTTACTACCAAATATAATAACCTATTATTTATATCAGTTAAATATATATAGCTTATGATTTGAATAGTTAAGGAAAGACTCAAGAAATTATATTAAAAGGCTAGACCATAGAAAAACTAAAACCTAAATTTATAATTAAGTACTAAAATCTATCAGACTATTGTTATAATATTTAATTAAATAATATAATAAATATTAAAATTATAAACTCAGATATCTTTATATTTATTTTATTATCTTATTATATTTAAATTAGGGTTTGAAAGGAAAACCAAAAAATATAATAAACAGAAAAATAATAATGGAAAGAAAAAAACAAAATAATGGAGTTATATTATTAACATATATTTGTATAAGGAAAATACTATTTTTAAATTATTAACAAAAAACAAAATAATAACAAATAATAGATTTGATTTAGTATTTTTGAATTAAGAATAATAGTTAGATTAAATGTTGACACTATGACAATATTTTTATTAAGCCCAAGAAGATTTGAACTCCTACAGATTCCTCATCAAGAAATAATTCTACCATTAAATCATAGGCTTTCATTTATTAAATGTATATAATATATGTTTAACTTACCTTCTTTTAAGGTAAAGCTTTTATATAATTAAATTTATTATATAAACCATAAAAAGACTTATAATTAAATTTAATAATTCAAATAACTCTTTTTATTTACTATTATAATTTTCCAGATCACTATTTATTTTTATCTGATACTGATTAATCTTTATAATTCAAGTGCAGTATGGGAATATATATAGCAAAGGGATTTGAAATATTCTATATAATTAATCTCCTTTAATTTTATATCTTATTTGTATTATAATTAAAAGAGTGGTAAATTAATTTAATTTATAGAAATTAAATATAAAAATAAAATAATTAGAGGGCCCTTAGCTTAATAGGTAGAGTACCTAATTGTCAATTAGGGATGTTCCAGTTCAAATCTGGAAGGGCTCGTAGATAAAGAATATAAATTTATATTAAAAGAGATATCTATATATTAACCCTTATTATATACAAAATTCATTAATTTAATTTATATAGCTGAATTTAATAAAAACCTATAAATATATATAGGCTTTAATTGGAATTTTAAATTTATAATTATATTTTATTTTTTCTTATTATAAATTAAATTATTTATTTTATTAAATTCAATAATTTAGAGATTAGATCTAAAAAAAAAAAAATCTCCATTGATATTACTATTTTATCAAAATAATTAATTTAAAATTAAAAGAGTTATTATAAAATAATATAAAAACAAAAAATAAATAATAAACGAGTATAGTTAAGTGGTATAACATCTACCTTCCAAGTAGATATCATCAGTTCAATACTGATTACTCGTAAACAAATTTTAAATTTTATTTGTTTTTATTTTCTATAAATTGAATTAAGAAAATGGGTTATAAAATAATTATATTAAATTAAATTATCAAAATAAATAGACAACCATAGATTGCAGAGGAAACAAAAAAAAAACAAAAAAATAAAAATAATAATATAAAATATATCCAAAGAATACTACTATCCTTCCAAAATAATTTCATATTTATTTAAAAATAATATATAATGACAGAATTAATAGCTATTTTATGATGAAGAGGTTATAGAGATTCTCTAAAAAAAAAGATAGACCATATTTAATTTACAGCAGGAAAGATTTGTTTCTTGTAATATTTTTAGTTGATATTTTCCAGTGATTAGACACTATTGTATCTTTATTATTGATATTAAATATTAAATATATTATATGAAAATATTCAGTGTGGAAGAATAGTGACTTTAATTTAGACATCTTATTGGACTCGAACCAATAAATTATTGCTTCGAAGGCAATTGCTTTACCAATTCAGCTAAAGATGTTAAATCATTATTTATTCTTTTTTATAAAACAAACAAAAATAATAAAAGGGTTTAATAGAGTTAAGAAGGAATTGAACCCTAAAAAAATTAGACTTTGCAGGTCTACTACAGAACCATCTGTAAACTTAACCCTTTAAATTGTAACAAAAAATTATTAGAATATCTCTGCTTACTTTAATAAATATAATTATTATAGTATAAAATTATCTTGAATTTTTGTTTTTACTCATTAAAGAAAAGAATAAAAGAAAAAACAAAAACAAAATATAATATAATATAAAGTATATAAAGATTAGATTTTTATTATTAATTAACTGGAATAAACTAAATTTTAAATTCTATATTTAAATCACCATTAATATGATCAGCTTTCTTAAGTATATTTATATGAAGATATTAGCTCTAGTAATTTTATTAAAATTTTAATTAATTTATCTGAGATATATTCTTATTATAATTTCCCAATAACTTTTAATAATTTAATTATATTATTTGAAAACAAAAAAAGTATACATTAATAATTGAAAATATATATTTGACATTATAATATTTAATTTAAAAATTTAAACTAAGATTGTAGGGAGAGATATATAATAGATCCTATAATTATAAGATAAATAGACAAAATAAAAATACCTTTGTTAATGGAGAATTAAATTATTATTATAATATTTAACCATATCTTATTAAAGAAGATAATATTTTTTTTTTAATATTTAAGATTTTGGATCTTTTATAATTAAATGAATCTTATTTTATTTATTCTCTTTTGGACTTGAACCAAAATTAGCACTTTAGAAGAATGCAGTTCTAACCCATTGAACTAAGAGAATATATATTAATTTTATAAGTTTTTATTTTATTAAAATCTAGATATCTTTTATTTGCTTAGCCAAATCTTGTGATTGCCAGCATTATATATACTTGGGATAGATTTATATAACAGTCCCACACTGGATCTATATAGAAGTTTAAAAATTAATAACTTTCTTATTTATTTAATTTGTATAAACTAAATTAATAAATTATTTTTAATTAAATTAAAGCTTTATATACTTTATATTATATTATTTTTGTTTGTTTTTGTTTAAATTTTTTACGAGTAAAGAGACTTGAACTCTTACAATTTAAATTATGAGTACCTAAAACCCACCCGGCTACCAAATTTCGGCATACTCGTTTAATATTAAAATTTGTAAAATAAAATTAAATTAAATTAAATCTATGAATAATATATAATGACAAATTTATATTTTCAATATTTAGTATAGTATATTTTTACAAGAGTGAGGTGATTTGAACACCTACCAGTGATTTTGGAGATCACCATACTAACCAATTAATACTACACTCTTTTTATAATTAATATTAATTTATTTTATTTATAATTTAAATTATAAAACCTATTCTAGTATTAGATACTTTTATAGTATATATTTTATTTAAATTATAGGGGATTATTAAATTTTTTTACTTAATTTAGTAATATATGTTCTAATAACTTGTTGAAATGTAAATAAAGGTAAAATATATTTAGAAAATATATAAATTATAGTAAATAATATTATAAATGAAAACATTATTTGATTAAAGAAAAAAAATGGTATTAATTGAGGCATATTTATTTTATTTATTTTTTATTGGCTCTAATATTTATAAAGAACTATCTCTGCTAATAATAAGCTTTTATAGTTTAAGTACTATAAATATAAATGAGATATTGAGGGTATCTAAAATAATAAATAATTATTAATTTAGAAGTTATTTAAATTGTTTAATTTAATCCAGTTTGTATACTATTAAAATCTATGGTATCTTAATAGCTAAATGTTATTTGAAATTAATTATTACACCAAATTAAAAATATGACTATTATAGCTATGCTGAGTTAGAGAATCTAAATTTTAGTTTTTTTTTTTATTAATATAATAATAATTTATGATTTGATTTCTATATTTAAGAATAGCTTATAACTAATTAATTATAGTAAAGTTAAAGTTAATTTTATTTTTATTTTACCTGATATAATAAAATATATATTAGGGATAGTAAAATAATTCTCCTTTTAATTATATTATTTTATTTTTTTATTATTTTTTTTGTTTGTTTCCTTTTTTATATTTGTTTGGTTTTTGAATATACTTCTTTAATATTTAAATTAAAATATTTTAAATATCCTAATTCTATTTAATTTAGTGTAGCTCAATAGCGTCTCTTAAATAAGAACAAACTAATAAAGTGAAAACAAAAGCTTGGATAAGAGAAACAGCAATTTCTAAACCTATTAATGCTAAAAAGATTAGGAAAGGAATTAAAGTTATTACTGCTACAATTAAGCTCCCTGAAAACAATTTATATAAATATGTAGATAAAATTTTAAGTAATGTGTGACCAGCTACAATATTAGCAAATAATCGCACACCTAATGACACAGATCTAGCTAAATATGAAACTAATTCAATTAAAACTAATAAAGGCACTAAAGCTAATGGAGTACCAACTGGAATAAAGAAAGAGAAAAATTTAATACCATGTATTGAAAAAGCTAAAATAGTTACACCAATAAAGATAGTTAAACTTAAACCTAAAGATACTACTCCACTAGCTGTAACAGCAAATGAATAAGGTACATTAGATATTAAATTACCAATTAAAATAAAGAAAAATAAAGAATAAATAAAAGGTAAAAAAATTTCACTTTGAGTTCCTATTTGTTCTCTAACCATTGAATTTAAACTTGCAAAAATAGATTCTAATGATATTGACCATTTATTTGGTATTAAGTTAGATTCATTATTTCCATATAAGTGAAATCCTAATACAATCAATAATATGAAACATGTATATAAAGCTAAATTAGTAATAGTTAAATTCAAATGACCTAATAAGGGTGCATTCAAACCAATTAAACTAGATACTTCAAATTGACTTAAAGGTGATAAAATAAATATTGTTGACATTAATATAGATTAATTTTTAGGACTTTGCTTTTAGTTTTTTAGTATATTTAATAATAATTTATTATTTAAATGACACTTACTCTTTTAATCTTGATACTAACTTTAATTTGATTTTTGTTTTTGTTTTCTATTAGTCGTATTAAATTAAAGAAAATGGGGGTTAGATATTATTTGAATTTAAGGTAAATTATCCAAAATAAATAGACAACCATAGATTGCATAACTAGAGGAACAACTAAAAACAAATAAAAAGAATAATATGATATATATCCAAAGAATACTACTATCCTTCCAAATATTAAAAATTTTACTTAATATAAAATGAGTATATTTACCTAAAGGTAAAGATTTAATTTTAGCTAAAATTAAATCACTATCAATTACAAATCTAACTGTAAAAGCAAAAGTCAATACACAAATTAAATATACCATAAATAAATTAATACTTAAATTATAGCTTAATATAGTTGTCCTATCAGATAATAATTGAGATTGAGAGTTAATTAATTCACTAGATTCTAAAGGAGAAATAATTAAAAAATCTGTAATTTTTTCTATTTTAGTTGTATTTTCTTCAGCAAAGATTTCTGATATTGTACTATCTGAGCTTTTTCTATCAACTCAACTATTTTTGATTTGCTACTATCATTTGAAGAGATATAATTAATTTTACCTTCAAATTTACTAAAAATATCACCTCTAAATTTAGGAATTATAATTTGTTTATTTGCAAGTGAATCCATATTTAATTGAGATAGATCAACAATATTATTTAATTCACTAGATATTTGTACATCTTTAATTTGAATATTTATAGTATTATCTGTAATTTGTTTTCCTGACATTATACCTCTAATAACTCCTGCAGTACTATTTACCATATGAAAAGAGGCACTACTCATAGCTCCAGAACCAGCTATTGTACCTATTTTACCTAAAAGACTCATAGGGTGTTTACTTACAAAACCAGCTGCCAATCTAGACCCAATAACAAATGCACTTGCAGCTCCAAAATGTGTAAATATTTTATCAATATAATCACCACTAATATTAATTGTTGACCCATCCAGATTACAAATCACAATTGTGCTACCATCTAAATAAATTGTATTAAGGGAGAATGCTACAATTAAATATAAAACAAAAAAATGAAATAAAAATTTATTAAACCAACCTAAATCATCTAACTTATTTAACAAAAAACCCTTAAAATATGAACCAAATAAACCTAATAAAGTTAAATTAAATATTAAATAATTTAACATAAAACTTATAAAAAATATGGATATAATAGAAAAAATCATTTTATATGTTTTTTTTTTTTTTATTTAAAGTATTTCTACTGTTTAAGCAAGTGGGATCAACGAAAAGTATTCTTAGCAATCTCTATATAAATTCATATATTCTCCATACCCTAGGATTTCAAGATTTTTTATACTCCCACTTTCTCTTTAGGAGTTATAAAGATTAAATCTTTATATAAAAATGAAAAATTCCAAAATAGTAATAAAGATAACAATAAAATGATATTTGTTTAAATTCAATTTTTATTCTTAAATATTATTTTTGGTGCAGGTATTATTTTAGCTTTATCTGATATAATATCTTATGATAATCTAGATAAAATAATGAATATTTATGTTGATAAATTAATTGAATTTAAGGATAAATCTATTAAAAAAATAATAAATTTCCTTAATAAATTTATAACTAATAATACTGAAACTATTATTGAGAATAAATCTATTGAAATTAAAACTAATGATGTAATTAATTCAACTAATATTTTTAATGAAGATAATAAATCTTCAACTGTGGATAATACCTCTATTTCTAGAAAGGATTATAATTCATCTATTTCTAGAAAGGATTATAATTCATCTAATAATATTAATGATTTACCAAGTAGAAAATTTTATATTTCACCTTATTTTTATATTCCAATTATTATTTCTACTACATCTTTAGGTTTATATTATTATAATGGTGATATAACTAATTATTTAGGAATAAATATTATGAGTTTATTAATTTATATATCAGGAATAGTTGGTGGAAGTGGTAGACCAGATGGTTCAGATAATAATAATTTAACTGATATGGATTCAGATATTTCATTACAAGATTTCAGTGATTATTTTCAATCACCCAAATCTGATTCTTCAACTTTACCTTCTAATCCAACTGAGTTAAATACTCATAATCCTTTTAAATCTGATTCACCTAAATTTAATATTTATCCTCTACCTGATATTACATTTGTTGAACCTTGGGATATCAGTATAAATTCTAATTCATATTCATTACCTTTAAACACTAGTGATCCATTTAATCAATCTACATAAAATCAAACAGAAATTATTAATAAATTGAATAGATCAGATAGTATGGATAGTAATGTAACAATTATTCCTAAAAATTTAAACCACTATTTAAAAGAGTAAGTGTCATTTAATTAATATAATTATATTTATTAAACAAACAAAAAAACATAAAGCAAAGTCCAAACAAAAAAAAATAAAATTGAACAAATCTATTTTCCAACAATTAAAAACTGGTATTATTAAAGGTTGGAAAACTCCTACATTACCTGATTATTTAATAAATCTATTAAATAATCCATTAATAAGAATATTCAGAATTTTGGGTGGTATTAGCTATTTAATTATATTAGGAAAATCTTATATTCCAACAATTTTTCCTATTTATATTTTTGCCTTTATTATTGCTATTTTTTTTTTTATTATTTCATATTTATATTACTTACCATAGATTTAAACATATAAGATATTTATTTAAAACGGGTCAGCTTGATATAAGAAAATAAGCACTACAAAGATTAGCTACATTAACTGGTAAAGCTCTTATGTGTCTTAAAGGTGCTTGTGATTCAGCTCAACCTATAGGTTTAACATTAGGAGTTATGTTAGGGACAGATGAAATACTAAAATTTGCTAATAGAGAACCATTATTTGGTCCTTTCCTAGGTTCAGCTTTAAATGCTGTCTTTCCAGCAGATAAAAAAATTCTTTTAACACAATTAGTAGGTAAATCTTTTGAAGAAATAGTTTCAGAAGGTAAAATTATTAAAGAAATTAAAGAATTTTAAGGAAATTTAGATAAATTAGATAATCCAGATGGATTATCTAATTCTGAATATAATGAATTGAGTAATTCATTAAATGATATTATTAACAATAGTTCAGAACAACAAATAGAACTATCTAATGAAATCAAGAAAATTGTAGAGGATAAAACTAAATATTAATTATTAATCCCCACTAAAAATTAAGCACCACTCTATTTTAATAACTAATTAGATTAAACAATTCAAATTTAAACAAAAAATAATTCCCTTTTTAAGTAAATAGTAGAAGAATGTAAAAAAAAATAATAATAATATTCAAAATTTATATTAAAAATAAATATAGCTTAGCCTAACAATATTCACTGGGGGGGGTTAAATAAATTTAATATAAAATTAAATTAATTTTTAGTAGTAAATATTCTAATAATTTTTATTAGGTATGTACAATATAAAAAGAAAAATTAAGAATATAATAAAAGGAATCCCATCATAAGTGCAAATAGTCCAGTTGCTTCTGCCAATGCGAATCCTAAGATTGCATAATTGAAAAATTGTCCTTTAAGTTGAGGGTTTCTAGCTGTAGCTAAGATTAAAGAACCAAATACAGTTCCGATTCCTGCTCCTGCTCCAATTAGACCCGAGCAAGCTAATCCTGCTCCAATATATTTAGCTGCGGCTAACATAATTTGTAATAATATATTACTAATAGATAGAGTCTAACATATTAAATTTAACTAAATAATTTTTTAAATATTTATATAAAATAAATAAAAAAAAAAATTATATTTAATACTCTTTTAATTGATTTTAATATAGATTATCTTTTTGTTTTTTTATTGTTAATCATAAATAAATAGAAATAATATAAGTATATAGCTTAATCTTAAAATAAAACTAGTTTTATCTATTGTGCTACAATAATAAGCTATATATAAATATTTGTGTTTTAATATTTTATAATTTTATATTTTATTATTTTATTTATTGTATAAGTTTTTGTCAAATTATTTAAAAGAAGGGGTATAAAGTAATATTAATATAAAACTATCTTCTAATAAGATGTTACCATTTAAAAATCTATAATTAGGGGTTTTTTTTTTGTTTTTGTTTTTGTTTTTGTTTATTATAGAAATGAACAACATATTTATTAAATAAATATATTTGACTATATTCATAGCCATTAATCAAATTAATTTTATACCCATAATCTTGAACAGCTAATAATTCTTCAGTGAAATAGACACCTATCCATGTACCAGTTGGGAATATAGTTTTACCATTATGTTTATAAGGTAACAAAGGTTTTAATATATTTTTAGGAGTAGTGACTTCAGCTAAACAATATCCAAAGAAATCATTTAAAGTTATATTATTTAAATCTTTGTGAAACTTAATTAATTTATGTGGCATTGGTTGACACATAGCAAAAGGATATAAAGAATTAATATCATAGTAATAAATATTTTCCGCATAATCTTGATAATAATCAGTATGTCCTCCAAAATAAGATTTTCTAATGAAGTTATCCTCAACACCTTTTAATATAGGTATATCTGATTCAAGGAAATTTTGTCTAAATATTTTAAGTGATAAAGTACTAGTAGATAAAATAGAAGTAATATCAATATTGTATTGTGAGATATATAATTTTTGTGCTTCTGTTAAAGCATCAAACAAAGCTATAGAATCTTGAAGACTATATTGTTTAAAAAGGTTGAATAAAGGTTCATTGTCAAATAAATCAAAATGATTAAATTCTTGATTATATTTAGATATTTTACCTTCAACACCAAATACTTCACATAGTTTATTTAATTTAACAGGAAATATTCTAAAGGAATCTAAGAACGTAATTTCTTTGTTATCTAATTTCAAATTGATTTTTATAAATTTATTATGATGATCAATTATTGTAGAAATATTATTAGGTTCAAAAAAGTTAGATAATGCTTTATATATAAAATAACCATCAAAAGAACCTAAATTATGTGAAAATATATATCTAAATAAATTATGATGATTAATTATATATGCAAAATATTCACTCCATAATACATCTACAGCTAAATTTAAACTTTTAATATTTAATTGTTCAGGTTTTTTAATAATAAATAATTGTTTATCCTCTTCACTAACTAATGATATAGCAACAGGAATTTGAATATCATTAAATACCATAGTTTCTATATCCATAGCTGCAAATTCATTAGGTAAAATAGGTATTGTATTTTGTTTAATAAATTTGTAACTCTTATTTTGGTATTCTCTACTATTAATTTTATTTTTTAAATAAAAATTTTAGAATTAAATAAGCCATAATTAGTTTTTAATTTATTTAATTTATAATCTGATAATGTAGAATTATTAATTTTTATATGTTTAATTATAAATTCATCAACATTCCATACAAGTTTATCAAAATATTGTATTGAATCACTTGGATAAGCTGAATTATTAGAATAATTATTATTGATATGATATTTAATTACATCATAATATTCATTAAAGGTTGTATTATTATTTAATAATATATTATGAAGTAACATATAAGATAAATTTTGATTAGTCATTAAAAAATTAAATATAATCTTTAAGATTAGTTTAGTATTCAATAAATAATTATTTGTTATAGTAAAAGTTATATATCTACCATTTATTTCATATTTAGTACTAATTAAAGTTATATCTGGTTCACTAGGTTCAATTTATTTATATTTTAAATATCTACTGATATTAATTATAATATCTAGAAAATATTTAAATAGTTTTTTTCATTGGCTTTTAATTTTAATTCATCTAATCTTGTAAAAGGATTTTTTTTAAGGAGTAGAGGGTTTGAACCTCTGTCTGTAAAGTGTAAATTTACTGCTAAAACCACTCAGCTAACCCCTTTCTAATTATTATTTATTTTAATAATTTAATATTATTTTATTTTAAAATAAGCATCTTTTCAATGGAGGGGGGTTATAATAATTTATTTTCCAGCAGCACTTTCCAGTACAGCTACCTTGCTATGACTTTTGAGATGTTACTTAATTGAGTTAACTGAAACTAATTAGCTTAACAAAAGTGTTTTATTATAAAAGACTAATTACAATATAAAACTATTGTATTTTTAATATTAGCATACAAACTACTCTTAAATTAAATATAATTAAATATTTAAATTAAATTTTATAATAATATAATTATATTTCATAATAGATATTATTAAGTTAAGTATTCCTTTGTTAAAGTTATAACCTCGCGGCAGTTTCCCTCAAATTAAGCTTCTTCCCAGTGACAGACAGTTAGTTCATCCCGAATGCTTTCTTCACCGTTGCACTACTGATCAACGATTACTCGAAATTCCTTCTTCATGCTGCCGAATTGCAGGCAACAATCCGTCTAAATATTTAATAATTTAACTTTCTTTAATGATTAGCTATTCCTTCTGACCCTGTAAATAAAAAATTTCACTAAAATGCTAAATAGCACTAGCTTATAGGTCTAGTTTTGCTTCACTTTGTAAAAGTTTTTGTGGCACGTCTATAGCCCAGTTCATGAGGGCCATAACGGCTTGTCTTAGCCCCAAATGAAAATATTTAAAATTCATTAATTGTTAAGTATAAATTAACAACAGGGATTTTGTCCGTTAGTGGAGTTAACCTCACTTCTCACGGCACGGACTGACGACAGCCATGCAACACCTGTAAACGAATTTTTAAATTAATAAAAATTACTCAATCTGTTTTTCTTATTAAAAAGAACTTAGAATTAACTAAGAACATAATTGGATATGCAAGAACTGGTAAGGTTTTACGCGTATTTTCGTATTAAATAACATGCTTCACTTCGTTTGCTTCGAGACCGACTAATTTTTTTGGTTTCAGTTTTGCAACCGTACTCGCAAGGCGGAATGGTTATCGTGTTAACATCGTTACCAGTTTTTATTAAAACTAACAAACCACCATTCATCGTTGACAGTGAGAGGTATCTGGGTATCTAATCCTATTTCCTATTCTCACCTTCGTTTCTCAGCGTCAATCAATAGTAGATAAAAAGTTTTCACCTTTAGTATTCCCCTTAGTATCTACGGATATAAGCCCTACTCTAAGTATTATTTGGTTTATCCTCAATTTGATCCTAGCTTTAATTCATTTATTTCTTTACTGATACACAGATATTTATTTAATATCATTTTTATTATTTTATATAATAAATTTTATATACTATATTATTTATTATCAAATCAAATCAAATAAATAAATATAGCATTATGGTAACAGAGCTATTACAAAGATTTAAAATTTTAAAGCAGCCTACAAACCCTTTACGCCTGATTAAGATGACTAACGTTTGCGTCTCTGGTCTTACCGAGTCTTCTGGCACCAGTTTTGGACAACACTAATAATAAGGTAATATCAATTTTTTCCCTTATGTTATCATAATCACCATATTAATGACTCATATGATTTCAGTTAGCTAGTTCACTCTTGCGAGCATTGACTAATATTCTTGACTGCTGGTAGTTTACACTACTTGGGGCTTTCCATTCCCAATGTGGCCATCTGCTCTATCAAACATGGCTTTTGATCATAGGCTTGGTAGGCTTTTACCCTACCAACTACCATTAAACAAAATAAATTGAATCCTATAGCAGAAAATTTCCTTTTGTTAATAAATAGCTAATTTATCTTTTACTTCTTCTTATTTGAGAAATATAACTCTAATTATTCTTAAATTTTTAATTTAATAAAAATATCTGGAATGATTTGATAAAGATTAGCTAATTTAATCTTAAAAATTTTTAAGATTAATAATCTTTTTTTTTGTTTCTATTTTTCAAAAAGTATCTCTTATTCAATTATCATTTATATTGATTTAATTTTTTTTTTAAACCTAATAATTAAATAGAGAAATAAAATTATCTCCGAATTAAGGAGTCTATAGGGTATCTAATTTACAATACTCACCTTTACACCTTGTTCTTATTTAATTTATATATTTATTAGTTTCAATATATTAATAATGAATCTAATTTAGTCTATAAATTTGTTAGTAACAATGATTTGCATGTCTTAAAACTACTGAAAAACGTTCAATCAGAACCAAAATTAAATTCTTACTGAAAATTAGATAATTATTTATTTTTAATTATCATATTTTATTTGCTTAATGCAATATTTATTATCTCTTTTATTTTTAATTTTATTTTTTTATTATCTTATTAAAATATTAATAGTCCAGTTGCTTCTGCCAATGCAAATCCTAAGATTGCATAATTGAAAAATTGTCCTTTAAATTCAGGGTTTCTAGCTGTAGCTAAGATTAGGGGACTGAATATAATAAAACAAAATTCTTTCTCTTTTATATAATAAATTTATAGTTTTTATACTGTTATTAAATTATTTAAATATAATTAATTAAAATACTATATTATTTATTTTAATTTTTTTTTTTGTTTATTATATTCCAAACAATAATCAGATAATAGGTAAAGGGGTTTAAATTTATTATATTAATTTTTTTTAATAGTAGGTTGTTCAAAATTAGTTAAAGCAATAGCACCTGAACCTATTTCTAATACAAAACCTATAGTTAAAACAATAAAGAATATAATTGCAATAGAGAAACCAAAAATTGACACTTGGTAAAGAGTTACAGCAATAGGGAATAATAATAAAATTTCAAGATCAAAGATTAAAAACAACATAGCTACAATATAAAAATGTATTTGGAAAGTTGATCTAGTTTGTCCATATACAGGACTAAAACCACATTCATAAGCTGATACTTTAGATTCATCTGGTTTATGTGGAGCTAATAAAATATTTAAAGCTAATAAAATAAAAGCTAATAAAGGTACAAAAATAAAAAGAAAAAATAAATTATTCATTAAAAATTAAATAAAGATAAAGATAGTAATTGTGTACTATTTAAGATTAAAGAAGGTTTTAAAATAAATAATAATATTGATAAGGTTAAACTAGAAATTAAAAAACTATGGAAATTAGTTAATAATGTACCAGTATTATCATTATTATTAAGTGATTGTTCATTTCTATTTTCTAATAATAATTTATTATTTGATTCTTCTACAACCTCATTAGATTCTAATGTTTCAGTATGAAGAACTCTAATTATTTTTAAATAATATGATGCACTAACAACACTTACTATTATTGCAACTAAAGCTATAAAATTATATCCACTTTGTATTGCTGAATATAAAACAAATTGTTTAGAAAAAAATCCTATTAGTGGAGGTATCCCTGCCATAGAAAATAAACAAATTGATAAACTTAAACTTAATAAAGGATTTAAGAAAAATTGTCCTTTAAATTCAGAGATATATCTTATATCCTTTATCATATTTGGATTAGTCTGAATATTATTTATATGATGTTCTAATATCCCTTTATTATTTATTGATTGATTAATTATATAACTTAATGCAATAATTATTAAAAATATATTCAGATTAGTCAATGAATATTGTATAATATAAAATAGAAGAGAATCTATAGATTGTTCAGTATTAATAGCTAAAGCTAATAAAATAAATCCAATGTGAGATATTGTACTATAAGCTAATAATCTTTTAATTCTAGTTTGAGCTAATCCTACTACAGTACCTATTATTAAAGATAATAAAGAACTTATTAATAATAAATTTTTTAATAAATAAATGCTATTTTCTCCACTTAAAATAGTTAAAGGAGAAATTAAAGATATATTATCTAAATTTTGGATACCTGAAATATTGTAAGTTAAAGAAGTTAATGAATTTAAGAATTCTGCATATCCATTTGTATTTATAGTTAAAGAATTTAATCCTCCTATAAAACCTATTTGTGTATGTAATTCTAATAATAAGATTATAATAGATATTTTAGGCATAATAGTTAGCCAAATCGTTACTATTGTAGGTGTATCATCATAGACATCTGGAGACCAATTATGTAAAGGAGCTGCTGCTATTTTAAATAAAAAACCTACAATTATAATAATTAAACCTAAACTTAAACCTTGTATTATATAATTTATTTCAGATACAGATATTAAACTATATAATGATTCAAAATTGGTTAAACCAGTATAAGCATATATTAACCCTGCACCTAATAATATTAAACAAGAAGATAAACCACCTAATAAAAAATATTTTAAACCTGCTGAAGTAGAGGATTCAGAATCTCTATATAATGTTGATAAAACATATAAACCAAATGATTGTAATTCTATACTTAAATACATTGAGACTAAATCTGAACTAGAGATTAATAAGGAGGAACCTAAAGTACTAAATAATACAATTAAGGAATAATCAGTAGAATAACTTATAAATTTATTTGATTCTTGTTTTTGTACTAGAGGCCAACCTATTAATATTAAGGAAGCTATTATTAAGAAAAAGATTTCTATTAACTGAGATACTTGTGTAATATGAAATAATCCACTATATATACCTATACCCGATCCAATTGACTGAATATAAAGAGAATTAAAAGATAAAACTCCTGCGTATATGAATATTATAGCTGATATTCTTGTAAAATAAATAGAGGATAAATTATTATTAAATGATGGTAGGGCCTTAGCCACTATTAAAGTTAATATTGAAATAAAAATCATATCTTAGTTTCTTTTATAGAATATATTAACACCTTGGTATAGTATCAGGATATAATAATAAAGGATAATAATAAATTTTAATTATTAATGATTATCTATACTACTATAATGAGATACCACTAAGGGGGTATTAGATTTTTATATTATTAAGCTCTGTTATTGGCTTTATTAGATCTAGATATAATTATAGTAGCAAACATAGCTAATAATAAAATGACACTTAATATAATTAATAAGACTGCTTCATAAGTGTATAAACCATGACCTAATACTTCTATTTGTTGAAATTCAGTAATTAGTACATCAGAAACTGAGGATAAAATAGAATTATTTACAACAGAATTAATCAAATTAATAGATACAATTTTAGAATCTGATAAAATACTGTTTAAATATGTCATTTTATTTAATAACAGAGATAAAGCTGGAATATTATTAAAATTGAAAGGTAAAATAGTAAAAATAATAAATATAAATAAAGAACCAATAGCTATAGCTAAAGGTAAATTTTTAGTATATTGATTCCCAGTTTCTAATATATCTGTTAATTTTATATTTATCATCATAATTACAAATAAAAATAATACTGCTATAGCTCCAACATATACAATTATATAAGATATCCCAACAAAATTAATACCAATAAGAATTAAATATAAAGCTGCTTGAACAAAAGTGGAAATTAAAAAAATAACTGATATTACAGGATTTTTAGAAGTAATAGAAAAAATACTTGATAATAAAATACCAAAAGCTAAAATATTTAAAAAAAGAGTTGTCATTGTTAATTATAATATTTAATAGCCTGCATATTATACTTTATCTATAGATTATATATTTTTTTGTTTTTATTTTTCCATTTATTTTTATTTAAATAATTAGAATATTATTATATATTATACTATAGAAATTGAGCACTTTTATTTTTACACTCTATTATTTTAATATTTTTGAATAATTTTTTAACTAAGATATCTTAAATTTAATCATCAATACTACCTTAAGAAGCAAATATTTCTATACTGCTATAGAAATACTAGTTCAGGTTAAATATGATAAGAAAATATCAAACACCTATATTAATTGTAATGGACTTACAAATCAATAGGTTAATTACTCAATATTAAAGATAATTGATTAAAAAGGCTTTAAACAAAGTTAATAATATATTAACTATCCTTCTGCAGTAGTAGATAATACTGAATTTAATTCATATTTTTAATGACAAGGCTACTATTCAAAACAAAAAATAAGTCACAATTTCCCTTAAATAATTTTATTAATTTATTGCTATAAATTAAAGTAGAGCCAAATATCAGGGTTTAGTTAAGTGCTGCAATTTTATATTATTAATATCACATAATAAAACTATTCCTTATATATTCCTACTGATAGCCATTTATTTTTGGCAGAGTCTAATATTGAGAATTAAAAGATAGCTTTCTATCTTTTTTATTAAAAAAAAACAAAAATAAATTTTTAGATCGTGAAGTTTTGAAATATAGTGCCATTGAAAATAATAATAAATTAAAGAATCAAAAGCCTGCAGGTTTAACCTAGAAAAATGGACCTTTAATAATTTTAATAAAAAATAAACAAAAAAACAAAAAAATATAAGGCAGGATGACTTTGCATTCTAAATTCACAAACAAAAATAAAAAATTATTAAAAACAAAAAATTCATATAGCTAAGCTATGGTTTATTAGAAAAGATATACAAATATTTTATATATTAGATACAAGAGATTTATTATTTTATTTTTAATAAATAAATTTTTATTTTTTAAATAGAAAGATTTGAGGAATTTATATATTTAATAGTTATAATCTAAATTAGAGTTTAAATTATATAACAGTAATATTTAATTTTTAAATAGATTATAATAAAAATAGAAATATTATTGTTAGTGCTTGATATGATATTGATAATTTAATCAATTAATTTTATTTATTTTATTTTTAATCTTTAAATTTATTAATTATAATTTAAATTTGAATATTAAAAACATAAAGTGAAAACAAAAAAACAAAAAAGAATAAATTAGTTTGGAAAATAAATGGGGGATATTATATTTATATATTATTGTATCATATTTGTTTCAATTTTGATTAATTAATCACTATATATAAAGAATAGCAGAGGGTATGTTAATTATATACAATAGATAAAGTAATTTAAAGATTAAAACTAAATATTTCATAAATTATTTATTAGTTAGGTAAATAGCAACTAATTTAAAGATATTTAGAATTGGTTAATAAATAGTTATAAAATATTATAGATAATAATTAAATATGAAATTAAATAGTATAAAGTAAAGCTGAGATAGAAGTATGAAGAGGATTTAATAATACATTAGGTAATATACCAAAAATAATAGTTGGTATTAATAAACTAATTAAAAGATAAAATTCTCTTCTATTAATATCTTTTAGAACGGGTAGATGAGGAGAATAAGAACCATATGATAATCTATTATATAAAAATAAAGAATAGCAAGCAGAAAAAAGAATACCACTAGCACCTAATGAAGCTATAATTGGATTTTGTTGCCATATTCCAATTAAAGATAATTGTTCACCTAAAAAATTTAGACTTAAAGGTATTCCTGTATTACATAAAGTGAAAACAAAGAATAATATAGTAAATACTGGCATATAAGTAGCTAAACCTCTAATATAATTAATAATTCTTTTTCCTGTTCTATCATAAATAATACCACCCACACAAATAAATAGAGCTGGACTAACAAATCCATGAGCTAAAGCTAATAAAATAGCTCCTTCAATACCTTGTATAGTATTAGAAAATAAACCTAAAACTACAACTCCCATATGAGCTACACTACTATAAGCAATTAATCTTTTAGTATCTTGTTGAATAATAGTTGACAATGATGCATAAATAATAGTAATTACTGCAATAGTTTGTATTAAAGGATTAAAATAATTAGTAGCATCAGGTAAAAATTGTATTAATACTCTAATATAACCATAAGTTGCTAATTTTAAAATAGTAGCAGCCAATATAATGGATCCTGCTAAAGGTGAATCACTATGAGCTTTAGGTAACCAAATTATAAATGGATAAAGTGGTGTTTTAACTGCAAAAGCTATAAAAAATCCTAACCATAATAATTTTTGAGCTTCTAAACTTATCTCACTTAAAGATATTAATTGAAAATCAGTTGATCCTATATAACTTAAAATAATTAAAATAGAAAGTAACATAGGTAAACTACCAGCTAAAGTATATAAAAATAATAAAAATGCAGATCTAAATCTATCTGTTCCATGACCAAATATTACTATAATAATAAATAATATTGGTAATACACTTTCAAAAAAGATATAGAAAAGTAATAAATCTAGTGAAACAAAAGCACAAATTTGTAAAGTTTCTAATAATAAAAAGGCTATTAAAAAATATTTTAGCTTTTTATTTATATTAGTATAATTAGATAATAAAGCAATAGGTGTCACAAAAGTAGTTAATAACACAAAATAAATTGATACTCCATCTATACCAAAATGTAAATGACAAAATTGTAATTGATTAAATTCAGATACAAATTGAAATTGAGTTGTATTAGAATCAAATTGATACCATATAAATAAAGAAATAAAAAAATTAATTAGAGAAGTTGTTAATGCTATTTTCTTCATTTGTGTTTGACCTTGTATAGTATTATCACTTATAGGAAGCAAAAGTAATGAACCTAATATAGGTATAAGCAATAGTAAGGTTATCATGAGATATTGGGTATTTATATTTTTATTTTTTCTATTTACTTTTTTAATTTATTTTTAAAAAAGAAGATAAATTTAATTATTATTTTTTTTTTTCTAATTTAATTTATTTAACCTTAATTTTAATTTATTTATAGGTGACTAATATTGAGATAAAATATTAATATTTTATCTTTATTTATTTATTTTACAAATCTTTTCAAGGAATATTATCCTTTTTTATTTACTTTATTTTTAATATAATTTATGTTTTTTAATTAAATAATAATTAAGAAGTATTAAATTCTATGTTAGTAAATTAATAAATTATGTTTTAATTAATTATATAATTTTAAATTTAAGACAATAAGGGATATGTTTATCATTAATTAGTCTTGTTTCTAAATCCAAACTAAGTATTTTATTATTAATATATTTACTTTTTTTAATTGGTTTAATTGATTAATATATAGTTTTAATAATTATTTAGTTAATAATGATTGAGGTTTAATTTAAAAGAATTAAAAATTTAAAGAAAGGTTGACCTAAAGTTATAATAGAAAAATTTATAATCTTAAAAAGACAAATATAACCAAGAATTCCTTCCATGATGACCAAAAATAGAGAGGTTTTTCAAAATAACTTAATAATTTATTTAATTTTGGATATTTATCATTTTATTTTATAATATTTTATACAAATTATTGCAGATAAATATCCAAAATTATTGGTGAAACAAATAATTATTACTAAAGATAAAATTAAAATACCAGACAAGTAATGCATAATTGGTTCTGCCTCATTAGATATTTGAAGATCAAAATAAGATAATAAAAAAGGAAATATAATTGAATGATTATTTTTTTTTTTATATTTTAATTTAGATTTAATTAATTTTAGCTTATTTTTATTAATTTATATAAATATAAATTTTTAGTATCATTGTTATCATTTTGATTAGTTTTTATTTTATTTATTTTATTTTTTCTTTATTCTCAACTTAATATTCTGATTCAGAACCTGAATTATATTTAGAATTTAAAAAGAATATTTACTCTTTTAAACTTTAATAGGGAATAAAAATTAATTTTAGGTCTAATAGTAGCATTACTATCAGTACTATCTGATCTATCCAACTTAAATATATTTTGATCAATTGATGAATTATCCCTTGGATCTATATGTTTAGGATTAGGTAATGGATATATATTATTAACTTTAGATGAAGATTCAGGTGAGATATCTATTAATTTAGAATGAGGTGATTTAAATTAATCACTATATTTATCTGAATCAAAATTTCTATCATAAATTCAAATAGATAAAGATGAAGCAGCAAATCCACCTGAACCACCTAAACAAAAAAATCCATATAATAAATTGATAGCAATATAATTAATTATATCAACTGAAAAATAATAATCTAATTAAATATGAGATAGATATAAAACTGGAATATGTAAATTAAAAAATCTTCAAAAATTTTACTTAATTTTAAAAATAAAGATTAAAAAACAAAAAACAATAAATTAAAATATGAATGATTATTAAAATATTGTTTGAAAAATATCTTTAGTTAATAATAAGTTAGATCTAATATTAAATAGATGCTAACTCCATTTAATTTATATATAATTATAAAAGTTAAATTTTATATATTTTATTAATTTCCTTCTATTATATCCTCTTCATCATAAATAGATAAACCTTTAAAGACTGGAATAATATTAGGGAAAGCTATGGGACTATGATCAAATTTGTTAATAAGAAAAGGTTTAGTTCTAAAAAAAGCTAAATTATTTAATTGAGTATCTCTTTCCATTTTTAATATCTGATTTAAATTAAATTCAATTATATTATCTATATTAGTTTTACTTCCTTCAGTTTTATCCAATAAATTAATAAACCAATCTAAATAAGATATATTATGATCTATACCTTTATTATAGAATTTATATTTAAGATAATGATATTTCTCCTCTAAATTTAATTCTTGGTTAAAATCAGAAAATTTAATATTACCTATATTATTAATTATTACCTCATTTTCTAATTTATTTGAAATATCATTATCACTAATATCACTCTCACTTGTGTCTATCTTATTTAATAAATTTTCACTTGACATATATTTATCAGAGTTTGCATTTATTAAAGGTTGATGATAAGTAGAAGCTTGTGCATTATCATTATTTGTAAATAAAATAGTTTGTGTATCATTACCCATAAAGGATTGTAAACTAATATTTGAAAGAAAAAATTCAAATATTTTATTAAATTGACCATTTAAAATAAATAAAAGATTTTCAGGTGATAGTCCAATATTTAAAATTTTCAATATATTAATAGAGATAAAACCAAATATTTTACACCATTTTAATAATAGCTTAAAATTATACACAGGTAATATTAAATTAATAACTATAAAAAATATATATACTATATAATTATATAGACAAATCATAAAAATAAAAATAATCATTAAATTAACTATAATTAAAGTAATTAAACTTATTAATAAAAAAATGATAATAAATATTGTATCAATATCTATTTGTAATAAATAATAAAGATATTCATGTTCAAAGGTGGATTCAAATGAGATTCTATCTATAATATAATTTCCACAGGGAAAAAGGTATAAATAATTAGATAATATTATCAAAATAACTAGATATAAAAATTTAAATATATATAAACCAACTATTAATTTTGTTTTAATACAATTAAAAATAAAAATTAAGATAATTTTAATTATTTTGCCTATTGGAAATATAATTTTCCTTTTGCATAGTTGAATTAGTGAAATATATAAAGGATTCTTAGATTTTTTAATTATTTGAAAGGTATTATTTATAATTATTCCTTCCCAATTGCAAGTATTCTGAAAAATAAATAAGGGATAAAATGTGGTAAAATAAAAAAATATAAATCTCATAAAAATTTGATTGTTAATCAATTGATTAAGATTGAATTGGTAACATTTTAAATGCATGAAATGGTATTGGGCTTGCTAATGTCCATTCTAATGTATTAACTGGTTGTGTCTCATTATTTAATTGAGAATCACTTGTAAAATAAGAAGCCACTTGCCAAGGATTATTAGAGCAAGTAGGTTGGTTAACAAAAATATCATAAATTATATAACCAAATAACACAGTAGCTACAACAGAAATTAAAGAACCAAAACTTGATACAGCATTCCATCCACTAAATGCATCTGGATAATCTGGTATTCTTCGAGGCATTCCTGCTAGACCTAAGAAATGTTGAGGGAAAAAAGTTAAATTAACACCAATAAATAGTGTCCAAAAATGTATTTTACCTAGGAAATCATTGTATGTTTTACCTACTATTTTTGGAGTCCAATAATAAAATCCAGCAAAAAGGGCAAATACAGCTCCCATAGATGAAACATAATGGAAATGTGCTACTACATAGTAGGTATCATGGAAAGCAATATCTATTGAAGCATTACTTAATACTACTCCAGTTAATCCTCCAATAGTGAATAAAGCTAAGAATCCTAATACAAATAATAAAGGTGTATTATATCTTAAACTTCCTCCATATAAAGTAGCTAACCATGAAAATATTTTAATACCAGTTGGAACAGCAATTACCATAGTAGCAGCTGTAAAATAGGCTCTAGTATCAACATCTAAACCAACTGAGAACATATGATGGCTCCAAACTAAGAAACCTAAAATACCAATAGAGAACATAGCATACACCATACCGATATAACCAAATATAGGTTTCCCTGAAAATGTTGATACTATATGACTTACTATACCAAAACCAGGTATAATTAAGATATAAACTTCTGGATGACCAAAGAACCAGAATAAATGCTGATACAATATTGGATCACCACCTCCTGCTGGGTCATAAAAACTTGTATTAAAGTTTCTATCTGTTAATAGCATTGTTATTGCACCGGCTAACACAGGTAGAGCTAATAACAATAAAACAGCAGTTACAAAAATGGACCATACAAATAATGGTAATTTATGTAGTGACATCCCATTTGTTCTCATATTAAGTGTAGTAGATATAAAATTAATAGCACCTAATAAAGAAGAAACCCCAGCAAGGTGTAAACTGAAGATAGCTAAATCAACAGACCCACCAGAGTGAGATTGGATACCAGCTAATGGAGGATAAATTGTCCACCCTGTACCTGCACCATTTTCAACTAAACTACTCATTAATAGTAAAATTAGTGATGGTGGAAGCAACCAAAAGGAGATATTGTTTAATCGAGGAAAGGCCATATCAGGACTTCCACAATGGATAGGTAAAAAATAATTACCAAATCCACCTACTAATCCAGGCATAACCATAAAGAATATCATGATAAATGCATGAGCTGATATAATTACATTAAACAATTGATGATCTCCTTGTAAGAATTGAACACCTGGAGAGGATAATTCTAATCTTATTAATACTGAAAAAGCAGTACCTATCATTCCAGCAAATACAGCAAAAATTAAATAAAGGGTACCAATCTCTTTAGCATTAGTTGAATTAAGCCAACCCACTGACAAATTGAACAATTCTAGTCTACATTAGCTAATTTTATTTTTTTTTTTAATATATTTATTATTATTATATAAATTTTGTTTTTTGTTAGGAATAAAGGTGAATTGAACACCTAAGGGGGTTAACCCGAACAATTAGCAATTGTCTTATCTTACCAATGAACATTATTCCTTTTTAATCTTTCTATAATAATTGAATTTAATTAGATGAAATATTAAAATAATATAATAATTACCTCACTAATTTAATAAGGCCTATATTATATAATTAAACAAATAGAATATCAATATAAAAGATTATTTATATAATGATAAAATTAATATTTGTTTTATGATCCTTATCAGATTTGAACTGATCCTAGCTTCTTGAAGGGGAGCTGTACGCACCACTATACTAAAGGACCTTATTTAATTTAATTTAATTATATTAATTTTATTTTTATTTATTTTTTAATAATAGCAAAATCAGGATTTGAACCCAAACTAACAGATCATGAGACTATTGTGCTACCATTACACTATCTTGCTTAATATTTATTATAATTTTTTATAATAAATATATTAATGAACACTATCTTTGCAACTTGAATACGAACAAAGAGACTTGAACTCTTAAGGGATACCTCCCACTTCTGCTTAAGAGAAGATTGTTTACCAAATTTCAACATATTCGCTATTTATTATTATTATATAAATTTTGTTTTTTTTTTTGTTATACTACTTCTTTTATTTTGAATTTAATTTAATTTAGAAAAATGGTTTATAATATTAATTTATTTTTTAATTTTTAAAAATCTAATCTGTAGTATAAATTAGATTCTAATAATATTTTAAGGTCTTAAGAGGATTTGAACCTCTGTAAAAAGTATTAACAGTACCTCGCTTAAACCACTCAGCCATAAGACCTTTAATTTGTATATTAATATATATAATTTTTCTATTTATTATATTATATAATTAATTCTAAAATAATTAATATAATTAAATTCAATATTTTATTTGTAATATGATTTCTAATATTATTTATATTTTATATTTTTTTTTTTTAGATTTATTTTTGTTTTTTTTTAATTTAACTGTGAAGGTGATAATTTATATATAGTAAATTTAACTACTAATTATCACTTCTTAAAAAAACAAAAATAAATATTTTAAATATTAAATTACTGTGATATAAATAATTAATATGCAGATAATAATAATAAAGATAAGATAAATTTAACACGGTAGGCGCGATTTGAACGCGCAATATATCTCCCACCCAAAAGGAGCGACTGGCCATTTTGTCATCCACCGTAAAATATTATATATTATTATACTATATTTTTTAAATAAATAATTATTATTTATTTATTAATTCTTTTATATTATAATTTAATTCTTTTTTATAATTATCAGTAATCTATCCTATTTATTACTTATCAATTATTCTCAATTAATTAAATTATTCTTTTTTTAGACTTTTTATTATATAATTATTACAATAAAAGCAAGATCATAAAGGCAAACCAATAAACAACATAAAACAGGAAATAAATTAATTCTACTTAAATAATTTAATTAAAAATAAAATACGGGCACTGTGAGATTTGAACTCACGACTTTGTGTAAAGTATTCGTTTTCAAGACGAAGGCCATAAACCAGACTCGACCAAGTACCCTTTAATAATATATAATTATATATTCTTATTATTATTTAAATTAAGGTTATATTTAAAAATATTTTCAAGATAAGACCTAAGGGAGTTGAACCCTTATAATATCCATTATGAGCGAACTGCATTAACCATTATGCTAAAGTCTTTATTTTAATTAATTTTCAATATTATTTAATCCTCTTCAATTATTTATTATTTTCTAAATTTATATAATTCCTTATTCTACCACACCCAACAGTAATCTATATTTATACAGAATTATATACTCTATAATCTAGTCAATCTCCTATAATCTAACCCTGTTTATATTATATAATATTAAATCTTTCCTATTTTTTTCACCTATTTATTTTATATTTCATTTAGAATAAAGATTATTATTTTATTTTTCTCTATTTCCCTTTTATAAAACATAAAAATTCTAAACAACACTTTATCTTAATTAAATATATTCTTTTTGTTTTTTTTACATTCAAGATATAATTTATATCATATTTTTTTTAATATTCCATAGTAAATAATAAAAAAAGCATTATTTACTACTAATCTGTATTTCTATTAAATAATATAATTATAGAGACTAAAGAGATTAAAATATCAGATAGAAAAGAAAGAATGGCTATTTTTTATTTTTTGTTGTTTCTATTTTGCATTATTTTAGATAATTATAACTTCTATAATATATATAGCTTAGGTTTATATTAAAGAGATAAACTTTTGAGCAGTAAAGGAATCGAACCTTTTACGGTTATTAACCAATTCTTTTACAGAGAATCACCATTACCAATCGGATCACCTGCCCTACAAGGTTTTATTATTACTTTACATATTTTTATTCCTAACTCTTTTATTAAAGTTAAAATTTTTTAATTTTATCTTTTTTGTTTTTTTTTTTGGGGGTAGAACAATAAATAATAAAATAAAAGATTATTTATTAGGTGGTAATGATAAATTAATAGGTAGTAATATAGGTTAAAAAACAAAAACAAAAGATTTATTCTTAAAAATTTAGAGAATTGGAAAAATGAGAAATCAAATGTAAAATATTTACCCGAAAGTTTTGCAATATTATTATATTTTGATCATAGAACAGGACAAATAGAAAGACATTTATATAATCCTAATTTAACTTTTTTTGATAGAAAACCTTTAGTAAATGATTATACCAAAAATATTATTCAATCTAGAACCAGAAATTATATAAATCCTTATGTATTTAATTATAAACCTGAAATATTATTACAAAAAAGTTTAAAAATTTTAATTAATTTTAAAGGTCAACATGATCAAAGTAATTTAAAAACATTAGATTCTGAATTGATAAAACATAGAGCTAGTCCATTAATTGAAATAGATGATAGAGAGTTTAAAAATCACCCTGAACTTCTAAATAATAGTTATTTAAGTTTTAAAAATCTTTTTGATGGTAAATTAACTAGATATATGTATAATTTATTTATATTAGAACTGTTTAGAGATTATATATTAAATTTAAATAAAAACATTGAGAAACACGAAGATAAAATAAAAGATTTATCATTAAAAGATTCTATAACAGATATGTTAAAAATAAGATTTAATAATGAACAAACAATTAAATGGTTAATATTAGATTATCCTTCTAACGAAGAATTAAAAGAAATTTATATACCTAAACATTTATTTAGTATACAGACTAATGAAATGTTTATAAAACCTTATAAAATTAAATTAATACCTATATTAATAAATGAGAGTCCACCAGTTATTAAAGATTTGAAAAGTATGATAAATCCTAATACTGTATTAAATAATAATAAATTATCACATTTAATAAATAAATTTAATAGAATTAACCTGGATAGATGTGTACAAATTTTAGATAAAAACAAAAACAAAAAAATCAAATTAATTAAGGATATATTTTGAAAACACCTGGACTTGAACCAGGACTTTCCCCTTAAAAGGGGGACACTCAAACCACTCAAGTTCTGTTTCCTATTTCATTATTTAATTTATATTTAACAGATTTTATTATTTAATTTCTAAATTATATTATTAGATTAAAATATGTAATTAATATAAAAAATTAAATAAAAAGGTTATAGAAATACTTAGATAAAATTAAATATTCAATAATTAAAATATAATATAAATATAAAAAATTTATTTTAAATATTAATTGAAATATTTTTATAGTATATTGAAAATTAATTATAGTATTATTACTATAATTAAGAATAGATTAAAATATACTATTAATTATATATCCTAAATATTAAAATTTAAGGTTAAGATTTAACTGAGTTGACCAGACTTGAACTGATATAAGCCATTACCAAAAAATGGTGTTTTTCCAAATTAAACTACAACTCAAAGAATATACAATATTTTATTTATATTATAATTAATTAAATTATTTAGTAAGCTCCTAATCATAATTTCTATTTGTTACTAAAATTATTTATTTTATTTATTTTTATTTTATTTTTTTATTTATTATTTTATAATTTTTTGTTTTTTTTTTAATTTGCCGAAAACTGGACTTGAACCAATATTTAAATCTTACAAGGAATTTGTTTTACCAATTAAACTATATCGGCCTTTATTATTTTTGATATAAGGAAACCCTTTTTAATTAAAATTGTTACCAATATCTCAATTAAAATTTAATATATACTACCAGCCTGATTGGGATTTACTGCCATCTTGCAAATTATCCTGAATTATATTTATTTTAACAACTTTTAGTTCTACTAAATTTTTTGTTTTGTAACTCATATCTATAGTAGCTTAGATACTAATATACTCTGTGGTATTATTTTTTTATTTATATTAAAACAAAACAAATTAACCATGGTTTTAACTATAAGAAGATTAGTAAATATTATTACTTTATTTAATTTTTCTGATTTAGTGAATTTTTTATAATTTTGCCTCGGGAGAGAATTGAACTCCCATCTCAATTTCTTCAGAATCACGCTTTGACCACTAAGCAACCGAGGCTTTATTTTAATAATCATATTTCCAATTTATTCTTTTTTATCTTTACACTTATATTAAAAATATTTCTATAATTCCAATTTTTAATTCTTTTTTTTTTTATAAAATATAATCTGAATTTAAAAATTATAGGTTACGAATTAATAGCTCAATATAATATTTTTATATTAAATAAAATTCTTTGTAAAGGTAAAATTCCTATATTGTCAAGTATAAGCCAGTTTAGATAAATAGAAATTATTTAAGTCATTCTATATCTTACAATATTCTAAAGGAGAACTCAATATTAAAGATAAATAATAACAAACAAAAAACAAAAACAAAACCAAATAATATGACTCTATTTCTATTGAATACTCTATTGACAAGAATAATATCAAAGACTTTTTTAGAATTTAATATTAAATAAACCTCTTTTTTATTTTTTTTTTTTTTTTAATTAGATTGGAGAAAGATAGATTTGAACTATCATATTTGTAATGCAAATACAACTGATTACCATTATCAGATTCCCCCTTTTTAAATTTATTATATTTTATTTTTATAATAATTTTTTTTTTTATAAAGATTAGTAACAACCTATAACATCAAGTTTCTTTATAAATTAGTACTGCTAAACTTAATATTTTACAATATGTACATTTGCAGCCTATCTAGAAATGTTCTATTTCTTAATTAATGATTAATTATTCTCTTTGAAGGAAAATAAAATAATCAATTTTTAGTATCTAGGGGTTAGATTCTTGCTTTATAGACATTCAGCACTTATCTATTATGTTTGTGGCTACCCAACTATGCATTCTGATTTTGTTACCCTTTTTATCTCAATAATTTTAATTTATTAAGAGTAAATTTAAAAAGGATTTTCCCCATTTTTCTTTACTTTTGTCTTCAAGATACTTTGAGTCCCTTACAATAAAATACAAACAATTGGTACACTAGAGAAACACAGCCTATTGATCCTTTCGTACTAGAAGGTCTGCCCCTTTTTACTACTTATCCCTCCAGAAGATAGGGACCATACTGACTCACGTCGTATTAAACCCAACTCACGTACCCTTTTAATCGGCGAACAGCCGAACCCTTCCAAGCTTCTTCCCCCGGAGGATAGGATGAGTCGACATCGCATTATGTATTAGTCTAATAAACTAATACTCTTAACCTTTCAGCTAAGTTTAGATCATATCTTCATCCAGTACCAAGAGTAGGTTGGTAAAGCTCTGGATGTTGGCGTGTGATCGTTGAGGGGTTAAAAGTTCTACAATTGCTTACACCTAAAACTATTAACTTCCCTGCTGATTGCCCAATCTTTCAAATTTTCACTGTTATTTAATTTTAATTAAAAAACTTAATCTAATTAACAAGTATTGAAAGCTCTAAGGGTGTTCCAGCATATAGCCAACTTCTAAGTTAATATTACTATTAAAATCCCCCGATGTCCAAATTGTCCATAATTTCTGTTTCACTTTCAATATCAGAAGAATCTTGTGTTATTGCTACTTTTTCATTTAATTTATATAACATTGACTCATGCATGTGTGGAATTAAAATAGGTTTAAGTTCTTCAAAACCATCTTTTTTTATATAGATTCTTTCGTAAATAGATTCACTTCTACTTTTTTTCATATGAATAGAAGTATCCAAATTAAAATTTGTTTTAAGAGCTTCTCTAAGTATACTTATTTCATCAGTTTTAAAACTATCTGTACATAAAGTTACACCACCTCTTTTTACTTGTTGACCATCATCCATTATCCAAAAAGCTAAACTTCTTGGTGTTAAATGTTCAGCAATATTACTAGGTATAATTTTATTTCCAGACTCATCTAAAAATAATTCTGCTATTGGTTTTAAATCTTCTATAGATTTAGTTCTAAAGTATCCTGAATTGTTTGTAATACCATATCTTTGATCTTCCCTTGAATATTCTCTAACTACTTCATCCATTAAAGGTAATCCTTCTTTTTTTGTTAAAGAAAGCAAATAGTTTAGATAATCTAATTTTTTTTTAGATTGTTCAAAAGAAATAAAAGCTTTATCTAATCCAATTCTTTTTATATGAGCATCCCCTAATATAACTCCAACTAGCATATCTTTAAGTGTTTTATTCATTTTAACTTAATTTATTATTTTTGGTCTTCGTAGTTATTAAAAAGACAATCTCTGAAAGATATAATAAATTATTAAGTAATAATTTAGATTCTTCCTAATATATATGAGATTTTGAGAGTATCTTATTTATTATATAAATAATAAATAGAGTTTATAAATATATTTAGTGTATATTGAATTTTTGTTTTATTAATTCAAGGTGCCAAACAGCCGAGACAATGTGTACTCTCGTCGGCTATCAGCCTGTTATCCCTAGCGTAACTTTTATTAATTGATCCCCGTCTATCCCATATTATAGCGAGGGGTCACTATGCCCTACTTACGTATCTGTGTGACTTTTAGGTCTTTCAGTTAAGCATGCTTACCGCCATTGAACTCTGCGCAACCCTTCACTGGTTGATTGATCTCCATTCAATTTCTAGCTATACCTTTTAAAATTTTTAGTGTATTATTATTTTTAGCCAAACTCTTTTCCCTTACCTATTTGTTGTTAAACATAATTTTCCTCTAATATAGCTCCTCTAAATTATGGTGAAAGATAAATTAAAGGTATTGAGGTAGTAAGGGGTCACTAATTTAACAATAGCCATTTAAGGCCTAAGACTTTCACACTTCTAATTAAAACTAGGCTAATTGGCCTAATTATTCAAAAGAAAATATAAAAAAATATCCCTCAAGCTAAAGCCAGAGGATAATGATAAATAGCTAAAGAGAAAGTTTTGATTTTATTTGTTAATTAATAAATTATTTGGTTACTTAATATCTTTATTAATCTTTATTATTTTTTATATATTAAAAATTTTTTTTTTAAGATATTTGGTAATTATCTATTAATTGTTACTTTTCTCTTTTTAAATAAATTTTAATATTACAAACAAAGAGAATAAGTTATTTGTTTTAATCTCAAATAAAAATAAAAGGTATTAAAGATAAATATTCAATATTTAAATTATTAATCTTTGTTACAATTTATTCTTATCTTGAGATTTTAAGTCATAAGACCTAATATTTTAGTAAATATTTGGATGTACTTTGCTACTCTATTAAAGACGACCGCCCCAGTCAAACTGCCAATTAGTCAACTCTCCCTTTTTTTTTTAATTGTAAGGTAAACATAAACCCAATCTTAATTATAAGGTTTCCAGTATTTGTCTCTCGACGTCCCTATTTACTATTAACTAAGATTGTTCTAGATTCATATGATAACTAACTACAGTAAAGCTGCATAGGGTCTTCCCGTCCCCCTGGAGGCAACACGCATCTGCACGTGTAATTCAATTTCACTGAGCAAGTTGTAGAGACAGTGAGGCCATCGTTACATTATTGATACCGGACCACATTTAATGGCCAACTTATTTTGCTACCTTAGGATCCTCATGGTTAAGACCGCTATTAACCAGATTTTCGATTAGTCACAGTTACCCATAACCGCTCTTATATTAATGGCATTGGGCAAATTTCACACAGTATACTATCATATTAATGATTGCACTGTGTTGTGTTTTTAGTAAACAGTCGGGGCCTCCGATTTTGTGCCACCACCTTATATAATTAATATAACAATCCGGACTATTAATTATTAATTTATATTTGTGGTCCCTCTTTTCGTCAAACTTATGAGGTGAATTTGCCGAGTTCCTTAACAACTTTTAGCTCTACGCCTTAGTATTCTCTACCTACAAACCTGTGTCGGTTTAGGGTACGGTAGTTTAATAGTTTATATTTAATAAATTTTTAGTAAATATTATTAATAAATATTTATTCTAAACAACTAGATGATTAGATATAACTATTTTATTTATGTTTATGGTATTTTAATTTTATTTCTTAAACCCTATTTAAATTTTATTGAAATATATTAAAGTTATATTAAAATTTAATTATTATTTTAGCAAATTAAAGTTATATTTAATAGTTAAGTTAAAATAACTAATAAAAAAATGATGAATATAAACTAAACAAGATAAAAAAGATATCTGTCATTCTATTTTTTTGAGAGAAATTATAATAAAACAAAAAATAATGTCATTAAATTAGTTAGACAAAAACAAAAAGCTCTCATTTTATTAATGTGAACTTAAGAAACCGGATAGTTATCTATTTCTGAATTAATTAACTAATTTGGTTATTTTTCCTAGCTAGAACTAATCTTAACTGTAAATCTAAAATTTTACATTTACAGAACCAGGTATTAATGAACTAATATAGTCCAAATAGGGAAAAGGTAATATCTATGCTATCATTACAAATTGATAACTAGAATTTAATTTATTAAATAAATAAATCTGTCAAATATA
>Ga0307476_10000235_pt1 | contig 51408 bp, 38 predicted proteins | sample atmos_gasesECM2C_2_FD_203314 | JGI IMG/M metagenome (GOLD analysis project Ga0307476, IMG submission 203314) | Hardwood forest soil microbial communities from Morgan-Monroe State Forest, Indiana, United States - atmos_gasesECM2C_05 | ecosystem: Environmental > Terrestrial > Soil > Temperate... | reverse complement strand
TGGATGCGACTCTCGCAGGAGAAACGATCGGAAACCAGAAAGTGACGGCGCGGCGAATCTCGAGTCCGCAGATGTCTGCCGACTGCCAGATCCTCTTCATAAGTTCATCGGAGGCGAACCGGCTCAATAAAATCATCGAGGCATTGAACAAGAATGCAGTCCTGACGGTCAGTGATATCCCGCAGTTCTCGCAGCGTCAAGGCATGATCCAGTTTGTTATGGAAGAAAATCGAATCCGCTTCGAGGTCAACCTGACCGCAACCCAACAAGCGGGCCTGACGTTGAGTTCCGAACTGCTGAAGGTGGCGACCGTCGTCAGAAAGAGCCCTCAACCAGGAGATTGATACACCATGCCCAAACCCCAGCAATATTCGATCTCCAGGAAACTCACCTTGATGAACGTGCTGGTGAGCGCAGCAGCCTTGCTTCTGGCAAGTGGTGGCTTTTGCGCGTACGACCTGTACAGCTTTCGGCTGGCCGTGGTACGTAACGTCTCAATTCAAGCCCAGATCATTGGGGATAATACTGTTTCTGCGTTGGTGTTCAACGATCCGCACTCCGCGGAGACGACGCTGTCGGCATTGCGCGCCAACCCTAGCCTTATGTATGCGCAGATTTATACGCGTGATGGGCAGCCTTTCGCGGGATACTGGCGTGACCGCATAGGCGAAACCCAGGCAGTGCCCGTGATTCCAGCCGGCCAAACCCAGAGCTATTGGTTTAAAGATGGGCATCTGGGAATGGCCCGCGCGATCATCTTCCAGGGCAAACCGACAGGAACGGTATATATCCGCGCCGACCTGGGTGCGATGAACGACCGGCTGAAGAGCTACGGTCTGATCGTCATTGCCGTATTATTTGTCTCCCTGTTGGTCGCCCTGCTTGTCGGCATCATAATCAACCGTTCCATGGGCTCTCTCTATTCCAAGCTGGAAATCGGCAATCGTTTCATGGATCTATCGCTGGATCTGTTTTGTGTTGCTGGATTCGACGGATTCTTCAGGAACTTGAACCCCTCCTTCGAAAAGACACTGGGCTTTACCACGAAAGAGCTTATGGCGAAGCCTTACCTGAAGTTCATACATCCGGACGATCGCCCGGCGACAGTCGTCGAAAAGGATGGGCTAGCAGAAGGAAAAGTCACTTTTGCATTTGAAAACCGTTATTTGTGCAAAGACGGCTCTTACAAGTGGCTGTTGTGGAACGCTGTTTCGGTACCCGAGCAAGAAGTTATCTACGCAGTGGCGCGTGATATTACCGAGCGTAAGCGGGCGGAAGAAGCATTGAGGGATAGCAGAGAGCAGCTTCGTCTGCTGCTAGACAGCGTCAAGGATTATGCCATTTTTATGCTCGATCCTTTCGGGAAAGTGACAAGCTGGAATCAAGGGGCGGAACGCATCAAAGGCTATAAACCCGATGAAATCATAGGCCGCCATTTCTCGTGTTTCTACCCTGCCGAAGACGTGCAGACTGGCAAGCCAGAGCGCGAACTCCAGATAGCGGCTGCCGAAGGCCGCTATGAAGAGGAAGGCTGGCGGACGCGAAAGGATGGATCACGATATTGGGGCGACGTAATTATTACCGCGCTGTCAGACGGGGCTGGCAAGCTGCGTGGATTCTCTAAGATCTCCCGCGATATTACTGACCGTCGGCGGGCAGAAGAATTGCTCCGGGAGAGCGAAGAGCGGCACCGCAAATTGTTCGACAACAATCCACATCCGACCTGGGTCTTCGACCGGGAGACGCTGCGCTTTCTTGCAGTAAACGACGCCGCGGTGCACAAGTATGGCTATTCCAGGGATGAATTCCTGGCCATGACCCTCCAAGACATTCGTCCGCCCGAGGATGTTCCCGCGCTGCTCGAAACTGTAAAAGCCCTCGGAGAGGGAAATGAGAGCAGCGGCGCCTGGCGGCACCGACTCAAGGACGGAACCATCATCGACACAGAGAACACCTCCTACGCTCTGAACTTTCTGGGCCGAGCCGCGCGAGTGGTTGTGGTGGTCGACATTACCCAGAGAAAGCGCGACGAAGCAGAAAAGCGCGAAATCATGGATAGCCTGGCCGCCACCAATCAAGAGCTCGGCCTTCGCAACCGAGAGGTGGAGCGCGCTACCCACATGAAGAGCAAGTTTCTCGCCAGTATGAGCCACGAATTGCGCACCCCACTCAACGCAATTGTGGGTTTTTCAGACCTCCTTGCGGAAGGAACCTCGGGCGCACTTAACACCAAGCAGAAGCGCTTCGTAGATCACATCAAGCAGGGGTCAGCCCACCTGCTCCAGTTGATCAACGACATCCTCGACCTCTCCAAGATCGAGGCGGGACAACTGGAGTTGCATACCGAGGAGTTTCTGGTGCAGGACGCTTTACCGGAAGTACTTTCCACCATTGATCCGCTGGCCATGGCCAAGAACATCCGGATGGAGCAGAAGCTTGAGAGCAAATTTCTAGTAAACGCAGATCGAGTACGCTTTAAACAGATCCTCTACAACCTACTCAGCAACGCGGTCAAGTTCACGCCCAAGGGCGGTCGGATCAGCATCAATAGCATCGACGACTGGGACTTCGTCCGCGTCTCGGTAACTGACACCGGGACCGGCATCCGGCCCGAAGATCAGGAAGTCATCTTCGACGAATTCCGGCAGGGTGAGGGGAAGGCTGATGGCGTCCATGAAGGGACAGGATTGGGGCTTGCCATCACGAGACGGCTGGTCGAGCAACAAGGAGGACGGATTACAGTAGAAAGCGAGTTTGGAAAAGGCAGTTGCTTTACCTTCTCTCTTCCTGCTGTTGAACCAAGATCGGAAGTCCGCGCAGTTGAAGAGCCAACAAGAACCTCAGTGACGGTGGATTCGGGCCGTCTCACGCCGCTCGTGCTCATCGTGGATGACGAAGTGCCGGCTCGTGAGCTTCTGGCCAGCTACCTCGAGCCAGAATACCGGGTGGCAATGGCCGAGTCAGGCGTAGAAGCTATTAAAGAAGCTCAACGATTGCGGCCCGATGCCATCACCCTCGACGTGATGATGCCCGGCAGCGATGGCTTCGAGACTCTGGTCGCACTCCGCAAGAACCCCGCAACGGCTGACATACCCGTGATCATCCTGTCCATCGTGGATCAAAAGCAGGTAGGTTTCGCATTGGGTGCGGCCGACTATCTAATCAAACCAGTTCGCAAACCCCTATTGCTGGAAACGATTCACAAGCATGTGCCCGCTCCCGCGGACGAGGATTCGTCCATTCTGCTCGTGGATGACGACCCCAAATCCTTGGAGATGCTGCAGGAGGCCTTGCGCTCGGCCGGATACGAGGTTCAAAGCGTGCGCAGCGGCGCCCGCGCCTTAGAGGTGCTAGCGAACAAAGTAGTCGGCGCAATCCTGCTTGATCTGCTGATGCCTGGGATGGACGGGTTTCAGGTCATCCGCCATGTCCGGCGGGAGCCGGCGCTAAAGGACCTGCCCATTCTTATCATGACGGCCAAGAATCTGAGCCGGGAAGAGATTGCTCTTCTGAGCCGCGAGACGCAAGGCCTCTTGCAAAAGGACGGCTCCTGCAAAGAACAACTCATCGCTGAAGTTGGCAGAGTAACCCGGGGCCACAAGAAGCAAGCGAAATCCGCGGGGCAGTTATGATCCGAATTCTTGTTGCCGAAGACAACGCTGTGAACCGTGAACTACTGCGCGAATTGCTGGAGGCGCGTGGGTACGAGGTCTTTGAAGCGTGCGACGGTCAAGAGGCGCTTCACATGATTGAACAGTCCCGACCAGAACTGCTGCTGATGGACATTGGCATGCCGGTACTGGACGGGTTCGGCGTCATCCGGAAAATCCGCGAGAATCCTCGCATAGCAATGTTACCGGTAGTTGCGGTCACCGCGTACGCGATGCGAGGCGACCGAGAAAAAATCCTGAACTCAGGGTTTGATGGCTACTTGTCGAAACCGCTCAACCCCTCCTCCCTCACCGCAGAGCTTGATCGCCTGCTGACTAAACAAGCTAATGTCTCCGCCAACCCAGATCACCTCAAGGAGGGTCAACCTGGGGGCAAAGACCGTGCCGTGGGTGCAAGCGGCAGTGGCTCTTAAGAACGGTCACTCGTCAGCCCTAGCGTTCCATCTTTTCAACCTCGGCCATGAATTGGCGAATCGATTGTTGACTTTGCGCACTTACAGCCGTGAATTGAATTCCTTGCCGGCTCTCCTTTCCCCACACGACGACGCCAGCTACGTCAATGACCACCCCAGAAACTGGTAGTTCAAACGACAAGCGAACGGCGTCCTTGGGCTTCAGGCCACCGACTTCCACTTGCATTCCTCCCTGGCTCAGGTTCCAACTCGTCCCGCGCACGGTTCGAGAGCCCACTGTGCATGCGACCTCGGCCTGAATGGGAACGCGGGTAGACTTGCGCCTGTTCTCCAGCATCCCGCCGCTCACCGTGCGGAACAGGGTGCTAAGTTTCTGCCTGTCAACCGGCTTCTGGAGAAAAAAAGTCGCGCCGATCGCAAACGCATCTTGCATGGTTTGTCTATCATCGCGTCCGGTCACGATGATGATCGGAGTTGACTTGTTCCATGACGACTTGCGGACGAGGCGCGCTAGGTCGAAACCGTTCAGGTTTGGCATTTCCAAGTCCAGAAAGATTCCGTCGAACTTTTCCTGATTGACGATTGCGACCGCTTTTTCGCTATCGCTGATGGGACGGACTTCGGCCTTCAGAGATATAAAGACCTCAGTCATCAGTTCCAGGTTTGAGATGTTATCCTCTACCACAAGCACCTTCAATGGTTGCATTCATCCGACCTCATCATTCACGACCGATCCTTATTACGCTCTTGCCTAGCCACCGGCCCTACGCCGCGACCACCCTTGGGAGACAGTACTCGCCGGCAGAAACAATTAGATAATTATTCAACCGCCTGCTTCCTGGTGACACAATTCGACTGTGCTGGCAAAGACGTCAATCCGATTGTGCGGTATGCTGCCGAATTGCTTTCAGCGAACTTGGCGGTACAGTCCTCCTGACCGCACTCAGGGCGAGAAGTAGCGTTACTTCAAGGTGGATTGCGCAGCACTGATAGCACAATTCCCGGTATGACTGCTTCCGAGATAATCTAAACAACTTTGACCGGTCAGAAGTATGGAATAGATGTCAGTCGTTATCGTCGCGCTGCTTGCGTCGGTAACGTTGTCGACAATGATTCCAGCCGAGCCACCGTCCCCGGCCACTTCATCCAGATCCGTGGTTGGGAACGTGCTAGTGATGTTGAACGACATCACGCAGCCATTTGATCCCGAGGGTGTACCCAGGCAATTGCCCTTTATTCCCGTAAAGAGCAAATCGGTGCCGCCATTGTCAGACTGATTAAAAACTTCAGTCATCGCGCCGGTGCAGGGATCATTTCTGTTACCGTTGAGGATGAGCAACGGACTACCCGTGACCCGGGTACTGTTCATCACCCCGGACGCGTTAAATCCAAACGCATAAAGCTCTGCGGCCCCGGCGGCGCTCTGGCCACAGACGTAAAAGTCGCCGCTGGCCATGCTGGTGAAATAGTTGTTGTTGGGCGTTCCAGGATGGACGACATTGAGTGTGCCGGCGCCGGTTGTGTCCTTAACCACAGACCCCGCGGTGAGAGCAGTATCGGTCTGCACAATATAGGAACCCGCCGTTCCGCCGGTTTGAGTCCCGAAGACCCACACTCGCCCGGTGCTTCCATCCACTAGCGGGCCTTCCTGGATCACGCCTCCACCCGTGAAAGCGAAAGTATTCGACCCCACGCACGGTGCGGTTCCACTCAAGCAAGACCCTGTTGTTGAGGCTGCCGTCTTGACGAAAAACTCGGTACCCGTCGAGGACGAAACAAAGACGTTCTTGGACACAAGATCGTAAACCGGAGGCGTCAAAATGAGGGAAGCCCCGACGTTCACCGGCCACCCGCTCAGAACCACCGGAGGATTGGTGGGGGTAGCTTTGAACACCGGTGCAATCGCATAAACGTTTCCTCCGTCATCGGAGACATAGGCCGTGTCCGTAGCATAGTCGACGAACGGAGACGTCAAAGTAGCTGGTTGACGGGAGGCGGAAGGCGTGTACTGAAGGTTGTATTCGCAGGGTGCCACCGCCAGGTTGGTTGTGCAGTTCGTAAGGGCGGTGGTGTTAAACGCCGCGGGAAATTTGGTATCCACGTTCTGCGTGTTCCCGCTTTTCCATTTCAAAACATGGAAAACCGCGCCGCCATTAGTGGCAGTGGCATTCTCGACAAATGCAATGAAGGTACCCTTTAACGAAAGGACCGGGGAGCCGTTGAGTGTGCCCCCAGCCGATGACGCGTTGTACTCGAACATAGCGGTAGGAGCCGTCCCCGTGCAGAAGGTCGAGCCCGCCGTGGCGTCAACGTAGAGATTGTTGAATGCAATAATGTTGAAGTTCCCCGGGAAAGTAGACCCGCCCGTCGGCAACGTGTAGACCACATAGTCGGTACTGCAATTTGGAGTCGGATTGCTCAATGAAAAAGAAAACTTGGCCGGATATGTTGGACTGGTGAAGGTATAGACTACGTTGCCAGTCTGAAAAGTCTGGGTCCAGTCACGTTTAAACAAGGGCCGATTCCGCTCGCCGTCATCTTGTTCCCAATGCCAGTTGTCGAGCCATTGCTCCCCCGGCGATTTTCGTTGTTCCTGCAGTGCAACCTTCGCAGCGGCGATCGCGGCCGCGTCCAAAGCTTCAGCCGAAGCAGGATCTTGCGAGCCGGACCGTTGCAACTGCTGGAGCCAATATCGAGGGTCACGTCGAATGTCGTCCGGGTTTCTCCCAGACGTAGAGGTTGCGGAAAAAAAGACGTGGCGATGAGTCCAATCGGAGGGAACCCCTTCTTGGCTTACGAGTTGGAATGCCTCATCCGACGACATCTCTTGCTGGCACCACGAAGACGGGGTGCAAGAAGTTACGCTGCCGACGACTATCAGAACGGCGAAAAGTCGTTTCATGCCTTCAGCCCCCCGGCGTCGATCCTGCTTCTCTGCTCGATTAATATTCCCGCGATATTACGACACAACGAGTCTCGGTGCATCACGCGCGCCGCGACGAATCATGATTCGCCTCACCCGCCTCTTCACAAACATGATCTGGACATGCCTGAAAACGACTGAGAGTCTAAAGAACCCACGAACCTTCCTCGATGCGCCGTAGCTCTTGTCACGAAATCCGAACAAACGAGCGATAGCCGTCGAAACATGACGAAGGTACGGCAGATTGGTATGAAGGTCATCATGAAACGTGGAAACAAGTCGCAGGTGAAACTGCTGGCGAGCGTGGAAGAAAGCTTTCGTGGACACGAAGGGGATGCAACGGCAGATAGCGAACCCGGCGAAATGGCCCTGGTTGACGTAGAGGACGAGGCCGTTCCACATCAATTGTTTGCCAAGGATCTGGAGAAGATCAAAAAGTCTTATGAGCGGCCGGCTTTTCGCTACGAGCAGGTATTCGTAACGAGTGCACTGTCATGCGGAAAGGTCAATAGTTCACAAGGTCAGTGCAATCTAAACCGTAAAGTTTCTTAGGCTGAGCCGTCTGGATTGGGACTTCTTAGGCGGTGCAGCAGGTTGGCTTCCCCCAACGTTGTCCTTCTCTCCATTGGCTTTTCGGCAGTGGTGTTCGTCATGTATAGAGTGGGCTTAAACGACTGTCCTTATTGCGGCAATGTGGCAGTTTATCGCTCGAAGCCAACGAGGTTGATCGATCGAGTGTGCATGATTTTCCTTCTCCAAATCGTGAGATGCCACGGCTGCATGCGCCAACACTACCGCCCGATCTTTTGGCCGACGACCGAGTTTCCAATCTCAGCGAAGAAGTCAGTCCAGACCCGCGCCAACGACGACAAACGGCAGCGCTCGGCGTAAGAACGAACGGGCCGAATAGACGCGGGTGTTGTAATTTATCGTCGTCATCTGTGCCCCGACGGTTTCGCTGTTTTTCTTATGCTCTCGCCATGCAGCCAGCGAGAGCGCGGCTAAGATCACGATCAATACCAAGGCTACCGTTGCCAACCAAGTGGCCAGCGAAGCGCTGTCTCCTTTTGTAAGCGTCCCGTTGAACGGATCATCACAAGACCTCGGTTCCATGAGTTCTGCTCCTCAGCCCGTAGTGTTCCCCTGATTTCCTTTCCGCCTAGTTACTACCTGTGATCCTGTTACGAAATCCGAACAACGGTGTGGCGGGACGCTTAACAATTGCGCCACCGTGAGCACGCTACCATGTGAGTGCAGCCTAAATTTTTCAGGCACGACAAGATCGACTAACTCATCACCATTTGTTGGCATGAACGATACAGTGTATGTCACTGATAATGCGGGGAATATCTTACGCCATCTCGCCGGCGGCGACGCGCCTGCCGCGAAAAGCGCTCGGCCAGTCAGTGTTGGCGGCGTCCCGGTCGGGCTTTCTGTTCCGATCTCCCCTAATCCCGCTCCTGAATCGTGCATACCGACGTCACCAAGGTTTAACGGTTTAGAGCAGAGACAACCGGCGGGCACAGTCGACCATGATTTCTCTCTCCCAAGCGGAACGCTGCGGGTTGTTGGGGTGGGTTCGATCACTGGGAATCCGTCCGATCAGGTTTAGGAACACCGCAGCAGAATGTTTGTAGGCGGGAACAGGTGTGCGAAACGCGACGTTGCCCAGGTACTGTAGGGCGTCGGAAAGCGCATAGTACTCGGGGTCTCCGGCCTCCCAGAGCCGGTCTCGCGCGGCGAACTTCTCAGGCGCGAAAGCCGCAAGGCCCAGTAAGTAGTCCGACCCATATTCGATCAGGTTGATGCCCAGGTCGTTCCCTGTGTAGATGCGAAAGTCGGGCCGATGTGCATCGCGAAGGGCGAGCCTTTCAAGTTCCAGAAGACGGTCGAGAGAAGAGTGTTTCATCCCTTTGAGCTCGGGGATGTCCATCAAGCGCCGCACAGTTTCCCCGTCGTAGATCTCACCGTTGGCGGCAAACATCGAACCTAATTCGAACGCCAGCACATGCGGATAGTCTCGACATATCTCTCGATAGACCTCGGCTGTTTTGGCCGGAGGCTTACCGTGCAAGCGAGCTGTCTGGAAGATGATTGGTATGCCGTCAAAACGAAGGATGCTGTCGATCTGCTGGCGAAAAAGTGTGATCACATCGTCGCCGGCGTGATGCTCGATATACGCTCCAGCCACAAACGGAATACCTTTCCCTAGAGCCTGCCGCGTCCAGTCCAGCACCTCCTGCTTTTCGGCATCGTTCAAGTAGTTGACGTAGCCGGTGTCCATATTGACGGCATTCATCAGGCCTGCCCGATTCGTGGAAGTCAGCTGGTTCGCGAACGCTTCGACAGCGATCCGGCCATCTGCCTCGTACGGGAGCAAAGCAGCCGCAATACCCTGCACTTTGCGTCGCGGTTTTTGGCGCTTGATCAACTCGTCAATTGTCATTCTTGCATGCACCATGGGCTCACGTGCTGCGCGCGACAAATCGATGTCAGCGTTTCTTGGCTTCCGTCAGCTTTTCTCGCAGATCAGAGTTCTTGTAGTATTCGTCCAGCGGATAGCACCCCGAGGGCAGTCCGTTTCGTGGCGCGGTTGTGCAATCGCTGAAGGTCCTGCAAATCAGCTTGCGCTGAATCTGGGTGCCCGCTGAGGCCTCCCATAAGAACTCGGGATAGCTCAATACCATGCGGCCCAGTCCCACGAAGTCGACCCATCCTTCGCGCACAGCAGCCTGTGCAACATGAGGTAAGAAGTCCTGCAGGTAAGAGTACCCCGATCCAACCATGAGCAGGTTTGGGAATCGCCGCTTGAGCTGACGCGTCAACTCAATTTGCCGAACCACTCCAACCAACGGGTCTTCGGGCGGCAGATATCCGTCGGAAGGTGGGTACAGCGCGGGCCGTTGAATATGCGGATTGTAATATGGGCTGCCGGCTGTGATATTCACCAGCTGAATTCCAAGCTCCTCCAGCAAGGCTAAGAAACGTTCCGGCTCGCTCAAGTCGGCATCCGTGGGGTCAAGCGGATTCACTCCGAAACCCCAACGGTAGGGCAGCAACTCCGGGCCAGTCTCCGCAACCCCGGTGGAGGCTTTCCCGCTGCCGCTCCGGCTTGGGTCGCTGTGGAACGGCACAGTATCAATCGCCGACAGCCGCACGCCAATGTGCAGTCTCGGACACAGCGAGCGAATTCCTTGTACGACGTCGCGCAGAAACCGGGTGCGGCCGTCGAACCTACCGCCGTAACGTCCCGCGCGCGTATGGGCGCTCAGAAATTCATGACCCAGGTATCCGTGGCAATGCTTGATGTCGACGAAATCAAAGCCCAACTGCCAAGCCATAAATGCTGCGCGGTGGAAGGCTTCGATAATCGACTCGATTTCTCCGTCGGTGAGCAGGGGATAATCCGCGGGCAGTTTCAGGCGCCGGTCCAGCAGCGGGTGGTGATAAAGAATGCGGGGTTCGGGGTGCGAATGTTCATTCGGGCGGCAGTACCGGCCGGAGTGTGTCAACTGCAGACCAATTACTAACCCATCGTCGCTTCCAGTTGTCAGAATGTGCTCGCGCCTCAGAACATCCCGCAACTGAGCGAGGCCTTCCTGCGTTCGCGAGGAGGCTAGAAGCTGATTGGGGTTCGCTCGTCCTTCATGTGAAACTGCGACCGCTTCTCCACCCCAAATCAGCTTGCCGCCACTACGACCGAACCGCCGCCATCGTCGAACCGTATTCTCCGACGGCGCTCCATCCGGAGTCGCGTCCCACCCCTCCATGGGCTGAACAGCGATGCGGTTGCCGAGTTTGAATGGACCACGGTTGAGGGGCCAGCGCAGCGGGGACTCTGATCCTGTAACGATCTGGGGATCACAGGGGATCTGCAGGTTGAGAGACTGCATGTGGTGCCGAAAACGTTCAACGTCTTTCAAGCTCCCCAGACGAATGATTGCTCCGGCGCTCATGCTGGCCTCCGCCGCCCGGGCAAAGCCAAAACGGCAAGTCCGCCCAACAACGCGATGCCCACCAGCACAAAGCAGCTCTCACGGTAGCTCCCTGTCGTGTCGCGTAGTCGAGCGATCATCCAGGGGGCAGCAGCTTCTGCAATACCACCGGCGGTCAGGATCACCCCCAACAATCGTCCCAGAATTTCAATCCCAAAGATTTCCGCTGTCATGAGTGGAATGACCATGTAATCGCCACCCAGACCGACACCAAAAATCGCCGCAGAAACGTAGAGGATTGGTCGTGTCGTCCCGAGGAATAGCAGGGGGATGCCCGCAGCGACGAGCAGGTACGTCAGCAGCATGACATACTTCTTGGAGAATCGATCCGCCAGCCAACCCACGAGCAACCGACCCGCAATGCTGAAGGCCAGCACCAGGGATAGAAGACTTGCGGAATCCCGCTGGGTGAAGTGCCGGTCCAGGCTCAAGAAAAGTTTCAGATTCTGCTGCGTCCCACTGACTGCTGCAATCGAGCACATACTTCCCAGAGTGAGCAGATAGAACGACGCTTGCTTGAATGCCGAGATCGGATGCGTGGATCTGACCGATCCAACGGTTGTGCTCGGTCTTGGGAACTCTCTTACTAGCAGCGCCAGAGGGAACGAGACGACCACAATCGAGATGCCCAGAACCCGCAGAGCGGCCTGCCATCCGAAATGCTGGACGAGCATGTGCGATATCCACGGGACTGTCGCCCCTCCGATGCCGATCCCAAGGTATGCGAAACCCATGGCTTTTCCGCGCGATCGGTCGAACCATTGCGTCAATAGCACCTGGTTAGGAAGAGGGCCTCCGCAAACGTAGCCCAGCGCGTTAAAAAAATAGAAGAAGTAAAACATACTGAGGCTTGAGATCGAGCCGAGTCCCACCAAGGCAGCTCCCGCCATCAATATTCCCGTCATCATTAGACGTCGCGGCCCGAACCGATCAACAACCCACCCCGCGAGGAACCCAAATACCGGTCCGACGACCAGTTTGCTCAGAGCATTCCCCGCCGTTACCTGGCCGCGTGTCCAACCGAATTGTTGGACCATTAAGTCGTAGTAGAAGGGTAGCCCCCACAGCGAGACGCCAACAATAAGGAAGAGCACCACAAAGGATGTTGCCACTGCTTGATACAAGGGCCCCCGCATCGCCGGAGACTGAACACCGCTTTGCTCGGGTCTGCCCGACGACGCGCGAATCGATGGCGCAGCCGCTGCAACGCCTTTGCTTCCCGATCCCGTCATGGGGTGCCAGTTTAACGTAACGAGGGATTAGTCAGGCGGAGAATCTCCTCTGGCGTTCGCTTCGACACCAAGTTTGCGGGTGGCCAACGAGATTTCCTGCCTCCTAAATGTGTATCGGGAGAATCGTTAGAGATTCTTGATATGATCGCTGGACCGGCTTCGATCATGGGAACCCAAGTTCGCAGAGGCCTCGACACAATGAATCGCACGGTTCTCGCTTTGCTGTTTGCCGTTTCTTCGACAGCGCATCTCTCCTCGCAGATGGGCAATATGAACGCTCCGACATTTGCCAAGGATGTCGCGCCGATCCTGCAGAAAAACTGCCAAAGCTGCCACCGGCCGGGCGAGGCTGCCCCGTTCTCGATGCTCACGTACGAAGATACGCGGCCCTGGGCCGGAGCCATGAAACTGGCCGTGAAGCAGAAACTGATGCCGCCCTGGTTTGCCGATCCTCAGGTTGGACACTTCGCCAATGACAGATCCCTCTCCCAAAAGGAGATCGACACAATTTTGGCGTGGGTAACCGCCGGCGCGCCCAAGGGCGATCCCAAAGACATGCCTGCACCCGTGAACTTCGTGGAAGGCTGGGGCATTCCAAAACCGGACGTGATTTTTCAGTTGCCGAAAGAATTCCCTGTGCCGGAATCGGGCATGGTCGAGTACCAATATGTCATCGTGCCCACCGGCTTCACGGAAGATAAATGGGTGCAGGCCGCCGAAGTCCGCCCTACCGAGCGCTCCGTAGTTCACCACATCATTGCGTACGTCCGCGAACCCGGATCGAATTACTTCAAGGACCAAAAGCCAGGCGTTTTCTTCGAAGCTCCTCCGGCCAAGGATGAGAACGTTGACACCAGCGCTCTGCCCAGCGATTTTCTGGTTGGCTATGCTCCCGGCCAGCCCGCCGAGGTCCTGCCGGCAGGCGAGGCGAAATTGGTGAAGGCCGGGTCCGACATCGTATTCGAGGTGCACTACACGCCCAACGGAAAAGCCGTGATGGACCGAACCAAGCTGGGCCTGGTATTCGCCACAGAGCCGCCAAAGAAAAGAGTGCAGACATTGTCAGCGGTCAATGGCACTTTCAAAATTCCTCCCGGCGATCCCAACTACCGCGTGGATGCCTCCTTTGAAATTCGCAAGGAGGTGATCCTGGCCTCGATTCATCCCCACATGCACGCCCGGGGAAAGGATTTTGAATATCGCATCGTATTTCCGGGCGGTGAGACGCGGACCATACTGCGCGTGCCGCAATACAACTGGCACTGGCAGCTTTGGTACAACCTCGACGAACCGATTGTGTTGCCTCCTGGGGCGCGTATTGAATGCACCGCGCATTTCGACAACTCGCCGAACAATCCGGAGAATCCAGACCCGACAAAGACTGTGATCTGGGGCCAGCAGAGCTGGGACGAGATGATGGTTGGCTTCTTCAACCTGGTCTACGATCCGCGAATCTCTCCCAAAGACTTGCAACCGGAAAAGAAAGTTGTTGCAAACACCAAGGCTTCAATCGCTAATCATGGCGATCATTGACGCGGACCATTGAAGTCGAAGGCTGAACCTTTAGGACCACCGACATCCAACATGAAGATTGCTGCTCACGCCCTGATCGTCCTCATCCTCGCCGTGCTCTCTGCATTTTCCACGGCTCAGTCTGCTCCCACCCCAAAGAAACACCTCCTGGTCATCGGAGAAGAAAAAGGATACCGGCACGACTCCGTGTCCCATGCCATGGCGACCATCGAGCGACTGGGGCGCGAATCCGGGCTGTGGGACACCACACTGCGCACCGACACCGAGGTACTAACGAAGCAGAAGCTGGAATACAACGCAAAGAACTTAAACGACTTTGACGCCGTGCTTTTCTTTACCGGCGGCAACCTCGAAATGAATGCCCAGCAGAAGGCCGACTTCCTGTCGTTCATCCACGACGAGGGCAAGGGATTCATTGGCGTGCATAGCGCCGCCATCACTTTCGTGGATTGGCCGGAATTTGTGGAGATGGAGGGCGGGACTTACGACGAGCATCCGTGGCTTACTTTCGACGCTCCCATCATCGTTGAGGACCCCGGCTTTCCGGGCATGCAGCAATTCCCGCATTCTTTTACGTTGCGCGACGAAATTTACCAGATGAAAGATTATTCACGCGACAAGGTGCGCGTGCTGATGCGGCTCGATGTCAGCAAGCTCGACATGAAGAACAAGAATGTCCATCGGACTGACGGCGATTTTGCCGTGACTTGGGCAAAGATGTACGGCAAAGGCCGCGTCTACTACACCACACTAGGACATGTGGAAGCGAACTGGGACAAACCGGAGTTCCAACAAATGATTACCGAGGCCATCAAATGGGCGATGGGAAGCGAAAATGCGGATGTGACTTCGCGCCCGTTGCCGCACGACTAACGCTAACAGGTCTGATCAGCCACGGAGGACACTTAGGGAGACAGAGGAAAGATACAAGAAGACGAATTCCGTAAAAACCTCTGTGCTGACCCTGTGTCCTCTGGGGTCAAGAGCTTAGGACGTTGCCAAACATGATTCACAAAACCTCCATCACGCGCAGAACTTTTGCCCAGGCCCTTGCTGCCGGCCTGGCTGCAACCGCTCTCCCCATGCGCGCCGCGGGGAAGCTGAACGTTGGTATTGGCGCCTATAGCTATCACAATCTCTCAATGGACGAAATGATCGTTCAGCTGAATGCACTGCGAGTTGGGGAAATCGAAATGTCGCGCGGTGAGTTCATGCTGATGAACCACCCCAGCGAGGAACTGTTTCGATCGGCTCGAACCAAACTTGACCGGGCGGGAATCCGCTGCGTGTCCTACTACACGGCAACCATCAAAGAAGAGCAGGATTTAGAAAACGCGGTGCGGTTTGCCAGGCTGCTGGGCAGCAGCAATGTCACAGGTGATGCAACGGGGAGCATCCTGAATCGAATCGATCGGCGCTTTACGCAGGAAAGGTTGACCTTCGGCATTCACAATCACTACTTCAAGGGCGAGAAGTTCGCCTACGAGAGTCCGGAGGATGTGCTGAGCGCTCTCGCGGGCCTTTCCAAAACCGTCGGCGCCACGGCAGATGTTGGGCACTTCGCATCTTGCGGCCATGATGCCGTTGACGCGGTGCGCAAATTGGGACCTCGTCTGCTACTGGTGCACCTCAAAGATATTCAGGCCGTGGACGGCGAAGTGAACGTGCTGCTTGGAACAGGGATCTCTAAAATTCCTGCGGTCATGCAGGAATTGCACCGGCAGAATTTTGCGGGACTGGTAGCTGTGGAATACGAAAAAGAAGGTGACGTGAACGACGACATGCGGCAAGACATGGAATTCGCACGCAGACTCGCCTAGCGGCCTGGCATAGGGAGCGGAAGCAAATGTGGAGAGTTTTTTTATTCTTATTGATTTCTCTAGGCGCCTGGACACAGGACGCGCATCCCATCCTCGCCCTTGGTTCGCCCGCGCCTGACTTCGAACTACCCGGCGTGGATGGAAAGACGCACAAGCTCAGCGATTATGGGGCGAGTCCAATCCTGGTTGTGGTCTTCACTTGTAATCATTGCCCGATCGCGCAGATGTACGAAGAGCGTATCGGAAAGCTGGCCGCGGACTACAAAGACCGGGGCGTGGCCGTGGTGGCAATTCAGCCCAACGATCCGAAGGCGATCCGGATCGATGAACTCGACTCCTCGGATATCAGCGATAGCCTGGCCGAGATGAAAATCCGCGCCGAATATAAGCATCTGCAATATCCCTATCTTTACGATGGCGATACGCAAGCGGTGACCAGGGCGTATGGTCCGCAGGCCACGCCGCACGCCTTTATCTTTGATCAGGAACGACGTCTGCGCTACGAAGGCCGCGTTGACAACAGCTACCGAAAAGAACTGGTGAAGACGCAAGAAGCGCGCAATGCCATCGACGCGATACTGGCGCATCAGGAAGTCGCGGTGAAACACACCGGAGTTTTCGGTTGCTCGACGAAGTGGCAGGAGAAAGCGGCTACGAGGGTCGAGGGCTTGCGCAAGATTGAGGCGCAGCCCGTACAACTCGAGATGGCGACTGCCGCCGACTTGAAGACGCTGCGCGCCAACCCCAGCAAGCAAACCCTCCTGGTCAGTTTTTGGGCGACCTGGTGCGGTTCGTGCGTCGCCGAGTTCGCTGATCTCGAAGACACTTACCGGATGTACAGTGTCCGCGATCTGGAATTAGTCACGGTATCGACTAACATGCCCGACGAGAAAAATACCGTCACGAAATTGCTGGAGAAAATGCACGCCACCAGCCGCAATCTGCTTTTTGCGTCGGACGACACTGCATCCCTGCAGGCGGCATTCGATCCCAAGTGGGAATCCGCCGTGCCTTACACCGTATTGCTGGCTCCAGGCGGCAAGGTGCTCTATCAGAAGCAGGGATCCGTCGACATTCTAGAACTCCGCCGAAAGATCCTCGCCTACCTCGATTCTGACTATATCGGCTTCAACAAGTATTGGTCGGGCGAGTAGCGGATTGCCAGGATGTCGAAAACAAACGAGATCGCGCCGCCCGAGAATTCATCGAGTCACTTACCGTCTGCGATTCGGAGCAGAGCGTGAGCGATGATGTGAAGCGCTCTGTCTTGCTCCGTGCGGACTGCTCGCCCCGGAATTGTCCCCCTGAAGCGCGGTGAAATGTAAGCATCGCGGTGTGTGCAACCATCCCTCACTTCTTCTGTGCCCTTGCCGTCTCCTTCGACATTCATGACGCAGCACGGGATTTTTGTGCTGCTCGCGGAGTAAAATCTGAATAATTGGTTTATGAGTTCTTCAGGTTTTTGTTCCACCCGTCCTCTCAACCTGCCACGAGGGGACGCCGGAGCTTAACCGTGAGGTGATTCAGCATGGAAGAAGAAGTTGGCATTACATCAGATGACATACTGAAAAGCGTCTCGCGGCGCAACTTCATCAAAGGCGTCATCGCAGGCGGGGTGGCTGCCTCCTCCGCCAGTTATCTGTTTCGGGCTTCCACACTTTTGGGTCAACAGTCGACTGGTGTTGGGGGCCGGCTGATTACCCTCAACGTCAACGGCCAGCAGCGGCGGGCCGACGTCCTGAAGCAGGAAACCCTGGCATGGACTCTCCGCTACAAGCTCGGACTTACTGGCACGAAACTCGGTTGCGACCGCGCCGAATGCGGCGCGTGCACGGTGCTGATTGATGACGTCCCTCACTACTCCTGTTCGGTCCTCACGCACACCGTGCGTGACAGGAAGGTTGTCACCATCGAAGGGCTGGCGAGTTCGGACGGCACGTTGCATCCGGTACAGCAGGGCGTCATTGATGAGCAGGGTTTCCAGTGCGCATTTTGCATGTCCGGGTTCATTATGTCGGCAGTCGGCTTTCTCAAAACGAATCCGAATCCTACGCGGTCTGAGATGGCCCACGGTCTCTCCGGCAATCTGTGCCGTTGCCAGGATTACGACAAAATTCTCACCGCAATGATGCGCGGCGCAGAGAACATGAGGAAGGCGCAACATGTCTAACTCAGAGTGGAAGCCCAACCAGCAGAAATTTGGATCGCAATACAAACTGATCGGCAAGGACTACCCTACCCCGGATCTGTATGCAAAGGTAACCGGCAAAGCGAAATATGCCGAGGACTTTCGCGTCGATGGCATGTTGTTCTGCAAGCTGCTGCTCAGTCCGGTGCCCCACGGCCGCGTGAAACATTTGGACGTTAGCAAAGCGTTGGCGATGCCGGGCGTGAAAGCGATTCTTACCCAGGACGATCTTCCCGCGCCGGCCGACAGCGTGACCGATCTGGGCGTCGTAATCAAGGCCAACAAGCAAGGCGAAAAAGCCCTCACCATGGAGCCGCTCTACCAGGGTGAACCGATCCTGGCTGTCGCAGCCGTCGATGAATACACCGCTGCGGAAGCGATCGAAGCGATCGACATCGAGTTTGAACAACTTCCATTTGCCGTCGATCCGCTGGATACGCTCCGTCCGGGCGGACCCAACCCGCGCGTGGACGGCAATGTTTGGGTGAGACCGCAGATGGCGCAGCCCAAGCCCGGAGAGAAACCGCCGAGCCCACCCCCGCCCCACGTCGGAGAACTCAAGTGGACGGACGCCGATTTCGCAGAAGCCAAACACGGCCGCCTTCCCATGGGGAAAGCACAGGACGAGTGGAGTTTCGGCGACCTGGATGCTGGTTTCAAGAATGCCGCTCTGGTTCTCGACGAGACATTTGTGACGCCCGATACCAGTCACGAAACGCTCGAGCCTCGCACCACGTTGGCTTACTGGCAGAACGGAAAAGTCTTCGTTCACATGGGAACCCAGAGCACAGTGCAAACGCTGGCAAGCCTGGGACGCTGGTTGAACATGGATCCCAGCCAGATCGTGCTGATCAGCGAGTACACCGGAGGAGGATTCGGCAGCAAGGCCACCGGTTATATCTTCGCGATCATCCCGGCACTGTTGTCAAAGAAAGCGAATGCTCCCGTGATGATGCGCATTAGCCGCGAGGAGGAGCATTTCATCGGGCGAGCGCGTCCCGGCTTCCATGGCCGGATGAAGGTCGGCTTCGCAGGCGACGGGCGGATCACGGCACTGGACATGTTCGTCATCTGCAACAACGGCCCGTACGACGCCGTAGGTGATGCGGGCACGTCGGGAAATATTGTGTCGTTGTTGTATCAGCCTCTCGCCATGCGCTGGCGCGGCACAACTGTTCTCACGAACACTCCGCCGCGCGGTGCGCAGAGTTCCCCTGGCGGCATGCAGGGAATCGTGATCATCGAAACGATCGTTTCGAAGGCGGCGCGCAAGCTTTCGCTGGATCAAGTCGCCATTCGGCGAACTAACTGCCCCGAAGGCAAATCTCCGGTTGGGCCCGTGAGGAATGGAACTCGGGCGCACTGCACCAGCGCCTTCCTGAAAGAGGCATTTGACCGCGGCGCCGAGGAGTTCCAATGGAAGGAGCGTATTTCGCGGCCGAAACGAAGCGGCACCAAGGTGCGCGGAGTGGGCGTGTCTTCAAGTTGTTTCGTCGGAGGCTCTGTTGGATACGACGGGCTCTTTGTGATCCAACCAAATGGCCGGATTGCAATTCAATCGGGAATCGGCAACCTTGGAACCGAGTCGATCACCGACGTTCACCGCGTCGTGGCCGAAGTTCTGGGCGTGCCTTGGGAAAAGTGTGATGTGACTTGGGGTAATACGTCCAAGAATCTCCCATGGACCTGCGTTTCCGGGGGAAGCCAGACGACCCATGCTATGACCCGAGCGGCACACGCGGCAGCGATGAACGGAAAAAAGAAACTCCAGGAGATTGCCGCCAAGACTCTCGGTGGAAAGCCGGAACAGTACGAAGTTGCGAATGAGCGTGTGTTTCACAAGGGAGGCGGCAGGGGCATGACCTTGGGCCAGGCTGCCCAGCGCGCCATCCAACTGGGCGGCATTTACGATGGCCACGAGGCTCCGGAGGACGTGAACAAATACACCAAAGCGTCCATTGCCGCGTTGGCAGGACAAGGCCTGGTCGCAGCCGCCAAGGATCAGTATCCACGCGACGGTCAGACCTTCTCCTATGTGGCCAGCTTCGCGGAAGTCGAGGTCGATGTTGAAACTGGTAAGTACGACATCACGGATTTTTTGGCTGTGGCGGACGTTGGCACCGTGCTCCATCCAAAAGCGCTCTCCGGGCAAATCCTCGGCAGGTCTATCTTGGGCATTGGCCACGCCATCGGCCAGAAGTGGGTATACGATCCCCATTACGGCCACGCCGTCTCGCTGCGCTTTTATCACACCAAGCCGCCAACCATCCTGGATGTCCCGGTCAATATGCAGTGGGCTGCGCTCGATATTCCCGATCCGGAGACGCCGGTTGGCGCTCGCGGCATTGGCGAGCCGCCGGTAGGCGGTGGCTGCGGCGCGATTCTAAATGCGCTCTCCGATGCGCTCGGGGATGAGATTTTCCGTCGCGCCCCTGTCAACTTGGACACGGTTCTTACGTCGCTCGAAGCTGGGCGGCCGTTGCAGGATCCCCTGACCGCTCATATTTAGCGGATTCGAATAATGGAGCATATATGGCAGTAATCCGAGATGTGATGCCGGCATTTCAGTTGTATCAGCCGAAGTCAGTGGTCGATGCGGAGAAGCTTCTCCAACAGCACGGAGAGGAAGCCTGGGTGTTGGCGGGCGGGATGGACAGCTTCGATTGGCTGAAGGACCGTATCAAAAAGCCGAAGGTTGTCATTGAGCTGAGTGGAATCGAGGAGCTCAGAGGAATTCGCGCGGCGGCCGACGAACTTGAGATCGGAGCCATGACCACGCTGACCGATGTGGCGCAGCATCCCATCATTCGTCAGAAATACGGATTGCTAACGAAGGCAGCAGAACTAGTGGCTTCTCCGCAGATTCGCAATCAGGGCACGATCGGCGGCAACGTCTCGCAAGACGCTCGTTGCTGGTACTATCGCGCGGGATGGCCCTGCTATCGCGCCGGGGGAAATATCTGCTACGCCGACACTCCGGTAGGCAGAAATCGGGAGCATGCGATTCTGCATGCGGAGCGATGCGTGGCCGTGAATCCTTCAGACACGGCCCCGGCCTTCATTGCGCTCGACGCCAAGTTCGTGGTCCAAACACCCAAAGGCCAGCGGGTAATGGACGCCGAAGAGTACTTTATCGGCCCCGATGTCGACATCACGCGCATGAATATTCTTCGTCCCGGTTACCTCCTGACGGCGATTCGAATTCCTTCAACCTGGGCCAATGCCCAGTTCTACTTCGAAAAAGTACGGGACCGCAACGTGTGGGATTTTCCTCTGATGAACGTGGCTTCGGCGGTGAAATTGTCCGGGGAAACGATTCAAGACATTCGGATTGCGGTGAACGCCGTCGCCGCCCGGCCCCTGCGCTTAAAGACCGTGGAGGATTCTGTGCGGGGCAAACCCCGCGACGCTGCCACCGGTGAAGCGGCGGGGAAGCTTGCCGTCCAGGATGCGGTTCCGCTGCAGTTCAATGCCTACAAGATCCCGCTCATGCGAAACCTGGTGAAGCGCTCGATTAGCGGAGTGCAGGAGGCAGTATGGACATCATAGAGTGGGCTACCAGTCCGTTCGGGCAAAGGGTTCCAATTCACATCGCCTGGTTCCTGATCTGGGTTGCGCTCATCGGGGGCCTGACGTTTCTCGTCGTGCACGCGATCTACGTTCGCTACTTCGCGCAAGAAAAAAGATTCGTTTCCGATTCCTCGGCGGAGGAGAGTTCGAAACTGCCCGCGCGCATTCCGCGGCATTCGTTGGTCGCGAGATTGTTTCATTGGATCATGGCGACTGCCATGTTCACCCTATTATTCACCGCATTCCTGCCGAAATTCGGCGTGCAGTTTAATTGGGTGACATATCATTGGATCGCGGGCACAGTTTTGACCGCCTCGATTCTTTTTCACATCATCCACGCGACCTCCTATATGGACTTTTGGTCGATTTGGCCAGACCGGGCCGACCTGGAAGATGCGTGGAAGCGCTTCCAGCGTTTTATAGGAAAGTCTTCGGCCTTGCCCCGAAAGTTTGCCAAGTACCCGCTGGAGAACAAGCTCTATCATGGCGTAGTCATGCTGACAGGCCTCGCTGTCATCGCGACCGGTATCTGCATGATGTCGCGCGTACGCACAGTCTTCTTTCCACGCAATCCTTATTTGTTTAGCGACATGACCTGGGGCCTTATGTACGTCCTGCACGGATTGGCAGGCGTGGGACTCATCACGCTGGTCATCGTACATGTGTACTTTGCTATCCGCCCTGAAAAGCTGCCCATTACTGCATCGATGATTGTCGGATCCATGAGCCGCGAATTCTACTTGAAGGAGCACGACCCGAAACGGTGGATCGTAGAGAGCTTATCCGAAAGACGCCGGGGACTTGCCGATGGCGACTGAGTTCCTGCAACGATGCGAGGTCATCGAGGAATGTTACGAATTTCTGCTTGCGTACGCTGGACAGGGCTTGCCCAGCGATGAAGGCGAGCAAGTCCGCAACTTCCTGCAGCGGGCGGCAGAAGCATTAACCGGCTTGGCGGAAAGTTGTAGACGGGCCATACGAAATTCCGACCTCGAACCACCAGAGCCGTACGAAGACTTCTGTTCCATGCTGGAGCGCGACGCCAGGAACTCGCTCGCTGTCATTCACGTAGTCCTGGTGCGACCCTCAATCAGTTCGCAGTTAGTCGATAACCTCAATGCCTCCAGCCATCTCCGCGCGCTACTGACCGACCTTTTTCTTATCGGCGAGATACTGAGAACACCGGCCAAATCCGTACTCACCAGCACCGATCAAGGGTAGATGACGCAGTTGCGATCTCGTAGATTCAGGTTCTTGCTAAGCTGACGGCGAACCAAAGACATTGCCTCGAGACACTGGTCGTCGCCCGTAAGTCGCTCCGAAAGCTGAGAGCGCTGCGCCAATTTGCCTCGACTTCCCTGCTCAACCGATCATGCTTTTTTTCAACGCGTCAACCTCGAGGATCTCGCTCCCAGAGCCAGCTTCGGGCTGTCGTCTCTCTCGGTGCTCTTATTATTCAGCCGGGAGCCGAATGAAACACATGTCCGTCATCGTCCGGCAACTGTAAGGATGAAGGGAGCACATACGGAAGCAACTCGAACGCATCGCCGAGGCACACGTCGTGCTGTTTGAACAGAATATCTATCTCTGTTTCTGCTCAAGGCCGTAGACCCCAGCCCGTGTCCAATAAGTCCCGTCTATCCAATTGATGTGATTTCCGTCCGAGGTTACGTCGCCTTCAAACTTCCCGCCAAAAGCATTAAGTATGACGTGCCCCTTTTTATCCACGCTACCCGCCGCTAAACAGTCCTTGGTACCTCCAAACTTCACCAGATTGCCGTGTTGATGAACGTCACAACCTCCATCCAGCGAAATCCATCTACCTGTCAGGTTGATGGGGTATGGCGTTGACTTCGAAGAACAGCGCGCCCAATAGGTGCCATTTGACCAGTCGATCTGACTGCGGTCTGGCGAAAGAATTGCCAGCGCCGGCCCCCACTGTGAGGCCGCAAGGACGTAAGGCCCACGCGCCTCTCCGCTGGAAAGCGAACTCTGTTCATTCTTCAGCACAAACAAATCGCCGCCATCGATAATGCTTCCGCGTAGGTCAGTCTTCCCTTCAACGCACCACTCGCCCAGGAAGAACGAATGCGCATGGCCTTCCCGGAACTCCGTCGCAAGAGCAGCTTCGATCTTCTGCTTGATATCCAGCCTGAATGCTGCTTCACCATCTTTTTCTGCAACTGCTGGTTGTACAGCATTCGGTGGCGCGCCGCCCCATTGCCAGAAACGTACGGTCGCAGCCTGCGCGATCATGGTGGAGAGATCCGCATTAGGAAAACGCTGTACGTACGGTACCGCCCATCCGATATCAAATCCGGAATAGGGCGCATTGATTTCCTGTTTTGCTTCGGCTCTCTTCTCAAGCAGTGAAGGGTCCTTCATCGCGGCCAGATTGAACCGCACCAGGCGATGAATGGCTCCCTCCCGCTCCGCATAAAGATCAATTCCATTTGCTTCGCCGAGTTCTGCAAGTATGAGCAAGGGGCCAAGCGCGTAAAGCTGATAATGCAGCGCCTTTTGTCCCCTGCCCATCTCGGCATCCAAAGATCCATCTGGCCGAATCGCGTGAATCCCCATTTCATAGGTAGACAAGCCCCATAAAAACGCATCCACATCGTTGTCCGCGATGCCTTCAGAAGCTACCGAGAGGCCCGCCCAGTACATGTGATTGTTCCAGGCATCGCTTCCCGGCCGCTTGCGCCCGCTGTCGAAGTATTCACGCACCCGCGCGGCAAGGACCCGGAACCATTGCTGTATTTGTGCATCCTGTTCTGCTGATCCGCCGCCGCTGTTGCGCACCTTGAGGTAGGCTAGTGCAGTTCCGCTCAGCATCCAATTCTGCATGTAGACGCCGCTATTGGTTGGCATCTTGTCGTCCCAGGCATCGGCTTTTGCCGCCGCGTTAAGCAACGAATAGACACATACGGCCGCGGCGCGACTTCCTTTGCTCTGCCAGGCATCCGCAGCCTGCCCCGCAAACTGGCCAAGATGAGTCGGGCCTTCCACGCTCTTTTGAAACGCAGCTTCCTTTTGGACATCGGTGATGGAGTATTTCTTATCTGTGTAATAGCCTTCGACGTTCAGCGTTCTACTGAAGATGGGAGGCTCGGGACAGTCGTACGGCACACCTGTCGGCACAATCTTCAGCCCATCCCATGGCGCGCTCAGACGCCCTGCGGAAGCACGTAAGGTCACCGGGATAAGAGTAATAAGAAGAGCGAATAAAAGCGTTCGCCGGGTCATGGGCAATATCCTAAGGCGTATTTCAGGGATGTTCGACTCTGAGATGAAATGTCCGCGAACGACGTACGTGACATTGTTCCGATGTCGAAAACTTGTAGGAAGGGCCTAGCGACTACTTCTCTATTTATGCTCTGAAAATATGCCCTTGCCACATTGAACGAAAGTGTCACATCGGCACGTCGTCGTCAACTTCCTGAGCACGCCTCGGGCTTTTATTCCATCCTCCAGATCATCCGACTCCGCAAGCTTTCTTGGGAGGCGTTCGCCAAAGTTCTGAAGCGCGAGCGATGTTCCGGAAACCAAAAGAACAACTGTGGGATTTCAGTCAATATAAAACCGAGCTGCACACGCTGAATGATTGCCAATCGGTAAGGCGCGGACCTGCCCCGCCGCGTGGATCTGTCTCTGCGAGAAAAGCCATCAGTGTCCGCCTTTGCAATTAGGTAAGCGGAATGAGCCGATCCTGGTGCGATAGCCGGTGTCGCCTGCCTTCAGGTAATCACCGACATACCAGAACGTACAGTCATCGCTCGGATCCATCGCCGTCGTCGTGTAATCTTCCCAGCGTAGAGTGTTCGTCTGCGGCGCTTCACCCGTCGCGAGTATGGACTCGTGCAACGTCAACAGACCCTTCGGATCGCCCGCACGGCGCGCCACGAAGCGCTGCCCCGCAAAGTTAGGTGATCCGCCGAACGAGTATCCGACGCCGATGTCACCTTTCCGGTCCATCGCGATGCTGGGCATCCAGCGGTAGAACCCTTCCGGCGCGTAGGTGCCCTGCTGATATAGCTCTGGATCACCCTTTTTGTCGAGGCGGAACTCGTACCAGCGCACGCCTCCGCCGCCCTGCGTAGCGACCGAGTGCGCGGCAACGATTGACTCGTGTCCCCCAACTTTGCGGTACGCGAGTCGCTGCATGATCTTGTCGCCCTGCACGTCGAGCCGGCGTTCCGTATCAGGTTGGGGCACGCAGCTCGACAACTGCCCCTCACAGAGGTAGTGATATGGTGCAACCTTGAGCTTCTCCGGACCGTCCGCCTTGGTGTTGGCTGGGTTATTCCAGTCGACGTGAACTTTCCAGAAGTAGATGCCGTCGTCATCGAAGATCTTTTTGAGCTGCGTGCCACCGGCCGCCATCATGATGTTCGGCGCTCCCGCTGGTGGTGCTGACCGGCCATCGATGTCGGCGTTATTCAAGAAGTTCACGCCGTCGATCACGATGCACTGTTCGGTAGCGGCTTGTCCCGCCAGCATCTTGGTGCGATCCGCAATGCATGCGTGCTTCTGAATTACGTCGTCGCCAGTGCTGGTTGGAACGTAGTAGCCATCCGTCCACACCGCCGGACGCGGGTAGTCCGGAAATAAGGTCCGCTCGAACGCGTACCGATAGTACGTACCGAGCGGGTCCGGACCGGTGCTGACTGCATAGCACATAGCCCAAACTCCCTCCTTTGCTTCCGGCGGTCTTTGCCCGCGCTGCGGTGGAGGGGGCTGCGGCGGATTTGGGGGAAGCGCTGCAGCGGCGCCGGGTGAAGACGACTCACCTGTCTTCGCAAGCTGTCCGGGCGAGGCTTCGCCGCGAACCGGGCCGGGCTTTTCCGGAAAGTCGCTCGGCGCAATTCGAGAAAATATCGGCATTACGATCAGCCATCGACCGGCAAGCTGGTCGTAGCGAACCACCGCGTCACCATTGTTGCGCGCCTCACATGCGCCGCCGAAACCAGCCCACACGGACTTCGTGGCCACCGCTCCGTACAATACGGTCCCGCTCTTGTCGTACTTCTTGCCCTTCTTCGAATAAACTGCAATTCTGGAATTGACAGTCTGAACGATGTGGTCCGGACCGACAGCTAGGCTGTTGTCCGACGGATTCCGGAAGGTGCTTGTGCCTTGCGGCCCTTCAAATCCGGCGCCTAGTCCGTCGAAGCTCTCGAGCAGAGGCGCCGCTGGCCGAGTGCCCTGGGAACGCTGCTCAACCGCGATGCCCTCAGGACTCAAAGTTGGCGGCGGCGTCGGTGGAGGGATCGCCTCGTCGGGCCTTTTTTCTTGCTCAGTATCTTGCCCGTCGAATAAGGCACCAGGTGAGTTGCCGCACCCCGCTCCTTTGCAATCGGTCACCACCGTTCCCTCGGTCGACCCTCTCTGCGACGCGAGCGGCAGCGAAACATCTTGTCTAATGGCCCTGTGAACGACCACTGTGCCCACCAGCGGCTTTTCCTCATGGTCATTGCTAGCTCGCGATTGCAGTCGGGCCCCGCTCGCTAAAACAAGAAATACGACCCCAACCTCGATCGCCCGGCTGACACTGGATCCCAATGCGCGGCTGATGGACACTCTCCGGCTCCAATCTAGCGGCAAAGCAAATAATTATAAAGTATACAAATTGAGTCAGCCGAGAGTTCCTGAAGTTGGAACTGAAGGGCCACTTAATCTGGGTGCTATTTAGGCTGCGAATAGCACTTCCCGAGGGTCAGACCGACCCACTACCGAAACTCGCAGATTCTTGACTATCGTATTGGATAGGAGCAATACGGCGTCGAGCAATTTAGGATGGGAGGGTTAGATTTCTGCAGGGGACCTGGTTCCCCTCAGAAATGAGATCGGGGCTCGGCTCAACTCGGCGAGTTTTGATCCCAGGTGCTCCAATCAGAGCTAACGCGTGTGCGTCGATCACGGTCCCTTTAGGTTTCTCAAAATGTGCTTCACACTTGTGTCTTGCAGTCCGCCGGGACACCCACGAAACAGGCACTCGATGTTAACCTGCGTTGCGTCAACGGCCTTTTTGGCAGTTGTAGATTCGACGAACTCGCATCATCGGCATGGGTCGTGGACTCGTGATCCGCACAAATAACCGGCATTAGAATGCTAAGACCCGTTCCACTTCGACAGTGTTTGAGGAAACCTGCGATTATGCTCAAAACCCTTCGCCGAGGCGGTGAGCTCTTGGATTCCAGCTCTTCCGTGCCGGGCCAGCGCAGCCGAGACAGGGTGTAATTAAGAGAGTCGACATAGCCTCGGTGAACATGCCTGGCCATGGAACTACAACGGAGCTAACCTCTTTATGCGCAAGATCATTTCGATTGCATCCGTCTCCCTCCTTTTATTCGCGACCTTCGCTTGGCCGCAGGCCACCAAAACGCCGGTCAGCCGGCGGGGACCGAGTGTCGCGGCCGGCAGCCAGGGCGTGGTTGTTTCCGGTAGGCCTGCCGCCACTGCGGCCGGCATCAAGATTCTGGAACACGGCGGAAATGCCGCCGATGCAGCCGCCGCGACTCTGCTGGCGCTGTCCGTTACCTATGTGGGCGCGTTCTGCGTGGGGGGAGAGGTTCCCATTCTGGTTTACCGCGCCGATCAAGAGAACGATCAGAAAAACGATCAGAAAAACGTGAAACTTCTGGAGGGACAAGGAGAAGCGCCTCGCGATTCCAAAGCCATCGCCTGGTACATGGAACACGGAATCCCGGACGGTGATGTCAAGGCAGCGGCCGTGCCCAGCACCATCGATGCGATCGTCACTCTGCTGAAACTTTACGGAACCAAAAGCTTCGAGGAGGTCTTGCAGCCGACGCTGGCCATTCTGGACGCTGGCGGACTGAGTTGGTATATCGACACCGGTAGCGGACAGAAGATCGAAACCGGCGTGAACTGGCAGGCGGACATGGCAGTGACCTTTCGCAAATTGGTGGAGTCGGAAAAGGCCGCGAAAGGTACGCGGCAGCAAAAACTGCAAGCGGTCTCGGACCGCTTTTATCGCGGCGACATCGCCGACGCGCTGGAAACCTGGTATATCGAAAAGGGAGGGTTCCTTCGCAAGGCGGATCTGGCTGCGCACAAAACTCCCGTGGTGGAACCGCTCACGACCACGTACCGCGGCTACACGGTCTATAAGGCTGGTCCGCTGACGCAGGGGCCTTATCTCTCACAGACGCTGCGCCTGCTGGAGGGATTCGACCTGAAGAAGATGGGCTTCAATTCGGCGGATTATATCCACACTGTAATTGAAGCGGAGAAACTGGCGCTGGCGGATCGCGACGAGTATTACGGCGATCCGAACTTTGCGAAGGTGCCGATGCAACAGCTGCTTTCCGATCAGTACACCAAAATGCGGCGCGAGCTGATCGATCCGAAAAAGGCATCTCTCGAGCTGCGGCCGGGCGACCCATACAATATGAAACCGACCAAGCCGCCCACCGTCACCGGCCCCTGGCACGGGGGAACCACCGTCATGTGTGTGGCGGATAAGTTTGGGAACGTCATCGCGGCGACTCCAAGCGGCCTGTCGAGCACGGCGGGCGTGGCCGGACGCACGGGCATTATTCACGGAAGCCGGCTCAGCAGCCTGAACACGTTTGCGGGAACTCCGAATGTTATCCAGCCTGGCAAGCGGCCGCGAATCACGTTGAGCCCCACGCTGCTTTTCCATGACAATCAACCCGTGATGGCGATCTCGGTAGCGGGCGGCGACCAGCAGGATCAAGCAGCCATCCAGGTCATCCTGAACTACGTGGATTTCGGCATGAGTCCCGAGGAGGCGTTTAAGTCGCCGCGCTTCTCTACCGAGCATTTCATCAGCTCCTTCGGTCAGGACCGTGCCAGCCTGGGCAGCCTCTCGGTGCCCAACACCCTGCCGGAAGAAGTGCAGGCCAACCTGAGAGCTCGCGGCCATGTGGTTACTGTCAGCCGCGAGGGAGTGGGTGGAGTCGCGCTGATCGGCATTGATCCTAAGACCAAGCAGGCCACCGCCGTGGGTCCTGCCGCTGGCAAAATGGAATAGACCTCGAGGCACCTGTACTCTTTTCAACCCGTGTTCCCAGGAAGTGATCGTCCATTCGAGTAACGCCGGGGAGTTGAGCAAATTGCTCAGAACGATCTTCGAAGGAGTCGATCGAATCGGTCTTCACGAGACTGCCCAACTTAGCTTTCGTAGTCGGGAGACTTTAGCCGACAAGATCATGTTCTGCAGAACCGCATGTTTAGCGACTGTGTCGCAACAGCAGAAGCCTGGTCTGTGTGATTCGCAGAAGAGTGTGTGCGGAGCGAATGGTCACCAACGGGTCACGTTTGTCGATTCGACATAGGGCATGATGCTGTCCCTAAGAATTAATGACTCTTGGAGTGAATCGAAAGCGTCTCGTCCACGGTAAGCCGGGAAGCGTCGCAATACCCGTGCCCTTTCAGACAGGCCTCGTAATTCCGCTTGTGTTCGGCGTCGGCCAGGGTTTTGGCCTCCGATGCAGTCAGTCTTGTGTAGTCACAGGTTTCCTGCCCCTCTTTGCAAGCCGAGAGGTTGCGCTCGTGCTCGGAGGAGGCTGTCTGTTTCGCTTGCAGCGGGGTGAGTTTGGAGTGATCGCACTCGTCCCATCCGTTCGCGCAATTTTGAGCGTTGCGCTGATGATCCGCGGCCGCCGCATCTTTGGTTTGAGATGGCGATAACTGAGTGTGATCGCACAGTCCAGCACCGGTCTGACAATCGGATGCATTGAGCTGACTCCGGGCGCTGTTCACTTCCGCGGTCAAGGCCGGAGTCAGTCTGGAGCGATCACAAGCGCCCGTCCCTTCTTTGCAGGCAGTGACATTACGCCCTTGCTCGGCCGCATCCATTTCACGGATCTCCGACTGAGTCAGCTTGGAGCGATCACAGGACTGCATCCCATCGTTGCAGTCGGTCACATTCCGTTGATGATCCGCCACAGCCAACGCTACCGTTTCCGGTTCGGAAAGTTTCGAGCGGTCACAGGAATCGTAGTGATTCCTGCAGCTTGCAACATTCCGCCCATGAGCAGCCAGAGCGACTTCAGCCGCCTGAGAGACACTCAGCTTCGACCGATCGCAAGTTTCGCGGCCCGCCTTGCAAGCCTCTAGATTCTGTGAAAAGTCGGTAGACTGAGCGAACGCAAGAACCGGCCAGAGGCTAAGACACGCCACTGGCGCCAGGAGAGATTTCCGGAGACTAGCTTTCATATTGTCCGCCCTTCGGAAGAGTAACAACTCATCGCCTACCGATGAAGCTTGCATTCACTATTGTGGTGCTGGCCGGAATCACTTACCAAGTTCCGGCCAGCTACTTATCAATGTTGCTGACCACGTCCTGATTCAAACTTAGTGCTTGCCGTCTTCTCTTGCTTCCGCAACATGCGCCTGGTGGCCTGCTTCAGAAACGGCCTTCAGAAACGCATCCGCGCTCGCTGGCGTTTGCACTTTACCCGAAAGAATGCTGCGGAACATCATGGGATGACCGTAGATGGCGCGAGTGGAATCGTTGTCCTGTTCGACAACCGCACCTTCCAACGTCAGGCCGGCGAAAATGCCTTTCGAGCGCGCGTAGGTCAGGACTTCAGTGTTCATCAAAATGTCAGTTCCGGCGGAAGTTTGGCGGCCGACCGGGCCCGCTGCCACTGATCCTTCGCCGGTGAGTTCGAACTTGCTCGAAAGCAAATGCTGCAGACCCTTATCGTTCATGACGAGCATGACCAGATCCACGCCTTCAACTCCAATCTGCAAGCCCCAGCTGCCACCGCCCACTGAGACGAACGCAGGAGCGCTCCAGCCTTCATGAGTGCGGCACGAAGCTACTCCACGGCCGTGCTTGCCACCAAAAATGAATCCACCTTTGAGCAGGTTGGGCACTACGACGATACACTTCGCACCGTTCAATACGTCTTCGGGGATTCCCTTGTCCGGCGCCGACATGATCGATTGCAGAACTTCCACCGACTTTTGCAGGCGGTCGACCGTGTCCTCCCGGTCCGAGCCAGCGAATGCGTAGGTTCCGAACATACTTATGGCGCTCAACAACAGCAGTGACATTGTTTTTTTCATGAAGGTTTTCCTTTAGGAGCTGCAGACTTTAAGAGAATAGAACTTCAGATAGCTGACTTAGTTCAGAGGACCTGAAAGAGAGAGAAGAAGTGCTCGTCTCTGGAATCACGATAGCTCAGTCGGAACGTAATAGCTGATCTGAATTGCTCAGTTCTCAAACTGTGCAGGTCAACTCTCTTCAGTGGCTGTATGAAGCATTCATGGGAATGTGAGCAATCCTGTACAGAAGTTACGACCATATCCTGTCATTGTTAACTGGAGTTAAACCGTCGAAGTTAAACATTGAAAGTTAAACAGTCGAAGTCCAAACACCGAAGCGCGGGTTCAATCCGCGGAAGCAATTGAAAAAGGTGAAATCGATGGAACCGTTTCGCCCTTCTTTCCGCCGCCGGCTGGCCGCGATCAGGAGTTCGTTCGGAAAGCTGGTAGCCATGCTTAGACCGCGGGCCCTAGAAGTCCGAGTTCAAAGAATGTGTCCGTTTTGCGGACTGATTACGCCGCGAGCCGAGAGGATCTGCTTGGAATGTGGGAAGCCACTGCGTGCGATTCAAGCGGAGCGAAAGACTGCACATCAGGAATAAATCAGGAATAAATCAGAAACGAATTACGAGGAGATTGCCATGCTTTGGACAGTTGTTGCTGTGCTCTTGATTCTGTGGTTGCTGGGTTTCAGCCTGCACGTGGCCGGCGGCCTGATTCACCTGCTGCTGGTTGTGGCGCTGGTGATGATAGTTATTAATTTGATCAGCGGACGCCGGGGAACTGCCTAAAGCGGTCGGGAGTGGGACTGATACTGTAGCTTCACGACTTGTTCCAAAGGTTGCGCGCGTTCCGGCATTCGTCCAGCGTGTAGCGCCTCACGACCTGGTCGAGCCTGTCCACCTGCGTCACTTCGCCTCCTTGTGCAGCTTTCTCCAAGGCTGCTGCGGCTTCCTCCAGGCTGGGATAGCTGACTCCATCGACCGCGCCGCCGTTCTTGTGAATTTGAAACGACATCGGATTTTGCTGGTGATTTCGGCTGGGCACCGTGCCTCCTATTTATGTTGAAACAGGACGCGAAGGCCCCGGCTCACTGTCCACACGAATCGCAGAGCTGCGTTGCCAGAGCTTTCAGGAGCTTTGGCCGCCGCCAGACCTCTGGCGAGATGCGTCTTATTTGACGGGTGTCCTGTCATCAGCGTGCACTTCTCCTTCGGCTGAGCCCTGCAGACTGGGCACCGCACCGATAATATTCGTCTTTGCGTGAGTGGCTGAGTCTCCACATACTAAGTATTCACGTTGCCGAGTTTAGAAAATGGTCAATTTTGCTCGTTTACTGAACGCCGGTACCGAACGCCGGTGCCAAAAAAACAGGAATCTGCGAGTCAAGTTCAACCAAACGTACGCCGCCCGAGGGTTGGAACTCGATACTCCCGTCCCGAACAATTCTGCCGAGAAATTGCTCACGTCGCGCTCAATTCGATGAGCCCTCACCGGCCAGAGCAATTGTGACCAGACATGGTGACGATCGAGTCTGTATCTTCATTTTCAAGGGAAGCAGCAATGAGCAAACAGTACCTTCATCTCTCGGCTTACCCGTGTGACGTGTGCGCCGGCCCAGTCGTCGCTGGCTCGCTGGGCATCCGCGAGAATCAAATATCGAAAGAAACCGACATTCGACAAGTAGGAGCGGTCTGCCTGGCGTGTGGCCATCGGCAAAGTGCGGCTACCAAGCCGGCTTGCGCACGGTGTTTGTTACCTGTGGAATGGGATTCGACCGGTGCTGTCAGCGCTCGTCAGACGGGCGTGGACTTCGTGGAAGTACTCAGTCGTGCAGAACCACATTGAGCAGAGAGCTGTGGACCTGCAGAGCGCCTTCGGTCCCGCCCGCATAGTGAATGAAGCCGAGCTTCCGGAAGCGATTCATAAAGAAGCTGACCCGGGAACGAGTCGTACCCACCATCTCGGCTAGCGTCTCCTGACTGATCTTCGGAACGACAGTCTCCGGGATGCCTTCCTTGCCAAAATGAGCGAGCAATAAAAGGACGCGGGCCAGGCGTTTCTCACTGGAGTTGAACAGTTGGTCGACAAGATCTTCTTCGTAACGGATATTGCGCCCCAGCAGGTACGCCACGAACATTTCAGAAAGCGCCGGTTCTCGGTGAAGCGCGTCCATCATTGTTTTTTTATCGACTCGCAGAATTTCGCAATCGGTCATCGCGGCTGCGGAACCCATCCGCAAGAGTTGCCCCGCCAGCGAACCCTCGCCAAAGAAGTTCCCCTGGTTCACGATCGCAATGGTTGCTTCTTTGCCGATCTTGGATACGACGGAGAGTCGCACTCTTCCTTTTTGGACGTAAAAAATAGAGTCTGCTTCATCCCCTTGCGAGAAGATGACTTGTTTCTTGGGAACAATCAGAATTTTCCTGCCCTCACCGATGGTGGCGAGGAAGGTGTTGGGATCGAACCCGCCGTTCTTCTTGTCTGCTACCGCAAGTTTCATCTTCCACAATTGTAGTTGGATATGGCCTAAGACCGTATAAATTATGACGTTTTTAAAATATTCGCGGAGTGAGCAATTCTGGACAGTATCCCGTACTGGGAATGAGCGAGGCTTGAGTCTATGCCACCAACCGTTCAAGTCGGCACGATTCTAATGAAGGAATGGCCCGGAATGAGCCAACTTCTTGGGCTGGAAAGCCAGCCCTGCTCCGGTGAATGGAGTCTGCTCAAAGTTCTGGATGGCTTCACACTGGATCGCAAGATCCATGCCGCCGGATGGAATTTCTTTTTCATGGCAGCAGAAGTCAAAGTGATGTTCTTTGGGTCGGTTGGAGCGGTGAAGATCCAAAATGCGTTGAAGCGGATTTTAGAGAAGGTCAAGCAACAACAGTTCAACGGGTTGGAAGTAACGCAGATCGTCGCCAGGCGTTTCCTCGGCGTGCCGTACGTGATCGTCTCTGCGCACTCGCGGCATATGCAACAGAGCTGCTATCTCGACTGCGCCGTGGCGCGGCAGACGTTCCAGCGCAATGCGGAATGGGCCAGAGGCTGAGCCTGCCGGTCCCTTCACCTTTCCGAGCCCGCCAAGCGCCGGTCACGATGCGGTTCAGTGCGCGGTAGGCCAGTACTAAGCTCACATTTTTCCCCGGGCTTCGCCCCACACGTAGGACAGCGAACTGACAGGGCTTGCTTCAGTTTGGTTTTCATGGTTTCACCATGCACTGAGGCGCTCTAACAAGATGGTCAATAGTGATCAGTTCGATCAAGCGTCATGTCGGTATTCTTAAATACATGGCAAACATCAAATTTGTTGTAAGGGTGAATCATGGCGGTACTCGGGCCCCTGCCTACGTGCAGCAGATCGATCGGTCTCCAATACAGATGACAACCAACCTCAGCCTGGCGCTCAAAATGGGCAAATTGACCGCGGAAGATGCTGCTAAATCACTGCAAAACTCCCGCTGCATCCCCGAACTACTTGCCGTTGAGGGCGCCTAGTATCCGGGCGCCGCCGGAACCGTGGGTTTGATTCGGTTCTTGGCTGGAGCAGCAAGTTATGTCGCTACCAAACACCGTGCTGCCGAATGCAGGCTTAGAAGTAGTTCGGCCGCGCCCCCTGATTCAGGAAGGGACCGCACCGGCTCGAGCGCGGTCGCACGCAAAGCCATCCCTGCCCAGTCGGATCGCGGTGATCGGGAATCATCTTCCCCGACATTGCGGAATCGCGACCTTCACCACTGACCTGTGCAGCGCCATTGCCGCAGAGTACGGGACAGCTCGCTTAATGGCGCTCCCAGTCAACGACACGGAAGAAGGATACGACTATCCGTCGCGCGTGCGATGGTCGCTTGCTCAGGACGACGTGAGGTCGTATCAGGAAGCCGCTGACTTTCTGAACTTCAACAACATCGACATGGTGTGCCTGCAGCACGAGTACGGAATCTTCGGCGGCCCGGCTGGGAGCCATATCTTGCACCTGCTGCGCGGCCTGAAGATGCCGGTAGTGACGACGTTGCATACGGTTCTACGCGAGCCAGATCCCAACCAACTGATAGTTATGGAAGAGATCGCGGAGCTCTCCGATCGGCTTATTGTCATGAGCCAGCTCTCGTCCCAGTTCCTGCAGGAAATCTTCAAAGTGCCGGGCAGCAAGATCGACATGGTGCCGCATGGAGTTCCCGACCTGCCATTTCTGGATCCGAATTTTTACAAGGACCGGTTTGGCGTGGAAGGAAAAGCAGTACTGCTCACGTTCGGGCTACTCTCGCCCAACAAGGGAATCGAAAACGTAATTCAGGCGCTGCCGCAGATTCTTGCCAAGCACAAGAATGTCGCGTACATAGTCGCCGGTGCGACCCATCCTCACATTTTGCGTCGCGAAGGGGACAAGTATCGGGCCAGTCTGCAGGCTTTGGCGAAGGAAGTAGGAGTGGAATCGCAGGTGATCTTCCACAACCGTTTCGTGAGTCCCGAGGAAATGGTCGAATTCATCGGCGCCGCAGACATCTACATCACGCCCTACCGGCATGAAGCACAGGTGGTTTCCGGCACGCTTGCGTATGCATTGGGCGCGGGCAAGGCGATCATCTCGACTCCCTATTGGCACGCGATCGAGTTGTTGGACGACCGCAGAGGCTCGCTGGTTCCATTCCAGAATCCCGACGCCATCGCGCAGAAGACAATTGAACTGCTGGACACGCCTGCGATTCGCCATGCGATGCGAAAGCGCGCCTATTTGTTTGCGCGCGAAATGGTCTGGAAAAGAGTCGCGCAGGGTTACATGGACAGTTTCGCGCGAGTGCGCAGCGACCGCATGGAGAGCCCCAAGGTGCAGTTCTCGGCCCGGATGACACACAAATCGCTGGATCAGTTGCCGGAGTTGAACCTGAAGCACTTGAACCAGATGAGCGACGATACCGGAATGCTGCAGCACGCGATCTTCACGATCCCGAACCGCAGAGAGGGCTACACGACGGACGACAATGCTCGCGCTCTGATACTTGCTGTTCTGCTGGAGCAGGTGGACAAAGTTCCACTTAAGTCCGCAAATTCGTCGAGTCTGTATTTGTCATTCCTGGAGCATGCCTTTAATCCCGCGAAAGGCAGATTCAAGAACTTTCTTCGCTACGATCGCCGGTGGAACGAGCCTGTAGGATCGGAAGATTCTCATGGTCGCGCAATGTGGGGATTGGGCACTGTCCTCGGCCGATCTCGCGATCAGGGATGCAGGGGCGCTGCCGGTCGCTTGTTCGAATTTTCTCTGCCCGCCGTTCTGGAATTCAGCAGTCCGCGTGCATGGGCCTACGCGCTGCTCGGAATTCAGGAATACCTCACGTCGTATCCTGGAGATCGCGATGCGCAGAAAGTGCGATCTGCTCTCAGCCGCCGACTGCTCGAAATGTATGAATCAATTCGGCGCCCGGATTGGAAATGGTTTGAGAACGTTCTAGCCTACGGAAACGCGAGGTTGCCCCAGTCTTTGCTCTCAGTGGGCGCAGCCTGCTCGGATGATCGCATGATTTCCGCCGGCCTCGAGTCGCTGGATTGGCTGTCGCAAGCACAACACTGCGACGTCAATCGCCACTTTGTGCCGATAGGTTCGCAAGGCTTCTATCACCAGGATGGCGAAAAAGCCCGTTTCGATCAGCAGCCGATTGAAGCCGCCGGAGCGGTTTCTGCCTGTTTGCAAGCCTACCGCGTAACTGGTGACAGCCGCTGGCGCAGCGAAGCCTGGTCCGCTTTCAATTGGTTCCTCGGCAACAACGATCTTCAGCTGCCTCTTTATGATTCCGTCACCGGCGGTTGCCGCGACGGCCTGCATCCCGACCGCGCCAACGAAAATCAGGGGGCAGAATCAACGTTATCGTTCCTGACGGCACTCCTCGAAATGCGATCTCTGCCAGCGCCCGAACAAAAGGAAATCCTTTCATGACCGTACCCACAGAAAAGCCAGAGAGCCTGATGAGCACTCGTTTCGAGCCATTGCTTCTTCGCCATGCCTCGAACCCGATCCTGACAAGTAAAGACTGGCCATATCCCATCAACAGTGTCTTCAATGCAGGCGCGACGCTACTGGCAGACGGCACGACCCTGCTGCTCTGCCGGGTGGAAGATCGGCGCGGGTTGTCGCATCTCTGCGCGGCGCGCTCTCGCAACGGCGTCGACGGATGGCACATCGATAATGAGCCGACACTGATGCCCGACCCGAAGAATTATCCGGAAGAGATCTGGGGCATTGAAGATCCTCGCATCACATTCGTCCCTGAGCTGCAGCAATACGTTGTCACTTACACTTCCTATTCGCGCGGCGGCCCCGGAGTGTCGCTGGCTCTGACCAAGGATTTCCGCACCTTCGAACGATTCGGAGTAATCATGCCACCCGACGACAAAGACTCCGCGCTTCTGCCGCGCAGAATCGACGGATGCTGGGCTCTGATTCATCGTCCCATGACGACGCTCGGGTCGCACATGTGGATCTCTTATTCTCCCGACCTGCGTTATTGGGGCAGGCACAGGCTCATGCTGGAAGCCCGCCGCGGCGCCTGGTGGGACGCCAACAAAATCGGGTTGTCACCGCCCCCCATCGAGACTTCCAGAGGATGGCTGGTCTTCTACCACGGAGTGCGGCACACGCCTTCCGGTTGTCTGTATCGACTCGGCTTGGCCCTCTTCGCTCTCGAGAATCCGGAGAAGTGCTTGCTGCGGGGAGATTCGTGGATCTTCGGGCCGGAGGCGTCTTACGAGCGTCACGGCGACGTCGATGATGTAGTGTTCCCCTGCGGATACACCATGGACGCAGATGGCGACACGCTCAACATTTACTATGGAGCGGCGGATTGCGCCATTGCCCTGGCTCGGGCCAGCGTGCGCTCTCTGCTGGATTGGCTGGACGCCAATGGAAGTTGCGAGCGTCGCCAGCGAGCGCAGGATTTGTGAAACTATTGACGGTTGTTCAGTTCATCTTTGGCTGTCGGCACCGTCACCTCAGCCGCGTGTTCACTATCAAGCACCGCACCTACCGGGTCTGCTTTGACTGTGGGCGAGAATTCGACTTGCCTGACGCGCATGCCCCTATGCGATTCACTACCTCTTCGGATGTCCGAATGAAGCCCAGTCCTCACCAAGCGCGCCCAATCCCCCCGGTTTGATCCTGTGTCTGCACCTGAAACTTTGATTTTCACTTGTGAGCTATCTTGCTCAGACGCGAACGTTTTCGTATGTCATTCTGTATTCCTGAGTGTGTAGTGGGGAGCGGCGGACGCTGATTCGCAGTTCTCATTCTTAGGCCGCCGCGAACGATTCCTGAAGTGCGCGGCCACATCCAGCCAATCGGCAATCTTCATTCGTGCGAACGCCGCCAAACCTTGCGGCGAACCACGATTCGACCCTAAGAATTCTCGAAAATCGAAATCAGGGCAACGTCTCCGGGCGCATGCGAGGCGTGTGCCTACGAAAAAGAAAGGCAACAATTATGCCGTTAATTCAACTCCTGGAAGTTCTTATCGTAGTGGGTGTATTGCTCTGGCTGGTGAATCGCTTCATCCCCATGCAGTCGTCCATCAAGTCGATCTTGAACGGTGTCGTTGTGATCGCCGTGGTTTTGTGGCTGCTCAACGTGTTCGGACTCTTTCACTCGCTATCCCACGTCCGCGTGGGCACGCTGCTGATCCGGTAGAGGTAGAGACAAACCCAAGTTGAACTTGACCAACCCAAGGATTCATGTCGGGCAACATGGCAGGCATCTGCCAATAGGAGACATTTTGAAGACACAGCTATTGCTCGCAGTCGGCATCACACTCAGCCTGAGCGCGTTTGCTCAAACTAATTCTCAGCCCCTAACCGCGGAGCCGACAAACTCGACTCCCATATTCCGAGTGACCGTGATCAGCCGCAGTGTGCAAGCGGTCAACTATCAACATCGCAGCGGATCTTCAAAGGTCGATTTCGCCGGCACCGACTTGATGCCCTCCGCGAACGGCGTAGCGGAAGTGAATAGCAAACGCGGGTCCATCGCCGTCGAAGCCGAATTCGGAGATCTGCAGAAACCTACGACGTTCGGCAACGAGTATCTGACTTACGTTCTGTGGGCGATTTCACCCGAAGGTCGCGCCGTGAACCTGGGCGAAGTACTGCTCGGCGGCAACCACCGCAGCAAGCTGAACGTGACCACCGACCTTCAGGCATTCGCTCTGATCGTCACTGCGGAACCTTACTATGCGGTCAGGCAGCCCAGCAATGTCGTGATCCTCGAAAACGTGGTTCGCGAAGAGACCAAGGGAACTACAGAGGCGGTAAATGCAAAATATGAATTGATGGAGCGTGGCGGCTACATCCCTACTGGCTACAAGTTTGATCCTGTGATTTTGAACGCCAAGTTGCCACTCGAATTCTTTGAGGCGCGGAACGCTTTGCGCATCGCTCAATCCGAGGGAGCCGAGCAGTACGCCCCCGACAGCTACCAGCACGCCGTCAAGCTGATGACCAATGCCGACGGTTATGCCACGGACAAGCATATCGACAAAAAGCCGTTGATCGCGGTTTCCCGCGAAGCAGTGCAGACTGCGGAAGATGCACGGGCGATCGCCGTCAAGAAAATGGATGACGTCCGCCTGGCCAACGAGCGCCAGGACTCAGCCGACGCACAGGCGAGCGCGCAAGCCGCCAAGATTCAGGCACAGTCGGAAGCAGCCAAGGCACAGTCCAACGCCGCCAAGGCCGAGATTGACTCTGCCAATGCACAAGCTGCAACTGCGAAGGCTCAATCCGATCTGGCGACTGGCCAGGCAGCCTCTGCGAACGCGGTTTCGGCGGCACAGGCGGATGCCGAACAATCTCGCCTCGCGGCACAACAGGCGCAACAGGGTCAGCAACAGGCGGAGACCGACAAGGCCGCCATGCGAGCAAAGTTGTCTGAGCAACTGAATTCCATTCTTCAGACTCGTGACAGCGCGCGCGGCCTCATCGTCAGCATGTCGGATGTTCTGTTCGACACGGGAAAGTTTTCCTTGAAGCCGGGAGCACGCGAGAAGCTGGCTAAAGTCGCCGGTATTCTGCTCGCCTATCCAGGTCTCAACATTGAAGTCGGCGGTTACACCGATAACGTCGGTGGCGATGTCATGAATCAAACCCTGTCTGAGAATCGTGCCGGCTCGGTGCGCGATTACCTGGTGCAGCAAGGAGTATCCACAAATTCGGTGTCAGCCAGAGGTTTCGGAAACACCTTGCCCGTGGCCTCGAACGACAACTCCGCCGGACGGCAGCAAAACCGCAGAGTGGAACTTCTTGTGTCCGGTGACGCCATCGGTAGCCCCGTCAATGCAACCACAGGCAGCTTGCGGTAAGGCAAGAGACAGCCATTCAGTAACGGAGGCAATACTTTATGAAACTCGTTGGAGCTATCAGCACGGCAGTCCTCTCTTTGTCCCTCGGAATCGGAATTCCGGCATACGCACAACAGGAACAGCACGAACAGCAGGAAGAAAACAAAGACAAGCCTGCGCAGGAAAAAGAAAAGCAGGCACAGCCGGAAAAATCCGTTAAGCCAGAAGAGAAAAGCGCGCGGCAGGATGAGAAGAGCGCCAGGCCGGAAGAGAAGAATGCGCCGGAACAACATGCCCAACAATCCAAGCCCGAACAGAAGGAACAGCACGCAGGCGGCGGCCGCATTCCTGCTGATCGCTTCAAGGCTAATTTCGGACGTGAACATAGCTTTCGCGTCAGCGAAGGTGATTACCGCAGTCGCCGCTTTCAATACGGCGGCTATTGGTTCGGTTTCGCCTCTGTCTGGCCGAGCAACTGGCTGTACACGCAAGACGTTTATGTTGTCGAAATCAACGGCGTGTACTACCTATGCAACGCGACTTATCCGGGTGTGAACCTCACGCTCACCGTCACGCTGTAGCGCCATCCACTCCTGGCGAAATAACGGAAAGGCGCGGGCCGTGGACCCGCGCCTTTTCCCTTCAGCTGGGAAAAATAAAAACATGCTTGGAACGACCTTGATCGTAATTCTGATTCTGGCACTTCTGGGCAATGTAAACAGCCTCCAGGACCAGTTTGCTTCGACCGAGATGGCGGTAATACATAATCTACTTGGCACCAGTGGCACCGCTGCCGATGGCCGCGAATCCTGGAATGTCGTAACGGTGAAGAAGCCCTTCAATTCACCGCAGTCCTGGAGCTTTAAAAATGTGCGCTTTGCCGCAGCCGAAACCAGCGACAAAGATTGACGCTATCGCACAGACCTCTCACGAAGTCCTATGTAAAAAATTACATCGCAGGCTCAGGTCGTGACGCCCGAAGTTCAGAGGGCGTAAGTGCGGTGGTTTGAGAGTTGGGGGTTGGGTGTGGGTCAGAATCTCTTGGCAAAAAATGACGGCAGTGATGCAATCCAATGAACCGAAAAGAGTTCGTGGTGAGCGCGGCAGGACTCGAACCTGCGACCCATGCCTTAAAAGGGCATTGCTCTACCAACTGAGCTACGCGCCCCACCTTTGTAATCAAGCACTTGCAGCGGTTATTTGAGATGCGTGGGTCCACGTGGGTCCAATCATCGCAATAACCTTGCGTTGTGCTTCTCTTTTCACTGGCATGAGGCCCTGTGTATACGTGTCCAGCGTTACTTTGCTGTCCGCGTGCCGCAGTGACTCCTGTACCGTCTTCACGTCCTCACCACTCCCTTTCAGGAGGGTTGCAAACGAGTGTCGGAATACGTGCCACCGGACATGCTTCGTAATCCCAGCCGACTCTGCAGCGGGCCGAATGTGTTTTGCCATTGCTGAGCTAGGCCACAGCGGCTGCTTGCCGTGTTTCTCAGCGGACGCGAAGACATAATCCGTCTCTTGATTGTAAAGACACTTCTTACGCCAGTCCAGTAGCAGCGCCGCTAGGCCAGCATCCATCGGAACGGGTTTCTGTGAGGCTGCGGTCTTCAGTGAGCCGACATGACAGACAATCGCGCGGGTGAGATGAATCTCGTCCGCGCCAAAGTCTATGTCTTCCCATTTCAGCGCCAGCAACTCTGACACTCGCAACCCCGTGACAGCAGCAACAAACGCCATGACATAATACACACCGTCCAGTTTGCGAAGCAGCTTTCCGATCTCCTCTGCTGTGAGGCAATCTGGAGTGCTCAGTCGTTTTGCAGACTGGCGCACTAGGCGTATCGGGTTTCTGTCTGTCCACTCGTGACGCATCGCGTGATTGAAGAGTGTGGACATCAAGTTCCTGATTTTCGCTCGGCTACCTGGGGCTAGAGACACAGCCTTGAGCCAGTCCTCTACCGCAACCGTGTGTATATCGGACAGAGAGCACTCGCCCCACTTTGGCACGATCCAGCCACGGAGATAAAACCCGTACGCTTTCCGTGTGGCGAAGGACTTCTCTCCTTTTTCTGACATTTCCTTGCGCTGGTAGTGGGCCACAAGTTCCGCCATGGTGCGCGGTGTCCCTGCATCCCTATTGATGGTTGAGCGAAGATGCTCGCAAGCCTTCCACGCATCGGCCTTAGTTCGGAACTGCTCTACCGTTCCGATCACGACCTTGCGCCTTATTGTGCGGCCACCTGGATTAGACTCTCGCCACCGCAGCGTCCATACAGCGCATGCATGTTTGCGTTTCTCTCGCTTGATGCTTCCGTGTTGATACCTTGCTCGCGTGGTTTTCATATCCTCCTCTCATTCCCCACGCAAGCGGGTTGGCCCGATGAGTTTACGTCAATCCACTGGTTAAGGACACTGGCTCGATAGCGCCAGTAGCGCCCAATCCGTACGGTTGGGATTTCGCCACGCCGCGCAAGCCTCTGCAGCGTCTTTGGATGCAAGCCAAGAATCGCTGCTGCCTGCTTGTCGTCAAGCAGAGGCTCGAAAGACATCGTCGGGCTGGTGCCCGAGGTTTGATATGCGTCAGTCATCTTTATCCTCCTAAAAAGTCTAGCGGAAGCCTGTTTGCCGCAGGCTTCCGCCCTGTCCAGGATTCGAGGTCCTGGAAACGTGGGTTGTGGTTGTGGTGACTGGGCTGCGGGAAATGTCACTGCCGGCTCTTCCGCTGTCGCAGGCCATCATCGGCCTCGATCATCCAGATCAATGTCAACAATCTAGTGCCCCTCGTCTGCAAAGGCTGGGCATGCGCCAGAGAAGCAAAGAACAGGCAAACCACAACGATGGCCAAATAGGCCACCACACGTTGACGTAACATGGCGCGCCCCCCACACAGACACGAGAATCATGACGCGGCATCTAAGTGTCGCGGCGTTCAAAGTGACGCGGTTATACCCTCATAGATTTGCTTTGTCAATAGCCCTGTTAGGGGGATAGTTTCCCGACAAGAAACGAGTTCCATTATCCTGCGCAGGCCTACTGTGCTGCAGAGGCAGGGATGTCGCTAATTCTCCAGCTATTCTGAATCTTAACGACGTAAAAGTTAATCGGGTCAGGATGGGTCTCCAGCTTGCCGTCCTGTTCGAAAGCGAGAATCTGCTCACAGGTCACAAGAAAACCGGTTCCGTGGGGCTCCCACTTTTCAGGTTTGATCGAAACCGACCGTTTCTTGTGGCTCTCGATGAAAGACCGGGCCTTGTCGAACTGCGATTTGGGAATCTCTGGCCAAACCTCCGGCAAGTCCTTCGCTCGTCTGTGAGCAATAATATCTGCGTAGCGGTCCAGAAGAGCTTGGATCGCCGTCTTATCCGCGGAAGAAATCGACGTTCCGACGGTGCCGGCGCCGCCTTCTCCAGCAGGAGGTTGGTTTGGTGAGAGGGCGGCGTCAATGTCTTTTGTGTATCGACTCGCCATTCTTGAATTGTGGTTTGTGAGCTTGGCCGCTCCCTGGAAATATGTCAGGAGACTTCTAAGGGTGGCTTGTCGGTCCGGGGATTCCGGAGCGCGTATAGCGCTTTCCGCTTCGTCGACCCTCTTGGCGAAAACTGCGTCGTCAATGCTCTGACGGAGTCGTTGATGATTAGGGTCCGATGGATCGATCGCTCTGAGTTTCTCTTCTGCGGCATCAAAATCACCAACCTTGATGGAAGACTGAATTGCAGCTATCAACGTCTCAACGGAAGTATTCTTCGCGAGTTTGGCCAGTTCCTCGTTTGCTCTGCGGGCCAAATCGGGATCACCGGAGGATAGTTCAATAGCCTTCTTAAAGCTGCTTTCCGCAAGTGCTGGGTTGGTATTCTCTTGCTTAATGGCCTCGTCAAAAAGACTCTGTTGCTGAACTCGTTCAAGAGCTGATCTGAGAATGTCTTTGCCCTTGCTGCTTACATCAGGAGCTCCATCTGGGTAGTCAGAAACCTCGCCCGCCAGCTTCTTCGCCGCGTCGTAATGCTTGGCCGCAAATTCGCGAACCGCATCGTTCAGCAAACCCGATTGCTGGTAGCGATGTTGGCTCCTTCCAAGAAAATCGCGCGTTTCTGTTCGTCTCGACCAATTCTGAGGAGCCCCTCGTAGGACTTCCTCAAACGTTTTCTCGGCAAGCAAGTAATCTTTTTTGTCGAATGCATCGACACCTCGGCGAAATCCCTGATCCGCTACTTGGTTGGCATCAGCTCCACTCTGCCTGAGCTTGACATCTTCAATTGCCGCTGTCGCCGAGCCTTCTGCCGTGCCATGCAGGTTGATGACGTCCTGGTATTTCTGGATCGCAAGGCCCCACCGTCTTGAATCTTCGGCAGCTCTGGCCTGGTCCATCAAGGCTCGCTCATTTTTGAGCAATTCGGCAATCTGGTCCAAGTCTTTTGCAGCCCAGTCGGACAGTGCTCCTCCCATGCCTTGAAGCGTCCTGTCCACATTTATGGCTTCGTCGAAATTTCGATTTGCCTTCAATCGGTTCGACTCGGATTGAAGTGCCAGTTCGGAATTCGAAGGCTGTTTGCCGCCACCCTTCGAGTGTTTGGAAAGTGGAAGGTACACAGCGATGCAAATCATCACTATGGCGAAGGCCGTAATCAGAACCGAAAGCATGCGACGCCGAGAAGGTCTTGGAGCGTAAGGTGGAGCAGATTCCCGACCCTCCTCTTCTGTTTTGGGGGATTCACTCTTCGCGGTCTCACGGTTTGCTGGGAGAACTGGAGCCAAAGCACTGGTGGCAAGAAACTCGTTCTTGAATCTCTCTTCAGGAGAGAGGGGCGTTGGCTCTTTCTCCAATCGCTCTAGGCGCTGAATCTCCGACTCGAGACTGGAATCGGAATGAAGCTGCCTTAGACGGCGCAACTCGGACGCCGCTTCGGCGTATCGCATGGATGCTTCGAGGACACGAGCGTTCTCCATGGTGGCAGCGATCTGCGCCTTGAGCGAGCGGACACTGGCTAATCGTTTCTTGATTTCATCGTTTTCTGGATTCTTCCGAAGCGCCGCCTCGGCAAGTCGAATCTTTGCGTCGGGCTGCGTTGTGCCTTCTAGATCTCGATCAAGAGTCTCTGCTTCCAAATGCCTTTGGACCGTTGCAGCCAGTACCCTGAACTCGCGTGTTTCTCGATATTTTTCAGGTTGGCCCTGAAGATATTTCGCTGCAGATTCAGCTCCCTTCTCCCGGAAAAGTCTGTTGCCTTCTTCGATTGCAGTCTTCAGTTCCGTGCGGAACCGTTGCAACTGGTGGCGGGCATTCTCCAATAAATCGAATATTTGTGGATCCGGGACGTCGAGGGTTTTCTTTTCGAGAAACTGCACGGCAAGCTCAAGGTTACCCTGCGAGAGGAGTGCTTGCGCGTCCTTCCGGGCGCGCTCAATGGTTTCAACCTGTCTCTGAGCGGCACGCGAGTTTTCAAGTAGAGCCTCGATCTCTTTGGTTCCAGCGAACTCTTCTCGGGCGTGTTCCAGAATTTGAGTCGCCTCGCCATACTTACTCGAAGCCGCCAATTCTTGTGCCCGCTGGAGCAACTGGCGTTTCCGGTTTTCTGCCTCATCCGTGGCCAGTCGGGCTTTGGCGACCGTTCGGAGGCTCTCAAGCTGTATATCGCCCGGAGCATTGCGCAGCGCCTTCTCGATCACAGCCAGCGCATCCAAAGCTCTGCCAGCTTCCAATAAGCTACTTGCAGCAAGAGTCTGGTCCCTCACATAGGCCTTCAGCTGGATTGCCCGATGCTCAGCCTCCGCTAAGGCTTTCAGCTTTAGCAGGCCATGGTCATTGGGGTTGCGTTCTAAGCCTTCTTTGGCGAGGGCAATAGCTGCCGCATGATCTTCTCGTTTAAGGGCAGAGTCGATCTCGTGGGTCAACTTTTCTAATTCCGCTCTGCGCAGTTGTTCGGCGCGCGCAGTTTTCACAACAGTCAGCAACGAAGAAAGTTCCGATGAGGTGGGGTCGATTTGTGCTGCTTCCTGGAGCGCGTTGAAAGCACGAGTTAAATCGCGAGCAGCCATGTGGTCGCGTGCGTTCTGAATCAAATCGCGAAGGCGTTGTTGCCGGCTTTGTTCCTCCGCTCTCCGCATGACCACTACGAGCATCGCCTTTGCGGATGTGTCATGGGGCTCAATCTCGAGCGCTTGTTGAACCGCCTGTTTCGCTTCGGCCAGGTCCCCTGCCTGGTGTGCTTCTTCCGCCTTGCGCAACGCCGACTTGAACTGGGCGGCGCGGTTCTTTGCCTCTTGGATTGATCGTCGGAGACCCAATAAATCTTGATTATTTCTATCTAGGCTGATTGCCTCATCCACAATCGCGAGTGCGTCTTCAAAGCGTCGCTCGAGAAATGCCTGATCGGCCTGGCCGCGCAGTTGGCGCACTTGTTCGGCTTGCCGCTGCAGGCGAACCATCTGCTGCACTTTGTTCAGCAACTGGTGAGCTTGCGTGTGTCGTCCGTCAATCAAAAGGAGCCTGCGAAGACAGTCTTCTGCTTTGGTCCATTCCGTTCGCTGAACCTCTATTTCGGCTCTCTTTAGCCACTGTGTAACCTCGAACTGTTTTTGCTTCTCCGCTACTGCGAGCAGGTCGAAGGCGAACTCTCGCCCGGTCGGGTATCGCAGGTCACGATTCTTCGCCAGCGCCTTTGCGATAATCCCATCCAATTCGGGGGGGTATTCTTGTAGACAGGTGCCCAACCGCGGCGGATCGTCGTGAATAATCTGATAAATAATCGCCGCTTCGCTTGATGAAGCCTGAGACGGAACAACTCCGGTCAGCAATTGGTAGAGGACCACACCGGTCGAATAGATGTCCGTTCTACGGTCCAAGGATTGATTCTGGAACTGCTCGGGGGACATGTAGTAGATCGTGCCAACGATTTCGGTACGACTGATGCCGGTATCGCCGATGCGAGCGATTCCAAAATCGACGATCTTCACGCTGCCGTCATTCAGGAGCATAATGTTGGCCGGTTTAATGTCGCGGTGGATAATGCACCGCTCGTGGGCGTAATTCAAACCGTTGCACACTTCGATGCAAATGTTCAGTTTGCCGGCGAGGCTGAGTGAGCTGCTTTCTGATCTGAGAACGGAGTCGAGACTTACACCCTCCAGGTACTCCATCACCAGGTAGGGGCTTCCGCCCTGGTCGCCAAAATCGTAGATTGTGACGATGTTGGGATGGTGAAGACTTCCGGTCGATCTAGCCTCTACATCGAAACGTTTCACCAATCCTGGTGTCGCCCCGACGATCATCTTGATCGCCACAAGGCGGTCTAGCTGGGGGTCGCGTGCTTTGTAGACTACGCCCATACCCCCGCGCCCGATCACGCTGAGGATCTCGTACTTTCCGATTTTCGCAGGTTGGCTTGTCACCGGTTACACCACAATCCCGCCGTCAACTGCATGCCCCAGTTTAGTGGAGCCCATGGACGAAGGTCATGATTTTATGAGGTGGGGCTTCCCTAAGTAAATGGCCCGATGTGATCAGAAATGCGATCCCAGCGCCGGATCGGGATGAGGACACCTCTTGCGTCGAGCACTCGCCCGGGGGGCCGAAACGACAGGCGACGCTTACCTCGATCACGATCAACGGCGCACCACCCTCGATCACGATCAACGGCGCAACAAGCGGTACTATGTCCGTGGGTGCTTTCGCCGCCTTGACGGCGACGGGCCACTACAGCGACGGAAGCACGCAGAATAACCTCCTAGTCACTTGGTCGTCGAGCCTTTCAAGCGTAATCTCGGTCAGCAACAACGGCGTCATAACGGCTCTACGGGGCTGGTACGGCCCTACCGGTCCCGTGGAGATTACTGCGACAAGCGGAAGCATCGTCGGTTCAGTGCAAATTGGATACGTTTTCCCGCAGACAACGCTTTTTGCATCTGATGGCAGCAATCTCTCCATTTACGACATTACGTTTGACCAAGGCCCATCTTCCGTGCTCGCCGCCCAGCTCGGCTACTATACGCAGATCGGAGCTGGAAACGGACAAAATCCAATCCCCATGGCCCTAGGTCCTGGTCCGAATTCGACACAGCAATACCTGTTTGTCGCAAATCCTGCATATCTGACCGATAACGCGGCAGATTTTGTTATTGCGGTCATCGATACCACTACCTACCAGGTCGTTAATACGATAAATACGGGCCTTTGCTATCCAACGTCTTTGGCAGTCGCGGCGCTTGATCCGACTCCGGCAGCGGCCACGACTCCTGGCAACAACTACCTTTACGTAGTAAATGCCGGCACATCCGTTTCACAATCCCAGACCACAATCCCTAATTGCACTGGTGCCAACGTGCAGTACTATGACATCAGTCAGGTCACGAATAAGACTTGGAGCCCAGCAGGGACGCTCACCTCGTCGCAGTTAGAGAAAACGTCTAGCGGCGTGGCATCCGGTGTTTCCAATGCAGTTCCCCTTGTGGTCGCCGCCAGTGCCGATCAAGCTGATGGGCTGGTATACGTCGGCTCGACGGCGAATTACAGCTCTACCGGTACCGGAATTGGATTGCTAACAGCCATTCAGACTGGAACAACAACCGTAACCTCCGCCAGCGACTTGAATTTCTCCAGCACCGCTAAGTACGCGATCTCACCACTCTCATTAACTGTCTCGACGGCATACCCATCTTGGTCCTCGGGTGCTCCAGTTCATACTGCCTTCATGGTCGGGCCGGGGTACAACACTTTCACCAATCCTAGCGTTGCTTATGGAACCATGTACTATTACGTCTCGGACCAGTGCAAGCCCTCCCAGAGCTGCACAACCCAGCCTCAGTGTTTGTATTGCCTGAGCGGCGGTGGCGGTCCAGGCTCGTATTCGCCGTGGGTATCCGCAAAGTCTCCCGACGGACTTACCATTTATGCAGGCGACGACACGTACTATCTCGATCAATTAGTTTCGACTGATGGAACTAGCAGCACCGGATTCTTCTTTTCAAACTATTTCACGACAAGCGGAACCAACGTCGACAACTGCGTTGGGGTTTGCGGGCCTATTACGAGTGTTGCCACGAACGCGGACGAGAGTCATGTTTTCGTAGGGTTCGCTGGCGAAAATGCCCAAACTCCCCAAATTGGCCAAATTGATACACTAGTTCCCTCAACTCTGGATCTTGCGACCGTCACCACCGCCAACCCGCTGAATAGTTTCCCGGTCCTATCTTTGATGGTCACACAAAATCCGGAAATTCAGCTTACTATCAGTCAAACTGGTTTGGTAGTTACCGGCAGCTTTCAAGTCAATGGCAATTTTCAGAACCCAAATGGACCTGCCTCGGCAGCTAACACCGGCGGTTATCCTTTCGAATGCAATTGGGGGCAAGGGATTGATTGGCAGGCGAGCCTAGGCATCGGCCCCACCGGAGGACAAATAACTCCCGGGACTACGCCTACTTATACCGCTGCCCCCTCGGTCTCGATTCAGCCCTACGCACACGCTGATGCAACCGGAAATGGAAACAGTATCATTACCACAATCCCGGTTGGCCCGATTACCACCCAAATCACAGCCGTTAGTTCAACTGTGCAACTGGGGTCGACCGATCAGTTTTCCGATCAAGTGAGCAATGCGACTGATCAAACCGTTACCTGGCTGGTCAATGGATCGAATTGTACAGTCGCCGGAAGCTCATGCCCTCTCGGGACTGTCGACGCGAGCGGATTGTACACAGCTCCCGCTCCGAGCTCTTCTGCCCCAACGACGGTTGCGATTTCGGCGGTGCCCAATGCTGACACTACCGACCAGACGGCAGTTTCGAATGTGATAACGTTGACTCTCACGACTCCGCCGACCGCCAGTATCAATCCCGGCAGCTTGACATTTGCCGCTCAGGATGTGGGCACCACCAGCGCAGCTCAGAAAATTACCGTGACCAACACTGGCCAGGCGAATCTGGTGTTGGCGGCTACTCCTATCACCATCAGTGGAGCGGACCCGTCTGATTACGCCATCGCCTCCGGCACAACGTGTACGGCGAACCTGTCGATCGCGCCGAACTCCAATTGTGCAATCCAAATCACTTTCACTCCTTCCACCACTGGAACACTTACCGCCAGCGTGGTCGTAACCGATAACTCTGGTGGAACGAGCGGAGCAACGCAATCTGTGAATCTGACGGGAACGGGGCAACAACTCATCCCGACAGCCAGTATCAGCCCCACGAGTCTGACTTTCAGCGTTCAGAATGTGGGCACGACCAGTGCGGCCCAAAAAGTTACTGTAACCAACACTGGCACGGCAAATCTTGTCTTGGGGGCGACCCCAACCTCATTTACCGGTACCGATCCCTCCGATTTCGCGATTGCTTCGGGCACGACTTGCACGGCGAATCTCGCCATCGCGCCCAACGCGAACTGCATCATCGAAGTGACCTTCAGCCCGACCGCAAGTGGAACGCTCACGGCGAATCTGGTCATCACCGACAACTCGGGTGGAACAAGTGGAACCACGCAGACCGTAACTCTGACCGGCACGGGGCAGCAGCCGACCCCAACTGCCAGTGTGAGTCCATCGAGCCTTACTTTTAGTGTTCAGAATGTAGGCACGACCAGTGCAGCACAAAAAGTTACTGTAACCAACACTGGCACGGCGAATCTTGTGCTAGCCGCCACGCCCGTTTCGATTTCGGGTACTGACCCTTCCGACTATGCGATTGCTTCGGGCACGACTTG